>ERZ1643251.175-NODE-175-length-112369-cov-129.612488_pt1 | contig 112369 bp, 98 predicted proteins | sample MGYA00579261_ERZ1643251 | MGnify/ENA primary metagenome ERZ1643251 (study PRJEB29033, sample SAMEA4952267) | chicken gut metagenome | biome: Broiler Chicken; feature: Gastrointestinal Tract; material: Caecum | place: Ireland | collected 2018 | study: Broiler... | reverse complement strand
AATATGCAGCAGGGCTGCATGAGCAAACGACCAGCTCAGCTGGTCGTTTTGATTTGCCGTCGGCCCGGACGCTATGCGGCTGCCAATGCGAGCGCCGCAGCCGACGCCGACGAGGCGGCCGCGCCTATTATCACTATGGCTATGATGACGTAGAGCACTACGATCACCACATAGACGATCACCGCGGCGAGCGCGCCTTTGCCCGCGCTTTTGGCGCGCAGGGGATATTCGTCCTTCCACACCAGGTAGAGTATCAGCCCCGCAAGAGGGATGAAGAAGCCCAGCAATCCCCATCCGAAAGACGAGGAGTCGCCGGGATTGCGCTTTTCTCCGCTCTGTCCGCCGTAGTTGTATTCCGGCGGATAGGTGTTCTGCGGGGGAGGTGCCGCGCCGTTGTCGGGGCTGAAATTCGCCGAGAAGGGATCGCCGGACGTCCCGGCGTCCGGCTTGGCGCCGGCAGGCGTGACCGCCGCGCCGCAGTTGGGACAGAACTTGCATCCGTCCTCGATTTTGTTACCGCAATTCCGGCAATACATGTTGTTTCCTCCCATTTTTTATTCATTATACACGAAACGTCTATGCTTTGCAATATCGGTTTCCCGGTGATATTGTCTGCAAATGTCGGGATGCTATGCTTTCCGCGTTCGGCTGCGCGTGAAAAGACGCCCCGTTAAAGGAGCGTCCCTGCGTTTTGTCAGCCCGGAAAGGGCGCGTCACATTCTGGTCGACTTGTCCTCGCCTATGCCGAGCATGCCGTCCACGACGTATTTTTTGCCGTTCGTATCCTTGACATAGCCGTAGATCTTGCCGAAGGGCAGGGCATAGTAGACGTCGATGACGATAAAGTGCATTGGCATGAAGAAAGTGTTCGTGAGCTCGAAGCGGATGTCCACGCAGCCGTGTTCGTCGCGTATGCGCCATGTGTCCGCTTTGCGGCTCTCGCGCTCGAATGTGACGGGCGGCAGGGGGAAAGTTTCGCCTTCCACCCAAATGAGGTTCTCGTTGTACTTGTCCTGATCCACGGACTGGTTGCGCGTGAGGTTGAAGGCGAAATATTTCTTTTCGCCGTCGATATCGCACCTGCCCATCGTGGTCAGCCAATCGTAGTGCGCGCGGTAGGGGTAGTAGCCTTTGTGGTCGTCGATTATGCTGACGGAGTTTTCGTTGGTGAGGAACTTCTCCCCGTTGACGGTGATGTAGCCCTCCGCCTTGAAGAAGTCCTTTTCGGAATAGAGCGGTTTGTTGGGACCGAAGGGAATGCTGACGTTGGAGGGCGGAGAGAGCCTTTCCACGGAGAGGTCGATCTCTATCCTTCCGCATTTGCCTTCCGACCAGCCTTTCGCGCTCGCCTTGCCGTTCATCAGATCGTTCTTGATGACGTACTCGCTCTTTTTGACTTTGAGCTCGCAATAGTCGTTCACCAGCTGCGAGGCGACCTTAGCCTTTTTGACGGGGACGATGTTGTGCCAGCTTGAGATCTTTCCGCTGCGTTTGTCGAACCATACGAAGATGGAGAATCCGAGAGGACCGGTGTTGTACACCGCGGATACGAGCGCGCCTTCGTCGAGGTGCACTTCGAACGCCTCCCATTCGGTAAGACGGCTCTTTTTCATGAAATCGGGCATGAATTTGCCGCACGGTTTCTCGCAATCCAGCAGATTGAGTCGTTCAAACGGCTTGTCGAATGTGCCGAAGTGTGCCTGTCCGTTTTCCACGATGCTCTTCGGGGCGGGGACGGGGCGGCGTTTTTCGGAAATGTAATCTGGATACCTGCTCATGATCTTCCTCCTTGGCAGAATAAAAATAGCATAAAACGCTTTGTTTTGCAATGTATATGTGTTCAAAAACGGCGAAATCGGACATTATCTGTACAATTGTTCAGTATCTGCCGACAAAAGTCCCGGACAAAAATCAAAGATTTTTGCCGCGGACGCCGAACGTTTGTCCCGCAAAAATTTCTGCGGCTTTTGCCGGTGTGCGACGACGGGGCGGATTCCGGACGGGAATGCGGTATGGACATACATGGGAAGGCAGGTCCGCATTATTCCGCGCCGGCATGTCAAAAAACGCTTGACAAACCGCGCGCGCTGTCATATCATTTATGAGCATCATTCGTCGCGGGGTAGAGCAGTCGGTAGCTCGTCGGGCTCATAACCCGGAGGTCGTTGGTTCGAATCCTTCCCCCGCAACCACTTGCGACGGCTTCGCATTCAGCGAAGCCGCCGTACGATAAGGCGGCGTAGCTTAGTTGGTTATAGCGGCCGGTTCATACCCGGCAGGTCGTTGGTTCGAATCCGACCGCCGCTACCAAAATCGGCCCCATGGTCAAGCGGTTAAGACATCGCCCTTTCACGGCGGTAACCCGAGTTCGAGTCTCGGTGGGGTCACCAGCACAGCCGTCCCTATGGACGGCTGTTTCATAAGGAAGCATAGCTCAGTTGGTTAGAGCACTTGCCTTACAAGCAAGGGGTCACTGGTTCAAGTCCAGTTGTTTCCACCACCAAACGCAATGAGGGGCGCACCTTGCGCCCTTTTTGCGTGTCTCGGATCTCGGTCACGTACGCCAAGTACGCTCCCTCATCCTCGCACTTAAAATGACGCACACGGGGTCCCCGTAAAGTACCGGAGCAAGCTTTGCGCGCGAGGACACTTTATGGGGTTTCATCGCATCCCCTCATTGCGTTTGGGTAATCAGATAGGTTCGATTTTCTGTCGATTTACTCCACCAAAGAAGCCGAGGATACACCCTCGGCTTCTTTGCTGTCCGCAACAGTCCTCCGCGCGGCGGAGCCGGTGACGGCCACTGCCGACGCGGTTCGTCCGGAACCGGGATTGACAAATGCATTACGCAATACTATAAATATAAGTATGAGGATAAGGCGCGCCGTCGGGAGATTGGTTGTTTTTGTACTGCTTGCCGTTGCAACGGCAGGTTTTGCGTGCATTTTTTCCTCGTGCAATTTGCTGGAGTCCGTCTTTTCCGGGCAGGAGGGCGTCGACAGCCATTCGGACGGCGGGCACGATTACGCCGCGCTGCTCGGCGGCTAGATGGGCATGATAGACGACGACGTGCCCGTCACCGACATCGTCATGCCCGGCTCCCACGACAGCGGCACATACGGGATGCTGTTTCTCGGCGAAACGCAGTCCCTTTCCTTCGGCGATCAGATGCGGTCGGGAGCGCGTTATTTCGACGTCAGGATAAGGCGGACGGGAGAGGGAGAATTGCGCTTCTATCACGGTATTCTGACGTCGGAGAACGGTTACGGGGATTTTCTTTCCGACACGGTTCGGTTCCTCGAGGAGAATCCTACGGAATTTCTGATCCTCGACTATCAGCACCGCGATCCTGCAGGCGACAGGGAATTTGACAACACGCTGTTTTCCATGCTGCTGGACGCACTCGGCGAGGAACGCATATTGTGCGCGCCGGAGGGCATGAGTGACCTTGACTATGTCGATTCGCTCACGCTCGGCGAAGCGCGCGGAAAGGTGCTGGTGACATTCGGTGCCGATGCGCGGAGTACCGATTGCGATTTCGTCATGGTGCGCGACTCGGACGGCGGCACGCGTGCCGGCAGCGTGCTGCACTCGCCCTATGACGAAAGGAACGACGTGCAGTCCGAAGAATACGTAAACCGCGTGTTCGGCGAGTACATCGCGCAGTATTCCGCCTACGACGGCGGAATATGCGTGCTGCAGACGCAGCTGCTTGCGGGCAACGACAACGGTTTCGTGCCGCAGTCGATGGAAGAGATCCACGACCCGAACGTCACGGCATGGATAAAATCGTGCAAGGACGATCCCGACCTTCTCGGCGACCTGAACATCATCATGCGCGACTACCTCACGCCGCGGAAATGCATCGACATCATCGAACTGCACAAGTACAAGAACTTCGTCGCGGAGGAACACGCCTCCGCATTCGACGCGCTCGTCGCGGCGGACGACGACATAGCGGATGCGATTGTAACGGATGGAGATCTATAAAGCCGCGGACAGAAAAGAGTTTATGCCCCTGCTGCTCATTGCGGACGAACAGGAGAGTATGATCGGGGAGTACATCGACAAGGGCGAGATGTATGTGCTCGACGACGGCGGAGTGAAGGGGGAGATCCTCGTCGCGGACGCAGGCGGCGGAGTGCTGGAGATCAAGAGTCTTGCCGTCGATCCGTCATACCGTCGGCGCGGTGCCGGCCGAATGCTGATTGATTTCGTCAAAGAGGAGTACCGAGGCCGATTTCGGCAGCTTCTTGTCGGTACGGGCGACAGCCCGGCAACGATTCCGTTCTACGAAAAATGCGGGTTCAGGCGCGCTTTTTCCGTCAAAGATTTTTACATAACCCGGTACGATCATCCCATAGTGGAGGACGGTGTGCTGCTGAGGGACAAGGTGTACCTTGTGCAGGAGCTTTAATGAGTTCCGTGCCGTGGAGGAACACCGCAGAGCCGCAACCGCAAAACCGTCAAAACAGTTGACATCGCGCGAGCAACGCAATATAATCGTTAATGCTCCCACGGAGCGTGTACCATTAGCCCAGCTGGATAGAGCGTCTGGCTACGGACCAGAAGGTCGGGGGTTCGAATCCCTCATGGTACGCCAAAGACACCGACGAAGTCGGTGTCTTTTTTCTTTCCCCGAGGGATTCAGAGGAAAATATCCGGATAAAAACAAAAAGGAGCGCGAGCGCTCCTTTTTGTGCTGTGATTGATTCGTTTGTAGACTTACGCTTCGGAGATCGCGCCGACGGGGCAGCCGTCTTCGCACGCACCGCAGTCGATGCACTCGTCCGCATTGACGACATACTTGCCGTCGCCCTCGGAGATCGCCGACACAGGGCAGGTGTCTGCGCACGCTCCGCAAGAAATGCATTCATCGCTGATAACTCTTGCCATGGTTTCCGCTCCTTTCAACGTATTGGTCTTCCGACCGCAATCATGATAGCACACGCGCCGCGGAAGTTCAACCGATTAAACGAAAAACACGCGCCGCGGGACTAAAAATTCGCCGTTGCGAACTTGCGCCCCGCCGCCGTGATGCGTGAACGGGCGCGGCGCGCTCCCGGTGGCCGCCGCAGTCTTACGCTTCGGGCGCGTCCGCTTCCGCCGAGTCGTCCGGTTCCGTCTGACGGGCTGTGGTGCGCAGCTCGTCCAGCCTGTAGGTCTTGACGTCGTAAGAGCCGTCCTTGGTGAGGACGCGCACGCGCGAAGTCTGTTTAATGAGGTCGTTGGATTCCACCACGCCGTCGCCGTCCGCGGTGTGCACCTTACTGCCGACTTTCGGCATCTTCTTGTAGACTTCGCTGTAGTAGTCGTTCTCGTATTTCAGGCAGCAAAGCAGCCTTCCGCACACGCCGCTTATCTTCTGCGGATTGAGTGACAGCCCTTGTATCTTAGCCATCTTGATGGACACTTTCTCAAAGTCGGGCAGGTGGGTGGTGCAGCAGCAGGGCCTGCCGCAGGCGGCGAGCGCGCCGCGCATCTTGGTGTCGTCGCGCTCGTAGATTTGACGGAGTTCTATCCTCACTTTGAATATGGACGCGAGCGTGCGCACTAGCTCGCGGAAATCCACTCTCCCGTCCGCGGTGAAGTAAAAGATGAGTTTGGAGCGGTCGAATGTGTATTCCGCGTCCACAAGTTTCATGTTCAGCCCAAGCTGAGCCGCTTTGTCGCGTATGGTGCGGAGCGCGGGCGCACGGTCGGCGAGGTTCTTCTCCAGCCGTTTGTCGTCCTCCGCCGTTGCTTTGCGGATGACGGGTTTGAGGGGGGATACCACCTCTTTTTCCTCCACTTCGCGGTTGGGGATGGACACCGTGCCGTATTCCTGTCCGCGCGCGGTTTCGACGATGATGCCGTCGCCCTCGGCGAACTCTATCCCCACGGGATCGAAGTAGTACACCTTATTTGAATTGCGGAATTTTATCCCGACTATGACTGCCATTTGTGTTTGACCTCCAATATTTCGAAAAGCAGGCTGTCCTCGACCGCCGCCGTATTGACGGAGAAAGCGAGCTTCTGCTGCGCACGGCTGATCGCGTTTTCGGTGAGCGCGAGCGCGCGGAGAGAGAAGTCCTGCGCGATTTTTTCTATGCGTGACGCGGTGTCCGCCCCGAAGAAGAGCGGCGCGCCCTGTTTTGCCGAGATGACGTCGCGTACCGCGACGGCGAGCACTTTGAGGAACTCGCTTTCGCCGGATTTGAGCGAGGGCACCGTTTCCGCGGCGAGTATGTCGCGGCTCTTTTTCAGCCGCTCCAGCAGAGTGAGCGCGTCGGAGTAGCGCCCGCCGTATTCCGGCGAAAACGCGATGACGCGCGCTTTGCCCAGCTGTCCTTCGCAGCACGCCGCGGCGACGGCGGCTTCGTCGGGCGCGCACCCCATCTCTTTCAGCGCGTTGTAGACTGTTTCGCGGTCGAACACGTCGATGTAGACTTTTCTGCACCGCGATTTCACGGTATCGAGTATGCCGGATTCGTTGGCGGCGCCGAGGAATATCGTCACGCCTTCCGGCGGCTCTTCGAGAGTCTTGAGCAGCTTGTTCTGCGCGTCCGCCGTCATGAGATCCGCCCGGCACACGAAATAAGCCTTGACGCCGCTGAGCGGTTTTATGCTCACGGAGGAGATCATGTCCCTGATCTCCTGTACTTTTATCTTTTCTCCCTGTTCGTTGAGCACGAACACGTCGGGATTGTTGCCGTCCAGCACGGTTTTGCAGCCGCGGCACTCCATGCACGCCCTGCCCGAAGCGCAGTACATTCTCGCCGCAACAAGCGTAAAGAACTCCTTGACGATCTCGTCGTCGGGTGACACCACCATGTACGCGTGTCCCAGCCCCAGCTGCATGTCCTTGCCGATGAGGTAGTACGCGCGGCTGGCGCGGAGAGTGTTCTCGAAGAGAGGAGGAGTCACTTGATCGCCCCTTTGCCGCGGAGCGCGGCGATGATCTTGCGGTGGGTTTCGTTTTTGTCCTTTTCGGGTTTTATCATCACGAATCTGCCGTTTGAACTCCGTGATTGCGCGATATATCCGTCGTACACGCGGTCGTGGAATTCCGCTTCCTCGCGTTCGAGCCTGTCGTCGCGCCGCACGCTTCTGAAGGACGCTGACGGGCGCAGATCGATGAATACCGTGACGTCCGGCATGGCGTTTTCGATGGCGTAGGAGTTGATCTTCCGCACGAAGTCTATGCCGAGTCCGCGCGCGTAACCCTGATAGGCGGCGGAGCTGTCGACGTACCTGTCGCAGATGACCGTCCTGCCCTTTTCGAGAGCGGGAAGAATTACTTCCGCAACCAGTTGCGCGCGGGCGGCGGCATACAGCAGCGCTTCCGTCTGCGCAGTCATTTCCGTGTTGGCGGGGTCGAGGATGATGGCGCGGATCTTTTCGGAGATCTCCGTGCTCCCCGGTTCGCGGACGTACACCGCTTCCTGCCCCGTGTTCTTCAGATATTCTTTCAGCATATTGAGCTGAGTGGACTTGCCGACGCCCTCGCAACCCTCGAATGTAACGAACATATTTCCTCGCTTGTCCCGGGACAAAGCCCCGTAATCCCAAACAGTATATCACACAATTTCTTCATTCTCAAGACAATCAATAACGATATTGTCATTCTGCGTACCGCGGCTGAGCGCCGGGCTGACCTTTCTTCACATCATGTACAGACTGTGCGGCGAACGGAGATAGTTTTCGGCGGTGTGCAAAGGTACGGGAGCGCGGCTGAGCGCCGGGCTGACTTTTCTTCACATCATGTACAGACTGCGCGGCGGACGGAGATAGTTTTCGGCGGTGTGCAAAGGTACGGGAACGCGGCTGAGCGCCGGGCTGACTTTCACGGCACATCATGTACAGACTGTGCGGCGGACGGCGGTCGCGTGCGGCAATGCGTGAAAATACGGGGACGCCGGGGTGTAACACACTCGCAAACGGTTTACAAAAAATTCGACATGTGTTAAAATGCCGTTGTCCGAAAGGGCGTTTTATTACGGAGGAGAGTATGAGTTTACAGAGTTTCTTGTTTGTCGCAATAGATAAACTTTACAACGCGCCGCAGAATTGCAGGCGTATGACGAAGTTCAAGGACGTGGATTTCGACATCAAGACCGACATCGTCTATGACGAATCCGCACCGGCGGCGTGCACGCTGGACACCTACTGCGTCAAGGGGCAGGAGGGCAGGCGTCCGGTGTTCTTCTACATACACGGCGGCGGTTTCGTGGCGGGTGACAAGTATTACCGCCGCGCGCTTTCGCGCTGGGCTGCCGACATGGGCTTTTTCGTGGTGAACGTCAATTACGGTCTTTGCCCCGAATACAAGTGTCCCGTGCCTCACCGTCAGCTGGTCGCCGCGCTCAACTGGGTGGGCGCGAATGCGGACAAGTACGGTCTGGATCTCGACAGAATGATGGTGGCGGGCGACAGCGCGGGCGGCTACTACGCCGCGATGCTCGCGTGCATAACCACCAACAAGTGCCTGCAGGAGAAGCTCGGCGTTTCCACCGATCTCCGTTTCGGCGGCGCGGTGCTCAACTGCGGCATTTACGACGTTGCAACGGCGCTGAAGAACAAGTATCCGTTCGATCTCGGCGGCAAACTGCTCAGGGATTTCGCCGGCATAGGCAAGAACGAGATAGACGGCTACGAGTGGAAGGAGCTGTGCAGTGTGCTGGACCACGTCAACGCGCAGTTCCCGGCGTCTTTCCTCACGCACGCGCAGAAAGACATCTTCTGCGGCGGACAGGCGGACGCGCTCATGAAGATATTGAGCGAAAAGGGCGTGCATTACGAGGAGTTCCATTCCACGGGGCTGCTTGACAACCACTGCTTCTCCCTCAACTGGAAGAGCAAGGCGGCGAGGAAAAACAACGACCTTACGGCGGATTTCATGAAGAGATTCGCGGCGGGGAAACTTTGAGAGCGGCGTGCAAATCATGAAAGGAGAGCGGAAAGCTCTCCTTTTTTGATTGCGCAATGCGCCGACGCGCGCTATAATTGCGTAGAAAAAGGGGAAATGAGTGAAATAAAAACAAGAGGGATCACTCGATGAAAAAGCTTTTGAAAGCGGAAATGTGGGACAAGATGCAATATCTTTTCCGCAACTACTACGACAGAATGATGCACTGCGTGCTCTATTACGACGGGCCCGTGGACGAGGACGCGCTGCGGCGCGCGCTGGCGTTTCAGATAGACTCGGTGCCCGTGCTGCACGCGAGATACCACAACAATTTCATCAGACCTTACTGGACGGTGGAGAAGTGGAGCGTGGACGACGCGTTCAGCGTCACGGACACGGACGATCTCGAAAAATCGGTCATGGCGTTCGCGGAGCAGCGCATCCCTATAACGAGCAACGTACAGATACGCGTAGGGCTTTTCCGCTGCGGCACGAAGCGCGCTCTCGCCGTGGTGGTGAACCATATGTGCTTCGACGGCGGCGATCTCAAGTATTTCGTCACGCAGCTCTGCCGCAACTATACCCGACTGCTCGGCGGCGACGGTAATCTCGAGATCAAAACGGGCACGCGCGCTTACGACGCGGTGTATTCCGGGATGAGCGAAGAGGACGCGAAACACGCCAAATCTCTCTACCACAACATCAGCGACGTCAAGAGCAAACACACCTTCCCCCTTACCGAACGCAGAAAAGAGGACGTCAACCGCATCGTCAAGCGCAAGCTCTCCGCGGAGAAGTTCGCACAGGCGAGAGCGGCGGGGAAGAAATTCGGCTTCACGGTCAACGATCTCATGCTTGCGGTGTATATCCGCTCGCTGTATGACATCGGCGTGTTCCGCGAGGGCGAAACGCTTACCGTGCCGTGCATGGTCGACCTCAGACGCCATATGAAAGAGGGCGGAGCGGAAACGGGGCTCACCAACCATACCGGCTTCATGACCGTGGCGGTGAACGGCGTGGGCAGGGATATGCGCGAGACGCTCGACATCGTGGCGAAGGCCATGGAGGCGAACAAGCGCGACAGATTCCTCGGTCTTTACGCGCTTCCGCTGCTGCACCTGGCGTATACGGTGTTCCCGCACTTCATCAGCGAATTTGCCATAAAGCTCGGATACGACAATCCGCTCATCGGCATGTCCAACATCGGTTCGATAAAGCCCGCCGACTACGCGCTCGGCGGTACGCTTCCCTATGACGGGTTCTATACCGGCGCGGTGAAGGGCAAGCCCTATATGCAGCTGGCGCTCACCACCTTCGAGGGCGAGGTGACGTTTACGATAGCGATCACGGGCAACGAAGAGGACGAGAAGATAGTCAACAACTTCTTCGACGTGCTGGAAAGCAACGTCGATAAGGTGATAGAATGCGCAAAATAGCGTTTCATACGGCAATATGAATCGAAAAAACGCGTTTTGCGCGAAAATCGCGGTGTGAAATGAAAAAGAGAAAGAGCTACGACATCGATCCGGACTTCGGCGCGCCGCCCCGCGTCGAGACGCCTGAGGAGGCAGCCGCGCGGCAGGAGCAGGTCAAGGAAGAGCGCAAACAGTCGCGCCTTGCCAAGGCGAGTTTCGCATGGACGGTGATAAGTATGGTATACGCCATCGTTTCAGGCGCGGTGCTCATCTCCGGCAACTGGATACTTTCGCCGTATTCGTACATCATGGCGGGGCTGCTCGGCGTATACGTCGTGCTGTTCGTCGTGCTGGTGGCGTGTTATACGGACGACGTGAAGAAGGGCAAGAAGAAGATCAAGGTGTTCAAGAAGCTCTTCGGCATGTTCCGCGTGTTCACTACGCTTGTCTTTCTCGTGGCGACGGCTGTTTCCATGGCGGGCGTCGTCGACGCGCGCGGTGCCGGGCTTGCGGAGTGGCTGGTGCTCGGCGCCAACATACTTGTCGCCGCCGTACAGCTTTCGCTCAAGATCTCGCTGTTCGTGTTCGGGATAGTAGCAAAGCAGGTGGGCAGACACTACACCGTGAAAGTGCAGACGTATGTGAACGGAGTAGTCACCGAGCACAAGGCAAAGAGCGCGGTCATGAGCAAGGTCTACGGCACGGAAGTCACGAAGAGCGCACCTGCCGTGCAGTCAAGCGGAAACGGCGCGAGGAAAAAGAACGCCGCAAAAAGCGGAGAAGAGGAGGCGAAACGCCTTAAACTCGACAAGGAAACGGTGCGTGCGCTCGCCGCGGAAGCGGCGGACAGGATATCCGTAAAGGCGAAGCTGCCCGTGAAGAAGAAGGGCGCCGTGGAGGAAACGGTCCCTGCGGACGCGCCGTCCTCTCCCGAAGGTACGGACGGAGAGTGACGGAGGAATGCGCGTGCGGCACATAGCCGCAGGCGTGCGCCGACATCCGGCAATACAAAAAAGACGCGGCAACGCGTCTTTTTCTGTTTCGGCACAGTTCGGGCGGAAGCCCGCGCCGTCAGTCTTTTCTGCCGGAGGACAGCCGCAGCGTCGGGCGGATGTTCTCGCGCGCGTAGCTGCATTGTTTCATTATGCGGCGGGCGAAACGCTCCGGACGGACGAGGTTGCATATCACGAAAGGTTCTTCTCCGTCGGTGATGATCTTTATTTTGCCGTATCCCAACAGCTGTTGCAGGAGGCTCTGCCTGACGTCGATGTATCTTATCTCGCTGAGAGGGAGCATGACGTTGACCGTGCTGCCCACTCCGGAGCGGTAGAGGAATTTATCCTCGGTGACGATGATCTCCTGTCTGTAAAGGGAGAGCGCGTGCAGGAGCGCGAGCAGTATCACGAAAACTCCTGCGCCCAGCATTGCCCACCGCAGGTTGTCCGGCGTGAGATAGCGCGCCTGTCCCTGGAAGTTCGGGTCGAAAAAGCCCTCGATGTCGTCGGCAAAGATCCACAGCACCGCTATCACGCCGCCGAGCAGCGCCGCCACGAAGATCTCGCGCAAAAAAGCCCACGCCGAGAAGCGTGCTCTGGCTATGATGCGTTCGCTGCCTGAATAAGTGCGTTCGAGTTTCCTCATAATTGCGTTCCGTAACTATCAATTTAATACTTTTCGGAGATTATGTCAAGTTTTGGCGCGCCGCCGCGCGCGGCATGCGCGCGTATCACGGTTTGTGGCAGGGCGGGAACTGCGCCATGCCGACCGCCGTACAGCCGAACGGGACGAATGTGCGCTCCGCGGCTTCCTCCGAGAAGCGTATCTTTTTGGGCAGAGAGGGCAGTCCGTTTTCGTCGTAGTCCCAGCCGACGACGTTGCGGCAGAGTATCTTCAGCTCAAAGGGCGGAGAAGCGTGGCTGAAAGGTCTGTCCGTGAGGGCGCCCACGACGGTGCGCTCGTTGCCGGCGAGTACGGGTCTGCCTCCGGCGCGTTTGGAGAGCACGGGAGCGAACGCCCATTTGCCGGTCGGACGGGCGCATACCGCTCCGCGGAGAGCCCTGTCCGCGTAAAGTTCCTCGCCGGGACGGGACGCCATGAGCAGACTGCCTTTGTAGAAGCTCACCGTGCCGTCGCGGTTGAGCGCGGGAGTGAGCGGAATGTTGAGCCTGAGCATAAAGGTGCTGCCCGTGCGCAGTATGCAGGTCACGGAGATGTTCCGCTCGCCCGAAGCGACGATCTGTCCGCCTGAAACGAGCTGCATCGACGTGCGCCGCGGCACGCGGAAATTGAGCTTGAGCGAAACGTCGCCTTCCGCTTCTTCCACGCGGAAAACGATCGTGTTGCGGAAGGGATAGCCCGTGTCCAGCCTTATTTTCAGCTCCGCGCCGTTCACGTTGGCGCGGACGGTGCACGGGGCGTAGGAGAAGAAGTCCAGCCCTCCCTCGCGCGACAGACAGACCGACCGCAGGAACAGGGGATAGGCGGAGAGCAGTGCGACCGCGCCCCGTGAAGGCGTACCGGACGCATATGCGTCGCCGAAAGGATAAGCGGCGTTTTTCGCGTCGGCGGACGCCGCGGCACGGTTGGTCGCTATCTTGTCGCGTACGGCGGACAGGTCGTCGAGAGCCGCCGCGCCCAGCACGTTGTACGCGATCTCTTCCAGAAGGTCGGAGCACGCGGATTCTCCCGTCGCCGCAAGGACTTCGAGGAGCGATTCCGTCATTTCCGCCGCGCTTTCGACGTCTATGCCGCGCACGGGGGAAGTGCCGGCAAGCCTGCCGTCGGCGGCGAACATGCCCGTCGCGCCGGCATGGTAGCGTTCCAGCGCGCCGGCGAGCCTCAGCGACAGCGTTTCACGCCCGGCGTAACCGAAAAATTCGTCGTATATGCAGGGGTATTTGACCGCTTTGGCAATGTTCACGCCGCCCGTTTCCACCGTGATGCGGTGGGAGAGCCTGCGCCATTCGGATTCCGCCCGCGCCACTCCGAACAGCTTTTCGCGCCGCTTGCCCGTCGCGTTTTCGGCAGTTCTTACGGTGCGCAGCACGCGAGCCGCGGCGGAAGGGGATATCGTCTTTTCAAAGGGATGTTTGTAGGGGAAACGGTCCGCGATCCGCTGCCAGTCGCAGGACAGTCCCACCAGCTTCGCCGCAAGTTCCTTCAGCCACACCGGCTGTTCGCCGCGGCATACGGCGGCGATGGCGGGCAGTTCTTCCGGCAGACGCGCCCTGGCGTCGTACCACATCGGAGTCACCGACAGGGTGTTGAACTGGTTTTTGAAGAATTTGCGCAAAAAAGCGAGCGCGCGTTCCTCGCCGGTGAGCTCGTAGAAAGTCAGCACGGCTTTCACGCCCTCGATCTTGGCGGCGAGTCCGCCGCCTGATCTTCCGCCGAAGTCGCCGCCCGGTTCCGCGCTGTCGAACACGGCGGACATGAAACTTTCCGCCTTGTCGCGGAGCTGTTTGTCGCCGAGCGCGCCGGCGAGCAGACACAGACCGCGCACATAGCGCGGCAGTATCTCTCCGTTCGTCCACTCCCCGTGCCCGGACATGGAAGGATCGGCGCCCAGACGCTTCTGCAGATCGTTGACAAGCTGCATCTGGTCTTTAAGCCAGCCTTCCGGAGTGATGCTTCCGGGAGGGAGGATCTTCAGTTTTCGGGCGGACGTTTCCATAAGCTCCTTACTGCGCGCACGGCGCCCGTACGCGCTTTTACTATTCATGTTTTACACTAAAAGTATGATTTTTGCAACCGTTTGAGTATGTTTGGCGTGCGCAACAGATTGACAAAGTGCGTCCGCGGAAGTAACATATCCCGGAGGTGATTATGAAATACGCTCTTATTCTCGGCGACGGGATGGGTGACTATCCCGTCCCCGCCCTCGGCGGACGCACTCCGCTGGAAGTTGCAGACAAACCTTGCATGGATATGCTCGCAAAGACGGGCAGAGTGGGGCTGGTCAAGACCGTCCCCGACGGTTACAAGCCGGGCAGCGACGTGGCGAATCTCGGCGCGCTGGGCTACGACGCGGCAGCGTGTTACACCGGGCGTTCTCCGCTGGAAGCCCTTTCGATAGGCATAGACATGAAAGAGGACGACGTTGCGGTCAGGATGAACCTGGTCACGCTTTCGGACGAGGAGGACTTCGCCGAAAAGACGATGAAGGACTATTCCGCAGGCGAGATCACCACGCCCGAAGCGCGCGAACTCGTCGAATATCTCGGACGCGAACTCGGCTCCGACCGCTTCGCATTCTATCCCGGAGTGAGCTACCGCCACTGCCTCATCATCGCGCACGGCAGCACGGACATGCAGCTCACGCCCCCTCACGACATCAGCGGAAAGAAGATAGGCGGCTATCTGCCCAAAGGGGATCTCGCGGCGGAGCTCACCGACCTCGTCAGACGTTCCAACGAACTGCTCTCGAACCACCCTGTCAACAAAAAACGGGTTTTATCAGGTCAGAATCCTGCCAACAGCGTGTGGTTCTGGGGACAAGGCACCCGTCCCGCGCTCGAAAACTTCGAGCAGAGGTACGGGCTTAAAGGCGGCATGGTGAGCGCCGTCGATCTTCTCAAAGGCATAGCCATAGGCGCGGGCATGAAAAGCGTTGACGTCGAGGGTGCGACGGGCACTCTCTCCACCAACTTCGCCGGTAAGGCGAAGGCGGCGTGCGACCTGCTCGACGGAGGCTGCGACTTTGTGTTCGTGCACCTGGAAGCTCCCGACGAGTGCGGACACCAGGGCGACGTCGAAGGCAAGGTCAGGGCGATAGAGTGCGTGGACAAAAAAATACTGCAGCCGATATACGACCACCTGAAAGCGAGCGGCGAGGAGTTCGCGATCATGGTCATGCCCGACCACTTCACTCCCGTGTCCATACTCACGCATTCGCGCGAGCCGGTGCCTTTCCTGATGTATTCCTCCTCGCGCACGCTCGGCGACGGCAGACCGTACAGCGAGAAGTCGGCGGCGGAGAGCGGAGTCTACTACGACAAACCGTGGGAACTCGTCCGCGAGTTCTTCTCCCTCGGACGCTGACGCGGCGTCCGACGGGGGCGCGTGCGCCGCGCTTCACTCCGCGCGCATTTGCGGCATACCCGGAAGCGGCGTCCGACGCCGCTTTTTCTTTGTCCCGGCGTATTGACGGAAAGATAACAATAGTATAATATATGATTACGCTCAAGTTTAAGGGAGGAAAACCATGGGGCAGGATGATTTTGGCGGCGTTTTGTATACAGACGGGTTCGCGGACGTGAATGAAAACGCGCGGCACCGGGCGGCGGTGTCTTTCAGCGGAGAACAGAAGAGATTTTTCGCGGCGGTGCGCGACGGACTTTTCGCTTTGATCGCGCTACTGCTTTTCGCGCTGTCGTTCGCTCCGGTGTATTCCGCCGGGGAGGAACTGCGGCTGAGTAATACGGATATCGTCGCCATGATGTTCGATACCGCATATGACGAAAACGATGTCGGCGCGCTCAGGGACATATCCGACAAGATGGCGGACGTGGAGAAGAAGTTGTCCGACGCGCTCTCGGAAGGCAGGTACGCCGCGGCGGACAGGCTCGCCGTCGACTACAACATACTCGTATCGAGAGCGTATATCCGCACGGGAATGTATGACGGAGCGGAAGGTCTGTACATAGTGCGCGGACTCATAGGACTGGGCATGATCGTATTCTCCTTCGGCATTGCCGTCGTGTACGCCTTCGCGTTCGTGCGCGTATTGTGCGGCAGGGAGAGATTTCCGGCCGCGTTCGGAGGAAGAACGGCGGATCGCGCGAAAGCCCCCGGAATATTGATCGCGGCGTATTTTATGTATCTGCTCCTCATGCTGCTCACATGCGTCAGCGGTTATCCGCAGGGATTGTGCATAGAAGGAGCGTATGCCGCGGCTCTCGCATTCGCGGCCTTAGGGACGGTCGTATGCGTTTCGGGCACGGCGACGACGGCGCTTGCGGGGTCGAAGGCGATACAGGGCACGGAGAGGAAGAGCATGCGCAGGCGCATTCTCGGCGGTGCGGTCGCATTTTGCACGGCTGTGGTCACGGTCGGAGTCATGTTTGCGCCCGACGCGCTGACTCTGCGTACGGACGAGGCAAAGGGCAGCGCCGACGCGATGTCCCTGAACAGCCTCGTGCTTACGGACGAGAGCAGGGAAATTTATGAGGAAACGCTGATAGGGCTTGCTTTTGCCGAGAAGCAAGAGTATATGATGCAGCGCTTGAGAGGAGCGCAGGGCTATATCCTGCAGGACGACTGTGAAAGCACTCTTTTTGTATTTGCTATAGCGTACGACGATGGTAATCGCGCGCGGTTTCTTGCGGCGGGTTATTACATGCTCCTGCTCGCCGCCGCGCTCGTCGGGGCGGCAGGGGTGTGCGCGGTCGCCGGCATAAATGACGACGGAGCGCGTAAAGCGTGGCGCGGACTGATCGCCGCCGGGGCTTTTGCAACGGTGCTGTTCATTGCGGCATGCTCCGTTGTTGCCGGGATAGTCAACTACAACTTCGACTGGCTCGATCTCGGCGCGCTGGCGGAAAGCGAAGGCTTGTCCGGTATTACGGCAGGCGTAGGGGCATGCGGCATAGCGTCCTTCCTCCTGGCTGCGGCAGGTGCGGTCGCCGCAAGGCTCGCCGCCGGTTGCGGACTCGGAAAGAGCGGCGGGAGGCCGCAGGACGGCGACGGCGGCAATCGTCCGGAGGAGAGCGGAAGCAAAGCGGCCGAGCCGACTTATGCGGAGGAGGAAGAGGATGGATTCCTCGCGTAGACGGACATGTCGCCTTTCCGTCTGCACGCGCGGACGCTGACGCGGCGCGAATTGCGGAACGGCGCGCGGTCGGCATGGCGGCAAGAAACAGATGTTTATAATGTGATTTTCGCAAATAAAACGTTTGTTCGGTCGGAATAATCGGTTCCGGCAATACCGGCGCCGGTGCATGGCGCGAAAGGGCAGCGGAGGGCTTCAAGCCCTCCGCTGTTTGATTTGAACCGGGCGGTGTTTGGGTGGGTATAATATCGGGGGTCCCCGCCGAAAGCATTTTCGGCGGGGTATAAAACCGGGGTCCCCGCGTAATTCTCACAGAAAATTCAGTGGGGTATAAAAACGGGGTCCCCGCAACAATTTCCGCAGGAAATTTTGTGGGGTATATAATCGGGGTCCCCGCAACAATTTCCGCAGGAAATTTTGTGGGGTATATAATCGGGGTCCCCGCGGAAAATCCGCAAGGATTTTACGTGGGGCAATCAATCGGGGTCCCCGCCGAAAGCATTTTCGGTGGGGCATAAATCGGGGCCCCCGCAACAATTTCCGCAGGAAATTTTGTGGGGTATAAAATCGGGGTCCCCGCGGAAAATCCGTAAGGATTTTACGTGGGGTTACATTCGGCGGAGCTACACAAGCACCCAGTCGCCGGGGGTGATAAAGAGGTAGCTCACCAGCATGAGCACCGCGGCGAGGGCGACGACGTGGAAGAGATAGAAGAAGATCGAGTATTTCCCGACGAAGCAGACGGGTTTGTTCCATTTGCCGTCCAGGAAGGGGAGCAGACTGTATTTGCGCGGATAGAGTATGGGCGAGAGCATCGTCCCCGTAAAGAAGAACGCCGCGTATGGGATGAGGTTGAAAGTGTCGCCGGGCGAGAATTTGCTCGGATCGTAAAAGAGGGGCGGATTGCCGTTCGCGTCGATGTACGGGAAGAGAGGCGCGAGCCATTTCGGCGTGTCGGCAGGGGGAGTGTAGAGGTAGTAAAGGCAGGCGACGGTCACGACTATCGCCGCGCTTATAATTGTGGCGGCGACGGTGTTGCGGCGGACGAGAATGTTGATGAGCGCCCAGATGAGAATGCACGCGGCATAGCAGTGCAGTACGCCGAAGGTGACTCTTATGCCGCCGACGTTGAAAAGACTTTCCGCCGCATACGTCGCGCCGGTGTAGAGCATCGCCACGCAGGCGAGAATGAGTCCGCGGCGTACGTTGGAGCGCGAGAAGGCGCAGGATGTGCCGGAGATCGAGAAAAAGACGAATACGACCACTCCGTGCGCTATGCGGCGCGCTTCGCTGTCGTGAAACCACGCGCACCAGCGGCAGAAGGCCGCGCTGTCGCCCGCCATACCGCTGCCGAACCACGCCGGACCGAAGTAGCTGCCGAGCAGCATGGCAAGGTGGTCCAGGATCATGAGCAGTATGCAAAGACCGCGCAGAAAATCTATCTCCCATATGCGCCGCCCGGGGCGCGTCGGGACGAGAGTGATTTTCGCGTCTTTGGGTATGAGAAGGGAAGAGTCGGTCATCTTTTGTTCTTTTTCCACTCGGTTTTTACGAGCGCGAGCCCCCTTCCGCGCTTTTCGTAGAGGTCGTATCTGTCGACGTATTCGTACACCGTTACGCCCCGGTTCACGCGGCTGCGGTATATCCGCGGCACTTCGAGGGCGTTTTTGCTCCGCCGCTTTCCGGCGTATTCCTCCGCTGCGACGCGCAAGAGATCCTTCAGCGGTTTCGTTCTCAGACGGCGGAAGGCGATGACTGCCGAACAGCCGAACGAAAGGACGAATCCGAATATGTACAGCGCGCCGTCGACGCTTCGCTCGAACAGCCCGAACCCGAACGCGAGGTACAGCGCCGCTCCGTAGGCGAGATATGCCGCCGGCACGTACAGTCCGAGAGCGTACGCCGCTTTCAGCGCGGTTTTCAGGGCGAATGCCGCGAAGCCGGCGACAGCTTTCGCCGCCGATACGATAACTCCGCCAAGACAGCCTGCCGCTTTCACTCATTGAGGATAGCACACGGGACTGGCCGTGTCAAAGCGGAATAATGACGATTGAACGCGTTTTATGTTATTGCACCGTACGGTGGCGCGATTAAAGCGCGTCCGCTCCCGCGCGCGTATTGACGTAAGACGAGCTGAATGGTATCATTATTAAGATACGACAATAAAGCGGCCGCTTGCGGACGTCCGGAGCATCGTGCGTCCGCGGCGGCGGAGGGAATATGAACATTTTGCCTAAACCTTACAAGATCGAAGTCGCGGAAGGGAGCTTCGCATTCCGCGCCGACGGAAAAGTCGCCGCCGACCTGCCCGTCATCGCGTCGCTCTTCGGCGGAGCGGACGCGTCATCTCCCGTGAAATTTTCGAAGGGCGAAACGGAGTGGGATTATGTGCTGAAGATCACTCCTAAGGGCGTCTCCGCGCTGGCGAAGGATGACGAAGGGCTCTTCCATGCCGCCGTGACGCTCCTGCAACTCACGGGGGGCGCGCTGGAGGCGGATCTGCCCGCGTGCACGGTGTATGACAAACCGCGCTACGCCTACCGCGCCGGCATGATCGACGTGTGCCGCCACTTTTTCGGCGTGGATACGGTGAAGAAGCTCATCGACACCATGGCACTCTTCAAGTTCAACTATCTCCACTTCCACGTCAGCGAAGACCAGGGCTTCCGTCTGCGCATAGACTCCATGCCCAAACTGCACCAGATAGGCAGCGAGCGCAAGGGGACGTGCGGCGACGGCAAACCCGTCGGCGGCTATTACACCAAGGCGCAGATCAAGGAGATCGTGGACTATGCCGCGGAGAGGTTTATCCAGATCGTGCCGGAGATAGACATGCCCGGACACACGCGCGCGATCGTCGCCGCTTATCCCGAACTTTCGTGCTCCGGCAAGCCTACCGAGGTGGCGAGCTGGTTCGGGATACACTCCAAGATACTGTGCGCCGGCAAGGAGAGCGTGTACGAGGCGATAGACAGGATATTTGCGGAGACTGCGGAAATGTTCCCCTGCAAGCTCTTCCATCTGGGCGGCGACGAGGTGGCGAAACTCGAATGGGCGAAGTGTCCCGACTGCGCCGCGGCGTACAAGAGAGAGGGGCTGAAAAACCTTGAAGAATTGCAGGGATATTTCACGAACCGCGTGATAAAGCTGTTGGAAAAGTACGGTAAAACGCCTGTTTTGTGGAATGAGGCGCTTAACTCCGATATGCTTGCCGGGGACGCCGTCGTGCAGTATTGGACTACGGACCGCGCTTCGGCGGAGCGCGTGTCCAAGGCGGTGTGCGAGGAGGGGCGCAAGGTCATCATGAGTCGTTGCAACCCGTACTACCTCGACTATCCGTGCGGGACGCACTCTTTGAAGGCGATCTACGAGCTTGAGCCTTCCGACGAACTGGGCAAAAAGGGCGAGAGCGGCATCATGGGCGTGGAGTGTCCTCTGTGGACGGAGCACATCTCGGATGTCGAAGATCTGTTCCGCCACTTTTATCCGCGCGCGCTTGCCGTTGCGGAAACGGGCTGGAGCGCGCCCGGCAAGGACTACGCCGACTTCAGGGACAGGCTCGCGGGAGTGCTGTTCCTGCTGGAAAAGAGGGGCGCGGCTTATACGCCCGTGGCGGAATGCGATCCGGGGAAACTGAAAAGCGCGCTGCAGACGACCGCGTTCGGCATGAAGATGCAGAGGCGTTCCGACCCGACTTCCGCGCGCAACTGGAGGAGCGTGCGGCTCAAGGAACCGAAGCTGTGACGTTGCGCCGCAGTCTGCGGCTTCCGCACCCGTACGCGGCGCGCGCCGCGCGCCGCGGTCATCCGCGCGGAGCCGCGTATAAATCATCGTAAAGGCTGGAGATATGAAAACCGAAAATTACAAAAATTACGGCAAATGCGCCGTGTTCGAACGCGGCGGAGTCAAAGTGATGGTCACGCTGGACGTGGGGCCCAGAATAATCTGGTTCGGCACGCCGGAGTTCAATTTCATGAACGAGGACATCGACCGCAACGTGTCCAAAGGCGGCGAGTATTTCGACAAGACGTACGGCAAAGGCACGACGTGGTACCTCTACGGCGGACACCGCGTGTGGAAGTCGCCGGAGGATCTGGAAACGTACACCCCGGACAATTTCCCCGTGGAAGTGAGCGAACGTGCAAACGGAGGCACTTTCGTCTGCCGTGCGGCTAAGAACCTTGATTACTCGCTGGACGTCGAGCTTGCCGGGGACGGAAAACTCACCGTGCGCAATACGGTCGCCAACAAGGGCGAAACGCGCACTCTAGCGGTGTGGGCACTGACCGTCGCCGCAAAGGGCGGCACGCTCGCGCTTCCGCTCAACGATCCGACGGACGACCTCAACCCCGTGTACAACCTCGTGCGCTGGCCGTACAACGATCCGCACGACGCAAGACTGCGCGTAGGAGAAAAATTCCTTACGCTCAGACAGACCGCGCGCCCCGAGGCGATCAAGATAGGTACGTTTGCAAAGAAAGGCGAGGCGTACTATGCCGTGGGCGACAAGGTCATGAAATGGAAGTGTGTGCCCGAAGAGGGCGAGTACGGCGACTTCGCGTGCAACTTCGAGAGCTACACCAATGCGCACATCCTCGAAGTGGAGTGGTTGTCGCGCAAGGTGACTCTCGCTGCCGGCGAAAGCTATACCATGACGGAAGAGCTGAGCGTGCACGATCTCGCGGACCTTCCCGACGTCGCGGAAGCGCTCGCGCTGGCGTAAGAGATAAAACACGATACGTTTACCGCGGTGCATGCCGCGCGCCGCAAAACGATGCTTCGGGCGGCGCGTAATACACGAAACGTGCGATATTCGGAGCAAACGTATCGGAACGGGGAAAGAGTAAAACACGAATCGTGTTCGGAGCGCGGTGTCGCAGACGGGCGCCGCGCATACCGGAATGCTTGTCCGCGCCGGCGGCTGCTGCGCGGGACGGCGGACCGCCGACGGGCGGAATTTGATGTAAAACGGTGGGCTTATGGAAAAATTCATACCAAAAAGCGCGCGCGGACAAAAGGTGAAGTATCTTGCGGTGTCCGCGCACAAGGACGATGTGGAGATGCTGGCGCTGGACGGGATATTCCGCGCGTACGGCGAAGGAGGATTCGCGGCGGCGGTGCTGACGGACGGCGGACAGTGCCCGCGCTCCCGCGAATATGCGGCGGTGGGCGACGAGGACATGGCGCTCATCAGGACGGCGGAACAGAAGCGCGCCGCCGAAGCCGGGCGTTACGAGAAGCTGTATCTTTTCGAAAAGACGTCCGCGGAGGTGAAACGCGCCGCTTACGGTGACGACGGGCTTGCGGAGGAACTGGCGGAGGTTTTCCGCGAAAATCCGCGTCCCGACGTGCTGTATCTGCACAATCCTTTCGACCGCCACCCCACGCACGTCGCGGCGTGTCTGCTTGCGATAAAAGCGGTTAATATGCTGAAAGACGACGAAAAACCGCTGAAGATATACGGCTGCGAAGTGTGGCGTGACCTGGACTGGCCGGCGGACTCGGACAAAGTCGCAATGAATGTGAGCGGCTCGGACGAACTCGCCGCTAAACTTATGGCGTGTTTCGTTTCGCAGAACTCCGTCAAGCGCTACGACGTGGCGTCCGCGGCGCGCAGGGCGGCTAACGCGACGTTCTATCAGAGCCACGAGGGCGACGAGGCGTCGGCGCTCGTCTACGGGTTGGACATGACGGAACTCGCGTACGGTGCGTCCGTCGAGGACTTCATGCGCCGTATACTCGACGACTTCCGCAAGGATCTCCACGTGGCGCTCTGACAGCGTATTCCCGTGCGCTCCGGCGGTGCTTCCGCGCGGCGGACGGTACGGACGCGCAGGACCGTTTTCCGTGACGGGGATCTTGTCTGCGGCGGCTTTTCCGCGGCGGAATACCGCCGCGGTTTTCATTGTCCGCGGACGCCGACCGCCGCGCGGTTTTCCGGTGCGCGCAGGTGGGAACGCCTTGCAGGAATACCGCGTTTCCCAGTCCCGTTCCGCCGGGCGGTTTTCGCCCCGGCTGCGCGCCTTGCGCCGCTTATCCGCGATCTCTGCCGCGCTGCGCCGTTTGCACGATTGCGGAGTTTATGCCGCAAATTCGACAGATAAACGTCTTTTTCGACGTTTTGCGCGCGGAGCAACGGCGGGAGAGCGGCGTGTGCGGCGCGTATGCCGGCGCCGTGCGGCAGGGAAAGACAGGGAATGCGGCAATATATTCTCCGGCGTCACGAAATGCACAACGAAAATAAATTTCAGAAAGAATAGTTTATTCTTTCTGCTGTTACGCGGCGCGCCGCGTTTTAAGCCTTTTAATGTTTTGTTAATTATAATTAACCAGTTGCTAGCGCCCTACGGGCGCACGTATAATTTTTGTGTATTATTATCTATGCGAGCGCGTTTACGTACGCGTTGTGGGCATAGGAGGGAAGTTTTATGAGAAAGGTTAAGTTCGCATTCTTGTTCGTGCTCGTGCTGTGTCTTTCCGCGGCGGTTCTGGTCGCGTGCAATCCCACGGGAGGCACCGGTACGGATACCCCCACGATTCCCGTAACTCCCGACAATCCCGTCACGCCGGGTTCGTCGACGGTTTCGGGCAGCGACGCGTGGGATATGCTTATCGAGGCCGCACGGGAGTCCAATACCAACACCGATCCGTACGTATGGTCCGACGCAGTCATCAATCTCGGCTATGCAAAGAACGGGACTTCGTATACATACGCGCTCAAGGTCCGGTCCGACATCGATCTCGAAAACGCCGCCAATTCACAGGCTCTTCTCGAACTGTGGAAAGTGGAGGACGACGTGCTTACCGAGGTCGTCGTCGGGCTGTATTATTACGACTCCAATCTCGTCTTTGACTGCACCGGGCTGAAGTCCGGCGCGACGGTGGTCAACACCGACCACATCAACCTTTCCGCTGTCGTCGAAACTATACGCGGACTTGTCGGCGACAACAGTCTTGCTCAATTCCTTCTCAACCATGTGCTCACCATGACCGACGGTATCGGCGGAGTCATCACAGGCTTCCTGCCCGGTCTTTTCGGCCAGTCACGCGTCACCACGCGCGAGGACGGCTCGCAGCGGATCGAGATGCCCATACCTCTTTCCGACCTGCTCGGCGGCGCGCTCAGCGGACTTCTTTCTCCCGGCGCGCTTGACGATCTGCTCCCCGAAGGCGTCGACCTCGACGCCATCTTCGGCATGGTGGAGGACGTTCTCGGCATCGACCTCACCCTCTTCGAGGCGCTGCAGGATATGTCCCTCTATCTTGTCGCCGACCTCACCGCCGCAGACGGCGAAGGCGTGCGCGAACTCTCCGGCGTGAGCTTCAACGTCGGGCTTGACTTCGACACCTACGGCACCAGCCTCGAAGGCACTTACGGTGCCCAGCAGACCACCATATCCATCTCCGTCGGCGGCGAGGGCATAGACAACAACAACGAAAAGCCCCGTCTTGACGTGAGCTCGGAGCTTGCCGCCAGAGGCATAGACGTCGACAGCGCGCAGGAATATTCTCCTCTCACTTTCGACCTTACTCTTTCCCTCAATCTCGGACTCAACCAGGGCACCGTCACTCCCAACGAACTCATGGGGGCGTTCGGCACTCTGTTCACTTCGCTCATTCCCGACGGTTCGCTTGACGGCGACCTTGCGAAACTGCTCGACACTCCCATCAACATCGAGGGCGTAGACAGGTCCCTGAAACTGCACCTCATGGGCACGATCAACATGTTCGACAACTCCGGTACGTCGCTCCTGCTCGAGCTGACCGGCGCTGACGAACAGAAAGACGTGCGCGCGCGGATAGCCTACGTCGGCGCGGACGAAACCGCTTATGTCGATCTCACCGGGCTCATCGGCGCGGGCAAATTCCATGTGGAGGGGATCAACCTCAACGACATCCTCGGCAATGCGGTCGAGTATCTCGTCGGCATGGTGAAAGCCGCGCTGTACGACGCCGGACTCACCGACGCCAACAAAGCTGCGGTGAACGAATTCGTCGCCGCGGCGGAAGAACTCGTATCGACCGGTCGGGTGGTCAACGCGTACGGAGCCAATTCCGAAGGCGAACCCATCCAGGACGTCATGGGACTGATCCAGGCGATCATCGACAACATCGACGTCGATATGGAGAACATCTTCAACATCAACTCCGTGCAGGTGACGCTGACGCAGGCGATACTCGACTACATCTGGTCGCTCGTGTTCACGGGCAACCTGGAAGGGGCGAAGATACCCATCGCGGGCGACGTCGTGCTCGAACTCACGGACAACGGCTTCGCGTCCACCAAGGACATCACGCTCGATCTCGCGCTTGCCACGGGTGCGGAGGACATGCAGAAAGTGTTCGCCTCCCTCGGCGTGGGCATCAGCGTGCAGTTCGGCTCGGTGATCGATCCGACCTACTATCAGAGCGCGCTCGACGGCTGTTCCGCAGACAGGCAGAACGGCAATTCCATACGTCTTGCGACGCTGGAGGACTTCCTCGATCTCGACGTTGCTAAGATGTTCTCCGGCGTGGAGTCGATAGAAATCGGCATGCAGGCGGACGTTTCCGTGAATGCGATCGCCGGGGATCTTGCCGACATCACCTATTCGCAGGCGAACGACTTCATGGTGTCCGTGCTCGCCGCGTTCGAGGAATCCTTCGGCGCGGACGGAGTGCTCACTCTGCGTGCGGAACTCACCGACGTCGCCGGACTCATCGGCATGCTTACCGAAGGGACGGGAGTGGACGTCGGCGCGATAGTGTCCTCTCTCAACGTATATCTCGAACTTGCGGCTAAAGGCGCGTCCGAAGATGCGGAAGCTCCGCTCCGTATATGGCTCGTGGACGGCGTGCTCTATCTCGACACGTCCGAAAGTCTCCTGGGCGGTCTTTCCGTGCAGGTGGATCTCAAGCCCTTCTTCGCGGACGCATTCTCTGTCAGCGAAGCCGTTTCCGCCGAGGAACCGACCGACGGTTCCGGCACCGGCACGTCTGCCGATCTGACCGCGTGGCTGCTTGCTCTTGTCGGAGCGGCGGACATCAACCTCGGTGATCTGTATCTGGATGTAGCGGCGACCGCCGCGATCTCCGAGCTGCTCGGACTGCTCGGCGTTGACGGACTTTCCGTCACCGTGCCCGGCTCGGACGGCGAGAGCCTGGATCTTTCGGCAGGCATCAGCATCAACTTCAACGACGGACTGCAGCTGTCCGGTTCGGACACTTCCGAAGGTCTGTCCGCAAGCGTTTCGCTCGGACTCGGCAGCAACTTCGGGCTTGACCTGACGATCGGCGGTATCAACGCCGTCATCAACGGGGAGAGCAACATCGAAGTCGATCCCGACGTGGATTTCGTCGATTTCTTCAACGAGCCTTATGTGAACGTGTCGCTCTCGCTCGGACTCGACACCGATCTGAAGGCGAACAACATCTCGCTCGGCGAGGGACTGGGCAGCATAATCATTCCCGAAGGCGTGGACGTCGATCTCAAACTTTCGCTGGACGCGAAGGTGGATCTCGGCTCGATGCTCTCGTCCTTCACGGGCGTGCAGCCCTCCGGCGAGAACGAAACGGAACTCGCGCTCAGGATAGTGAACACCGCGGGCGGCGGCGAAGAAGTCCTGCTGGCGGCATATTATTCGCAGGGTGTTCTTTATGTTGACGCAGGCGCGCTTATAGGCGCACGCGTAAGCACGGAACTCGACATCATGGAACTGCTTGCCGGAGTCATCTCCGCAGGCTCGTCCGGCGGTGCGGGCGGACAGGCGGTGTCTGCGGCGGATCCTGAGGAAGAATACAGCGTCGGAGTGTTCGAATTCCTGATGAAAGTGACTTCCGACGGATTCGTCATCGAAGTCGCGGAAGGGCTCACGCAGGTCATAGTCGACCTCATCGGCGTAGATCTCGGCGAGATCGACGCGGCTCTCAGCCTCAACTGGAGCAATATCACCGGCGACCGCGACGAAAGCGGCAATCTGCTTGACGTTTCGGTCTCCGTGGGAAATCTTGCTGACGTCAGAGTGACGCTCTCGCCTCTGACCATAGGCATAGGCAGGACGGCGTTCGACGAAGTCACGGGCATCATTCCCGACGACGTCAACGCGGAAAACTACAAGAATATAGGCAGCTTCATCGACGAGAACAACCAGTTCAGCGCGGCGGGGCTGGAACTTGACAGCGTATACGCCGCCCTCAGCGGCACGGTCAGCCTCTCCGCGAGCGCGGACGGCGCCGAGGACTGGACGATAGGCGAGTGGATCAACAACTTCACCCAGGGCGACGCGAACATCGCCGACAACGTGAAGTCGCTCATTCAGAAACTTGTCCTCAGTTTCGTCATCAACAGAAGCGTGTCGACTTCGCTGGAATTCGATCTGCGCGCGATGCTGCGCTTCCCGGACGACCTCTCCGCCGCCGACGCGGTCGGATACATACTCTCGCACTCCGATATCGCCCTTGAGATAAGGACGCCCGATATGGCGGACGGGGAGTATCTGCTCGCGGTGTATCTCATCGCAGGCGACGACGGCAGGAGCACGCTCTACATCAGCTCTTCCGAAGGCGGCATCATAGGCGGCAACATTTCCGTGCCCGGCATCAGCCTCGGCGACCTCTTTGCGTCGGGCGGCACTGCCTCGCAGGGCGGTACGGAAGGAGGAGAGACCGCGGTGACCGCGGCGGAATGCACGACTCACACCGACGCCGACGGCGACGGAGTGTGCGACGTGTGCGGCGCTGCCGTGACGGCGGACGGAGAGAACGACATCCTGTCCTCCATACTTTCCGTCATCAACCGCATTTACATGACCAATGAGGAGCTCACGGTGGGCTTCGGCGCGAACTTCCTCGCGTCGCTGCTCAATCTCGTGCTGCCCGGATACGAACTCGATTCCGAGAACTTCATACAGCTCGATTCCTCCAACAGCTTCCTGTCCGTGTTCTACGGCAAGGGCGAGGGGACGCAGCGCGACATCGGGCTGGAGCTTTCCATCGCGGCGGATCCCTTTGCGATAGGACTCACGCTCGGCGGACTCGGCGTCGCCGTCAACGACGACTCGTACGGCGTACTGCCCGATGACTTCGACGCGTCTTCTTACATGAGCATCTTCGACCGCGACGGCGTGGTGTCGCTCAGCACCAACATCGCGCTCGAGCTTGCTCTGTCCAAGACCGAGAATCTGCCCGACGGCGAACTGCCCGTCGGCGACATGCTCTCCGCGATAATCAGCAATCTCGCGCTCGAACTCGGCGTGAAGATAGAGGACGACCTCACTCTCGGCGTGGACATCGGACTCGGTGCGAACATCTACTTCGCGGACGCCGAATCCACCGAGATAGTCCTTGAGATCAGGGACAGGAACAATTCCGACGAAAACGAGAACCTCGTGCTCGCCGTGTATATCCGCGGCTCCGCGCTCTATGTGGATATGGGTATGCTGTCCGAGCACGACTTCGTGTTCGAGAACACGGCTATAGTCAGCACCGTGCTCGAAATGGTGAACGAAGCGCTCGGTATGGCGCAGTCCTCCGTCGGTTCTTCCGAAGCGGTGACCGCCGCCGGTGAAGGCGACGAGGGGGAAAAGACGACTCTCGACATCGTGCTCGAAGTGGGCGAAGGACACATCGCGCTCAACGTCACCGAAGCGGTGCTCCTCGGCATCATAGGCGCGGTGGCGGGCACCGACGTGGACATCGAAAGCATCTTCGCGGCTCTCAATCTGGGTGCGGAAGTGTCCGTGGACGTCTACTTCGACTCTCCGTCCGTCAGCGTGAATGTGGACACCAATTACGCCTCGATCGGACTTGCGATAGAGAATCCTTACGTGTCCAACTCCGCCAATGCCGACGTAACGGCGAAGATCGACGGGCTGGACAAGGATGCCTTCCAGAGCTACGAATCCAGCAGCGTGGCGCGCTTCGGACTCAACCTGTCGGTGGAGTACAGTGCGGACGCGACTTACGAGCTTGTGGGTGCGGACGCGATAGGCTCCTATCCGCTCGCGGACAGATACGTTCAGCTGCCCGACGGTACATTCGTGCAGGACAACGACGGTATGTACATCCGCCGCGGCGTGAGCCTGTCCGACATCATCGACGCGCTGCTTGACATGCCCGCGATCGGCGACGCGCTCGGCGGCATCACCGACGCGACGCTGTCCTCGATCGTCAATATGCTCGTCGCCTCCCTCGGTCTTGAGCTCTACATCGACGATCCCATCGGCGACAACCTCGACATCAACATCACCGGACTGCTCGACCTCGAAGCGCTCGGACTGTCCGGCATCCTCGGCAGCTTCGTCCTGCCCACTCTCGACACCCTCACCATACTCAATGCGCTGCAGGCGGGCGTCGAGATAGTGTTCAACCCCGAGAATACGTCCGACAACGCCGCGATCGGCGTCTATCTGATGAACGGGTATATCTATCTCGATCTCTCCGGCATAGGCGGTCCCAGGATCAGTGCGGATCTGTTCGCCATCCTCGAAGAAATGGGCGTGCCTCCCTTCGCTGTCGAAGGCGGCGGCTCCGAGGCGGTGACCGCGGCGGACGGTACGGAAGACGGCGGTTCCGCGGATACGGGCAGCGGTGTTGACGTCAACGAGATCCTCAACGCGCTCGTGCGCTCCATAGTGATACGCACCAACGCCGGTTCCGCTCTCGAGGACGGCAGCTTCAACCTGCTTACCAACGGCATCGGGCTCGACCTCATGCTGCCTTCCAACCTGCTCGGCAACATCGTTTCCCTCATCACGGGCACGGGTGAAGAGTACCGCTTCAACGACTTCATCCTCGACGAGAAGCAGAGCGGCATCAGTCTCAATCTCGGCGGCGGCAACGGCATCGAACTTGTCGTGTCCGCGCATTCCAACATAGGATTCGACGTTTCCGTATCCACGCACGCCGGCATCGACATCGACGTTGCCACTTCCGACGACGTCCTGCTTACGGACGGCGAGGTCAGCACCTATATCGACATGACGGATATGGTGTTCAACATCGTCAATCTCGTGAACGGCAACGTTGACAGCGGCAGCTCCGGTCTCGGTTCGCAGCGCGTGTCCCTGAGCATATCCGGCAGGGCGAGCTTCACCTCCGACGGAGAGGGCAGCTACGACGTGGGTTCGCTGCTCGGACAGTATCTTGAGGACCTCGTGCTCGAGATCAACACCGACGAAGCGTTCACCGACGGCATCGCATTCCGCCTGTCCGTGGCGGCGGATCTGGGCAAGATAGGCTTTGCGGCACTTGCCGATCCGGATCTCTCCGCCGACGAGAAGCTCGAACAGTTCCTCGCCACCACCGATCTCAACAGCATCGAAGTGGCGCTCGAGCTGCTTGACACGGCTCTCGACGGAAGCATCATGCAGGACAAGGTGCTTGCCGGCATATATCTCTACAACGGTTATCTCTACCTCGACGGCACGGATGTGTTCGACGTGGTGGACAGCTATGCGTACGTTCCCAACTTCCTGCGCTTCGTGATAGAGGCGGCGCAGATGGGCGCGGCGTCCTCCGGCACCGGCGATACGGCGGACACGCAGGCTTACGCGGCGAGAGCGGCGGCGGTCGCCGCTGCGGACGGGGATTCCGCAAGTGCGATGAGGGACGCCCTCATAGAGCTTGTCTACTCCGACACCGCGATGCAGATCGTGCTCACCAAGAGCATCATCAGCGCAGTGCTTGCGACGCTGCTTCCCGACCTCGGAAGCCTTGCGGACATCTTCGACGACTTCGAAGTGTCCCTCGGCGCGGAGATCGGCAAGTACGAATATGTCAGCATTTACGAAGCCGGACTCTATAAGGCGGATATCGCCGAGGCGGGCACCTATGTCGCCGTGACGGACGGCAGCGGCGCCGTCACGGGATTCAGGCCCGCGCAGGACGGCGACGAGGGCGACAGATACACCCTTACGCCCATTGCCGAGTCCGACGGCGCGAACGGCGTCTACTACGCGCAGGCGGAAGACGGCACGTTCTACAGAGCGGACGCCAGATACAACGGATATTCCGAAGCCGCTTACACCGAGAACCCCGACGGCACGGGTACTTACGTGAAGCTCAAGGATGACGAGAGCGTCATCCTCGACCGCGACAGGTACACCTTCTATCAGAACGTCGACGGCAACTACGTCATGGTGCTCGACATCCGTGACGTCGAACCGAACACGACGATCTACGTCAGGCGCGGCGGCGGGTATCCCGCGCTCAAACTCGGCGCGGACGGCTACGTCCAGACCTACGACAGGAAGTACGGCTACGTGCGTGAAGAAAACGGCACGCTGTACCGCACTTACGATCCTTACACCGCGCTGTCCGAATTCTATCTCGCGCTCGGCGCGGAAGTCGGCACGATGAACGTCGAACTTGCCGTCGGCGGCATAACGCTCGGTTTCGGCGGCAGCGAATCGCTCCTGCCCAGTTACATCCTCGAAGGCAAGACCAAGACTCCGTCTGCTTACGAAGGCGAGGCGCAGGGCAATGCGTACACCTACGCTAACGGCGTCTACACCAAGGTGGACGATCCTCAGGTCGGCACCGGATATTACTACGACGTGCCTCTCACGCCGTTCTATGACACCACCATCACGATCGGTGCGTCCGTCGAAGTCGAGATCGCCATCACCGAAGGGCAGATCGACGTCGGCGAGATATTCTCCTCCATCCTCGGCGACCTCGAGGGCATCGTGATCCAGATCCCGGAGACCAACAAGGGTTACTCCTCCGCGCATCTGCGCCTTGACGCGACGCTGATGCTCGACATGCAGGATCTGCCTAGCTCCGAGCTCGCGGTCAGACTCTACAACCTCTCTTCCGAGTCCGGAGCGGAAGTGCAGTGGCTTGCGGCATATTACATGGACGATATGCTGTATATCGACCTGTCCTTCTTCAATATGCCCAAGCTCGCGGTGCCCATGACCGAGATCTCGGATTGGATCGAGGAAAAGCTGGGAGAACTGCTCAACAGTTCCATTTACGATGACGCAGAAGTCGGCAGCTCTTCTTCCGCCGAAGCGATCACCGCGGACGACTCCGTCGCGCCTGCCGACACCGACGAGGCGGCAGATCTCACCACGGAGGAGAGAGTGGCGTCCCTGCTTGTCAGCGAGCGCAGGCTGTCCCTCTCCATAGGCAATGCGCTCATGAGATATCTGCTCTCGATCATCACCATCAACGGTGATCCGATAGGCGATCTCGTCTACGATCAGCTCAAGGGCGGACTTGACGTCACGATAGACGTGTCCAACGGACTCGATGTCGGACTCGACCTCGCGCTCATGCTCGAGGGCGACAGATACACCTATCTCGAAAACGCGACGTACGCCGGTGGCGAGCGCTACTTCGTGTTCAGGGAGAACACCGAAGACGCGGATCCCGAAGAAGGGCTCTTCATCCTCGACGAGGAAGGCGGCTACTTCCGTGAGGCGAGCGCGCGCGATCTGATGAACGAAGGCGTGACGACTTACGTGCGCTACGAAGCGGCGTACGTCGGCGACGGCTGGAAGTATTACTCCTATGCTCCGGCATCCGACGTGACCGCGGACGGCACTTACTATGCGTACGACGCGGAAGCCGACGCTTACACCGTGTACGGGGGCGACCTCTCGGACGGCGCGCCCGCGGGCGTGAAGCTCTATACGCGCACCGAAACCGAAGCGACCGGACTTGCGGTCTATCTCTTCGAGAGCGCGGCGAGCGCCAACCCCAACGATTACGATACAGAGCTCAACATCTACGTCGGAGTCAACAACGTAGACATGTACTTCTCCGAGCAGCGCGAATATTCGCTGACTCCCGAAGAGCTGAAAGAGTACTACGACTTCAACAGCCTCGACACGGTGTCGCTCAGCGAAACGATCTCGCTCGACCTGCTCTTTGCGGACGGCAGCGACATCGACCTGTCGGCTCTGTTCGAATATCTCTTCCCGGACAGCTCCTACGACTTCGATACCGTCATCGGCGTGGTGTCCGGCAACGAGGAACTTACAGACATAGTGCGCGGACTCAACCTGACGGTGTCGCTCGAGTTCAAGCTCGGTGCGTTCATCAACTATCTGCGCAGCCTTGACGCGACTTATCCCGGCGGTCTGCTCCTCGACGCGGACGGCAACCCCGTCACTCTGCCGGAGGAATTCGACCTTGTCACGTTCATCGAGCTCATCATGAGCCTCGTGGGCAAGAAAGATCCCGACAATCCCGCGGACGACCTGTTCGGACTCGAAGACTTCCTGTACTTCGTCAATGCGTCGGTGGAGCTCACCACGACGTCCAACGACGGCACGCCCGAACACTCCATGCTGGGAGTCTATCTCTCGCTGGGCAGCGATGAAGGTACCGAATACGAGCCCACCAACGAGGATCACGACGGGCAGCAGCGCTACTCGCACTACTATGCGTCCGATATCGGCAGATACGGCTATGTCGAAGGCGAGTATGTGCCCATCGACAAAATCACCGGTTACGACGAGGCGGTGCACGGAAGATACGCCTACGACGCGTCCTTCCTGTATCCCGATGCCAACGGCGACCGCGTGCGCGACGACGCGGGACTGTACGTCGATCTCAGCTATCTCGGACAGCCCGGCGTGTTCCTCAATCTCAGCGAACTCACGGCATTCATCGCCGGAATGATGAACGACACCACCACGCAGGATCCCGCGGCGGGTGAAGCGATTACGGCGGACGAAACCTCTTCCGGCAGCGGACTGTCGTTCGATCTGGGCAGCATATTCGGCGAGGACGTGCATCTGTCCGACTCGCTGCCTCTGCTCACCAACGAGATTTCCGCGTACATCCGCGCGTTCGTGTACGGCGTGCGCATCACGTCCACTTACATCAGAGTGCTGTTGCAGGCGGACTTCCTGGATCAGCTCCTCACCATACTCACGGGCGACTTCACGCTCGGTGAGGAGTTCCAGCAGTCCTACATCGGCATCAACGTCGACGTCAACAACTACATGTACGCACCGCTTGCGGACATGACCACGTCCAACGGAGCCGCCCTCGCCGGCGCGACGTACGAACAGCTCACGTTCGCGGATACGCGCTTCACCATCACCGAGGACGACGACGGCATGTATTACATCCGCACCGACGCGCTCACCGGCGCGCAGTACTTCACCCTCCGCTCCGACATGGCGGAAGGCGAGAGCGCGGACACGTTCTACAACATCACCCCCGTCACCACCTACATAATGGTTGACGGCAGCTATATCCTCACTTCCGACGCGACCAGGACGGAGAAACTCCGTGCCGAGAGATACTCCGCGGACGACGCGGCGACGGACGTCAATCCCGAACTCGAAGGGACTTACAAGTTCTATGTGACGGACGCGGCGCTCGGTCTGGACGGGACTGCCGTGACCGTGGACGATGTGACGTACTACGAGATCGATCCCGAAGCGGGGGTCTGGGCGGTGTATCCCGACACCTATCAGAAGCCTTTCATCGAGGCGCAGATCTGGCTGTGGGACCACTCCGTCGGGCTCGGCATCAACATGCCCACGACTTCCGCGGCTGAATACCGTTACGAAAAAGTCGGCGAAGGCAAAGGCGATTACGATCTGGTCGAAAACTTCATCTACACGCCCGACGAAACGATAGAGGGCAGCGGCAGCGATTATCTCTACTATCGCGGACACTACTATCTCATCGAGCAGGGCGCGCTGCGCGTCAGGGACGGAGGCGGCTACCGCACCGCAACCGGCGACGATTGGAGCAGCTTCCTCACCGGCGCCAACGCGTATAACGGCACGTATTATCTGAACGTCCGCGTCGCGGACGAGGGCTTCAGAGCGTACATACCCGTCAACAGAGCGGACGTGTACGAGCGCGAAGTCTACAAGACCACCTACACCTATGTCGGCGTAGGCAACGGCAGCTACAGCCGCCTTGCCACGTCCTCGCTGGTGACGGTGCCCGAATTCCATGTCGACTTCAACGCGCCGTCCGACTCCTATGTGTACGGCGACGACACAGCCGACTACTACGTCGACTCTCTCGGCAACCTGACGACGGACGCGCCCGACAACTACGACGGCACCGTCTACAAGCGCGACGACTTCACCTTCGTGCACAGCACCGCGACGGGCAGATTCGTGTCCGTGACCGAGGCAAGGGAAGCGTTCTTCGCGCAGTATGAAGACACTTACGACACGGACGGCGACGGCGTCGTGGACGCGGACAAGGAAAGCGAATTCACGATGCAGTTCGCGGTCTACCTTGCGGAGAACTACGACACCGACGGAGAGAACATCCTGTTCTACGACGGCGACTACATCAGATACGCCGACACCGGCGAGCTGTACTACATCAACGTCACCATCCGCGGCTCCATCTCGCTCAGCCAGCACAAGGAATATCTCACCGAAGAGAACTGGCTTGCGGCGGGTTACGGTGAGGACGCATGGGATGACGCCGAGAAGTACGTGCTGGTGAGAGGGCAGTATGTGCCTTATGACAAGGACGAGCACGCCGGGCTTGAGATATACGGCGCGCACACGGCGAGTTCTTCCGCGATATCCAACGTCCTCGGCGCCATCCTCGGCGACATGGACGCGCTCTTCACGGTGGCGGACGGCTACGAAGCGGTGCTGCCCTTCGAGATCCGCGCGACCGTCAAGCTGGACTACGCCAACGAGACCGATTACGACTCGCTGTACGTGGCGGGACTCGAACTTGCGGTAGACCTCTGGCGCACGGAGGCCGACGATTCGCTCACGCATGTGCTCGGCCTCTACTACATGAGCGATGTGTGGAACATCGGCGACAACAATGACGCCAACGATATAATCAACAGCTCCGCGCTGTACCTCGATCTGAGCTGGATCGCGGGACCGTCGGCGAAGTTCAAAGTGGATCTCTCGCAGTATTCGCTTGAGGAACTGCTCAACGACGAACTCCTCAGCCAGATGTTCGGCGACAGCGGCACGGGCGCTTCCGAAGCGGTCACGGCGGCTGAAGCGGCGGGCGATCCCGACAAGGCGACGGTGCTGCTCAACGTGTTCTCGCGTTCCATCGCGCTGAAGGCGAGCGCGGGCTTCCTCAAGCTCGTCATCGACCTCATCGCGCCCGACATGACGGCAACGCTCGAAGAGATGCTGCCCAACCTGTCCGTCAACGCGCAGATCAACGCCGCACCTTACGATCTGACCATAGGCGCGACGCTCTATGACGGCGACGGAACGGGACTGCTGGATCTCGGCATCACGCTCAACCTCTTCAACACCGAGGACAAGACGGAAGGTCTGCAGCTCGACATCGGCTCGCTCGAGTCGTATGCGGAGATCTCCGCCGCAAGACTCGCGGAGAAGAGCAAAGACTACATGTACTATTACGGTATGTTCTCGCGCGTGGACAGCGACTATGTAGCCGCCAACAGCGGTGAGACGTACTACATAAAGGACGGCACCGAGAAGGGTTACGTCGAAACGGATTACGCCACGGCGAAAGCCACGGCGGAAAGCGGCGGCAGCGTGTTCGTGTTCGACGACGAAGCCGGCTACGACATCTTTGTCAGCGCGACGGCAAGGGATTCCGTCGCGGCGGATCAGCGCTATGCGGAAGTGCCCGAGGGCTACGTCATGCTCGAGGACGCGGACGACTACGCATGGGCGACCGGCACCACGCTCTATGTGCCGTACGAAGGCGAACTGACGGCGGGCACGGCATACTATGTGCTGTCCGGCGGAACGCATGTCGGACTCAACGCGTACTACTTCGCCAAGAATAACAACAAACTGTACACCTATGACGGCAGTGTCTGGACAACGATTTCCTCTGCAGGCAGCATAGACGAGGCGAAGCAATACTATCTCGTCGAGCAGGATACCGATTCGTCCGTGTACGCTAAGGCGCAGGAGGATAAGGCGCAGGGGGACTTCGACGCATTCTATACCGCGGACACGCAGTACGACAACAAAGGCGGCCTGCAGCTGTACCATTACTATTACAACTTCGGCACCCACGCCGGTACGATGCGCGCGATCTCCGGACTTAACAGTGCGGACCGCAGCGACGAGTTCATCGACTACGACAACACCGGCCGCAACGGCTATGCGAAGCTGTATGTCAGATACAGCGACGCGACCGGCAGGGACGGAGCGGACGCGGTGAACGCGCGCTTCGGCATCACGAGCGCGGAAGCGAACAGCGTGAGATACATGGCAGACTCCAACGGCGCGCACAAGCAGACGAACGTGTTCGCCAACTATCAGACGCTGCTTTCGCTCGATCTGGAGGGCCTGCTCAACACGCCCGAAGGCGAAAAAGTGGACGTGCTCGGCATGCTCATCGACGGGCTTGCGGGCGCGGGACTGTCCACGGTGGAGATAGGCGGCACGCTGAAGCTCGACCTGACGTTCGACGACGTACTCAACTGGACGCGTCAGATGACGCGCCTCATGGAGGTGGACGGGCAGAGCAGCTCTTACTTCTCCATGCTGCTTGCGTCGCTTGCGATGAACAGCGCGGAGTTTGTGTCCGCGATAGGGCTTGAGATCGATCTCGCGCTGCAGCTCAACATAGAAGGGCTCATCGAGATGCTTCCGCAGCTTACGAGCGGTGCGACGGTGGACGTGAAAACGCTCCTGCCCGCAATACTCGGCGGCGCGAAGATCTATATGGAGATCGCCATCAACACCAACTTCTACGGTGAGAGCATCACGGGCGCCGATCCGATACAGCTGTGGATCGACGTCACGGACGACCTCTACCTCAACATCTACCTCACTGCGCCCGACCTCGGAGAAGTGACGGGGCTTGCGCCGTATCCCGATGACGAGAACGATCCCATCGGCGACTTCTTCGCGCAGGGCATCAAGATAGAGAACCTCATCAACCTCGGCAGCCTGTTGGCAACCGACGCCGCCGGATCGGAAGCGGTGACTGCGGCAGACAGCGGACTCATCATCGACATCGGCACTTCGTCCACCGGACTGCTGCCCGAAGACATATGGGGAGTGCTCAACCTCATCCTCGGACAGGCGCTGTTCGCGCAGGATATGATCTCCGTCGGTATTACCGAGGACATTCTCGCGGGGCTTATCGCGGCGCTTGTGCCCGAATTCCCGGAGGAAGACCTTGAGCTGCTGCCCACCTTCGCGGTGACGAGCGGTTTCGACACCAGCGGCATCAACCTGCTGTTCGGCGACGGCTCTCTCGCGCTCCAGGTGCAGCTCGGCATAAGAGGCGGCTTCGACGACTTCACGTCCATACAGGACGCGCGTAAAGCGCTCGGCACGCTCATCGGCGAAGAGGGCGCGAACGTGTACGGCATCGACAGCTACACGGATTACTTCAACAAAATTGCGTATCTCACCACCGAGCAGGACGAAGAAGGCGAACTCGTCTACGTCCCCGTGGGCGGAGCGGACTACACCGGAGACGTGCAGACCGGCGGCAACGCAGTGGTCATCTCCACCAAGAAGTACGCTCTGGCGGCGTATGCTTCTCCCAACGAAGCATGGCTGGGCGCGAGACACAAGATCACCGGTTTCGAGAACGGCGAGCCCGTCTTTACGGAAGTGGAGCAGCCCTACGCAGGAAAAGACGTGTTCACCAAGAACGCGGACGGCAACGGTCTGTACGGCAAACTGCCGGGTGAGTACAGCGACTATCAGGGTATGACCGGCGGCCAGGTGACGGAAGGCACTTCCGTGACCTACGGTGCGGATACCTTCATGCTCATCAGCCGCATAGAGAAGCTCACGGAGAAGGATTATACCGGCACCACCTACGACTTCGACGAAGACGCGGTGAACGGCGCGTACGTCCTGCTCGGCGACGTGACCGTAGCGCTGGAGCTCGGCGACATCTCGCTCTCCGTCAACCAGCCCTTCTCCGCGCCTACCGTTGACAGCAACGGGCTTGACATCTACAGCGATTACACCGACGTGACGAAAACGGCGGTGCGCATCAGCACGGAGATCGACCTCGGATTCTGGGGCAACACGGGCGCGAGCATACAGCTGGGCGAACTTGCTGACCTCATCTTCGGCATAGACGCGCTCAAGACGCTGCTCGGCGGCACGGAGCTGGTGGGCAACGACCTTGACATCAACATCACGGGCGATCTGGGCAGCAAGGAGGACGCCTACTTCACCGTCAGGCTGGACGGCTACCTCAATCTTGCGGACTACAGCCTGCAGGTCAAACTCGAAGTGCTCCGCGGCGACGCGGTGATGCTCGCGGTCTACCTTGCGGACGACAATGTGTATGCGGATCTGTCCGGACTCCTCGGCACAGGCGTGCAGGGCAAGATCGTCAACCTCGGACTTACCGATACGCTCGCGGAAGCGCTCGGCGGCGTGCTGGGCGGCGCGGGACAGAGCGAGGCGGTGACGGCGGCTATCTCGCACACGGCGGATCTCACGCTGCGCGACTATGCGTACCTCGCGGTGCTCATCAATCCGGGCTACTTCTCGCTGCAGCTCACGCTTGCCACCATCGAGGCGATCATCGCCAAGGTGGGAGCGGACAATCCCGATCTCGCGCTCGGCGACATCGATCTGCCCGACCTCGGCATCATCGAGATAGAGTCCTACGGCGACAGAGACGAGGGCAGCCTGCTTTCGCTCAACATCAAGATGTCCGAGGACTTCGGCGCGTCGCTCGACGTCAAGAACTTCTACATCGGCACCGAACCCGTGTTCACGAGCGATGATATAGCCGGCTTCGAGAGAGACTACACCTTGCTCTACGACGTCGAGAGCGGCGAGATCAATCAGGACCTCAACATTTCGCTGAGTGCTTCGGTGGCGCTCTCCATGACGAGCGACGGTCTGCAGCCGGGTGACGACGACTACGACGATTCGCTCGCCGGCTGGGTGATCGAACTTCTGACCGGTCTGCTGGGCAACAACGCGTTCTTCGTGTCGCCGTACAGCACTTCGGACAGAGAATACAATGAATACGGCGGTCCCGTCTATATTGCGGAAACGGACGACGCGGGCACGGTGACTTACGTCGAAGTGGGTAAGGTCGCGTCCAACGGCAGCGGCTATTACGCCAAGAAGGAGGACGGCACTTACGAAACGACCGTGACGGGATTCACCTCCGGCACGCAGTATTACCGCACGACGATGATCGAGGCGACCTTCGCCGCGAACGATGTCAATCTCACCATCGAGCTTGAGGCGGACCTCAACATGGGCGCGCTCATCTCCTACGGTATCAGCGGCATACTGCTCAGCGACCTGAGGGTGTCCGTCGGTCTCGGCACGCCCTTCAATACGACGATCCTCGAAGTGTACTACCTCGGCTCGTCCAGGCTTGCGCCTACTGCCAACAACAATATCTACGAGCTCCGCGAAGCGGTGAAAGACGGCGAGCTCGAAGCCTTCAACGACGCGATCTACATCGACGCGTCCGGTCTGGGCCTGGGCAAGATCAAGTTCTCCGGCATCGCCGGCATACTCGGCGCCAACATCGGTCAGGTGTACGACAGCGTCACCGCCTCCGACGCGTCCTCCGCGGCGGATGAGACCGGCAGCACCGAGACGACAGACGGCGGCACGACGTCCGCGTCCGTCTCCCTCGGCATAGACTTTGCGGAGAACTACATCGGTCTCAACATCGACAACGCGATGATCCGGACCGTCTTCGGCTTGCTCATGCCCACGCTCGAGAGCGCAGGCATCGGCTCGCTGCCCGACGTGCAGTCGCTTGGCATAGGGCTTACCTTCAAGGAGCAGGGCGGACTCAGCGCCGTCGCGCTGGACGCTGTGGTTGACGGCGCAGGCACCGGTCTGCACCTGACGCTCAGCGACCTCGAGATCTCGCTCGACCGCATGCTCGACACCACCGACCTCGTCAGCCGCGTGCAGTCGCAGTTTGCGGGCATCACCTACTCCGGCACCGCCGGCGCAATGACGCTGCTGCAGAGCCTCATCGACGGCATCGACCCGAACCTCTCCATCAACATCGACCGCAGAGCGAACACGGTCGTGCAAGCGACAAGCGGCAGCAACGGCAATACGTTGCACGGCGTCGCAATAAACAGAAACGGCTCGCTTACCATAACGTCAACGTTCGGCTACTACTCCACGGGCGGCGACGGAATGGGTGCGCTCGGCGGCGGCACCAAGCTTAATGACTATGCGATCAGACTCGACTTGTCCGCGGTGCATCCCGACCAGCGCACCAGTGGCGACGCGATCACCGCAAAGGTGTACTTCGGCAACAACAACTTGATGCTCGAAGACCTCGAGATCGGTCTCGGCGCGCTGTCCGGACTAGGTGATATGCTCGGCATCTTCAACTGGATCGACGTCGGTTCGCTTATCGGCGGCGGACAGCTCTTCCCGAGCTTTGCCTACAATGACGCGGACAACTCCACGTGGAGCTCTTCCAACCCGATCGCCACGACGGCGTCGGACGGCGCGGAAGCGAGCACTTCTGCAGTGGGCGACATTTATGCGGATGAACTGCCCACAAGCGGAGGTAATGTCATTACTGATACCGATAATCTTACACAAGCGAGCAGTTTCACTACTCGTGGAGCGGCGGCGACCAATGTAGATGGACCTTATAAGTACATGCTTGGTGAAGGAAATGTGTGGTCTTCCGGATATTCATACAATAACGGCGACATAATGTCCATCCTCAACGGCCTTGTCAACAAGGTGGAGGTCAACCTCTTCAACAAGACGGGTTATCAGCCCTACATCTCCACCATGCCCGATCATACAAGCGAAGGTGTGGCAGATACCGACGCGTCGCTCATCTCCATCAAGATTGAGCTGAACAAAGACGCGTACAACGAGCTGCTCATCTTCCTGTACACCACCATACTGTCCCTGTTCCAGGTGTCGATCGACATCAACGGCAACAACCGCACATCGCTTACGATCGATGGTCAGGTCGGTTCAACGGGAGCAAAAGACCGCAATGAGTATTGGTACTTCACCTATGTGAACGGTGGGTGGCTGAATGACTCCAGTTCTGTAATAAGACGTCATGAAAGCACGAAGAACTCGCAGTGGGTCATCTCCAATCTCTTCCGCGAACTGGACAGCATTGACTATATGAACCTCACCGACCATGAAAAGACGGTGCGTCGCGTACAGTTGCTCGATCCTTATGTGAGATCACTGCCCGTTGGCATGCTGATGTGGCTGCTTCTCGACATGGTCGCGCTCGGGAATATGGGGTCTGACCTCTCAAACTATGGTGCTTTGTTCAACGCGACATCTCTCGAGTTCTCGCTCGGCGACGCGTCGATAGTCATTGCGTCTCTGCTGCCCACGTTTGCTGATTATGCGGACAACGTTCCCAACCCGTCCCTCAACCTGTACATCGATCTCGATCCGCAGGCGAGCTTCTACGGCTACAACGACAGCAGAACGATTGCTCCCGGTATACAGGCGATAGAGCTCATGGTCAATGTCGAGAAGAGCGGTGGCGGCAAAACGCTTGCGGGCGTCAACGATAGCTATAAAGCGACAACTGACGTGCTAAACTATGTGGGAGCTACCGGCGGCTCGTTGCACAATGGATATGTCCTCTCCATCAATCCGCGCAACCTAACTGAAAGCGGCACAGGCTATTCCGGTGAGGGACTGTTCGAGTTGCTCGAGGCGGATGCCTTGAACGGCAACTTGACTACTACGGTCGGAAATGCGGATGTGGAGGATCTCTCCATTGAGGTCACCGACGTAGGCTCGAAGAACGCCACGATGTACAACGGCAACATCGCGACAGACGCTTCCGCCACGCCGATCGGCTCCCCCGGAACGCTGAATGCTGAGTTCCTGACAAGCAAGCTGCCCACCGAGGCGAGTGTGAACCTGGTCGGACAGTCCACGCAGGCGCACACCGTGCCCGTCACTTGGGATGCGTCCGCGATCGACCTCACGCCCTCTGCCGATGACACGCCTAGACTTGCGGGCTTCGTGTACGGCTACGCGCTCAACCTCGTGGTAGCGAAGATCCCGGTCTATATCTCGGGCAATCAGAACTTCAGCGGCAGCGTGCAGGATTACTCCACGGGCAGCGGCACCGCGCTCACGCTCAAACTTGACGGCTCCGGCAGGGCGGATCTGCCCGACCTGGTGAGGATAGGCTTCACGAGCGGCGGTCAGGTGTTCGGCACGCAGTACTACGACGCGGCGGGCAATGCCGGCTATGCGGTCAGACAGACCGGCTCCGGCACCTACGAGACCAACAGCGACGGCACCTACAACATCTATCCCGCTTACAACGGACTGCTCGTCACCGACGGCGGTACGCCCGTGACCTACAACGTGAACGGCACGGACTACTACGTCATCGACACGAACATCAACGGCTACAACAACGGGCAGCTGCCTGTGGGTGTGTTCTCGTGGGATATCAGCCTGTTCGACTACGGCTGGGACGGCGGCAGCAACTACGGCACGGCAGGCAACACGTCCGTGACTGTGGGCATCACCTATCAGTGGGGCTTCTCCGCGTCGCAGACGCATGAGATCACCGTACCCGTCACTACGGCGTACATCAGCAGTACGCAGAGCAACTATCAGTATCAGGGTGCGTCCGGCACGAGGGCGAACTTCAACTTCAACAGCTGGTCCGACTTCGCGACTGCCATCGGCACCACCGACGCGGCGGAACTGGAAACGAAACTTAGCGAATACTTCGCAGGCTTCGGTCAGATCGTGAACGGCAGCTACATCACGGCTTCCGGCACCAGGACAGGTCAGATCGGCACCAAGTCCGTCGTCGGCTGGGATCTCTCCGCGCTGCTCGACGCGCTCGTGAACCGTCAGGGCGGAGAACTCAGCGTCGACATCACGATGTTCGTGTACGGCTTCAGCATCTGGAGGCAGTATGACGCAAACAACGCGCTCATCCACGGCATGATGGACGACGTCGCCATCGAGTACGAAGGCACATGGGTGGTCGCCTCTACGGCGGAACACCACGCGCAGATCATAGCCGATCTTGCGGATGACAACGCGGCGTCTGTCGCACAGCCCGTCACCGTCACGGTCACCATACGCAGCGAGTCCGACTTCACATGGGGCACCGAGGCTCAGCCCGACGAGGGCGGCGAAGGCGACGTGACCACGTTCGCGGCGGACACCTACGCCTTCTCCGACGGTACATCCACCGTCGCGGAAGGAGATGTGCAGACTTACGAGATCACCACTTCCGCGCAGCTGTACGGCGCAATGCCCGAGAGCGGCGCGGTGGTGAGCGGCTCGACAGGCGCGACGCGTAAAGCGGCGTTCGACTGGAACGGCTTCGTCTATGACACCGAGAAAGGCTACGACGTAGCCAGACTCTCCGTCACGAGCGGCGGCACTACCACCGAAACGGACGTCATCGTCACTCTTGCGGACAATGCGGAAGTCGGCGCGGCGGCGGATGTGATCGACAGCGCGAATGCCACAGGTACGATAAGGAAGATCGTCGACGCGCGTTACCGCGCGATGTCGATAGATCCCTTCGAGTACGCGACGTTCCGTGAGTATCTCGACGCCGAAGGCTTCACCGGCGCCAACATCGAGGTCGTCACCGACGACGACAGGACGATCACCGTCACCGTCACGAGCTGGAGCAACTACCTCACCGAGGGCAGCGCGCTCCCGCTCGCAGGCGCGAGATATAACGACAACACCATCACCGCGACAGACGGCAGCGGCAACACCTATACGGCAGTCGTCCCGCTCATCGTCAATGCGCGCACCGTCACCGATACCGAGATCGTCCTCGACGATTCGTTCAAACTCGTGAGCACCACGCGCAGGTTCTCCAACCTCGTGCGCAGGTACAACGGTGAAGGGCAGGTGGTGGAAGTGTCCTACTCGCTGGATACGCTCATGCCCACCGCGATCACGGTCTACAACGCATTCGCGTTTGCGGACAGCAATCCCTTCGCGGTGAACGACGGCAATGCGCAGATCAACGTGACGTTTGCCGACGGCGACGAGGTCAAGCCTTACGGCTTCGTCATCGGCGGGCTCACCGTCCCGACATCCGCGGCGGCTTCGACCACGCTCTCCTGTCCGTATGAGATCACATACGGCGGCGGCAGCGGAGCGGTGTTCTCCGGTACGATCGAGGTCACCTTCTCCGCGCTCAGGATCAACGCTAACAACATCGACTCCGACATCGCCTACAACGACCTCGGCGGTACGGCGGACGGCAGGGTCTACTTCGCACCTTACGACAACATGGTGCTGGGCGGCAATACGCTGCCCACGCCTTACGGCACGGAAGGCACCGCACTCAGCAAACTCGGACTCGGCACCACCGGCGACGTGACGGTGTTCGTCGACGGCATGTTCGTCACGCGTGAACAGGCGGCTGTCTACACCGCTGTCGCGGACGGCGCGGAGGCGGAGCGTTACACGCTCCTCGAAGGACGCTCCTACAACGCGAGCGGCAACTCCTACGTCCTCGCGGAGGGAGATAAAGGCGCTTACGTCTACGTCTATGCCGCGGCATACGTCCTTGACGGCGACGAGCTCACGTGGGACCACTCCGGCATCACTTACAACTACAACGGCGGCTACAAGCGTACCACCGTCAGCATCGCGCATAAGGGAGTCGCCGGCTCCATACTCATGCCCGTCTACATCGCAAGCGGCAGGATCACCAAGCTCCGCTTCGTGAATGCGGGCGACGGCTCCGCTCTCGATTACTCCGCCTACTTCGGCAAGGACAACACTACGGGCGCGGACTACTTCGCGGCGCACTACATCGACGGACAGTTCGTGTTCGACCCCGCAGACGGGCTCGATCCCGACGCTCTCATTCAGGTGCCCGGCGACGACGGCGTCACCATGGTGGACACCGAAGAGTACGTCTACTTCCCGGCTAAGGTCGGCTTCGTCACCGCAAGCGGCGCGACGGTGGACGCGAGAGAAGTCACATGGTCCAACCTGGCGTCCATCCGCAACACCTACCGCGGCGGCGAATTCGGCGCAAGGCTTACCGTGCCCGCGGTCACGTCCGAGGACGGCAAGACCACTTACGTCGCGGCGCAGGGCTTCACTGCCGAAGAGTTCGTCAAGGTGGAGGAGAGGACGGTCATCGAAGGCACCGATGCCTCGAGCCACGGTCTGCAGGCTGTGGAGACCAGCGGCACGAGCGGTCCGTTCGTGACCAGCGGCTCTGTGCTCGCAAGAGGCTGGGCGGACAGATCCGGGCTCGGCACCAACGAGTACATCGACCCGTACGACTTCGACATCGCCGAGTTCCGCACCGAAGCGGAGAAGATCACCGCTGTCACGGTCGAGATCACCGGCGTCGGCGTCGTCAGGTTCAGCACGAGCGGGCTCGGCGGTCCTGTGACGACTGACGATCCCACTCCCGATGACGAGGGCTACATGCTGGCGTGGAACTTCACCTCCATGTCCGTGAACTACCTCGGCGGCAGAGTCGCTCTCGTTGCGGAACTCACCGGCCCCGACGGCGGCGTGCAGACCTACGAGATCGACTACCTCGTCAAGCGCAAGGTCGTCAGCAATATCAGCGGCTATAAGGGCGGCACGTTCTCCAGCGCGGTAGGCACGGACGTTTCGTCATCGAACTTCGGCAGAGCAATTACAACCGATTCCAATACCGGTGTGATCACTCCCAATTATTATGAGATTAATCCGTATTCTCCCGCGTCGCAGAAACTGCCCACCGGCTGGAATGTCACCTTCGCGGTCAGCGAGCCTGTGTTCGACGTCACGACGGGCGAAGTGACGGGCTGGACCGACCGCGGCACCGAGTCGGAGAAGTACAGCTACATCACCGTCATCATGCCCGCCACCGCGGCGGTCACCGTTGACAATGCCGTGAAGGGTGTCACTTCCGCCGGCGACGCGACCATGCAGATAGACGGCGGTCAGCGCATCCGTATCCCCGTCAGCATCACGCCTGACACCAACATGGGGGCTTTCACCGCTCCCACCGAGACGTCAACCACTCTGGCAGGAAGCACGACCACCGGCATGACGATCGTGTGGTACGGCACGGTAGAAGTGCCGTTCAACGGCGGACGCAGTACGGCGACTTACAAAGTCACGCTTGTCAATCCTACGGGAGAAACGATAACGATACCCGAAATAAACGGTAAGACGGTCACTTACAAACTCACCGCTTATATCGGCGCCGTGGTCGACGCCTCCGGCAAGGTGCTTGACTGGAATGGCACAGGCAGCAACAGAGTGCCCGACGCACAGGATTCCAAGGGCGTTTACACCATAAAAGTGTAACGCAAAGCCGGACGGCGACAGTCTGTCGGCACGACATCAACCAACCGAAAGGAGCGCAATACGATTTGCGCTCCTTTTGCGTGCGCGTTCGCCGCGCACATTCGGGTTTTAGTTATTTGCAGACGGAATTACGCGCCGCTCACCCAAGCGCTCAAAGGCGGCAAAGCCGCCGCTTGAACGCTGCGGCGCGAAAAGTGAGTGCCGAGCACTAGACGGTTATTAAGTAGACACGAGCGTAAGTATGCGAGCGCCGAATTCCTCCGCCCATGCAGGAATTTCGGTGATTACCGTTCTCCGCTTGATTATGTTAGTGCGATGTTAAAAACTCTTGCAGAGGTACGGCGTTAGTCCCGCATTTTGGGAGTGCGGTAGCTTATTCTGCACGGGGGAGGAAAGCCCGAAAGGGAAGGAGGGGGTTCAAGACTTCCAAGTTGGAGTGACGTGAAGTTTGTTGCAAATAAAATGATAAAACACCATGCGCGAAAGCCTTGCCGTGAGGGCGGAGGTAAAGTATAATTCAGTAGAATAAGGGGAAGGACGTCGGATACACGGAGGACATATGAACTTTTCCACGACTGCGCTCAGTGTGCTGCTGCTCATCGCGATGGCGGTGCCGGGCTATCTGCTTGTCAAGACGAAAATGCTGCCCGAAAAGGCGATAACTTATCTTTCCGTCCTGCTGCTTTACGTCAGTCAGCCCTTCCTTTCCATACGCTCTTTTCTGGAAGTGAGTTACACGCCTCAGCTTGCGATCAATCTCGCCGTGGTGTTCGGCGTGTCCATGCTTGCGCAGGGCGTGATCTTCGGAGCGGTGTGGCTCATCCTCCGGCGCAGATTCGACGATCCCGCGCAGTCCGCCGCGCTCATAGCCGAAGGTTATATCGGCGGCAACAGCTACACCAACGAGCCGGCTCTCACCGCCGAGATTGACAGATGCGTGAAGGGCAGAGCAAACCGTGCGGTGGTGCTTGCGTCTGCTTTCGGTAACGTCGGGTTTTTCGGCGTGCCCGTCCTGCAATTCCTCTTCCCGGACGCGCACGACGCCATAGCTTACTCCGCGGTGTTCATCGTGTCCCTCAACCTCATGAGCTGGACGGTGGGCTCTTATTTGCTGACGGGCGACAAGAGGCATGTCAGTCTGAAGCGCGCGCTCGTCAATCCGCAGACGGTGACGCTGGTGATATCTCTGCCGCTGTTCTTTGCCGGCGTGAGCGAGAGCGACCTTCCCGAAACCGTCAATACGATCATAGGCTATCTTGCGGACATGACCGCGCCGCTTTGCATGATCATCCTCGGCATGCGTTTCGCGCTCGCGCCTCTTGTGCAGCTTTTCAAGGATTACAGGGTGTATATAGCGTCGTTTGTCAAGATACTTGTGTTTCCGCTGCTCGTTTATCTTGTGCTCATGCCGTTTGAAATGGACGAAATGCTCCGCGTTTCTCTCGTTTTGCTCTCCGGTATGCCCGCCGCGACCATCAATCTCAATCTGGCGGAACTTTATGGTGCGGATCAGACCACGGCGGCAAATTCCATACTCATGTCCACGGTGCTGAGCATAGTCACCATACCCGTGCTCATGCTGTTATTCTGACAAATTGTTGAAATTTGCGTGCGGTATTGATATAATGTAACATATCGGAGGTGGAAAATGGGTTTCATCAAAAAGAATCTGCTTAAAGTCATCGCGTGGACGGAAACCGACGGCGATACAATGGTCTACAAGTTCCCCGTGCCCGACCGCTATGAGATCATGAAAGGCTCGCAGCTGGTCGTGAGGGAATCCCAGGCGGCGATATTCGTGACGGAAGGGCAGATCGCGGACGTGTTTACGGCAGGAACATGGGAGCTTTCTCCCGACAACGTTCCCATCCTTTCCAAGCTCGGCGCGTGGAAGTACGGCTGGGATATGCCTAAAAAGTCCGACATCTACTATGTCAGTCTTAAACAGTTCATCGGCATGAAGTGGGGTACTGCCAATCCCATCATGATGCGCGATAAGGATTTCGGCATGATCCGCATCATGGGACACGGCGAGTACAGCTTCCACGTGTGCGATCCCGCGCTGTTCATGCGCGAGTGCTTCGGCACGATACACTCCTACAAGACGGACGACATCTCCGACTACCTCCGCAGCATAGTGCTTGCGGAGCTTACCGACCTGCTCGGCGAGTGCCAGATCCCGGCGCTGGATCTTGCGGCGAATTATCTGGAGCTGGGTGACACCGCGCGCGACCATGCCACGGCGCGTTTCGGCAAGCTCGGTCTTGCGGTGGATCAGATCATCATCCGCAATCTCAAACTTCCCGAAGCGGTGGAAAAGGCGATGGACAAGCGCACCACGCTCGGAGTGTTCGACGGCAAGATGGCGGAATACGCCCAGTATGAGTCCGTGCAGGCGATGCGCGACTCAGCGCGCAATCCCGGCGCCGGCGGCGCGTTCGCTTCCATGGGCGTGGGGCTGGGGCTCGGCGCGCGTATGGCGAGCCAGTTCGGCGAGGGGCTGGACTCGGCAGGCAAGGCGGCTCCTTCCGTCAAGTGCGCCAAGTGCGGCGCGTCCATGTCCGCGGGGGCGAAATTCTGCCCCGAATGCGGTGCCAAAGCGGTGCCGGCAGGCAGTGCGGAATGTCCCAAGTGCGGAAAGCCCGTGCCTTCCGGAGCGAAGTTCTGCCCGGAATGCGGTGCGGCAATGAGCGCGAAATGCCCTAAATGCGGCAAGGATGTGAAGGCGGGGACGAAATTCTGTCCCGAATGCGGAGAGAAGATCAAATAATGGCTGAGAACAGCGGCGTTTCCGTCATCAAATGCCCCGGCTGCGGCGCGGACATGGTGTTCGATCCGGGCAAGGGGATGCTCGTATGCGAGTATTGCGGCGGAACAAAGAGTATAGAAAAGCGCATCAACGTCAAACGCGATTTCATGCTTGAACGCGGCGACGGCGACGTTGACGAAGGCTCGACGGAATACGAGTGCCCCAACTGCGGCGGCAAAGTAGTGCTCGAAAACTATGCCACCACGGAAGAGTGCCCTTATTGCGGCGCGACCAACATCGTCAAAAAGGAACGGCTGAGCGGGCTGAAGCCCGACAGCATACTTCCGTTCTCCGTCACGCGAGAGAGCGCGTTCGCGAGCGGCAAGAAGTGGCTGAAAAAGAAGATCTTCGCGCCTACCAAGCTGAAAAAGAACTTCAAGGTGGAGCAGTTCAAGGGCATATACGAGCCTACGTTCCTGTTCGCTTCCAACACCGCTTCCACCTATGACGGCAGACTGGGCGAGGATTATTACGTCACGGTGCGCCGAGGCAAGAATACATACACTGAAAGGCGCACGCGCTGGTTCAACGTGTCCGGCTCGTACAGCAAGGCTTATTCCGACATCGTCGTGGAGGCGGCGTCCAACCTCGACCAGAAGCAGATGACCCAGCTTCTGCCATACGATCTCGGCACGGCGGAGCAGTACAAGCGCGAGTATCTCGCCGGTTTCGCGGCGGAACGGTACAACGAATCGTTGGACGATTCGTTCGGTTGCGCGAAGAACATCATGGACGACGATCTCAGACGCTCCATTCTCGCGCAGTACCACTACGACAGGGTAGGGTATCTGAACGTCAACACGCACTATTCGAGCATCAGATTCAATTATATCCTGCTGCCCGTGTGGGTGTGCGGATACAAATTCCGCGACAAGGTGTGGTCTTTCCTCGTCAACGGCAGGACGGGGAAGGCGACTGGCAAAGTGCCCGTCAGCGTGCCGAAGGCTCTGTTCACCGCACTGTTCGCGGCAGGAGTGATCGCGGTGCTGGTGTGGCTGCTGTTCTTCAGCGGATATGCGTTCTGAGCGTGCCGCAGATGGAATGCGGCGGCATAAAGCGGCGTTAAGCCGACAAAATAACGGTATAAACCGCGCATTGCGCGGAATCATAACAAACCGGAGGTAGAATATGATCACCAAGGATATGCTTATTATCGACGCGCTCAAAGAGGGCGACGCGGACAAAATCGCAACCGTTTTGCAGGAGAGCGGAATGCATTGCCTGCATTGCATGCTCGCCCACGGCGAGACCATAGAGGAAGCCGCCGCCGTTCACGGGATCGACGTGGACGCGCTGGTGGAGAAGCTGAACGCGGTGCTGTGAGGTAGACATGCAGAACAACGACATCGCGGCGATCTCCGCGCGCCTGAAAGAGCTGCGCACGTTTTCGGACTATTCCACCGCCGAAGTCGCGGCGAAGCTGGGGATAGACGAGGCGGAGTACATCGCGTACGAAACGGGCGAAAGAGAGATCCCCATCAATCTCATTTACAAATTCGCGTCCATCATGGATACGGAAGCCGCTTACGTCGTGAGCGGAGTCATGCCGTCCAAGGAAAAGGTGTACGTCGTCTATGACGGCAAAGGCATATCGGTCAAGCGCTACGAGGGGTATGCCTTCACTTCTCTCGGCGGCGATTTCCGCAAAAAGACCATGAATCCCATGCTCGTCACCATCGCGCCCACCGACTCTCCAGAGCTCGTCGTGCACGGCGGACAGGAGTTCAACTACGTGCTCGAAGGCGAACTCCGCGTCATCGTGGACAACAAGGAGTATTTCCTCCGCGCCGGCGACAGCATTTATTTCGATCCTTCCTTCCCCCACGCGCAGCTTGCCATGGGAGGGAAGGCGGCGAAGTTTCTTACCGTCATCAACGAGTAACTGCTGAGCGCAGGGCTGACTGTAAAGCCGAACGTCACGCAAAAGCTGAGGTATAACTAAAATGCGGCGCGTGACGTTTTCGCATTAGTACTGCTACTGAGCGCAGGGCTGCTAAGCGCAGAGCTAACTATTGCTGTTCATCTCGTGCAAGCTGTTGTTAAAACAAAAGTTTTATGAGGTGTGATGCGGCGTAACAGTACGGGGGTGTGGGGGTATAATACCCCCACAAAGAAGATGATCATAAACACAGGTGCACGGACGGATACCGTGCAATATTTTTCGGAGTGGCTGCTAAATCGGTTCGAAGAGGGTTACGTTTATACGCGCAATCCGCTTTTTCCGCACAAAGTCACGCGGTATGAGCTTTCGCCGGACAAGGTGGACGCGGTGCTGTTCTGTTCTAAAAACTACGCGCCCATTCTTCCGCGGCTAAGGGAGATCACGGACAAATACCGCACATATTTTCATTACACGATCACAGCCTACGGCAAGGACGTCGAGCCGGGAGTGCCGTCGATTGAAGAGAGCATGGACACGCTTCTTGCGCTTGAAAAGATCGTCGGGAAAGAGCGTATCGCGTGGAGATACGATCCCGTGCTGCTTACGAAGGACTATACAATAGAGCGGCATATGGATACGTTTGCGCATATGGCGGAAAAACTCGCGCCGCACATAGACCGCTGCATCTTCTCTTTCGTGGAAATGTACAAAAAACTAGAGCTTAATATGCCGGAGATACTGCCCCTGACGCAGACGGACAAAGACCGCCTTGCGGAAGGAATGGGAAGGACAGCGGCGCGGTACGGTATGCGGCTGCAGACGTGCGGCACAAACGGGGATTACTCGCGGTTCGGCATACGCCCGTCGGGCTGCGCAACCCTTGAGATCATCGGCAAAGCCAACGGCTGCGAGTTCCGTGACGTGAAACATAAGGGAATGCGCGAAGGATGCCATTGTATAGAGAGCCGCGACATCGGCGCGTACGACACATGTCTCAACGGCTGCAAGTATTGCTACGCCAACAAAAGTCCGCAGAAAGCGAGGGACAACTACAAGCTGCACGATCCCCGCTCGCCTTTGCTGCTTGGACACCTCGAGGCGGACGACGTCGTCACGGACGGCAATCAAAAAAGCCTGCTGAAAAATGATGCGGTGCAATTGTCACTGTTCGACGACGGCGAGATATAGCTTCTTCGGCGGCTAGCGCCGAGCCGACTGTAATAGCGGCGCGTCACGAACAAGGCAGCAAATTAAAATTAAGGACGTGCGCGGCGTTTTGCAACAGTGTGGGGGCGTGGGGGTATAATACCCCCACAAAGCGCAGGGCTGACTGCTAAGCGCAGAGCTAACTATTGCTGTTCATCTCATACAAGTTGTTATTAAAACAAAAGCTGAGTGGGACGCAGCGCAAAAGTTCGGGGGTGCGGGGGTATAATACCTCCACAAAGCGCCGAGCCGACTAAAAAAACGAAACGTCACGCATTAGCTGTCGTTAAGACAAAAGCTGCGCGTGACACTTGGCAACAGTATGGGAGCGCGAGGGTGTAACACCCTCGCAAGGGGTCCCCGCCGAAAGCATTTTCGGTGGGGCAAAAGGGGAGTCCGACCAGAATGGTCGGCAACAGCCATTTTGCGTTTGGTCGGAACAGCGCGGCGCAACAATCCCGCCGCGCTGTCACATGACGCGGCAGAGGGCGCAAGCTATCACCATGCCGCAGAATGACGAGAAGAGGGATACGGGAATCGCATAACGCAGACGTTTAACTTTACATTTTGAAAAATAAACTGCCGATACGTAAAAAATAGTCTCCGACGCGCCGGCGATCGAAGCGGCGCAGCGCGCGATGTAGGAGTCCACTCCGTACTCCGCGATGATGCTTTCAAGCAAGGCGATCGTGCCGTTGCCTGAGAGAGGGACCAGGAGGACCAGCTCCGCGATTTCGGGCGGTATGCCGAGGAAGCGCAGGGGGTAGGAGAGCCAGCCCGACACTATCGCCGCAAGTCCGCTCGCGCGGAAGAGTTCTATGCATACGAAGATGACAGCGATGTACGGGAAGATGCTTTTGACAAGGGACAGACTCTCGCGTGCGCCGTCCAGGAAGCAGTCGTAGACGCTGACGCGTTTGACGAGGGAATAGACGAGAGTGCCGAGCAGTATGACGGGAAGGAGGTAGAGAGTCATCCGCGCGCCTTCCTTTTTTTGCGCGCTTCGTCCGCCGCGGCGCAGAGGCGGGCAAGTATCATGCCTATCGCCGTTGCGCAGGAGGTGGCGATGAGCGTGGGGAAGAATATCGACGCGGCGTTGGAGCTGCCTGCCGCCGCGCGGAGCGCGATCACCGTTGCGGGGACGATCTGTATCGAAGTCGCGTTGATGACGAGCAGCATCAGCATATTGTCGGTGGCTTTGCCCTCTTCGCGGCACATGCTTGCCATGGCGTTTATTGCCGCCGGCGTGGTCGCGCCGCCCATGCCGAGCATGTTGGAGGCGAGGTTGACGGAGATGTAGTCGTAGCTTTTTTCGCTCTCGCCCTTGAAGAGGCGGCGTATGACGGGACGGAGCGCGCGGGAGAGTTTGCGGTCAAGCCCCGTGGCTTCCATCATCCTGAGTACGGACAGCCATACGGCGTAGATGGCGGTGAGCTTGAGGATGAGGACGATGGCGTTCGTCACGCCCGATATCATCGTCGGCAGGGCTTCCGCCGGGGCGGCGAAAGTCATCATGACGAGAGAGAGCAGAGTCAGGGCGGCGAACGCTGTATTCATGATACATTTTACTGAAGCGCCCGCTCCGTTATGCGTATGCGTGCGCGCGTGCGGCGTGCGTATTTTCGTTTACAAAAGGCGATTAAAGTTGTATAATTACTCAAATCGAGAAAATCCCGTAACGAGGGAGGAAATATGGCGGAAAAATATTACATCACTACGGCAATAGCGTACGCATCCGGCAAACCGCATATCGGCAACACCTACGAGATCGTGCTTGCCGATTTTCTCGCGCGTTTCAGGCGCGCGCAAGGCTACGACGTGCGGCTGCAGACGGGCACGGACGAGCACGGCGAAAAGGTGGAGCAGAAAGCCGCCGCCGCAGGCGTCACGCCCAAACAGTTCGTGGACAGGACCGCCGGCGAGATCAGGCGCATATGGGATCTGATGGAGCCGTCGTACGATAAGTTTATCCGTACTACCGACAAGTACCATGTCGAGCAGGTGCAGAAGATATTCGACCGTCTGCTAGCGCAGGGCGATATCTACAAAGGCTCTTACAAGGGGCTTTACTGCACTCCGTGCGAATCCTTCTGGACCGAAAGCCAACTGGTGGACGGCAAGTGCCCGGACTGCGGCAGGGAAGTCACCGTGGCGGAGGAAGAGGCGTATTTCTTCCGCATGAGCAAGTATGCGGACAGGCTGATGAAGTATTACGAGGAGCATCCGGACTTCATCCTCCCCGTGTCCCGCCGCAACGAGATGGTCAACAATTTCCTGAAGCCGGGGTTGCAGGATCTGTGCGTGTCGCGCTCCTCGTTCAGCTGGGGAGTGCCCGTGAAGTCCGATCCGAAGCACGTCGTGTACGTGTGGCTGGACGCGCTCACCAACTATATCACGGGTCTGGGCTACGACTGCGGCGGTAAGAACGCGGCGGATTACGACAGGTACTGGCCCGCGGACGTGCATGTCATCGGCAAGGATATAGTGCGCTTTCATGTGATATACTGGCCCATCTTCCTCATGGCGCTCGGCGAGCCGCTGCCCAAGCACATCTTCGGACACCCGTGGCTGCTGCAGGACGGCGGCAAGATGTCCAAGTCCAAAGGCAACGTGATGTATGCCGACGACCTTGCGGACGTGTTCGGCGTGGACGCGCTGAGATACTTCCTCCTCTCCGCGGTGCCGTACGACAACGACGGCACGGTGAGCTGGGAGCTGGTGTGCGACACCGTCAACAGCGAACTTGCCAACGTGTACGGCAATCTCGTCAACCGCACGGTCGCCATGTCCAACAAGTATTTCGGCGGCGAGGTGAGGAATGCCGGCGCCGCGGAGCCTGTGGACGACGATCTTAAAGCCGTGGTGACGGGCGCGTATGAAAAGGTTGCCAAACTCGTGGACGCGTTCCGGGTGGCGGACGCGGTGGGCGAGATAATGACCGTGTTCCGCAGAGCCAACAAGTACATTGACGAAACGGCTCCGTGGGTGCTTGCGCGCGACGAAAGCAAGCGTGAAAGGCTTGCTACGGTGCTGTATAACCTCACGGAAAGTATAGTAATAGGCTCCAGTATGCTGGCGTGCTGTATGCCGGCGGCGGCGGAAAAAGCCGTGCGGCAGTGCGGCGCGGAGCTGCGCGCATTCGACAGGCTCGGCGAGTTCGGGCTGCTCCCCGACGGCACCAGGGTGGCGGAAAAGCCCGAGATACTTTTCGCAAGGCTTGACACCGCGGAAGTGGTGGAGCGCGCGGAGAAGATGTACGAGGAACGCAAGGCGGCAAAAGCGGACAAAGAGGCGAAAGCAATGGAAGAAAAGAAAGAAGAGAAAAAGGAAGAGAAAAAGGAAGAGCAAAAGGCATCCGTCCCGGAGGGAACGGTGAGCATGATAGACATCGCGCAGTTCAAGACCGTGTCGCTCAGAGTCGGGCACATCCTCACCGCCGAAAAGGTGGAGAAGGCGGACAAACTGCTCAAGTTCACCGTCGATCTCGGCGCGGAGCAGCGCACCATAGTGAGCGGCATCGCCAAGTACTACACGCCGGAGGAAATGGTGGGTAAGCAGGTGGTCGTGGTCGCAAACCTCAAGCCCGCGAAACTGCGCGGCATAGAGAGCCAGGGTATGCTGCTGTGCGCGGTGTCCGCGGACGGCGACGTGGTGCTCGTATCTCCCGAAAAGCGCGTGCCTGCAGGCAGCGAGGTCTGCTGATGCTCATCGACACCCATTGCCATCTCACGGACGAACGGCTCGCGCCTGAGGCGGAGGACATCATACGTTCCATGCCTGCGGACGGACTTGCCGCGCTCGTTACCGTGGGTTATGACAGGGAGTCCTCTCTTGCGGGGTTGCGGCTCGCGGAGGCGCATGCGGACGTGTGGTGCACTCTCGGAGTCCACCCCCACGATGCGGACAAGCTCGACGAAGCGACTCTTGCCGAGTTCGAGGCTCTCGCCGCGCACCCGAAGGTGCTGGCGATAGGAGAGATCGGGCTGGACTATTACTACGACCTCAGTCCGCGCGCGGTGCAGAAGGACGCGTTCAGGCGGCAGATCGCGCTTGCGGACGGGTGCGGACTTCCCGTGTGCCTGCACGTCAGGGACGCTTACGGCGACTGTATGGAAATATTGACCGAGTGCAGCGGTATGCTGTCGCACGGAGTGCTGCTGCATTGCTATTCGGGCTCTGCGGAGATGGTGCGGGAGTTCGGGCGGTTCGACGCATACTTCGCTTTCGGCGGCGCGATCACATTCAGGAATGCGCGCAGGAATCTTGATGCCCTCGCCGCCGTGCCGCGCGAAAGGCTGTTGCTTGAAACGGATTGCCCGTACATGACGCCCGTGCCGTACAGGGGCAAAACCAACCGTCCGGCATATGTGTCGCTCGTCGCTGACAAGGCGGCGGAAGTGACGGGGACGAGCAGGGAAGAAATCGAGAATATAACGTCAGAAAACGCAAAGCGGCTGTTTACAAAGATGAAATAGCCGCATAAACACGCGTTTTCGCTGTTTGGAGAGTTATGCAAAACTGTGTTTACGAATTCGGCGACAGTATTTATATCAATCTTACGAACGAGTGTTCCAACTCCTGCGACTTCTGCATACGCAATTTCAAGGAGGGCGTAGGCGGAAGCGAACTGTGGCTTGAGCACGAGCCGAACGCGGCGGAAGTCGAGCGCGCGCTCGAGAAGTACGACCTGTCCAAATACCGCGCCGCGGTGTTCTGCGGCTTCGGCGAGCCGACGTGCGCATTCGACACAATGCTGGAGGTGGCAGGCTGGCTGAAGGCGCGCGGCGTGCATACGCGCGTCAACACCAACGGACAGGCGAATCTCATCAACGGCATTACGGACGCGGCGGCAAGGATGGCACCCGTCATAGACAGCGTGTCCGTGTCGCTCAACGCTAGCACCGCGGAGAAGTATCAGGAGTCCTGCCACAGCCGTTTCGGCGAAGAGGGATACACCGCAATGCTGGACTTCGTGCGCGACTGCGTGGGAGCGGGTATAGATACGACGGTCAGCGTGGTGGACCTCATCGGCGGAAAAGAGGTGGAGGCGTGCGGCAAGGTAGCCGAAAGTCTTGGCGCAAAATACCGCGTGCGCCCCGCCATCGAGGAGAATGACGAATATTGAACGCTTGCGCGGGCAATGCGCCGGTTGACGTATCGCGCCGGCACGCGACCGGCGGCAAGTAAAAGAAAAAGGTGCTGAGCACCCTTTTCGTTATAGGCAGGCCGCTTGCGTTTCGCTTTGCGTGCCGTGACCTTCGATGAAAGCAGAAGAACAAGTTCTGTCTGTTTGAGATTTTGACGGAATACCCGGACTCCTGCTTTTATCGTGCGGATGAGATCCGCTCATCTTTTGTACTTCGACTGCGTTTCGTCTTCGGTACGCTCTTAATGTGCGCAATATCCGTCCGACGATACGCGGAACGTGGAGGGAAAAATTGGAAAAAGCAGGGATCGCCGATCTGCTTAAAAACGCCGGGTTCCGTTTCAGCAAAGCGCTGGGACAGAATTTCATATTCGACGGCAATCTGCTCGACGCCGTAGCGTCGGACGGAGGAGTGGAAAGCACGGATACCGTAGTGGAGATAGGCACCGGCGCCGGGACTCTTACCGCGCGGCTTGCGGCGCGCGCGAAAAAAGTGTATTCCTTCGAAGTGGACGAGAGGCTGAAAAGCGTGCTGGACGTGACTCTGCAGGGCGCGGACAATGTGGAAGTGATCTTCCGCGACGTCATGAAAACGAAAGACGACGAGCTTGCCGGGATAACAGGCGGCGGAGAGTTCAAGGTGGTGGCTAATCTTCCTTATTACATCACGACTCCGCTCGTCATGCGTTTTATCGAAAGCTCCCTGCCTGTAAACTCGCTTACGGTCATGGTGCAGAAGGAAGTCGCCGACAGACTGTGCGCCGAATGCGGCAGCGCGGATTACGCCGCCGTAACTCTCGCCGTGCGCATGTTCGGCGACGCGAAGATCACAAGGGCGGTGGACAGGCGCAATTTCCGTCCCGTGCCCAACGTGGACAGCGCGGTCGTCCATATCACGCGCGTGCCCGACCGCATGAACGGCGCGGACGGCGCGCTCGTAAAAAGGCTTGTCCGCGCGGCTTTCGCAATGCGGCGCAAAACGCTTGCCAACAATCTTTCCGCCTCTTTCGGCATGCCGAAGGACAAGGCCTCGGCTCTCATAACTTCCTGCGGTTTCTCTGCTGACGTCAGGGGAGAGAGGCTTTCACTCGACGACTTCATCGCTCTTTCGCGCGCGGTGAAACAGGATCTTCACGCAATCTGAGCCACACAGCCGCCGGGCTTTCGTTTGTCAGAACCGTGACAATACGTCTATCCGCCGCCGGACACGCTTCCGGCGGTTTTTTGTATTATAAAACCCCCGGATAGTCCGGCGGTTTTTTGCCGAATGGCGGAATTGTACGGAGAATACGGCTATTTGATGCACTTGCCGTCCGTGGCGGACTGGTATATCACCCAGAAACCTTCGCCGTCCGGACGGGCGGGATCGAGCGGAAGCCATACGCTTGCGTCCGCGATCTCCGCGGGGGGAGGTACGGAGCGCACTCCGGGTATGCCGTAACATACGAAGATGGGCAGCGAAAGGTCGAAGAGCACGCCTACGACGTAGTAGTCGTCCGCATCCACGTCCACGCGCACCCATTTGGAGTTGGGTACGAGGGCGCTCAGACGCCGTTCGGCAGGGTAACGCACGAACATGTCGTCTATCTGCGGCTTGACAGACTGGTAGAAGTTGGTCCCGTCGTATCTCACGCCGTTCCGCAGAACGCCTGCCATTCCCTCGGCATTTGAGGGGGAGAAGGGCGCTTCGGGCGGCGTGCGGAGCGCCGCCGCTTCCCGCGCCGGAGGCGCGGCGCGTCCGCCGTCCGCGCCGCCCGCCGCAGGGGGTGCTGTCGTTCCAGGCTCAATCCCGCCGTCATCCGCGCGGACGTCCCGTCCGTCGGCCGCCACCGGGGAAGCCGCGGCGGCGGAAGGTTCCGCCCCCGGCACGTAGACTGCCGCGGCGCGCTTTTCGCGCGCGGCGCGGAGTTTCTCCCGTTTGTAAAGTTCTATCCTGCCTTCCAGCTGCCTGCGGTCGGCTCTGCCTCCCGAACTTCCCGTCAGAGTCCTGCCGCCCGTGACCAGCAGGCAATACACGTCGGATTTAGCCGCAACAGGCACTTCAAATACTGTTTTTGCGCCGTCAACCTTGATTTCCGTCACTTCGTCTGCAATGATATACAGCCGCGATCCGCTTTCCGCGCAATCGCACCGGCACTCGCCTTTGACCTTGTTGAGTCCGTCGAAACTTCCCGACAGCTTCACGAGTCCCGTCGAACCGCTTCCGCTGATCACCACGATATGTTTTTTGAAAGCCACGTTCCACCTCGTATGCCGCGGCGGAGAAAGGCTCCGCGCCGGCATATTATTCTATGACGCGCGTTGCCGCCGTATGCCGGGCGGGAGGGCGTTGCCGCCTCGGACGTAACAGCCGCCGCGGAAGCCGGCGTGCTTTACCGAATTAAATCGCTAAAGAAAATGCGCCAAAACGCTTTACATCGTTAAAGTGCCCATGTATAATCAGTACATAAATCGAAGCGGATCACCGCAAGGAGAAACTATGGCGCTCAGACTGTTCGAGGTGTTGGCGAAGATCAGGTCGGAAGAGGATTTCAAAGCCTTTTTCGAGGATCTCTGCACTTATGCGGAGATAGAGAAGATGGAGCAGCGCGTGCAGTGCGCCCAGCTGCTGCTCGGCGGCGACACCTACAACCGTATCATCGAAAAGACGGACATATCTTCCGCCACGCTGTCGCGCGTTTCGCGCTGTTTAAGGCACGGGAGCGGCGGCTACAGCCGCGTGCTGAAAGAGATAGCGGACGGGCAAAAGGAGGACGGCGATGCTGATTGACACCGTGACTCTTCCCAAAGACGAGAGGACATACCTCGAACTCGGCTCGCTCTACGAGCGGCACGGCTACGCGCTGTACAAGATGAAGAAGTTCGAGGAGTATTCGCTGTACCTCGACAACAAGAATTTTCTCGGCAGCGAGTCCGTGCTGACATTCCAGGGGTTCGGCGGCAAACTCATGGCGCTGAAACCCGATGTCACGCTCAGCATAGTCAAGAACGCGCGCGTGCCGGAGAAAGGCAGCCTCAGGCTGTATTACCGCGAGAGCGTCTACCGCACGGAGCGCGGGGGGACGGATTTCAAGGAGATCAATCAGATGGGGCTGGAGTGCATAGGCGCGCTCACAGGCGCGGACGTGCGCGAAATATGCGCTCTCGCCGCGGAGTCGCTTGCGCTCATCGACGGAGAATTCGTGTTCGCGGTGTCGCACATGGGCTATCTCTCCGCGCTCATCGACGAGTGCGGTGTGAAGGAAGCGGACAAGCCCAAAGTGATAGAGTGTGTGCGCGCGCGCAATGCGCACGATCTCTCTTCCGCCGCCGGAGAGGGGGCGGACACGGGCAGGATCGCGGAGATCATTCAGGCGGACACGGAGTTCGCCGACGCTCTCGCGCTGCTGAAATCGTGCGCCGCCGGAAGCGGCACGCGCTCCGCCGCGGATGAACTCGGCGCGCTTTACGACAGTTTCGCCGGCACGCCGTACCGCGACAGGATAAGGCTGGATCTCAGTATCGTCAACGACGTCGACTATTACAACGGTATCATTTTCCAGGGTTATGTGTCGCGCGTGCCCAAGCCCATTCTTTCGGGCGGCAGATACGACGGACTGCTGTCGCGCATAGGCAGGGATCAGGGCGCGATGGGTTTCGCCCTCAATCTCGGCGAACTCAACGCGTTCTATCCGCGCGGGAAGGAGGCGGCGTTATGATAAGTATTGCGCTTCCAAAGGGCAGACTCGGCAGCAAAGCGTACGGGATACTCCGCGAGTGCGGCTACACGGCGGGCGAGCTCGACGACGACAGCCGCAAGCTCGTCATCGAGAATGCGGAGAGCGGCGTGAGATATTTCCTCGTCAAGCCCTCGGACGTCGCGATTTATGTGGAATACGGGGCGGCGGACGTCGGGGTAGTGGGCAAGGACGTCCTCATCGAGAGCGGTGCGGACGTGTACGAACTGCTCGATCTCGGCATCGGCAAATGCCGCATGTGCGTGGCGGCAAGGGAGGATTACGTCGAGGACACGGGCAGGGCGACTGTAGTGGCGACCAAATTTCCGCGTGTGGCGCGCGGGTTTTTCTCCGCCACCAACCGCGAGATCGAGGTCATCAAACTGTACGGATCCATCGAGCTTGCGCCTCTTCTCGGCATGTCCGACGTCATTGTCGACCTCGTGGAAACGGGCACGACTCTCAGGGAAAACAAGCTGAAGGTGACGGAGGAGATATTCCCCGTCAGCGCGCGCCTCATCGCCAACAAGGCGGCGTATAAGTTCAAAGAAAAGGAGATAAGGGAGATCGTTGGCAGAATGAGAGAGGTGACGGCAAAATGAGGATATTCAGGTTTGCGGAGCTGACCGAAGCGGACTTCCTCAACAGGAAGATAGACGATTATGCGGAATACGAGCCGGCAGTCAAAGAGATAATCGCGCGCGTGAGAGCGGAAGGCGACGGCGCGCTGAGGTTCTATGCCGACAAGTTCGACGGCGGCGCGCCCGCTTCTTTCGAGCTGTCGGAAGAGGATAAAAAGGCGGCGCTCGCGCGCGTATCCGAAGAATACAAGGATATGCTGAAGAGGGCGGCGGCCAACATCCGCGAGTTCCACGAAAGGCAGAAGAGAGAAGGCTTCTCCTACACCCGTCCGGACGGGACGGTGCTGGGGCAGAAATTCACGCCGATAGAAAAGGCGGGTATATACGTCCCCGGCGGCACGGCGAGCTATCCCAGCACGGTGCTCATGAACGCGATCCCGGCAAAGGTCGCCGGAGTGAAAGAGATCGTCATGGCGACTCCTCCTTCGCGCGGCGGCAGCATACGCGCGGAGATAGTCGCGGCGGCGGACGTCGCCGGAGTGGACCGCATCTTTCTCATCGGCGGCGCGGGCGCGATCGCGGCGCTTGCGTTCGGCACGGAGAGCGTACCCAGGGTGGACAAGATCACGGGGCCCGGCAACATCTACGTCGCGCTTGCGAAAAAGGCGGTGTTCGGCACCGTCGGGATAGACATGGTCGCGGGACCGAGCGAGATACTCGTCATCGCCGACGAGAGCGCGGACGCGGCGACCGTCGCCGCGGATCTGCTTTCCCAGGCGGAGCACGACAGACTGGCGAGCGCGGTGCTCGTCACCACGAGCGAAACGCTCGCGCGCGAGGTGTCCGACGAGGTGGAGCGGCAGCTTAAACTTCTGCCGCGCGAGGAGATCGCGCGCGCGTCGGTGGAAAACTGCGGCAAGATCATCGTAGCGGACAGCATAGACGACGCGGTGAAAGTGAGCAACGCCATTGCTCCCGAACACCTGGAGCTTTGCGTCAAAGAGCCGTTCAAAGTGCTGGAGCGCGTTACGGCGGCAGGCTCCGTGTTCCTCGGTGCGAACACTCCCGAAGCTGCCGGCGATTATTTCGCGGGGCCCAACCACACTTTGCCCACGAGCGGAAGCGCACGCTTCTCGTCGCCGCTTTCCGTGGACGATTTCGTGAAGAAGTCCTCTTTCATATGTTACACGAAAGAGGGGTTTGAAAGCGCAATAGACGATATTGTCATGTTTGCGGAGAGCGAGGGCTTGACCGCACACGCGCGGTCTGCGGAGGCAAGGCGCAAATGAGCAGATTTCTGGACGCAAGATACGCCGGGCTTGCTCCCTACGTCCCCGGCGAACAGCCGCAGGACCGCAGCTATGTCAAGCTCAACACCAACGAGTCCCCCTTCCCTCCGTCGCCCGCGGTGCTGGCGGCGATCGCGGACGGCGAGGCGGAAAAACTCAATTTGTATTCCGATCCCGCGGCGGGCGTGCTCATCCGCGCGATAGCGGAACGCTTCTCCGCCGTGCTGGAAAAAAAGGGGCACCGCCCCGTCACCGAAAAGCAGGTGTTCGTCGGCAACGGATCGGACGAAGTGCTCGCGTTCGCCTTCGGCGCGTTCTGCGGAGCGGAGAGGGGCGTCGCATTTCCGAAGGTGGGATACGGCTTCTATCCCGTGTTTGCGGAGTTTTTCTCCCTGCCGTACACCGAAGTGCCGATGAACGGGGATCTGTCCGTAAACACCGCCGGTTTCAAAGGGTTGGACGCGACGGTGGTCATTGCCAATCCTAACGCGCAAACCGGTATTTATCTGCCGCTTTCGGAGATAAAAACCTTGCTTTCGGAGAATAAAGACCGCCTTGTCATAGTCGACGAAGCGTATTGCGACTTCGGCGCGGAGAGCGCGGTGACGCTCCTTGACGAGTTCGACAATCTGCTCGTGGTGCAGACAATGTCCAAGTCCCGTCAGCTTGCAGGCGGCAGAGTCGGATTCGCGATCGGCTCGGAGGAGCTGATAGGCGATCTCAACAAGATGAAGTTCAGCTTCAATCCCTACAACCTCAACCGCCTCAGCATAGCGGCGGGCGCTGCGGCGATGACGGACGAGGAGTATTTTGCGGCGACTACCGCAGCGGTCGCGGCGGAGAGAGAAAGGCTCATGAAGGACTTCGCCGCAATGGGATTCCGTCTTACTCCGTCGCTTGCCAACTTCATCCTCGCAAAGAGGGAGGGTATAGGCGGAGAGGAACTCTACCTCGCCCTGAAGGCAAAGGGAGTGCTGGTGAGGTGGCTCGGCGGAGAACTTCGCGACTATGTGCGCGTGACGGTGGGCTCTCGCGGGCAGAACGACGTGCTCGTCGCGGCGGTAAAAGAGATCATCGAGGAGAAAGGAATATGAGAAAATCGCAAATTTCGAGAAAAACGGCGGAGACCGACATCACACTTTCGCTCACGCTCGACGGCAGGGGAGAGTATGACGTGAAGTCCGGGAGCGGATTTTTGGACCACATGCTCGAACAGCTTTCAAAGCACGGCGCGTTCGATCTTTCGCTCCGCTGCCGCGGCGACGTGGAGGTGGACTTCCATCATTCCGCGGAGGATATAGGGATATGTCTGGGCAAGGCGTTTGCCGAGGCGCTCGGCGACAAGCGCGGCATACGCCGCTACGGCAGCTGCATTCTTCCCATGGACGAGGCGCTCGTGCTGTGCGCGCTGGATTTCAGCGGCAGAGCGCACCTCAATTTCGACGTGGCGTTTCCTCCCGAATACAAGGTGGGGGATCTCGACACCGAACTCATAGCGGAGTTTTTCGCCGCGTTCGCGCGTTCGGCTTGCGCGACGGTTCATTTCAAGGCGTTGTACGGCTCCAACGTGCACCACATCGCGGAGGCGGTGTTCAAGTCTTTCGGCAGAGCGCTGAGAGAAGCGTGCTCCGTGGACGCGGCGCGCGCGGACGTGCTGCCCAGCACTAAGGGGACGTTATGATCGCGGTAGTGGATTACGGCGTGGGGAATCTGTTCTCCCTTGTCAGTTCGCTGCGCTTTATCGGTGTGCGCGCGGAAGTCACCGCGGACGAACGCGTGCTGCGCAAAGCGGACGGCATAATATTGCCGGGCGTGGGCGCGTTCGCGGACGCGCGGGAGAAGCTGCGCACTTCGGGGCTGGAGCCGGTAGTGCGCGAAGAAGTGGCGAAGGGCAAACCTTTTCTCGGCATATGTCTGGGCATGCAGATGCTCTTCGAGCGCAGCTGCGAGTACGGCGTGCACGAAGGGCTGGGGTTCATCCCCGGCGAGGTGGTGCCCCTGCGGCTCCCGGAGGGCATGAAAGTGCCGCACATGGGCTGGAACAGTCTGCAGATCCTGCGCGAATGTCCTCTGCTTGCGCATGTAAGCAACGGGGAGTATGTCTACTACGTCCATTCCTATTACGCGACGGGGTGCGGCGCATACACCGCCGCGGTCAGCGAGTACGGCGTGCCCGTGACGGGCGTGGTGGCGCGCGGCAACGTCTACGGCACGCAGTTCCACCCCGAAAAGAGCGGCGATACGGGGCTGATGATCCTGCGGGCGTTCAAGGAGATCTCGGAGGGAGCGTTATGAAACTTTTTCCGGCAATAGACCTCAGGGGCGGCAGAGTGGTCAGGCTCACGGAGGGCGACTACGACAGAATGACCGTGTACGGCGACGATCCGGCGGCGACGGCGGACGGTTTCCGCGGCGCGGGTGCGGAATGCCTGCACGTCGTGGATCTGGACGGCGCGCTGGAAGGCGACGCGGTCAACTTCTCCGTGGTGGAGAAGATAGTGAACGAATGCGGGCTTTTCGTGGAAGTCGGCGGAGGCATACGCAGCGAGGAGAGGATAGAGCGCTATCTCGCTGTCGGCGCAAAACGCGTGATCATCGGTACGATCGCGGTTGAAAAACCCGATTTTGCGCTGAAAATGATCAAAAAGTACGGCGAAGCGGTCGCCGTCGGAGTGGACGCGCGGGACGGCAAAGTCGCAATACACGGCTGGAAGACCGTGACCGACAAGGACGCGTTCGAGTTCTGCGAATTTCTGCGCGACGCGGGCGCGGACTGCGTCATATACACAGACATCTCCCGTGACGGCACGCTGTCCGGAGCCAATCTGTCCGCATACGAAAGGCTCGCGCGTCTTGACGGGCTCAAGGTCATAGCGTCCGGCGGTGTTACGCGCACGGAGGAGATAAGGAGCCTTGCCGCCATGGGGTTGTACGGCGCGATAGTAGGCAAGGCGGTTTACACCGGCGCGCTGGATCTTCGTGAAGCGCTCACCGCGGCAAAGGAGGGCATATGCTCGCAAAACGCATAATCCCCTGCCTTGACGTCAAGGACGGCAGGGTGGTGAAGGGCAGAAATTTCGCAGGGCTGCAGGACGTGTCGGATCCCGTCGCGCTTGCGCGGTTTTACAATTCCGCAGGCGCGGACGAGCTGGTCTTTTACGACATCACCGCATCTCACGAGGGCAGAAAACTTTTTGCGGACACTCTTACGGCGGTCGCGTCGCAGGTGTTCATCCCTCTCACCGTCGGCGGCGGCATCAACGATCTGTCCGATTTCGACCGCGTGCTCAAATGCGGCGCGGACAAGGTGAGCGTCAATTCCGGCGCGATAGCGGATCCTTCCCTCGTGGGCAGAGCGGCGAAGAAGTACGGCGACCAGTGCGTCGTGCTCTCCATAGACGCGAAGCGCGCCGACGGCCGCTACGAGGTGTATGCGAAGGGCGGCAGAGTGCCCACGGGCATCGACGCCGTGGAATGGGCGCGCCGCGGACAGGAAGAGGGCGCGGGAGAGATCGTGCTCAACAGCATAGACACCGACGGGGTGAAGCGCGGCTTTGACATAGAGATGCTGCAGGCGGTGTGCGCCGCGGTCAGCATACCCGTCATCGCATCGGGCGGCGCAGGGAAAGCGGAGGACTTCGTCAGGCTGTTCCGCGAAGTGCCGGGCGCGGACGCGGGACTCGCCGCCAGCATCTTCCATTACGGGGAAGTCGATATACGCGACCTCAAACGTATGCTCGCGGCGGCTGGGGTGCCGGTAAGACTGTGAGTGCAGAAAGCGACACAAAACGATGTTTGTAATCAATAAATACGGAGATAAACCATGTATAGCGTTGACAACTTGAAATTTGACGAAAACGGACTCATCCCTGCGGTGGTGGTGGACCACTACACCAAGGAAGTGCTCACGCTTGCCTACATGAACCGGGAAAGTCTTGCGGTCACCATGGAAAAGGGGCTCACTTGTTTTTACAGCAGATCGAGGCGGAAACTCTGGCTGAAGGGAGAAACGAGCGGCAATTTTCAGCACGTCGTGTCCGTCACCGCAGACTGCGACGGTGACGCGCTCACCGTCGAAGTGGTTAAGGACGGTCCCGCCTGTCACACGGGAGAGGAGAGCTGTTTCCACAATCAGGTCTGGCAGTCGGACACGCTCAAGCAGTTCTCCTACGAAGGGCTGTACGAGCTCATCAAGGGCAGAAAGACCTCGCCCAAAGAGGGGTCCTACACCACCTATCTTTTCGAGAAGGGTATTGACAAAATTCTGAAAAAAGTAGGCGAGGAGAGCACCGAAGTCATCATCGCCGGCAAAGGCGGCAGCCGCGAGGAGACCGTCTTCGAGATCGCCGACCTTCTCTATCATCTCGACGTCCTCATGGTCGAGCTGGGCATCACTCCGCAGGATATCACCGCGGAACTCGAAAAACGTCATGTGGTAGACAAGAAGGTGAAGCAGGAAACCATGCGCTGAGGGCGCGCTATTCGGCGATCTGCTTTGTCAGCCCCCGTATTCAGACCTCTTACGTACGCCAAGTACGCCACGAGTCCTGAATACGGGGGCTTTCGCGCATCTCATCCGAATATCGCGCCCTCAGCTGGCGCAAAACGAATGTTTTGTGGGGTGAATTAGCGAATAACTTTGTCAGACGCATCGACGCGACCGCTTATGTACGGGAAGTACACCGCGCGCCCGCGATCGGTGCGTCTTTCGCGTTCTTCATCCGAATATTGCCCTCTCAGTGACGTAAAACTCTAATTTCCGGGGTCCCCGCCGAAAGCATTTCGGTGGGATAAAATCGGGGTCCCCGCAAAACGAATGTTTTGTGGGGTGAATTAGCGAATAACTTTGTCAGACGCATCGACGCGACCGCTTATGTACGGGAAGTACACCGCGCGCCCGCGATCGATGCGTCTTTCGCGTTCTTCATCTAAATATCGCGTCCTCAGTTGACATACACTTATTCGGAGCGTATTTGAGAACGATGATAACTCGTTTGAAAACGGAATACGCGCCGCTCAGCCAAAGGAGCCCCACAAAAATTCAAAGACTTTTTGTGGGGACCCCGGACTTGCACAGGGGCGAATGCCCCTCTTGCAAGTCGCGGCGCGCAAAGTGAGTGCCGAGCACTAGACGAGCACTTAAGCAGACACGGACGTAAGTGTGCGAGCGCCGAATTCCTCCGCCCACGAGGGGTTTTCAGTGGGTTCTGTTCGCCGCTCGATTATGTCAGTGCGAGAATAAAAGTTTTTTCAAAAAGACGGAAAGAAGGTCCCGCATGATAGGAGGAGCGAACTCTATTCCGAGTGGGGGAGGAAAGCCCGAAGGGAAGGAGGGGGTACAATACTTCCATGTTGCGGGAACGTGAAGCTAGTCTAGCCGGAGTTCTACACGCACTTCGAGAGGAGATGGCTGCAGCATTTCCCTGTCACGGGAACGTGAAATCTGAAGGAGATTTCTCCTATTTTATTACTATATATAGTGTAGAAACGAAATAAAAATACAATATTATAAAATTCGCGGAAATTCGTGTAAAATTTGCTTGACAAAGTTTTGGCGTTTTTATAACATGGTAAAGCCGCGTCTTCGGGACGCGGGGTTTCCGCCGGGTTTCCGGCGGGACGAAAAAAACAGGACACACACGGACGAGTGTATATATTCAGGAGGCTATAAAGCATGGCTGGACAGAAAATCAGAATCAAATTGAAGGCGTACGATCACAACCTCATCGACCTCTCCGCGGAGAAGATCGTGGAAACCGTGAAGAAAACCGGCACCAAAGTTTCCGGGCCCATTCCGCTTCCCACCGAGAAAGAGATCGTGACCATTCTGCGCGCAACCCACAAGGACAAGGACAGCCGCGAACAGTTTGAACTCAGAACACACAAGCGTTTGATCGACATATTCAACCCCACCTCAAAGACGGTCGATTCTCTCATGAAACTCGACCTTCCGGCGGGCGTTGATATTTCCATCAAGCTCTGACACGGAATAAAAGGAGGATGAACTTTACATGGATAAAGCAATCATCGGAAAGAAACTCGGCATGAGCCAGATCTTCACGGCGGACGGCAAAGTCATTCCCGTCACCGTCGTCGAGGCGGGTCCCTGCACCGTGGTGCAGATCAAGACCAAGGAAAACGACGGATACGAAGCCGTGCAAGTCGGTTTCGGCGCCATCAAGGAAACCAGAGTCAACAAGCCCGTTGCCGGCCACTTCAAGAAAGCCGGCGTCACCGTCAAGCGTTATCTGCGCGAACTGCGTCTTGCAAACTGTGCGGCCTATGAGCTCGGACAGGAACTGACCTGCGACGTGTTCGCCGAGGGCGACAAGGTGGACGTCACCGGCACTTCCAAGGGCCACGGATATTCGGGCGTCATCCAGAGATGGAACAGCCACAGGATCGGCCCCATGTCACACGGTACCGGCCCCATTCACCGTTCGGTGGGTTCCATGGGCGCGTGCTCCTCTCCCTCCAGAGTGTTCAAGAACAAGCACATGGCGGGGCAGTGGGGACACGAGAAGGTGACGGTGCAGAACCTCACCGTCGCGCGCGTCGACAAGGCGAGAAATCTGCTGCTCATCAAGGGCGCGGTTCCCGGACCGAAGGGCGGCGTTGTCGTCGTCAAGGATTCCGTGAAGGGCTGAGCGGAGGTAGAAGATGAAACTGAAAGTTATGAACATGGCGGGTAAATCCGCAGGAACCATCGAGGTCAGCGACGCGGTGTTCGGATGCGAATACAACGAGGCTCTCATCCACCAGGTCGTCGTCGCCCAGCTTGCCAACAAGCGTCAGGGCACGATGAGCGCGCTCACCAGAAGCGAAGTGCGCGGAGGCGGCGCGAAGCCTTACCGTCAGAAGGGCACGGGCCGCGCGCGTCAGGGCAGCATCGTCTCCCCCCAGTTCACGGGCGGCGGCGTTGTGTTCGCGAAGAAGCCCCGCGACTTCTCTCAGAAGATCAACAAGAACATGAAGAAAGCGGCGTTCTATTCCGCTCTCTCCGAAAAGATCCGTCAGGAGCAGGTGGTCGTGCTCGATAAGTTCGCGCTTGCCGAGCCCAAGACCAAGCTGGTCGCAGAGGCGGTGGACGCGCTGAAGCTCAGCGGCAAGACGCTGTTCGTGGTGGAAGAGTACGACGAGGCGGCGGTGCGCGCGAGCAAGAACATACCCACCGTTTCGCTCGAAGAGGTCAGACTGCTCAGCGTGTACGACATCGTCGCGGCGCGCAATCTCGTGCTCACCAAGGGCGCGATCAAGAAGATCGAGGAGGCAGCACAATGACAGCGTACGACATCATCATTTCGCCCGTCCTTTCCGAAAAGAGCTATGACGGTATCCCCGAAAAGAGATATACCTTCAAAGTTGCGAAGAACGCCAACAAGACGCAGATCAAGGCGGCGGTGGAAGAGATATTCGGCGTGAAAGTCGCAAAGGTCAACACTTCCAACTACGACGGCAAGCTCAAGAGAATGGGCCGCAACGAAGGCAGAAGATCTTCCTTCAAGAAAGCGGTGGTCACTCTCAGCGCCGACAGCAAAGCGATCGAATTCTTCGAGAGCCTGGCATAAGGAGAAAAGGACTATGGCTATTAAGAAGTATAAACCTACATCTCCCGCGCGCCGTTTCATGACGGTGTCCGCCTACGAAGAGGTCACTTCGACCACTCCTGAGCGTTCTCTCCTCGTTTCTCTCAACAAGACGGGCGGCAGAAACGCCATGGGCAGGATCACCGTGCGTCACATCGGCGGCGGCAACAGAAACAAATACCGCATCATCGACTTCAAGCGCAACAAGGACGGCATCCCGGCGAAAGTCGCCTCCGTGCAGTACGATCCCAACCGTTCGGCTAACATCGCGCTCCTGCACTATGCGGACGGCGAGAAGAGATACATCCTCGCGCCCCTCGGACTCAGCGTCGGCGACACCGTGGTGAGCGGTGAGGACGCGGACATCAAGGTGGGCAACGCGCTTCCCCTTTCCGCCATTCCCGTCGGCACGATGGTGCACAACATCGAGCTCCAGCCCGGCAAGGGCGGACAGATCGCGAGAGCGGCGGGCAACTCCGCGCAGCTCATGGCGAAGGAAGGCAGATACGCCACGCTGCGTATGCCCAGCGGCGAGATGAGATACGTCCTCGCGCGCTGCAGAGCCACGATCGGTCAGGTGGGCAACCTCGATCACGAGATCGTGAGAGTGGGCAAGGCGGGCAAGACGCGCCACATGGGCATCCGTCCCACCGTGCGCGGCGTCGTGATGAACCCCTGCGATCACCCCCACGGCGGCGGCGAGGGCAAATCCCCGATCGGTATGCCTTCTCCCGTCACTCCCTGGGGCAAGCCCACGCTTGGTTACAAGACCAGGAAGAAGAAGAAAAATTCCAGCAAGTTCATCATCAAGCGCGTGAACTAAGGAGTAGGAAATGAGCAGAAGCGTCAAGAAAGGACCTTTCGTCGAAGAAAGGCTTATGAAAAGAATAGTTGCAATGAACGAGAGCGGCGACATCCGTCCCGTCAAGACGTGGTCGCGCTCCTCGACGATATTCCCCGAGATGGTCGGACACACCATCGCCGTCCACAACGGACGCCAGCATGTGCCGGTGTACATCACGGAAGATATGGTCGGCTGCAAGCTCGGTGAATTCTCTCCCACGCGTACGTTCAGAGGTCACGCGGGTGACAAGACCACGGGGAAGAAATAAGGAGGAATCATGGCTACCAGAAGTAAACAGAAAGCTCTCGAACGTCAGGCAAAAGCCGACACCAGACCCAGAGCGACGGCAAAGTTCATCAGGATTTCTCCCTTCAAAGTGCGCGTAGTCCTCGACATCATCAAGGGCAAGCCCGTCACCGAGGCGCTCGCGATCCTCGAGAATACGCCCAAGGCGGCGAGCGAAGTGCTTCTCAAGCTCGTGAACAGCGCGGTTGCCAACGCGGAGAACAACATGAACCTCTCCAGGGGCGATCTCGTCGTCGCGGAGTGCTACGCCAACGAAGGCCCCACGCTCAAGCGCATCATGCCCAGAGCGCGGGGCAGAGCGTTCCGCATCAACAAGCGCACCAGCCACATCACGGTCATTCTCGACAGCGTGAACGCATAAGGAGGTATATCAATGGGACAGAAAGTCGATCCGAACGGACTGAGAATCGGTGTCATCAAACCCTGGGAAGCCAAGTGGTATGCCGACAAGCAGCACTTTGCGGACAACCTCGTCGAAGATGACAAGATCCGTAAGTTCATAAAGAAGAAATATTACGACAACGCCATCTCCAAGATCACCATCGAGAGAGCGGCGGACAAAGTGGTCGTCAGCGTCTACACCGCGCGTCCCGCGACCTTGATCGGCAAGGGCGGCGCAGGCGTGGAAGCCATCACCAAGGAAGTGCAGGCGCTCATCGCCTCCGGCAAGAAAGTGAGCATCAACGTCATGGAAGTCAAGCACTTCGACGCGGACGCGCAGCTTGTTGCGGAGTCCATCGCCAAGCAGCTCGAGAACAGAGCGTCCTTCCGCCGCAGCATGAAGCAGGCGATGGCAAGGGCGATGAAGGCGGGCGCAAAGGGCGTTAAGGTCAAAGTGTCCGGCAGACTGGACGGCGCCGAGATCGCGAGAAGCGAAAGCTATCACGAGGGTTCCATTCCTCTTCAGACGCTCCGCGCGGACATCGATTACGGCGTGGCGACGGCGAACACCACTTTCGGTGCCATCGGCGTCAAGTGCTGGATCTACAAGGGCGAAGTCCTGGGCAAGAATCCCGTGGAAGGAGGTAACTGATTATGTTGATGCCCAAACGTGTCAAAAGACGCCGCCAGTTCCGCGGCAGAATGAAGGGTAAAGCCAACAAAGGCAACATCATCGCGTACGGCGAATACGGTCTTGTGGCGCTCGAGCCGGGCTGGATCACCTCCAACCAGATCGAAGCCGCGCGTGTCGCGATGACGAGATATATCCGCAGAGGCGGCAAGGTGTGGGTGGACATCTTCCCCCACAAGCCCGTCACCAAGAAGCCTGCCGAAACCCGTATGGGCAGCGGTAAAGGTTCTCCCGAATACTGGGTGGCAGTGGTCAAGCCCGGCCGCGTGATGTTCGAGATCGCGGGTGTGGACGAAGCCATAGCAAAAGAGGCTCTGCGTCTTGCAATGCACAAACTGCCCGTCAAGTGCAAGTGCGTGTCCAAGGCGGATCAGGAAGCCGAAGGCGGTGAAGAATGAAATCTAAGCAAGTTTTGGAAATGACAGATAAAGAGCTTCAGAACAAGCTCAACGAATTGAAGTCGGAGTTGTTTTTCCTCCGCTTCAAGCATGCCACCAATCAGCTTACCAACCCCATGGTGCTGGTGGAGACCAGACGCGACATAGCCCGCGTCAAGACCGTCATCCGTCAGAGAGAGATCGCCCGCGCCAAGGAAAACGAGGACAACAAGGGCTGATAAACGGAGGACACAATGGAAAGAAATCTGAGAAAAGAAAGAGTCGGCATCGTCGTCAGCGACAAGATGGACAAGACCGTCGTCGTCGCCATCAGCGAGCGCGTCAAACATCCTCTCTACAAGAAGATCGTCAGCCGCACCAAGAAACTCAAGGCGCATGACGAGAACAACGAGTGCAGAGTGGGCGACAAGGTCCTCGTGACCGAAACCCGTCCGCTTTCCAAGGAAAAGTGCTGGCGCGTCTCGGAGATAATCGAGAAGGCGAAATAAGGAGGGCAGCATGATACAACCACAAACCAGGCTTAAAGTCGCAGACAACAGCGGCGCAAAAGAGATCATGTGCATCAGAGTCCTCGGCGGTTCCTTCCGCAGGAGCGGTAACATCGGCGACGTCATCGTGGCGTCCGTCAAGTCCGCCATCCCCGGCGGCAAGGTGAAGAAGGGCGACGTCGTCAAGGCGGTCATCGTGCGCACCCACATGGGCATCCAGCGTCCCGACGGCAGCTATATCAAGTTCGACGACAACGCCGCGGTCATCATCGACAACCAGAAACAACCCCAGGGCACCCGTATCTTCGGGCCCATCGCACGCGAGCTGCGCGATAAGGATTACATGAAGATAATCTCCCTCGCGCCCGAAGTGCTGTAAGGAGGCGCAATATGGCAGAAATGAATGTCAGAAAGGGCGACAACGTGATGGTCATCGCCGGCAAGGACAAGGGTAAAGCGGGCAAGGTGCTCGCGGTCAAGCCCGACACGGGCCGTATCTACGTCGAAGGCGTCAACATCGTCTCCAAGAGCAAGAAGCCCCGCAACGCGCAGGACAAGGGCGGCATCCTCAAGCAGGAAGGCGCCATCGACGCGAGCAACGTCATGCACATCTGCGGCGAGTGCGGCGGAGTGGTGCGCGTGCGCCACACCAAGGAAGAGCAGAACGGAAAGATGAAGTCCGTGCGCGTGTGCGCCAAGTGCGGAGCCTCTCTCGACGAGAAGAAGTCCTCCGCCAAGAAGGCTGCCAAGAAAGCGGCGAAGAAAAAGACCGCTTCCAAGGCCAAGAAAGAAGACTAACAATCACGGAGGTTTATCGTGGCAGAAAAGAAAAATCAGGTTGCTAAAGCAGCTGCAACCGATCAAAATGCCGAAAGATACAGAATGAGAGCGCTCTACCGCGACGAGGTCGTCCCCGCTCTTGTAAAACATTTCGGTTACAAGAACATCAACGAAGTTCCCCGTCTGGACAAGATCGTGCTCAACATGGGCCTCGGTGATTGCAAGGACAACAGCAAATCGCTGCAGATCGCCGTTGAGGAACTCAAGCAGATCGCAGGTCAGAAGCCCGTCGTCACCACCGCGAAGAAGAGCGTTGCGAACTTCAAGGTGAGAGAGGGCATGAACGTGGGCGCGAAGGTCACGCTGCGCGGAGAGAGGATGTACGACTTCCTCGACAAGTTCATCTCCATAGCGCTTCCCCGCGTGCGCGACTTCAGAGGCGTGCCTTCGAAGTCGTTCGACGGCAGAGGCAACTACGCCCTCGGCGTCAAGGAACAGCTCATCTTCCCGGAGATCTCCTACGATCAGATCGAGAAGGTGCGCGGTTTCGACATCTGCATCGTCACCACGGCAAAGACCGATGAGGAAGCCCGCGAACTTCTGAGACTGCTGGGCATGCCTTTTGCGAAGTAAGGAGAATCGGATATGGCCAAGACTTCAATGAAAATAAAGCAGCAAAGACCCCAGAAATTCTCGACGCGCGAGTATACCCGCTGCCGCATCTGCGGACGTCCGCACGCGGTGTTGAGAAAGTACGGCATATGCAGAGTATGCTTCCGCAATCTCGCCTACAAGGGCCAGATCCCCGGAGTCAGAAAGGCTAGCTGGTAAGGAGGCAGATAAAATGACAGATCCCATCGCAGATATGCTGACCAGAATCAGAAACGCCCTGACCGCAAAGCACGACACCGTCACGGTGCCTGCGAGCAAGGTCAAGGTCGCAATAGCGGACATCCTCGTGAGAGAAGGATACGTCAAGAGCTACGAGATCGTCGAGAACCCCGTTCAGAACGACATCCTCATCACGCTGAAGTATTCCCCCGTCAAGGGACAGAAGGTCGTCACCGCCCTCAAGAGAGTGTCCAAACCCGGTCTGCGCGTGTATGCCGGCGCGGATGACATCCCGAAGGTCCTGAACGGAATGGGCATCGCCATTCTCTCCACCTCCAAGGGCATCCTCACCGACAAGGAAGCCAAAGCGCAGAACGTCGGCGGCGAAGTGCTCGCCTACGTGTGGTAAGGAGGTGCAGAATGTCTCGTATAGGTAGAGCACCCATCGCGTTGCCCGCAGGCGTCACCTTCGACAACACGGACAACCTCGTCACCGTCAAAGGACCTCTCGGCACCCTCACCCAGAAGGTGGATCCCTCCATCACGGTCGTGCTCGAGGACGGTCACATCCTCGTCAAGCGTCACAGCGACGACAAGGACCACCGCGCTCTTCACGGGCTTTACCGCGCGCTCATCCACAACATGGTCACGGGCGTGACGAAAGGCTTCGAGAAGAACCTCGTGGTCGCCGGCGTCGGTTACAAAGTCACCGCCACCGCGAACAAGCTCACGATGAACATCGGATTCTCGCATCCCGTCGAGTTCGACGCTCCGGAGGGCATCACGTTCGCCATGGCAGGTCCTCTGGAGATCGTGGTTAAGGGCATCGACCGTCAGAAGGTCGGTCAGGCGGCAGCCTCCATCAAGGCGCTCAAGCCCGTCGAACCCTATCACGGCTACGGCATCCATTACAAGGACGAGGTCGTCATCCGCAAGGAAGGCAAGACCGCCGGTAAATAAGAGGTGAAGTATGATAAATAAAAAGGATAAGAACGCGGACAGACTCGTCCGTCACGCCAGAGTGAGAAAGAAGGTCTCCGGCACTGCGGAGCGTCCCCGTCTCAACGTGTACAGAAGCACCAATCACATCTATGCGCAGATCATCGACGACGTGAAAGGCGTCACGCTGTGCTCGGCGTCCACTCTCGAGAAGGCGGTCGCGGCGAAAGTCGCCGACATGACCAAGACCGAAGCCGCAAAGGCTGTCGGCGCGGCGGTGGCAGAGAAGGCTCTCGCCCTCGGGATCAAGGCGGTTGTGTTTGACAGAGGCGGTTACGTCTACACCGGCAGAGTCGCGGCTCTCGCCGCCGGCGCAAGAGAAGCCGGGCTGGAGTTCTAGGAGGAGTTATGGCAGAACGCGACAACAGAAGAAACGACAGAAACAGAGAAGAGAGCGACGGTCTCGTCAAGAAGCTCATCGCAGTCAACCGCGTCACCAAGGTCGTCAAGGGCGGCAGGAACATGCGTTTCAGCGCGCTCGTCGTCGTCGGCGACGAGAACGGCAAAGTCGGCCTCGGCATGGGCAAAGCGGCGGAAGTGCCGGAAGCCATCGAGAAGGCGACGCAGATCGCAAAGCGCAGCATGCACGACATCGCAATGAAGGGTACGACCATTCCCCATCACGCCACCGGCAAATTCGGACGCGGTCAGGTCATCCTGCTTCCCGCCGAACCCGGTACCGGCGTCATCGCGGGCGGTCCCGTGCGTGCGGTCCTCGAAGTGTCCGGCATCAAGGACATCAGGACTAAGTCCATCGGCTCCAACAATCCCATCAACTGCGCGAAGGCCACTCTCGAAGGTCTGTGCTCGCTGAGAAGCGCAGAGCAGATCGCGAAGCTCCGCGGCGTGGACGTCGAGGGCTAAGGAGGGCATCATGGCAGCAGCTAAGAAGAAAACCGAAGAAGTAAAGATGATCAAGGTCACCCTCGTGAAGAGCACCATCGCCTGCCTGAAGAACCAGAAGGCGAACGTCGAGGCGCTGGGACTGCACAAAGTGGGCAGCTCCAACACTTTCCGCGACGACGCGGTGGTCAGGGGTATGATAAAGAAAGTTTCCCACCTGGTGAAGGTCGAGGAAATCTGACGGAGGACAATATGAACATTCACGATCTGAAAGGCGCCGAAGGCGCAAAGACAGCCTCCAAACGCGTCGGCCGCGGCATCGGCAGCGGCACCGGCAAGACTTCCACCCGCGGACACAAGGGACAGTGGGCGAGAAGCGGCGGCGGTGTGCGCCCCAACTTCGAGGGCGGACAGATGCCTCTGACGCGCAGGATCCCCAAGAAAGGATTCAACAACAAGAGATTCGCACACGTCTACAACATCGTCAACGTCGAGGTGTTCAACCGCTTCGAGGACGGCGCTGTGGTGGGCATAGACCAACTCGTTGCAGCCGGCATCATCAAGGTCGTCGAACCGTACGGTCTTAAAGTGCTGGGCGACGGCTCTCTCGAAAAGAAAGTCACCGTTCAGGCACAGAAGTTCACCGGCTCCGCCATTGAGAAGATCGAAAAGGCAGGCGGCAAAGCAGAGGTAGTTGAATAATATGTTGGAGACTCTGAAAAACGCGTTCAAAACCAAGGAGATCCGCGTCAAGATATTCCTGACGCTGGCTCTCCTTCTGGTGTACAGGATAGGATGCTACATTCCCGTCCCCGGACTCAGTGCGGATGCCATAGGCAACATCTTCGAGGAGACGAGCTTCCTCAGCATACTGACGTCCATGTCGGGCGGCTCGTTGCAGAGCGCAACGCTCTTCTCGCTGGGCATACTCCCGTTCATCAACGCGTTTATCATAATGCAGCTTCTCACGCTGGTCATTCCCAAGCTCGAGAAACTCTCCAAGGAAGGCGACGCCGGCAGACGCAAGATCACGCAGATCACACGTTACGTCGCGCTCGTGCTCGCCGCGGTGCAGGGCATCGGTATCGTCGTCGGCTGGAGAAGCCAGGGCGCTATCGTCAATCTGTTCTCGTTCGAATCAAGCTGGGACGCGCCTTACCTCACCATGGCGAGCGTCATCATCATACTGATGGCGGGCAGCACCATGGTCATGTGGCTGGGCGAACGCATCACCGAATACGGCATAGGCAACGGCTCCTCGCTCATCATCTTCGTCGGCATTATCGCACAGGCGGGCACGATGATGGCGCAGGCGTTCGGCTCCGTCGGCGAGGAATGGACGCTCATCTGGAACATCATAGGATTCATCCTCATAGTCGTCCTGATCTTCGTATTCATAGTATTCATCGACCTTGCCGAGCGCAGAGTCACGGTGCAGTACTCCAAGCAGATCAAGGGCAACAAGATGTACGGCGGTCAGACCACCTACATCCCCATCAGAGTGAACGGCAGCGGCGTCATGCCCATCATCTTCGCCTCCTCGCTCCTGATGTTCCCGCAGATGATCATGGCGCTCTTCGTGCCCAACTCCGACGCGTACACATGGTATGCGACTTATATGGGATCGGGCACCGCGGTGTACTATGTGCTCCTCGCGCTGTTCATACTGTTCTTCTCGTACTTCTACGCGCAGATACAGTTCAATCCGGACGACGTGAGCAAGAACATACAGCAGTACGGCGGGTTCATCCCCGGCATCCGCGCGGGCAAACCCACCAGCGACTTCCTGAGAAAGATCAGCAACAGGATCACCCTTTTCGGAGCGCTCTTCCTCATGATCATCGCACTTGTGCCTACGTTCATCTTCCAGGCGCTTTCGGCGGGCGGTCAGCTGGGATTCGGCAACGCGTTCTCCGCGACCGGGCTGCTCATCGTCGTGTCCGTCGCGCTGGAACTCAACAAACAGCTCGAATCGCAGATCATGATGAAGCACTACAAAGGCTTCCTGAAGTGAGGTAACAATGAAAAACATCGTCATGCTGGGCGCTCCCGGCGCGGGCAAAGGCACGCAGTCGGCGCTGATCGCAAAAGAATACGGCATTCCGCACATCTCCACCGGCGACATCCTCAGGAGAAACATCAAGGAAGGGACGGAGCTCGGCAAGCTCGCAAAATCCTACATCGACGCGGGCGCGCTCGTTCCCGACGAAGTCGTCATCGGCATAGTCGCGGACAGACTGGCGGAGGCGGACGCGCGGAACGGTTACGTCCTGGACGGTTTCCCCCGCACGATCGCGCAGGCGGAAGCGCTTGACAAAGTGGCAAAGATCGACGTCGCCATCAACATCGTTGTCGGCTTCGACGTCATCATAGACAGACTGTCCGGCAGGCGCGTGTGCGTTTGCGGAGCGACCTACCACACTTCCACGCTCGGCGGCAGGACCACCTGCAGCGAGTGCGGCAAGGAGCTGTTCATCCGCGACGACGACAAGCCCGACACCGTAAAGGCGAGGCTCGAAACTTACGAGAAGCAGACGGCGCCGCTCATCGGCTACTATAAGAACGCCGGCATTCTCGTGGACATCGACGCCACCGGTACGATCGAACAGGACTTTGAAAAGATCAAGAAGGTGCTGAATGATTAATCTCAAAAGTTCCGCCGAGATCGGAATGATGAGAAAATCGGGGCAGGTGCTGAGAGATCTCCTGCTTTATTTGGAGGAGAAAGTCCGCCCCGGCATAAGCACCAAGAAACTCGACGAGTTCGCCTACGACTACATCAAGCGTCACGGCGGCACCCCTTCCTTTCTGGGTTACGGCGGATTCCCCGCGTCGATATGCGCGTCGGTGGACGAAGTCGTCGTGCACGGGATACCGGGGCACAAAAGGCTGGAAGAGGGGATGATCATCGGCATCGACGCCGGAGTCATCCTTAACGGCTGGCAGTCGGACGCTGCGAGGACTTTCTTCGTCGGAGAGGTGTCCGACGAGAAGAAGAAACTCGTGGAAGTCACGAGAGAAAGTTTCTTCGAGGGAGTGAAACACTTCGTCGAAGGAGGCAGGCTCGGCGACATATCGCAGGCGATACAGGACTACAACGAATCGCGCGGCTACGGAGTGGTGCGCGACCTTGTGGGACACGGCATCGGCAGAAAGATGCACGAAGACCCTGCGGTGCCAAATTTCGGCGTCGCCGGACACGGCATAAGGCTGCAAAAGGGACTTGTGCTTGCAATAGAGCCGATGGTCAACGCCGGCACGTGGAGAGTGAAAACTCTCGACGACGGCTGGACGTGCGTGACGCAGGACGGTAAACCTTCGGCGCACTACGAAAACACGGTGGCTCTCACCGAAAACGGAACGGAGATATTGACGCTTTGATGAAACCGGGAGACGTGGTATATTCCAAGTCGGGACGCGACGGCGGAAGATATTTCGCGGTGGTGGCGGTCGAGGACGAGAGGTTCGTCCGGATCGCGGACGGCGACATCAGGCGCCTGAAAAACGCCAAGCGCAAGAACGTCATCCATCTCAAGGAGACGGGCGACCGGCTGGAGCGCATTGCAGAGAAACTCGAAACGGGTGTGCAGGTGTTCGACTCCGAACTGTACAGCGCCCTCAAACTTTACGACAAAAACAGAACCTAAGGAGTGTTATGTCGAAAATAGACGTCATCGAAACGGAAGGTCAAGTCATCGAAGTCCTGCCCAAGACGCAGTTCAAGGTGCAGCTAACAAACGGTCATGTCATACTGGCATACCTCGGAGGAAAACTCCGCATCAACAACATCAGAATTCTGGAAGGCGACAGAGTCAAAATCGAGATGTCGCCTTACGACCTGACAAAGGGCAGGATCATTTACAGAAACAAATAGGAGGTTCTTATGAAAGTCAGACCCAGCGTCAAGCCTATGTGCGACAAATGCAAAGTCATCAAGAGAAACGGCAAAGTCATGGTCATTTGCCCCAAGTACCCCAACCACAAACAGCGTCAGGGCTGAGCAGGCAACAGTGCACGGAGCGGCTGGCTGCGCTCATTCCTTAAAAGCGCGGCTTTCTGTGCGTCACATATATACACGTAAATTTTCCGGAGGTAAGAAATGGCAAGAATAGCCGGCGTGGATCTTCCGCGCGAAAAGAGAGTGGAAATAGGCCTTACCTACATCTACGGCATCGGACGCCCCACCGCGAACAAGATTCTCGCGGAGACGGGCATCGATCCCGACATCAGAGTCAAGGATCTCACCGAAGCCCAGGTCAGCCTTATCCGCGACTACATCGAAAAGAATCTGCACGTCGAGGGCGATCTCAAGAGGGAAGTCGGTCTCAACATCAAGCGTCTTATGGAAATCGGCTGCTACAGGGGTATCCGTCACAGAAAGGGGCTTCCCGTGCGCGGTCAGAGCACCAAGCAGAACGCCCGTACGAGAAAAGGTCCCAAGCGCACCGTCGGTCGCAAGAAGAAAGGCAAATAACGGAGGCGTCGTAAGTTATGGCAGGTAAGAAGATCAAGAAGAGAAAAGATATCAAGCGCGTGGAGAGAGGTCAGGCCCACATCCATGCGTCGTTCAACAACACCATCGTCACCATTACCGATATGAACGGCAACGCTGTGTCCTGGTCCTCCGCGGGCAAGCTCAAGCTCAGAGGCTCCAGGAAGTCCACTCCCTTCGCCGCTCAGATGATCAGCGAGGACGCGGCGAAAGCGGCGTACGATCAGGGCATGAGGACGGTGGAAGTCTACGTCAAGGGACCCGGTCAAGGCAGAGAATCCGCCATCCGCGCACTCGGCAACGTGGGACTCGAAGTCACGCTCATTCAGGACGTTTCTCCCATCCCTCACAACGGCTGCCGTCCCCCCAAGCGCAGAAGAATATAAGGAGGACACACCATTATGGCAAAGTATACAGGTCCCGTCATGAAGAAGTGCAGAGCGCTGGGCATCAATCCTCAGGATCTCGGCATTTCCCGTAAATCCGTAAAGCAGGTCAAGTTCCGCAGAAAGAAGCAGAGCGACTATGCCATGCAGCTCAAAGAGAAGCAGAAGGTCAAGTTCGTCTACGGCGTGCTCGAAAAGCAGTTCAAGGGCTACTACGAGAAGGCGTCCAAAATGCGCGGCGTCACGGGCGAGAACATGCTCATTCTCCTCGAACGCAGGCTTGACAACGTCGTCTACCGTCTCGGTCTCGGCAAAACCCGCGCCATGGCGCGTCAGCTGGTCAACCACGGACACATCACCGTCAACGGCAAGAGAGTGGACATCCCCTCTTATCTCGTGGAAGCCGGCGACGTGATCGCGGTCAAGGAAAACAAGAAGAACCTCACCATCTGGCAGGAAGCGAAAGAGGTCAAGAATCTTTCCATCGTCAAGTGGCTGGAATGGGACAACGCAAATCTCACCGGCAAAGTGCTCGCGCTCCCGGAGAGAGCGGACATCGTAGACGTCGAAATCAAAGAGCACCTCATCATCGAGTTGTATTCTAAATAAGCCGCGAGGAGGAAACAGTTATGATGGAGATCAAAAAGCCCAAGATAACGTTCGAGGAAAACGAAAGCAAAAATTATGCCAAGTTCGTCGTCGAGCCGCTGGAGCGCGGTTTCGGCACCACCCTCGGAAACAGTTTGAGAAGAGTTCTCCTGTCCTCCCTGCCCGGTGCGGCGGCAGTCGGCATCAAAATCGACGGAGTGGATCACGAGTTTTCCACCATCAAAGGCGTGAAAGAAGAGGTCACGGAGATCATCCTCAACCTCAAGACCGTGCGTTTCAAGGTCACCGCGCCTTCCGAAACTGAGAAGATCATCGTCAGCCTGCACGCCGACAGCGTCGGCGCCGTCACCGCGGGCGACATCGATCTGCCTTCCAACGTGGAAGTGCTCAACCCCGATCAGCTCATCTGCACCCTCGACGAGGGCGGCAAGATCAATATGCAGATCTTCATCGGCACGGGACGCGGATATGTGCCCGCGGAGCGCAACAAGGACTCCCGCGAGCCCATCGGGTTCATCCCCATGGACAGCATATTCACCCCCGTCACCAAGGCGAACTACGCGGTGGAGAGCACGCGAGTCGAGCAGAGCATCGACTTTGACAAGCTCACCATCGAAGTCACCACCGACGGCACCGTTTCCGCAAAGGAGATCATCTCCCTCGCCGCGAAGATCATCAACGATCATATGAAACTTTTCGTCGAGCTCGTCGACAACATGAGCGAGCAGAACATTCTGGTGTCCCAGGACGACGACAAAGCGCAGAAGGTCATGGAAATGTCCGTGGAGGATCTCGACCTCTCCGTCCGTTCCTACAACTGCCTGAAGCGCGCCAACATCCACACCGTCGCCGATCTCACCAGACGCACCGAGGACGACATGCTCAAAGTCAGGAACCTCGGCAGAAAATCCCTCGAAGAGGTCGTGAAAAAGCTCGAAGAACTGGGATTGAGCCTCAAAGCGCAAGAGGACTAGGAGGACATCATGGCAAGAAAATTAGGTAAACGCACCGATCAGAGAATGGCGATGCTCAGAAATCAGGTTTCCGAACTCCTGTGGTACGGCGAGATCGAGACCACCATCGACCGCGCCAAGGAAGTCAGGAGAATAGCCGAAAAGCTCATCACCCTCGCCATCCGTACTTATCAGGACGAAGTCACGGTCACCAAGACCAGGACCAATTCCAAGGGCGAAAAGACGGACGTCCAGTTCGTCAACGACGGCGCGAAGAAACTCGCCGCGCGCAGAAGGCTCATGGCGGAGCTCAGAGATCTGCAGGAAATGCGCGTCGAGAAGGAGAGCAAAGCGGCATATGTCGCGCGCATCAAGGACGTGCATCATCCCCTCATCGAGAAGATGTTCAAGGAATACGCCCCCAAGTATGACGCCCGCGCCACCGAGCTCGGCAAAGGCGGCGGCTACACCCGCATTCTCCGCACCGGCACCCGCCGCGGCGATGCGGCAGAGGTGTGCATCCTTCAGCTCGTCTGACGCCTTAACAAGCGCCTGACAAAACGACGGACACTCTTTGACCGAAACACTTCGGTCAACAGCCGGTCAAAATCACACAAAACAATCAAAAACCGCCGCTGTCTGCGGCGGTTTTTTGTTTTGACTGAAGAGAAAAGCGGAAAAGACGAAGCCGCGGCGGTGCCGCGGCTTACGCTTTGTCCTGCACGGGGCAGGCTTTGTCTTTTGTGAAGCGCATATGGATAGCATATATGCACGGTGTTTTACGCGGCGGTAATCATCGTCAAGTCATTCGGGTTTTTGCCAGAGGTTGGCGCGTTCGGGGTGGTAGACCGCGCCGAGGATGCGCTGTTTGGCAAAGGGGATGTCCTTGCAGATTGTCTTTATCAGTCCTTTCATGTATTCGCGCTTGGTGACGTGGTTTGCGGGACACGGATTCTTCACCACGGGCAGGTCAAGCCGTTTCACCGCGGAGATGATGTCGTATTCTTCCAGATAAACGAAGGGCCGGATGAGCGTTACGCCGCTCTGGTCCATGTAGGCGGTGGGGGAGAAGCATGAGAAGCGTCCCTCGTAGAAGAGCGACATCAGCACGGTTTCCGCTACGTCGTCCGCGTTGTGGCCGAGAGCGAGTTTGCCGCCGCCAAGACGGTTGATCTCGCTGTTGAGTGCGCCGCGGCGGAATTTCGCACAAAGAGAGCATGGGTTGGACTCCTGCCGCGCGTCGAACACGATCTCGGCGATATCCGTCTTTACGATGTGTCTTTCCACGCCTATCGCGCGGCAATATTCTGAAAGTGCGTCGTTCTCCGATATGGGAGTGTCCTTGAAGCCCATGTCTATCGTGATGGCGGCGAGCTCGAACTTTTCGGGGGAGAACTTGCGGTAGGCGGCGAGCGCGGAAAGCAGCAGCACGCTGTCCTTGCCGCCCGAAAGCCCGACGAAGATCCTGTCGCCGTCCTCGATCATCTTGTAGTCCTGAATGGCGCGCCTCATGGGCGAGAGTATGCTTTGCATGGAAGTATTATATAATTTTTCTTCCCCTTTGGCAATTCGCGCGTACATATCTCTCCCGGGTAAAATTCGGGGCGCGGGGAATAATTCCCCCGCAAGGGTTGTGTTTTCGGGCGAGGAGTTGTATAATTATCGTAATCAAAATTCGGAGGATAACCAAATGCCATTGGTAACTACAACCGAGATGTTCAGGAAGGCTTACGACGGCGGTTACGCCATCGGCGCTTTCAACGTCAACAACATGGAAATCATTCAGGGCATCGTCGAAGCCGCCACCGAGGAAAACGCTCCTCTCATTCTGCAGGTTTCCGCCGGCGCGAGGAAGTATGCCAACACCGTCTACCTCAAGAAGATGGTGGAAGCGGCAGTCGAAACAAGCGGTCTACCCATTGCGCTTCATCTCGACCACGGCGACAGTTTCGCCCTGTGCAAGGACTGCGTGGACAGCGGCTTCACCTCTGTCATGATCGACGCCAGCGCGCATCCTTTTGCGGAAAATATCAGCATCACCAAACAGGTGGTGGAATACGCTCACGATCACGGCGTGGTCGTCGAGGCGGAACTCGGCAAACTCGCCGGCGTTGAGGACGACGTCAAAGTCGACGCCAAGGACGCCAGCTACACCGATCCCGACCAGGTGCAGGAATTCGTCGAAAAGACGGGCGTGGATTCTCTCGCCATCGCAATCGGCACTTCGCACGGTGCGTTCAAGTTCAAGGGGCAGCCCAAGCTCCGTTTCGATATTCTCGAGGAAGTCGGCAGACGTCTGCCCGGATTCCCCATCGTGCTGCACGGCGCGTCCAGCGTGCCCCAGGAGTACGTCAAACTCATCAACCAGTACGGCGGCAACATGCCCGGCGCACAGGGCGTGCCCGAAGAGATGCTCCGCAAGGCGGCCACCATGGCAGTGTGCAAGATCAACATCGACTCCGACCTGCGTCTTGCGGTCACCGCGACGATAAGAGAGCACTTCGCGCTCAATCCCTCGCACTTCGATCCCCGTCAGTACCTGGGGCCGGCGAGAGACGCGGTGCGCAAAGTCGTCCGTCACAAGATCGTCGACGTGCTCGGCTGCAACGGCAAAGCGTAAACGGCTTTTAAGGCAAAACAAAAAGAGCGCCGGCGGCGCTCTTTTTTTTGAGCCGTGAAAAACCCCGCGAATCGATTTACCCCACCAAAATACTTTCGGCGGAGGCTCAATTTGTGGGGGTTTTGTCACGATTATATGGCTGTATTGCGGGCGGTTTTGACGTCCGGCGGCTTTCGGGCGCGTCATATATCGCGCCTTGCGCGTGACGGACGTATGCGTCAGCGCAGGTTTTCGGGGTTGAGCGCTTCGAGTTCCGGTATGACGAAGCGTCCGTCCTTGCGGACAAGCACGTCGTCCATATAGATCTCGCCGCCGCCGTACGCCGGGGTATGCACCTGTACGAGATCCCAGTGCACCGCGCTGACGTTGCCGTTGGGGGCGTCGTCGTAGCACGCGCCGGGAGTGAAGTGTATCGAGCCGGAGATCTTCTCGTCAAAGAGGATGTCGCCGATGGCGCGGTCGATGTAGGGATTGAGCCCGAAGGAAAACTCGCCGACGTATCTTGCTCCCTCGTCGGTGTCGAAGATGGCGTTCGCCTTTTTGGAATCGTTCGCCGTCGCATTCACGATTTTTCCGTCCTTGAAAGTGAGGGTGACGTTCTCGAACTTGAATCCGTTTTCGATTGAAGGTACGTTGTAAGCGATCGTCCCGTTGACGCTGTCGCGCACGGGGGCGGTGTAGACCTCTCCGTCCGGGATGTTGCAATGTCCGCTGCATTTCACCGCGCCGACGCCCTTGATGGAGAAGGAGAGATCGGTGTCTTTTGCCACAATACGCACTTTATCGGTCTTATTCATCAGATCAACCAGCGCATCCATCGCTTTGTCCATCTTGCGGTAGTCAAGGCAGCACACGTTGAAGAAGTAGTCCTCGAACGCTTCCGTGCTCATGCCGGCGAGCTGGCTCATGCCTTCGGTGGGGTAGCGCAGGATCACCCAACGCGTCTTTTTGACGCGGATATTGTGGTGCACTTTGATGGCGTACAGCTTGTCGTACGCCTGCATTCTGTCCTCGGGGACGTCGGAAAGTTCGTAGCTGTTGTTGCCGCCGCGCACGCCGATGTAGCAGTCCATCTTGTCCATGAACGCCGCGTCGCGCTCAGCCCATATCTTCAGCATTTCGTCCGTTGCGCCTTTGAGCAGCTCGCGTTTTACCTTGCTTTCGGTGTTGAACACAAAAGGCATTCCGCCCGCGGCGTACACCGCCTGTACCAGCAGGGAAGTGAACTCCGCCCCCGCGCCCGAAACGTCGATCCACACCTTGTCGCCCTTCTTTACGGCGCAGGAGTAGTTCACGAGATTGTCTGCAAGAACTTTTTGTCTGTTGTCATGAATCATATTTTGCCTCCGGACTTATTATACCCCAATCCCCATGAAATGTTAAGACATGCGTGCGGAATTATTTCATACAGGAAAAACCGCCTGACGGCGGTTTTTCCTGCGTGTTTTGGTTGAAGTCCCCGCAAAACGTATGTTTTGTGGGGCAAGTATTACAGCTCTGCGAAATACTTGATGGTGCGGACCATCTGGGAGGTGTAGCTGTTCTCGTTGTCGTACCAGCTGACCACCTGGACCTGCGTGCAGTCGAGGTCTTCCATGTACTTGACCATGGTCTGGGTGGCGTCGAAGAGAGAGCCGTAGGTCATGCCGATGACGTCGCTGGAAACAAGGGGCTCCTCGGTGTAGCCGAAGGATGCGGAGGACGCCGCTTTCATCGCCGCGTTGATCTGATCGACGGTGACGTTGCCCTTGACGGTCGCAACGAGGATGGTGGTGGAACCGGTGCACACGGGCACGCGCTGCGCGGAGCCGATGAGCTTGCCGTTGAGTTCGGGGATGACGAGGCCGATCGCTTTGGCGGCGCCGGTGCTGTTGGGGACGATGTTGATCGCCGCCGCGCGGGCACGACGGAGGTCGCCTTTACGATGAGGACCGTCGAGGACCATCTGGTCGCCGGTGTAGGCGTGGACGGTGGTCATGATGCCGCTCACGACGGGAGCGAGCTTGTTGAGGGTGTCCGCCATGGGGGCGAGGCAGTTGGTGGTGCAGGACGCCGCGGAAATGATGGTGTCGTCCTTGGTCAGAGTCTTTTCGTTGACGCTGTACACGATGGTGGGCAGGTCGTTGCCGGCGGGAGCGGAAATGACGACTTTCTTCGCGCCTGCGTCGATGTGCGCCTGCGCCTTCGCCTTGGAGGTGTAGAAACCGGTGCATTCGAGCACGACGTCCACGCCGACTTCTTTCCAGGGCAGATCAGCCGCATTCTTTTCGGCATAGATCTTGATCTCCTTGCCGTCCACGACGATCGCGCCGTCTTTGGCTTCGACTTTGTCCGCGAGGGCGTATCTGCCTTGCGCACTGTCGTACTTGAGAAGGTGGGCGAGCATTTTCGCGTCGGTGAGGTCGTTGATGGCGACAACCTCGTATCCTTCCGCGGCGAACATCTGACGGAAAGCCAGACGGCCGATTCTGCCGAAGCCGTTGATAGCAACTCTAACGTTCTTTGCCATAATTATGAGTCCTCCGAAAGGTTATTTACAAAAGGTGTACAAAGTGAACAATCATTTCGTACGTGCTATATTTTACATTTAATGATTAAAAAACACAAGCGATTTACACGACAAAATTCTGCAGGCGGGCGCGCATGCGCACCGGAAAACTGCGTGCGCGCCTGCGCGCGCTGCCGGCAAAACGGCGGGAAAGAACCTTTTGCCGCCGCTGCGGCATAATTAGCGTCCGGTATCGTCGGAAAAAAAGTTGCATATTGAAGTAATAGATGTTAAAATATTGTACATTAAGATTCGGTTTTCGGAGGGAAAACACAATGAATGCACTGTACAAGTTTTATTGCAGATGTTTCCAGAAAGTGATGTACGTCGCGGAATACTTCCTGCCCTGGCGCGTGCCGGAACAGATCTCGGGAGAGGGCAGTCTTGCCAAGCTCCCCGCGTTTGCCAAGGAGAAGGGCTTCAGAAGCGCGCTGCTCGTCACCGATCAGGGACTCATGAGCCTCGGTATGGCGCAGCCCATCATCGACGGATTCAAGGCGGAAGGGCTCAACATCACCGTGTACGACAAGGTCGTCCCCAACCCCACGATCACGAACATCGAGGAAGGGCTCAAACTTTACAGAGATAACAAGTGCGACGCGATCATCGCGCTCGGCGGCGGTTCTCCAATGGACTGCGCAAAGGGCATCGGCGCGCGCGTGGCGCGTCCCAACAAGCCCATTCCCAAGATGAAAGGGCTGCTGCGCGTCATGAAGAAACTTCCTCCGCTCATCGCCATTCCCACCACGTCGGGCACGGGCAGCGAGGCGACTCTCGCCGCCGTCATCTCCAACCCCGACACGCATGAGAAATATCCCATCAACGATCCCGTGCTCATCCCGCATTACGCGGTCATGGATCCGCTCCTCACGGTGGGACTTCCCAAGCACATCACTTCCACAACGGGCATGGACGCGCTCACCCACGCGGTCGAAGCGTACATAGGCAGCGAGAATACGCGCAACACCAAGAAATACGCTATTGAAGCCACACAGCTTGTGTTCAAATATCTCAAACGCGCCTATGACAACGGTCAGGACAAGGAAGCGAGGAACATGATGCAGAAAGCGTCGCTGCTCGCGGGTATGGCGTTCACGCGTGCGTACGTCGGTTACGTCCACGCGATCGCGCACTCTCTCGGCGGCTTCTACGGCGTGCCCCACGGATACGCGAATGCGGTCATCCTGCCCCACGTCATCGAAGCGTACGGCGAAAAGGCTTACAAGAAACTCGCCCAGCTCGCGGACGCCGTCGGCATCGGTGGCAAGGACGATGCGGAGAAGGCAAAAGCCTTCATTCAGGCGATCAAGGACCTCAACGCCTCTATGGATATCCCCACCAGGATAGAAGGCAAGTGGACGATCAAGGAAGAGGACATCCCCACCATGGTGGAGCGCGCGCTCAGCGAAGCGAACCCTCTCTATCCCGTTCCCGTCATCTGGGGCAAGGAAGAGATGACCGCAATGTATCACGAGATCATGTGACATCCGTTGCCGGGCTGTTACCGCTTGAAGAAGTAAAAAGCGCGGGAGGTTTTCTCCCGCGCTTTTGATGCTTTTGACACTATGTAACAGGGAAGGGGGCAATACTCCCGCGGCGGAGGATGAAAATAAAACAATCCCCGCGTCAATGACGCGGGGATGAAACAATATTACGCTATAAAACGGGTTTTAACGGTACACTTTGAGTACGTTATGTACCACTTTGCAGTCAAGCACCTTGTCGTCGATGACTTCGCCGTCGAGCTCGATCTTGCCGTCGTCCAGCACTTCGATGCGCACTTCCTTGCCGGAGTAGGACTCCGTGTAATCTTTTTTGATGTGTTTGCCGGTGAGGAAGCCGGGCAGTTCGACGGGGATGCGGCTCTTTTTCATCTCGTTGACGATGACTACGGAGAGCAGTCCGTCGTCCACCTTCGCTTCGGGGCATATGGGCATGCCGCCGCCTATGCAGGTGCCGTTGCCGACGCCTATCATAAAGACGCTCTTGTCCATGGTCCTGCCGTCAACGGTGATGCGCAGCTTGTGCCATTTGACGTGGGCGAGGGTGTCGAAGAGGGAAGCGTAGTACTTCACTTTGCCGCGGAACGCCTTCATTTCGGCGTAGCGGAGGAGTACGTCCACGTCCATGCCCGCGCCGGCGACGTTGAGGCATCTGCGGCTGCCGACGTCGATGTAGTCGATGTAGCCGACGTTGCCTCTCAGGATGAGTTCTATCGCGTCCCTGACCTTGCGCGGATGCCCGGAGGCGCGGATGAAGTCGTTGCCCGTGCCGCACGCGACGATGCCCAGGGTGACGTTGTTGAAATCCGTTATGCCGTTGAGCACTTCGTTGAAGGATCCGTCGCCGCCCATTACGATGAGCTTCGCGTCGGGCTTTGAGGAAAGCTCTCTTGCAAGTTCGGTGGCGTGGCCTGCGTACTCGGTGTTGTGCACGGTGTATTCCGCCCCGTGTTCGCGGAGAATCTTTTCGGCAAGTTTCAGCGCTTTAAGGCTCTTGCCTTTGCCGCCCTTTGGATTGATGATGATGTCGAACACTGACAAATCCTCCCGATTGTACGGATTTGACAACATTCTAGTACATACGCCGAACTCTGTCAAGCGCCGTAAACTTTGTCGCGGGCGTTAAACCGGAGATAAAATGCGTTAATTTCCGCACAAAACCGAAACTTTTGTTGATTTTATTCGGCGGAAATGGTAATATAGTTCCACTGTTTATATATATCGAGCGTGCGCGCACGGCGTGCTTTCGGCGTATCGAAGGGGATATCATGAGGATTTTATTCAAAAACGGTTTTGTCATCGACGGCACCGGCAAGCCGGGTTTCAAGGGCGACGTGCTGGTTGACGGCGAGCGTATCGCGGCGGTCGGCGCCCTGAACGGCGTGCAGGCGGACGAAACCGTGGACTGCACCGGGCTGACGGTCGCGCCCGGATTCATCGACGCGCATTCCCACAACGATTTCTTTTACGATTACGACGACGCGGAGAAGTATTACAAACCTTTCGTGCGGCAGGGCATCACCACGCAGGTGACGGGCAACTGCGGTTTTTCTCCTTTCGGAGTGGCGGCGGATAGCAAGTTCAAGGACAAGGTGGGCGGCGGACTTTTCCACGCTAAAAAGCCCGGTTCTTTCGGCGAATTCGTCGAAAGAGCGGAAGGGAAACTTTTCGTCAACATGGTGCCTCTCGTCGGGCACGGCACTACGAGGATAAGCATATCCGGTTACGATCCCGCTCCTCTCACGGCGGCTGAGATCGCGGAGGAGATGAAGCTCGTGGACGAGGCGATGGAGAACGGCGCGTTCGGCGGATCGTTCGGCTTTATGTACGAGCCGGGCATTTACGCCAAGCGCGACGAGCTGGTCGAGTTTGCGAAGCGCATAGCGAAATACGACGGCATCCTCACGGTGCATCCGCGCGCGTGCAGCAAGGTGGCTCTCGGCTATCCGCTCATTTCCAAGCCGCACATCGAACTCGCGCTCGACGAGGTGGTGGAGATCATGAAGGCGAGCGGCGTGAGGACGGAATACTCCCACCTCATCTTCGTGGGCGAAACCTCGTGGAAGAGCATGGAGCCGATGCTTGCCAAGTTCCACAAACTCAACGGGGAAGGGTGCCGCATCGCGTACGACAACTATTCTTTCACTTACGGCGCTTCGGTCATCACGGTGGTGCTTCCCCCGTGGTATATGGCACTCCCGAAGGAGGAGAGGAAGAAGCCTTTCAACATGTTCAAGCTCAAGCTCATGACCAACGTCACGAAGAAGCTGCTCGGCATAGACTTCTGCGATTTCATCGTGGCGTACATCTCGGCGGATCCGGCGCACAAGAAATACGAGGGCAAGACGGTGTCCGAGTGCGCGAGGGAGGAAGGACTCTCCGACTTCGACATGTACATCAAACTTGTGGATCTCAGCAACGGACAGGGCAGACTGTACCTCGGCAAGTATTACAACGACGAGATCATCAACCGCCTCATGACGGACGACCTCTCAGTGTTCATGACGGACGCGTGGGTGGAGGCGGCAGGCACGCAGAACGGCGCGGCGTATCAGGGCTTCCCGTATTTCCTGAAGCGCGCGAAGGACAACAATATTCCGCTAGAGAGCGTCATACACAAGATGACGGGCAAGACTGCGGACAGGTTCGGCATAAAGGATCGCGGCGTGCTGAAAGAGGGAGGTTACGCGGACGTGACGGTGTTCGATTACGACGGCGTCAAGGTGGATCCCTCCGTCCCGGATTTCACGCCCGGCGGCATAAAGCACGTGTACGTCAACGGCGCGGCGGCTGTGAAGGACGGCGTGTACGTCACCCAGCACGCCGGCAGGATCGTGCTCAGAAAGTAAGAGGCAACAATTTTTGTACCCGCGCGTGCGGCGCGCGATACATGCGGCATCAAAATCCTTAAAGGGAGAGATATATGAAAGAAAAAGTGGCAAAGTTTTTCTCGACGGTAAAGTCCATGTGGGACAAGCCGCTCGAGGGAAGGTACCTCAACATCAAAGAGCTTCTGTCCTTCGGGGTGTACGCGCTGGGCAACAGCTGGATCTACAACACGATCATGCTGGTCGTCACCATCACGCAGATCCCGCAGTACTATCAGATAGGCTCCATTCACGGCTACATCATCTGGATCGCCGGCTCGCTCATCAACATGCTCCTGCTGCCCGTCATCGGACAGTCCATGGAGAAGAAGGTGACGCGCTTCGGCAAATATAAGCCGTACATACTTTTCACACTTCCGCTGCTTGCACTCTTCACGATGCTTTCGATGTGGGTGCCGCAGTATGAGGCGGAAACGGAAAGGATCATCTTCGCTTACTGCACCTGCGTGCCCGTCATCGCGGTCTCTACCTTTGCCAACAACATGTATCAGACCATGCCCAGCGTCATCACGCCCAACAACCAGGAGCGTACCGACATCATGACGCCGATAGGGCTGGTGGTCGGCTTCGCGCCCACCATCATGAACGTCATCATAGGACCTATACAGAGTGCGTTTGTTGAAAGGCACCAGGAATATATGGCGTTCAGGGTCATCGGCGCAATCGCCGTCGTTATAGGCGTGCTGTGCGTGCTCTTCATCGTCAAGGTCAAGGAGCGCGTCTATCAGCTCAACGATCAGAACCGCGAGCTGCTCGAAGCGCAGGCCGAGGGCAAGACCGCAGAGGATGCGGCGGAAGAGAAGTTCATCGCCGAGGAGACCGCCGCCGAGGCCGCCTTCGCGGAGGCGGACGCGGCGCAGGAAGAGCTTACCGGCAGCAAGTTCAAGCTCTTTACCGCGCGCATCAAGGCGAACGCCGCCAGGAGAAAGGCGGCAAAAGCAGCCGAAAAGGCGTCCCCGGACTATCTCTCCTTTGTGGACAGCATGAAAATGCTGGCGAAAAACAAACCTCTGTGGATCCTCTTCGCCGCTATGGTCATAGGCTCGCTCAGAGAGTTCTGGGTGCAGTTCTATCCCATGGCGATACGACTGCGCTTTGCCGAAACAGCGACCACAGCCCTTAAAGTGGCTGGCATCCCCAACACCATCATCGGTTTCGGCGCCACGGTCGCGATGCTGCTGCTTCCTTTCCTCACGCGCAAGCTCAGCAAGAACTGGGTGCTCATCATCTTCAGCGCGGTCACGCTGATCCCCGTCGCGCTGCTCGGCTTCATGGGCTTCGAGACCATCCCGCAGGGCACTACGTCCGCGGTCGTGCTCACGCTGCTGTTCTTCATCGCGAGGATCAACCCCACCACTCTCATCATCCCCGTCCTGCTCGGCGACGTGGCGGACTATCAGCAGTACAAGACGGGCAGAAGGCTCGAAGGGCATTTGCAGAACTTCATCATGGTCATCCCCGTCATGATGTCCTTCGTGTTCATGCTCCTCGGCTGGATATGGCAGACCGAGATCGGTTTCGAGCCGCGGCTCTATCAAGATCTCGAAGTCGTTCCCGAGAATCTGCAGAACATCGCAATGGAATGGTTCAATGCAGCGTTCCTGCTCAACGCGGCAAGCCTGGTCGGCATGATCATCATCCTGTGCTTCTATCCTCTCAGCAGGAAGAAACTTGCGGAAGTCGCCGAAGCGCTGCGCAAAGCCTCTGTCAATGCGGATGAAATGGGTGCCGGCGAGATGAAACTCGCTGTCGAAACGAGCGGTGCCGGCGAAGGCGTCACCGAGAGCGTGAGTGAGAGCGAGAGCTTTGAGATCATCGAATACACGGCGCAGGACGACGCCCCGACGGACACGTCCGCGGAAGGCGGACAGGACGCGGGAGGCTTCCTCGACGGCTCCGGCGGAGATGACTCCGGCAAATAATGCGTTACGGCGCGCCGCGACAATCCCGCGGCGCGCGTCATATAGCGGCACCTTGCCACAAGCGGACAATGATTTCAACGGCCTTTTGCGGGCACCGACCGAACCCGGCCGCAAGCAATTCCGGCGGAGTATTAACGGGCCCCCGCCGAAAGAATTTTCGGTGGGGTATTCACTCGGGGTCCCCGGGCAAAAATCCTTGATTCTTGGCTGGGGTATTCACTCGGTGCTCTCCGCGAAAGAGCCGAAAGATATTTTGTGGGGTAAAAAGACATGATTTTTGAAGCGAAAGACGGCGCGTTTTACGCCGACGGTAAAAAAACTGCGTTATATTCCGGCGCAATGCACTATTTCCGCATCCTGCCCGACTACTGGCGCGACAGGCTGCAAAAGCTCAAGGCGTGCGGATTCAACACTGTGGAAACGTATATGTGCTGGAATCTCCACGAGCCGAAGAAAGGGGAGTTCGACTTCTCCGGCAGGCTCGACATCCGCAGGTTCATCCTCACCGCGCAGGAGCTGGGGCTTTACGTCATACTGCGCCCCGGTCCCTACATCTGCGCGGAATGGGACTTCGGCGGCTTCCCCGCGTGGTTGCTCGCGGACGAGAACATACGTCTGCGCACGAGCGACGCGGTCTATCTCTCACACGTCCGCGATTATATCGCGCGCGTCATGGAGGAGGTAGGGGATCTGCAGTGCACGAAAGGCGGTCCGGTCATCGCTCTGCAGGTGGAGAACGAGTACGGCAGCTACGGCAATGACAAACGCTATCTCGCCGCCGTGCGCGATATAGTGAAAGAGTGCGGCGCGGAAGTCATGCTGTTCACCTCCGACGGGACATGTTCCTACATGATGGCGGGCGGCAGCACGGACGGCGCGCTCGTCACCGTCAACTTCGGCAGCAACGTGGGCGGCAATTTCGACGCGCTGGCCGGCGTGCAGAAAGGATTGCCGGAGATGTGCACGGAGTTCTGGTGCGGCTGGTTCGACCACTTCGGCGGCAAGCACCACACGCGCGGATACAAGAGCGTGCTCAAGGAGCTCAACGCATTCCTCGACAGAGGTGCGGGATTCAACTTCTACATGTTCCACGGCGGCACCAACTTCGGCTTCACTGCGGGGGCTAATTTCGACTCGCGTTACCGTCCCACCGTCACCAGCTACGACTATTGCGCACCCTTGAACGAGTACGGCGGCTACACCCCGGCATATCACGCGATCCGCAAGTTGATGTGCGCAAAACAGGGCATTGAACCGCCAGTTCTGCCGCCGGAACCGGTGTTGCAGGCTGTCGGCGAAGTGCGCCTCGGCGAGTGCACGGGGCTTTGGGAGAACGAAGATACCGTGGGAGAGAAGCACCGTTCCGGCGTGCCGCTTTCCATGGAGAAGTACGGGCAGAACTTCGGGCTGATACTTTACCGCACGGTGCTTCCCGGCGACTACGGCACGGGGTTCGTGTCCCTGCGCGGAGTGCACGACATCGCGCACGTTTTCGTGAACGGGGAGAAGAAGAGAACCTTCCGCCGCATGGACGAGGGGAGTCTGAAGTTCAAGCTCGCGGGCAAGCACTCCTTCATCGCCTCCGGCATGAAGAAGGGGGACGAGATCGCCGTCCTCGTGGACGCTATGGGACGCGTCAACTACGGCGAGCACCTCTACGACCGCAAGGGCATTTCCGCGCTCATGTTCAACAATCAGACTCTCATGGACTTCGACGTCACCTGCTTCCCGCTCGACAACCTCGACAGGCTGGACTGGTCGCGCGGCGCGGCTAAGTTCCCCAAGTTCTTCAGAGGCACATTCTCCGCGAAGAGCAAGGCGGACTGCTTCGTGCGCTTCGACGGCTTTACGAAAGGGTATATCTGGGTGAACGGGTTCAACCTCGGCAGGTTCTGGTCGGCAGGGCCGCAGAGGGCGCTCTATCTTCCCGGCGCGCTGCTCAGTACCGACGCGCCCAACGAGATCGTTGTGCTCGAACTCGAAGGCTGCGCGGCACAGAGTGTGAAGATCACCGACACGCCGGATCTCGGCTGAAAACGCTGCCGGCATACCGTGCCGCGCGTTACGCGGCACTCCTCTCCGCGATTTTGCGGAAACACTCGGAGCCGCGCGCCGCATTGCAGTGTGCGGCACTGCGCTGTGTTTGCGACCGGATAGCTTGCGGCATTATCTTCCGCCGATGCCGGACAGTGCCGCCGGTGGAAGCCGATACGCAAATTCTCCGTCCGCGCGTTATTTCCGCGCGGACGGAGAGGGCGAAAAACCGCCCTCGTCCCGTTCTTCCGCGGGCGCCGTTCTTCGCGGTTCGCCCGAAAAAACAGGAAAAAGCGGAGTTTTTGAAAAAAATTTCAAAAAAATCAAAAATTTTTTCATTTTCGTGTAACGTTTTGCCCTCGAAAAACAGTCTATATAATAGAGAGGATACAAAGGGTGGAAAATATTTCGGGTCCTTTAATCTCTCGTGTGCGTTGCCGCGGAGGGCGCGTGAGAAAATCCGGTACATGTTCTGGCAGGTGCATTACCCTTTCCCCCTTCGCGGCGGCGCTCCTGTTTCAATGCGGCGGCGCGTCGTGCGCGCCTTTTGTGCGGTTCCGGTTCTTTGCCGGTGCGGAAGATGGGCGCGGCGGTGCTCAAGCGCTGGACATTCCGCGCGTTTTGGTCTAAAATGATTACGCTCGCACCCGTAGCTCAGCTGGATAGAGTGTCAGATTCCGATTCTGAAGGTCACAGGTTCGACTCCTGCCGGGTGTACCAAACCCCTGAGGCGTTTTTCGCCTCAGGGGTTTCTGTTTTCCGAGCAGGAGTCTTACCCGACGCTAACGCTGCGTGCCGTCCCGCAGGACTTCGCCTGCGGAAGAGATGCCGGCACTTCGCTGTTCCGTCGCCCCTTGGGCTCCTTACGCCTCCTGCCGGGTGTACCACACTCCCGCCGTTTTTACGGCGGGAGCTTTCTTTCCCTCGGCAGGAGTCTTACCTATGCCAAAGCGGAATAACACGAACCAGCCTGTGAGTGATTCTTTGTGGCGCTTTTCCGCGGATACGACTTGCCAATATGTATACTATTGTCTGCGCCGTCTCCGCGAAAAATCATCCTCAAATTCTTCGCTCACAGGTGGAACAGTCCCGCGCCGCCGATTTTTGTTGCGACAAGGAAACCGGCGCGGCTAATACTTGGGCAGTATTAGCAAGGCGAATGATGCAGTCACGGCGGAAATCAGTGCCGCCGGACCTGCTTCGTGTTATTCTGCTTTGGCATTCTGACGCTGCGTGCCGTCCCGCAGGACTCCGCCTGCGGAAGAGATGCCGGCACTTCGCTGTTCCGTCGCCACTTGGGGCTCCTTACGCCTCCTGCCGGGTGTACCACACTCCCGCCGTTTTTACGGCGGGAGCTTTCTTTCCCTCGGCAGGAGTCTTACCCGACACTGGGGCGGAAGGATATTGCAAAATCACGCGACGGTATTGACACGGCGTCAGAGCGGTGGTATATTATTCTTGCTGACACAGTGTCAGGATGCGGAGCGCCGGGAGCGGAACGGGAACGGGTGCCGAAAGCCGCGGCGCGGAGGAGGCGGTTATGCCCAAAGGATCAAAGGAGCTGGAAGAGGCCAGGCGCGAGGAGATCGTGGACGCGTGCGAGCGGCTTTACTCCGAGATGAGTTACGGAGAAGTGACCATAAAGGAGATCGGGGCGGCGACCACGTTCACGAGGACGTCGATATACAATTATTTTGCGACGAAAGAGGAAATTTTCCTCGCGTTGTTCGCGAGAGAATACAAGCGGTGGGGGGACAGCCTTGCCGCGCTCGCCGCGAGCGGCGGCAGCGGCGAAGAGGCGTTTGCGGAAGGTATTGCGCGTTCGCTGGAGGAGAGGCCTAACATGCTGAAACTGCTTGCGATGAACATGTACGACATCGAGGGCAGCAGCAGGCAGGAAAGGCTGGTGGAGTTCAAGCGGACGTACAAACGGAGCATAGACGAGATGAAAAGGTGTTACGCGGCGTTTTTCCCGTCGAGGAGCGCGGAAAGCGCGGAGGAGTTCGTGAAAGAATTCTTCCCGTTCACGTTCGGCATCTATCCTTACACCGCCGTGACTGCCAAACAGCGCGCGGCTATGGACGCGGCCGGGATGGACGTTTCGCTGCCCACGGTGTGCGAACTTACGCGCGGAGTGGTGCTCAAGCTCCTCCGCGGATGAGAATATAAGGGACAAGGAGCAGTTATGGACAAGAAGATATTGGTTGCATATTTTTCCTGCACGGGCAGGACGGAGCGCGCGGCGAAAGATCTCGCTGCGGTGCTGGGAGCGGATGTGTACGAGATCGTTCCGGCAGTGCCGTATACGCGCGCCGATCTGAACTGGACGGACAAATCGAGCCGCAGCACGACGGAGGCGGAAGATCCTTCCGCACGTCCGGCACTCGGCGGCAGGGCGGCGGACGTCGCGGGATACGACGCGGTCTTCGTCGGCTTCCCCATATGGTGGTATACCGCGCCTAAGATCGTGGACACTTTCCTGGAAAGCTACGATTTTTCGGGCAAGACGGTTGTGCCGTTTGCCACGTCAGGCAGCAGCGGCATGGGGCGCACTTCGCAGGATCTCAAGGCGGTGTGCCCGGCGGCGGACGTCAGGGAGGGCAGAGTGCTCGGCAGATACGACGCGAAGAGCCTGAAAGCGTGGGCGGAAGAGGTGCTTAACGCCTGACATCCGCGTCGCACGCCGTCGCGGCGGAGCCGCGCACGGACTCGGAAAATAAACCTCACAAGGAGATATAACTATGCTCGGAGATTTTACTTACTGCAATCCCACGAAACTTTATTTCGGCAAAAACGCGCTTGACGGGCTGAAACTGGAGCTGCCCAAGTACGGCAAAAACGTGCTGCTGGTGTACGGCGGCGGCTCGATAAAGCGCAACGGCATTTACGACAAAGTCGCCGCGATACTCGAAGAGTGCGGCAAGACCGTCGCCGAGGACTCGGGCGTCATGCCCAATCCCACCAGCGACAAGCTGAACGAGGGCTGCGAACGCGCCCGCGCATGCAATGCGGATCTCATTCTCGCGGTGGGCGGCGGCTCGGTGTGCGACTACGCGAAGGCGGTGTCCGTGTCCGCGTACTGCGGCGACGATCCGTGGGAGAAATTCTTCCTCCGCTTCGAAGAGCCGGACGGGAAGATCATCCCCGTGGGCTGCGTGCTCACCATGGTCGGCACGGGCAGCGAGATGAACGGCGGCTCGGTCATCACCAACCACGCGCAGAAGCTCAAGATAGGGCATGTGTTCGGCGAGGAAGCGTATCCCAAATTCTCGGTGCTGAACCCGGAGTTCACCTTCACGCTCCCTGCCTATCAGATGAAAGCGGGATTTTTCGACATCATGTCCCACATACTCGAGCAGTACTTCTCCGACGCGGACGACAGCACTTCGGACTACATCTCCGAGGGACTGCTGCGCTCGCTCATACACAGCGCGCGTATAGCGGTGAAAGATCCGGAGAACTACGAGGCGCGCAGCAACATCATGTGGACGGCGACATGGGCGCTCAATACGCTTATAGCCAAGGGTAAGACCACGGACTGGGAAGTGCACATGATCGGTCAGGCGGTGGGCGCCTACACGGACGCCACGCACGGTATGACGCTGTCCGCGGTGTCCATGCCTTACTACCGCCTCATCATGCCGTATGCCCCGGACAAATTCGCAAGATACGCGGTGAACGTGTGGGGCGTGAACGAGTCGGGCAAGAGCACGGAAGAAGTCGCGGCGGAAGGTCTTGACGAGATGGAAAAGTGGATGAAAGAGATCGGGCTGGTCATGAATGTCACCGACCTCGGCGTCACGCCGGATATGCTGGACGGCATCGTCAAAGCGACTTTCCTCAACGAAGGCGGCTACAAGGCGCTGACCGCCGCCGACGTCAGAACGATACTCGAACAGAGCATGTAAGCGTTTGTTCCGTTACCTCCTTTAAAAAGCCCTCCGCATCGGCGGAGGGCTTTGCCTTGCGTGCAAATGCGGAGCGGAAATTTTTTCGCGCGCATATGGCGCACGGGAGCAACAACGGTACACGTTGCGCCGCGCTCCGCCGTGCGAAGGGGCAGGGGATTACCCTTGTACGTTTCGTCCGACATACGGCGCGGAGCAGAGGAAATAGTCGCGCCTGACTGCGAGTACGGCGGCGGCGAACACCGCTGCCGCTGCGGAGGAGAGGACGTACGCCCACCAGACTCCGTCCGTGCCGGCGGCGTAGGAAAGTCCGTAAGCAAAAGGTACGAAGGCGACGGGGATCGCGGCGTAAAACGCAAGAGCGGGAGCTTTCCGCCCCGTTGCCTGCATGAAGGCGCCGGCGAGTCCCGAAACGGGCATAAACGGGAGTGCGGCGGCGAGGACGCGCAGTCCGTGCGCGCCGCGGCTTATCAACGCCTCGTCCGACGTAAAGATGCGCATGAGTCCCTCTGCCGCGCTCTCGGCGACGACAAGCACGGCTGCCGCGCATGCGGCGGCGAGCAGTGCACAGAAGCGGAGAGTTTCTTTCGTCCTGCGGCTGTCGCCCGCGCCGTAGTTGAATCCGGCGACGGGGGCGAGCGCCTGCGCGACGGCGGTGAAAGGAGCGACGGCGAATGTTATCAGACGGCTCATGTAGCCGAACGCGGTCACGCCGGCTTCTCCGTCAATCTGGCTTAATAAGCTGTTTATTATTGCAGAAATTACAGATAAACTTCCTATTTGCACAAGTGACGGAATGCCTATGCCTATCACGGCGCCTACGTCGGCAAGAGTCGGGCGCACGCCTTTGAAGCTCATGCACGAGAAACGGGAGAACCACAGCACGCTCATGGAAAAGCTGACGAACTGCGCCGCCACCGTGCCCGCGGCGGAGCCTGCGACGCCGAGGTCCAGCGCGAAGATGAGCACCGCGTCCAGCACGATATTGACCGAAATGGGGATAACCCAAATGAGCAGGGAATAAAAGCTGCCGCCTTCTGCGCGGATTATCGAGGAAAACCCGGTTGAAAACACATTGCCGGCGAGAATAATGATGAAATATATTCTTGCGTGTCCGTAGAGTGCGCCCGTTGCGCCCATTGCGTCAAGCAGCTGCGGCATCGCCGCAAAGCCGACTGCTGTGACTATCACCGCCGTGACGTAGAATGCCGTCATCGCGCTCAGGGTGACGCGCGCGGCTTTCCGTCCGTTGCCGCCTCCCAATGTGCGCGAAACCACGGACGCCGCGCCGCCGCCTACCGCCGTTGCGATCGCGCTTTGCAGTATGACGAAGGGATACACCGCCGACACGCCGCCCATTGCCGCGTCGCTCACTCCGCGGCCGACGAACAGCGCATCCGTGAGCGAGTAGACGGAGTTGAACACCAGTCCGGCTAGCGCGGTCAGGGCAAATCCCGTGACCTGCCGTTTGACGCCGCCTTCCGCCAGGGAATGTCCGTGCGTTTTCATTTTCCGCCTTTCAGAGCCTTGAAGCCGGCGCGGTAGACCAGCGCGCTGCTTACGACGTTGCGCCACCAGCCGAACATCAGGGGAGTGTAACGGTAGTGCTTTTCGACTTCCTGCAGCAGTCCCATGTACGCCGTCATGACCGCCCAACGGATCTCCTCTCCGCGCGTCGCCGATACGGGGGCGTCCGCGACGCGGTTGTACGCGGCGAAAGAGAGAGTCTTTTCGCGGAAGGGCTTGAAAAATTCCAGACACACGAAGTCCGCCATACGGTCGCCGAAGAAACAGCGTTCCGGGTCTATCCACCAGTATTTTTTCTCTCCGTTTTCCTGCGAAACGATGATGTTGGGCATCCAGATGTCGTAGTTGACCATGCGGCACTCGGCTTCGTTCAATACGTCTGCGTATTTGTCTATGTATGCGAGCAGTTTTTCGCCCCTGCGCGACCGCACGCCCTTTCTTTTGCCGTCCGCGATGAGATCCTCCGTCATGGAGCGCACCGCGTCGTGCCAGCAGCCGAACCTCTTCCCCTGCACGTATCCGAACGCGTCGCCGCGCACCTTGTGCATGGACGCCGCCATTACGGCAAGTCGGTCTGCGAGCCGCTCCGCGTCCTCTCCCTTCTCCGCACCGGGATGCACGCCCTCTATCAGGCTCATGACGAACCAGTCCGCAGGGAGGATCTCCCGTGAGAAATCGGAATACAACACGTCCGGGACGGGGATGTCCGTGCGCCCGCGCATGACGGAGTACCAGTATACTTCGGCGCGCATCATTCCGCGCTCGTACGTCAGCACGCGCGACTCGTCGGACGGCGCGACCTTGAGCGCATATCTCTTCCCGTCCTCCGTGGTGACGGCGAGCACGGTGTTGAACTCACCCGCGCCCAGCGGCTCGACGGCTTTCGCGTCGCCCAGCCCGGTTTTTCGGAACATCTCCGCAACGGTGTCGAACGATACGTCGGTTTTGCTTCTGCTTTTCATGACTGTCCCCCTTTATGTCCTGTCAGGTATAATCGGATTTTAACCGCCGCGCCGTATTAAAAATATCAAAATTGCGATAAAAATATCAAAAATAGTGACAATTTGAAAATTTGTCCGTACAATTTCAGAGAGGTGAGTATGGACGCTGCAAACGCCGGCGGGCGCAAACCGTATTCCATTGAAGTCGTGCCTTCGGGAGAAGGCGATCCTCTCTTCAGACAGCGCGAGGCGGGTGTGGGGCATACGCCCTACCGGACCGAACGGATATTTTACTCTCTCATACGGGAGGGAGACTCCGAGGGAGTGCGGCGCTTCTTCGGAGAATATCTGGCGAAGGGAATAGTGGTCGGCAGGCTCAGCGCGGACGCGCTCACGCAGATGAAGTATTTCGCCGTCTGTTGCGTTACTCTCGCGTGCCGGAGCGCGATACTCGGCGGAATGGACGAAACGGACGCGTTCAACTTCAGCGACGACTGCATAAGGCGCGCCGACGCGATGAAGAGCGGGGAGGAGATCATGGCGCTGCTCACGGCGCGCGCGGCGGAACTCGCCGACAAAGTGGCGGAGTGCAAGGCGGTGGCGGAGCTTCCGCCTCCCGTGCGGAAGTGCGTAAATTACGTCAACCGCAATCTCCACGGCAGGATAACGCTTGCCGCGCTCGCGGAGTACTGCGGACTCTCCGCGGGCTATCTCGGCGCGATGTTCAGGCGGAGCACGGGGTGTTCGGTGTCGCAGTTCGTCACGAAGCGCAGGCTGGAAGCCGCCAAAGCGCTGCTGGAGGGCGGATGTTCGGTGGGAGAGACGGCGTACACGCTTGGATTTTCCACGGAGAGCCACTTCATCGCGCGGTTTAAGGAGGAGTTCGGCGTGACTCCGCGCCGCTGGCGCGAACGCTGCGTGTAGCGGACTGCCGCGACACTTTCCGGGGCTTCGGTTTGACAATTTCGGCTCCGCCGCGGAAAAATCCTCCGCATTCGGGACTTAACGGCGTGCGGAGTGTTATAATACTTCCGGTCAGGAGGCAGGCATGAGAAGAAAGGACAGAGCAATGCCGCGGGAATTCGCGCTCGCGGTCATGGACAAGTGCGAGTGGACGACGGTGTCTTTCGTGACTCCGGACGGCAGACCTTACGCGGTGCCGGTCAGCGCGGTGCGCGACGGAGAGTCGCTGTATTTCCACACCGCGCAGGAGGGCAGGAAGATAGATTGCCTGCGGCATTCTCCCGTCGTGCACGTCGTGTGCGTGGGGGATGTGGAGCGCGCTGCGGACAAGTTCACCACCGGCTACGAGTGCGCCATGGCGGACGGCGTGTGCCGCGAGGTGACGGACGACGGGGAGAAGATCCGCGCGCTCAGGCTCATCAGCGAGAAATATACGCCCGGTATCATGGCGGAATTCGACGCGGCGGTCAAAGCGAGTCTGGCGCGGACGGGAGTGTACGAGATCCGCCTTACCGACATCACGGGCAAGGCGAAAGTGCTGAAGAAGTGAACGACGATTTTGCATAAATCGGCGGTTTATCCGCAGAGATACGAAGATAAAGGCAGAGTATGATATGAATAGCGACGGCAAGAAAGAGCTTGCATTCATGGCGCGCACGGTGCGCGAGGCATGGAGAGAGTGCGGCGGCACAGCGCTCAACACGCGCGGCAAAGGCGCGTTCGATCTGGTGACGGATCTGGATTTCGCAATGGAACGCCACATCGACGCGGCGATAAAGGAGAGCTTCCCGGGCGACGTCGTCGTGGGCGAGGAGCTGAATCCGCTTGCAGAACTCCCTTCCGGCAGAGCGTGGACGGTGGATCCGATAGACGGGACGGTCAACATGGCGCACGGGCTTCCGCTTTTCGGAGTGCAGTGCGCGTTCACCGTGGACGGAGAACCGCGTGCAGCCGTGATATATCTCCCGCGTTTCGACGAGATGTACGCCGCTGTGCGCGGCGGCGGTGCGAAACTCAACGGCACACCCCTCAGGGTGTCGGGCAGAAAGGCGGCGGACGCGGTCGTCAGCGTCGGTGACTATTCCCACAAAACGGCAGCGCACGCGGCAGGACAGATCGCGCGTGTCGAGTACATCTTCGACCGCGTGACAAAACTCCGCCATTTCGGCGCGGCGAGCATAGATTTCGCGTGGTTCGCAAGCGGCAGGACGGACGCCTTCATGATGTACACGCGCAATCTCTGGGACATCGTTCCGGGGTGGCTCATTGCCTCAGAGGCGGGCGGCATTGCGCTTTCCGTAAACGGCGGGGAATACCGTCTTACGGAAGAGGGCATAGTCGTGTGCGCTTCCCGCGACATCGCGGACCTTTTCGAGGAGGCGGCAAAAGCGCCGAGAGGGGATAAGACATGACAGAAGAAATGAAAGCGAAACTCGCGGATTTAGCGAAAAGAATAGGAAATACGCCTGTCGTCGATCTGGGCGGCGGAGTTTTCGGCAAGGACGAAGGGAGGAATCCTGCAGGTTCGATCAAGGACCGCGCGGCGTTTTACATTGTGAAAGACGCGATTGAGAGCGGCGCGTTGCGCGCCGGCGCGCCCGTCGTGGAAGCGACCAGCGGCAATACGGGAATAGGGCTTGCCTATGTCGGCGGACTGCTCGGCATAAAAGTGGTGCTCACCATGCCGGAGAGCATGAGCGCGGAGCGCAGAAAAATGCTCGCGGACTACGGCGCGGAGCTGGTGCTTACCCCTGCTGCGGAAGGCATGGGCGGAGCAGTCGCCGCGGCAAAACGCATAGTAGAGGAGAGGGGTGGCTTTTTTGCAGACCAATTCGGCAATCCGTCGTCGATAAAAGCACATTTCGAGACCACCGCTCCGGAGATCTTTTCCGCGCTTCCCGACGTGAAAGCGGTCGTTGCGGGAGTGGGCAGCGGCGGCACGGCGATGGGTATTAAGAAGTACATCACCGCACACGGAATCGACTGCAAAGTCTACGCCGTCGAGCCTGCCGAAAGCCCCCTCATGACCGAGGGAAAAGCCGGTCCGCACAAGATCCAGGGCATAGGCGCGAATTTCGTTCCCGCGCTCGTGGACGTCGCCGCGTTCGACGGCATACTGACCGTTAAAGGCGACGACGCCGTAAGGGGAGTGACGGAGATGTACAGACAGCACGGCTTGAAGTGCGGTATCTCTTCCGCTGCCGCCGTCCTCGCCGCGCGCACCGTCAGGGACAAAGTGCGGGGAGCGGTGCTTGCGATTCTTCCGGACAACTCCGACCGCTATCCGAAGGAACTTTATGTCTGATTTTACAAAATTCACACATGATTATGCGAAAACGCAGGTGTAAACCTGCGTTTTTGCGTAATTTGTTTTAGGATATTTTGATATGATATTGCGGTTTGCCACTTTTCTCCGATGAGTCGGAAAGGAATAATGGTTTGCGTCAAACATGAAAAATCCGCGCTTTGGCGCGGAGATTCGGTGTGCTCCGATCAGTCTTTTTCTCTGCCGATGAGATAGTCCGCGGTCACGTCGAAATAGTCCGCAAGTTTCCAAAGGCTTTCTATGCTCGGCTCTTTCTTGCCGTTCAGCCAATTGCATACCGCGCTTTGGCTTATACCGATCCTGCGCGCAAGTTCGCCCTGCGTGAGATGTTCGATCGCCATCAGATATTTCAGCCGCTCAACAAACCTTATTTCCATACGTTTGACATGATATGCCCAAGGATATATACTTGAATTTGAATAATATCCATAGATATTAACAAGTTAAGAGCGTTAAATACATTGCGCAGGTCTGCAATACGAGGGAACACATGCATGACGACCTTAAAAAGATACTTGATTATGTCAACGGAAAGGAGAGGATGAACACCTATGAGGTTGCGTTGTTGTTTTGCGATGAGCCGGATATAAGGTGGTTTGCCAAGGCATGGGTGGCTCTGACCGTTCTGGTCGAACCGGATATGATCGGCATCACCGAAAACCGTTTCGAGTTCTGTTCTTTGGAAAGAAACGGCAACAACTGAATATTTCATGTCCATTCGCTCGAAAACGGTCTTACGCGCCGCTCAGCCGAAGGAGTCCCGCAAAAACTCAAAGACTTTTTGCGGGGCCCCGGTAGGAGGGGTTCAATACTCCAAAGTTAGGGGACGTAAAGTTGTCCGGGTTTTTCGGGTACACTTCCGCCGCTTGACTTTGGGGGTGGGCGCGATATAATTTAGGCAAAGGAGATGCCATGCATAAACGCGTTGTTGTCGGTATGAGCGGCGGAGTGGATTCCGCCGTGGCGGCGTGCCTGCTCAAGGAGCAGGGGTTTGACGTCGTCGGGCTTTATATGTCCAACTGGAAGGATACCGAACCCGACGGCGCGTGCACGGGCGAGCAGGATTGGTCGGACGTGGCGCGGGTGTGCGATCATATAGGCATACCGTATTATTCCGTGGACTTTTCCGCGGAATACATGGAGAGAGTTTTCCGCCTTTTTCTCGACGAGTACCGCAAGGGCAGGACTCCCAATCCCGACGTGCTGTGCAACAGAGAGGTGAAATTCGGTCCTTTCGTGAAGTTCGCGCGCGGGCTGGGCGCGGACTGTATTGCAACGGGGCACTACTGCGATATATCGCACGAGGACGGCAGGAATTATCTGCTGCGCGCCGCCGACGAAAACAAAGATCAGACCTATTTTCTCAATCAGGTGACGGAGCGGCAGCTCGACGACGTGCTCTTTCCGCTGGGCGGACTATATAAAAAGGACGTGCGCGCGTACGCGCGCGAGCACGATATACCCGTCGCGGAGAAGGAGGACAGCACGGGGATATGTTTCATAGGCGAGCGCAAGTTCCGCGAATTCCTCTCGCGCTATATCCCGATGAAGGAGGGGGACATCGTGACTGCGGACGGCAGAGTCGTCGGACGGCATAACGGCGTGTACTATTACACGATAGGACAGCGCCGCGGACTCGGTATAGGCGGCAGCGCGGACGGTAACGGCGAGAGCTGGTTCGTGCTGGACAAGGACGTTGCGTCCAACCGGCTGATCGTGTCCCAGGGAGAGGACGCGGTGCTGTTCAGGGGCGCGCTCGACACCGAAGGGTTCAACTTCATCACCCGTCCCGACGGGGAGGAGTTCGACTGCGAAGTGCGCATACGTCACCGTCAGCCGCTTCAGCGCGCGCGTGCGTATATATATAAGGACGGCGTGCGCCTTGTTTTCGACGAGAAACAGCGCGCGATCGCGCCGGGGCAGTACGCGGTGTGTTACGTCGGCAGAATGTGCGTCGGCGGCGGCGTCATAGCGCGCTCTTACGACGTTTGAAAATTTCTTTGAAATTCCACTCGAAAACGCTTTACAAACCCCGTCCGATTGTTATATGATAACCGGGCTGCCTGAGGGCGGAAACATTCTTAACAGTCGGTTTTTCGGAGCATTCGACCACAAGATGTGGGACATGCGGAAAGGTTTTTCGGAACTTGTAAAAAAGTTGAGAAAAACAGCGAAAAATCGTTGACAAGGATTTTTGCCTGTGGTAGTATATGGAAGCTGTCACCAAAAAAGGGCAGCAAGAACCTTGAAAATTGAACACGTTGGAAAAGCGATTTAAATGTGAATTAAATCCAAAAATTCAATGCGTCTAACCTTTGAACGCATAGTCAAGATTGAACTTAAGAGTTTGATCCTGGCTCAGGACGAACGCTGGCGGCATGCTTAACACATGCAAGTCGAACGGACTGATTCCTTCGGGATGAAAGTTAGTGGCGAACGGGTGAGTAATGTATGAGCAACCTGCCTCTGTCAACGGGATAACACTTAGAAATAGGTGCTAATACGGTATAAGACCACGGCATCGCATGATGCTGCGGTAAAAGATTTTATCGGACAGAGATGGGCTCATATCCCATTAGCTAGTTGGTGAGATAACAGCCCACCAAGGCGACGATGGGTAGCCGAGCTGAGAGGCTGATCGGCCACATTGGGACTGAAACACGGCCCAGACTCCTACGGGAGGCAGCAGTGGGGAATATTGGGCAATGGAGGCAACTCTGACCCAGCAATGCCGCGTGAGTGATGAAGGTCTTTTGATTGTAAAGCTCTTTTCTTGGGAACGAAGATCTGACGGTACCCAAGGAATAAGCCCCGGCTAACTACGTGCCAGCAGCCGCGGTAATACGTAGGGGGCAAGCGTTGTCCGGAATGACTGGGCGTAAAGGGTGTGTAGGCGGTTAGGTAAGTTAGATGTGTAATACCCAGGGCTTAACTCGGGTGCTGCATCTAAAACTGCCTGACTTGAGTGCTGGAGAGGATAGTGGAATTCCTAGTGTAGCGGTGGAATGCGTAGATATTAGGAGGAACATCAGTGGCGAAGGCGACTATCTGGACAGTAACTGACGCTGAGGCACGAAAGCGTGGGGAGCAAACAGGATTAGATACCCTGGTAGTCCACGCCGTAAACGATGGATACTAGATGCGGGGGGTATCGACTCTTTCCGTGTCGGAGCAAACGCAATAAGTATCCCGCCTGGGGAGTACGGCCGCAAGGTTGAAACTCAAAGGAATTGACGGGGGCCCGCACAAGCAGCGGAGCATGTGGTTTAATTCGATGCAACGCGAAAAACCTTACCAAGACTTGACATCGTATGACCGCCATGGAAACATGGCTTCTCTTCGGAGCATGCAGACAGGTGGTGCATGGTTGTCGTCAGCTCGTGTCGTGAGATGTTCGGTTAAGTCCGATAACGAGCGCAACCCTTATTACTAGTTGCCAATATTAAGTTAGGAACTCTAGTGAGACTGCCGTGGATAACACGGAGGAAGGTGGGGATGAGGTCAAATCATCATGCCCCTTACGTCTTGGGCTACACACGTGCTACAATGGCTGTTACAAAGAGCTGCAAACCCGTAAGGGCAAGCGAATCTCAAAAAGGCAGTCTCAGTTCGGATTGTGGGCTGCAACCCGCCCACATGAAGTCGGAGTTGCTAGTAATCCCGAATCAGCATGTCGGGGTGAATGCGTTCCCGGGTCTTGTACACACCGCCCGTCACGCCATGGGAGTTGGGAGTACCCGAAGTCAGTGACCTAACCGCAAGGAAGGAGCTGCCGAAGGTAAGACCAATGACTGGGGTGAAGTCGTAACAAGGTAGCAGTACCGGAAGGTGCGGCTGGATCACCTCCTTTTAAGGAGCCGAAAGGCAACCTTGTGAAGGCAGCTTTCGAGCTGTCGTCCGAGAGGACGGAAATCGAAGGAAGCACAACCTACCAAAATCGTGCAGAATTCGCATTTTCGCTTTTCCACTGTTCAGTTGGTTCGTTGACTTAGGTCACGGCACATTGACAACTGCATAGCACTCACAATGACACTCAGGCATTGTGAGTAAAAGAGTCAAAAATATCTTTAGTTAGCGTAATACAATCGAATGTATCACAATTCAATGAGTTTTACCTATTCACTAGGATATTTTGCTGAGTTATAACAAGTACATTTGCAATATGTCTAATTAGGTTAGCGTATAAGATTAAAGCTAATAAGGGCATAGGGTGGATGCCTTGGCACCAAGCGCCGAAGAAGGACGTGACAAGCTGCGATAAGCTGCGGGGAGCTGCAAATAAGCCTCGATCCGCAGATTTCCGAATGGGGAAACCCACCGTCGGTAATGCGACGGTATCTCCGCATGAACACATAGTGCGGCTGAAGGGAACCCGGGGAACTGAAACATCTTAGTACCCGGAGGAAAAGAAAGTAAATCAACGATTTCGTGAGTAGTGGTGAGCGAAAGCGAAAGAGCCCAAACCGGAGAAATTTATTTCGATGGGGTTTTGGACCTGCATAATTCGAAGAATTGATAGCCGAACACGGTTGGAAAACCGGGCGAAACAAAGTAATAGCCTTGTAAGCGAAATCGATTCCAGATGGCGGGTATCCGGAGTACCACGGGACACGTGTAATCCAGTGGGAATATGTGAGGACCATCTCATAAGGCTAAATACGACTTGGTGACCGATAGCGTATAGTACCGTGAGGGAAAGGTGAAAAGAACCCCGGGAGGGGAGTGAAAGAGAA
>ERZ1643251.171-NODE-171-length-113053-cov-11.845741_pt1 | contig 113053 bp, 110 predicted proteins | sample MGYA00579261_ERZ1643251 | MGnify/ENA primary metagenome ERZ1643251 (study PRJEB29033, sample SAMEA4952267) | chicken gut metagenome | biome: Broiler Chicken; feature: Gastrointestinal Tract; material: Caecum | place: Ireland | collected 2018 | study: Broiler... | reverse complement strand
ATGCTTGCATAAAAGCGGTGCAGGGAGGTGAAGGAAATGCCAGGATTTTCGGATGTTCTGGGACATGAACAGACGATACAGCATATGAAAAATGCGATCAGGATGAACAAAGTATCGCATGCCTACATGATCAATGGAGAAAAGGGATCCGGGAAGAAGCTCCTGGCAGGTCTTTTCGCTCAGACCCTGCAATGTGAGGCGGGAGGAACAGAGCCGTGTATGCAGTGCCGTTCCTGTAAGCAGGCAGAGAGCCTGAATCAGCCGGATATTATAAGAATAACTCATGAGAAACCTAATACTATCAGTGTGGAGGATATCCGGGAGCAGCTGAACGGAGATATACAGATCAGGCCGTACAGCAGCCCGTATAAAGTTTATATAATAGATGAAGCTGATAAATTGTCAGTACAGGCACAGAACGCTCTTCTGAAAACCATAGAGGAACCGCCGTCTTACGCGGTGATTTTTTTACTTACTGAGAATGCGGGCACATTGCTCCCCACGATCCGTTCCAGATGTGTGCTGCTGGATTTGAAGCCGGTATCTTCTCAGATAATCAAGCGCTATCTGATGGAAGATCTGGAGATACCGGAATACCGGGCGGATATCTGTACAGCCTTTGCCCAGGGAAATGTGGGAAAGGCAAAAAGACTGGCTTTATCGGATAATTTTGGAGAGATGCTGGATCATGTCCTGCATGTGGTAAAATACATATCCGAGATGGAGGTCGGCGATCTGATCGAAGATTTGAAAAAAATCAGCAAATATAAGATGGAAATCAACGATTATCTGGATCTTCTGACCATATGGTACCGGGATGTACTTTTATTTAAGGCGACCAGGGATGCGGACAGCATGATATTCTCGGATGAACTGATAAGCATTCGAAAGAAAGCCAGCGAAAGTTCCTATGAGGGACTGGGACAGATTATAGAAGCATTGGAGAAGGCAAAGCAGCGTCTGAAGGCGAATGTGAATTTTGACCTGACCATGGAACTGCTGCTTCTGACCATGAAGGAGAATTAGAATGACAAAAGTGATCGGTGTACGTTTTCGTACGGCGGGAAAGATTTATTATTTTTCACCGGGCAGACTGAAAGTCCGTTCGGGAGATCATGTGATCGTAGAGACCGCGAGAGGGATCGAATACGGATATGTGGTCATGGGTGTAAAAGAGGTAGAAGATGAGAAAGTCGTTCAGCCCCTGAAACCGGTGATCCGGTTGGCTACGCCCCAGGATGACCAGCAGTCAGAGACCAACAGGGAGAAAGAAAAAGAAGCATTTCGCATTTGTCTGGAAAAGATCCGCAAGCACGGGCTGGAAATGAAACTGATTGACGCGGAGTATACTTTTGATAACAATAAGGTTCTGTTTTATTTTACAGCGGATGGAAGGATCGATTTCCGGGAACTGGTAAAAGATCTGGCTTCCGTATTTAAGACCAGGATTGAACTGCGTCAGATCGGCGTGCGGGATGAGACGAAGATTCTGGGAGGTATCGGTATCTGCGGACGGGAGCTCTGCTGTCATACGCATCAATCGGAATTTCTTCCGGTATCCATCAAGATGGCGAAAGAACAGAATCTGTCATTGAATCCGGCTAAGATTTCAGGGGTGTGCGGAAGGCTTATGTGCTGTCTGAAGCATGAACAGGAGACTTATGAAGAACTGAACAGCCGCCTGCCAGGAATCGGAGATATAGTGACCGCACGTGACGGCGTCAAAGGAGAAGTTAACTCGGTAAACGTACTGCGTCAGACTGTCAAAGTAATTGTTACACTGGAAAACGAAGAAAAAGAGATTCAGGAATATAAGGTGGACGAACTTCGTTTTAAACCGAGACGGAAGAAAGAAAGAAATAATAAAAATAAACATGGAAATCAGAATATCCAGCCAAATACGCAGGCGGAAGAAAAAGAACTGAAAGAACTGGAAGCTCTGGAACGTAAGGAAGGAAAGTCTAAGCTAAATGATAAATAACAGCGGAACTCTGTATCTGTGCGCGACACCCATCGGGAATCTGGAAGATATGACTTTTCGGGCGGTGAGGGTGCTGAAGGAAGCGGATCTGATCGCAGCGGAGGATACCAGAAACAGTATCCGTCTGCTGAACCATTTCGATATCCATACGCCGATGACCAGTTATCATGAATATAATCGAATTGAGAAGGGACATCATCTGGTGTCCCTTCTTTTGGAAGGGAAAAATATCGCTTTGATTACCGACGCAGGTACACCCGGGATCTCCGATCCTGGAGAAGACCTTGTAAGAATGTGCCGGGATGCCGGCATACCGGTTACTTCTGTGCCCGGGGCGTGTGCCTGCGTGAACGCTCTGATTATTTCAGGCCGGCCTACAAGGAGATTCTGCTTTGAGGCTTTTCTGCCTGCGGATAAAAAGGACAGGCGCAGGGTGCTTCAGGAGATTCAGGAAGAGACCCGTACAACGGTTATCTATGAAGCGCCTCACCGTCTGAGAAAGACACTGCAGGAACTTCTGGAAGTCCTGGGAGATCGAAGGCTCAGTATCTGCAGAGAACTGACCAAAAAATTTGAGACCGTTATGGAAACAACGTTGGAAGATGCGGTGCGTTTTTACGGGGAGCAGGAGCCGAGAGGGGAATATGTGCTGGTGCTGGAAGGACGGAGTCATGCCAGCATTGATGAAGAAGAACGCAGCCGCTTTGAGAATATGTCGGTTCAGGAACATGTAGAGATGTATGAGGAGCAAGGTCTGAACCGAAAAGATGCCATGAAACAGGCGGCGAAGGACAGAGGTGTATCAAAGAGAGATATCTACCGTTCCTTGCTGGAAGAAGATGGGGGAATGAAATGAAAAGGAATCTGTCTGTCTGGCTGACTGCTCTGGCAGTGGCTGTTGTCACATTTTTGCTTTGTTTTTTCCAGCCTTTGTATACGGTTGACAAGATGCTGGCGGATACGCTGTACCAGAGGCCGTCGGGCGCCAGTTCCAATATCCGGATTATCGCCATCGATGAGGAGACACTGGATGCTCTGGGGCCTTTTAATACCTGGAACAGGGATATTTCTGCCAGGCTGGTGGAAGCGCTGAGCGAAGATCCGGATGCCATGCCGGCAGTGATCGCGCTGGATATCCTCTATATCAGCGATATGGATCCGGAGAGCGATGCGCGTTTCGCGGAGGCGTGCCGGAAGGCGGGAAATGTGATCACCGCCGCCAATCTGGTCTACGAGGAAGCGGTCCTGGACGACGGCCGGGGAGGACTCTATGTGGATCAGTCCCATATTGGCATGGTGGAAAAACCGTTCGAGGCCCTGGAAGAAGTGTCGAAATATGGTTTTGCCAATACGGTGCAGGATCAGGACGGCTATATCCGCCAGGCCATGGCATACGCGGATACGGAGGAAGGGACGGTTTACAGCCTGGCATGGCAGATCTACGCGGATTATATGGAATATCTGGGAGAAGAACCGCATATGCCGGAGCTTTACAGCGGCAGCCGGTTTGATTTTCTCTATTCAGGGAAAAGCGGAGCCTATGAGACGGTATCGCTGATTGATGTGCTGGAAGGACGGGTAGACGTCCGGACGTTTAAAGACTGTATCGTCATGGTCGGCGCTTACGCGCCGGGGATGCAGGACGCATACAATGTGGCGGTACAGAGAGGCGAGCAGATGTACGGGGTGGAGATTCACGCCAATATCGTGGATGCCCTGCTGCAGGGCAAGACCGCGCAGCCCGCGCCGGAGCTGCTTTCCTCCCTTGTAATGGCGGCAGCGGCAGCCGGATTTTTCCTGTTGATCCGGCGTATGAAAGTTCCGGCGGCAGCGGCGCTGCTGGCAGTGCTGATTGCCGCAGAGCTGCTGCTGGGAACCTGGCTTTCTTCCCGGGGATGGATTCTCCATCTGATCAGCCTTCCGCTGGTGCTGATCGTGGTCTATGCGGTACATATCATCTGGAACTACCTGCAGGAACGGAAACGGAGACAGGAAGTCGTCAATGCTTTCAAAAAATATGTGGCGCCCCAGGTAGTAGATAAAGTGTCAAAAGACGGGGAATTCCGTCTGGTACTGGGCGGAGAGAGCCGGCATATCGCCGTGCTGTTCGTGGATATCCGGGGATTTACATCCATGTCTGAAAGTATCCGGCCGGAAGAGGTTGTGGAGATCCTGAATGAGTATCTGGCGCTGACCACCCATTCTATCCTGAAAAACGGAGGTACGCTGGATAAATTTATCGGCGACGCGACGATGGCGGTTTTCAATGCTCCTTTTGATCTGGATGATTACATATACCGGGCGGTCTGTACGGCAAAGGATATCGCGGACGGGTCGGATGAACTGGAACGGAAGCTGATGGAGCGTTTCGGCAGGAAGATCAGTTTTGGCATCGGCGTGAACTGCGGTCCGGCGGTCGTGGGCAATATCGGATGTGATTTCCGTATGGATTACACAGCCATCGGAGATACGGTAAATACCGCGTCCCGCCTGGAAGGAGCGGCAAAGAGCGGCCAGATCCTGATCAGCGAAGAGGTCTATGAGGCGGTCAAAGACCGTGTGGAAGCGGAGAAGATCGGAGTCATACCGCTGAAAGGCAAAAGCAATGGAATCCTGGTATACAATCTGAATAAGATAACGGGGCGGGAAGCATGAAAGACAAGAATCTGAAAATCGGGAAAAAAAGCGTGCAGGCAGGGCTGGTCTTTGCCTGCACGCTGTGCGTTCTTTGCGTTCTGTTTCTGATCAGCGCCCTGATTCCCAGAGAAACGGTCAGAGAGAATATACTGACGTCCGCTTACCGGATGGAAGAGCAGGGAGAGCGTTATCTGCTGGAAGAGGGAAAGGAATGGACCCGTATGGACAATTACGCGGACGCGGAGTGGCTGAATATTCTCTACTCTCTGGATCCGGACCGCTCCTGGCAGACCATGTTTGAGTCTCCGATCTATGTGGATTTCGGAGGAGAGGAAGATTCACTGGTTCATGCATTGATCCTGCGGGTGGAACAGGAACTGGACGCCAATACGGTTTATGACCGCTACTGGCACGGCACGGTCATGCTGCTGCGGCCTCTTCTGGTATTTATGACGATGGAGCAGATCTACTGGTTCATGGCGATCGTCTTTGTCGTATTGTTTGTAATATTATGCGCTTTGCTGCTGAAGAGAGGATTTACGTGGCTGACCGTGATACTGGCCGTGCTGGTAATCCCCTGCGGACTGGAATATATACCGTTCTGCGCAGAGTACTGGTCCCCATGGCTGATATCTCTGGTGCTGATGATTTATATCCTGGCGCGCAGGCCCGGCTGGTGGGAAGGAAGTCTTCTGATGCAGGTGTCTGGGACGGCGGTGGCTTATATGGATTTCCTGACCACGGAGACGGTCGCTTTCGGGCTGCCGTTTCTGCTGCTGCTTCTTTTGTGGCAGCAGAGAGAACCCGGGAGGAAGGCAGGAGAATACTTTGCCTATTTCGTCCGCTCCGGGCTTCTGTGGGCGGCAGGATACGGAGGCGCCCTGCTGGTGAAATGGGTCGGTTCTTCGATGCTGCTGGGAGACGACCGGATAGATTTTGCGCTGAACAGAGCCGCTTACTGGGACAGCGGATATGGAGAGGCAGATATTACCGGCACGGGTGGAATCCTGGATAATGTACGGATGCTGTTTCCATTCCGGAGGATATCTGACGATATGAATCTGCTGCTTCTCCTGATCGTCATACTGGGAGCGCTTTTCTGCTTTGTGTTTTTATTTCGGAAAAAACAGATCCCGTCGGTGTGTCCGGCGGTCTTCCTGATCGCGCTGGTACCGGTCCTGCGTTTTCTGACGCTTTCTTTTCACGTGAGTTATCACGCCTTTTTCACCTACCGTGCGCTGTATCTTACACTGGCGGCCCTGGCCGTGTGTGGGGGAAAAATGACGGACTGGGAGATGGTCCGTAAATATTTAAAGAAAGCAGTTCCGTTTTTGAAAAAAAGATAAAATCCAGGATGGAGATTCCTGGGAGGACTGCCCGTTCGGGTAGTGTCTCCCCGGATTTTTTGTGGGAAAATGTATTTTGAAGCAGTGTATCTTTTTTCATGCAAATGGAGTGTAAAATAATGAGAAGAAGAATCAGAGAATTAGTCGCGCTGATGCTGGCGGTCTGTATGATCTGCGGGGGAATCTGGATAGGAAAGAGTGCGGCGTATGCGGCGGAAGTGACGGATACGTATACGTTGACGTGGATGGATTATGAAAATGATGTCATGTATACAGTTGAAACTTATAAAACAGAACAATTAGAAGATCGTGAATTGATCACTCTTCCGGAAGATCCAACAAAACCAGGATATGTGTTCTTGGGATGGTGTGGATATGAAGGTGGTTTTGATTCTGGTACAACTGAGGAATCAGAAATTTATAATGTATGGGAGTATGGCGTGCGTTATAAACAGGAAAATAAATCTGATTTTGAATTACAGGGGATAAGAATGCGTCCGGAGCCTTTAAGAATTTATGCTTATTGGCAGGCTATCCGTTATGAGATCAGTTATAGTGGAGGTGAAGATGTAAGTGGAATACCAGAAACAGTCCATGGAATAGATGATCCAATTTATTACCAAGATGAAGTAATTCTTTCGGAAGAAATCCCATCCCGTTCCGGGTATACTTTTTCCGGTTGGGAATATGACGGAACCGTCTATCCGGCAGGAGAAACATTTATTGTGCCGGATGCTCCATATCAGATAGTGGAAGGAGATTATGAGATCTACATGGCATATATTACTCTCACTGCCTCCTGGACCCCGAACCAGCACACCATTACATACGATGGAAACGGCGCCGCGTCCGGGGTGCCGGCCGCGCAGCAGGCGGGGTATGAGACGACTGTGACGGCGGCGGCAGCGCCGGTCCGGGAGGGATATACCTTTACCGGATGGCTGTCGTCTACAGGAGAGATTTATCCGGCGGGAGGGATGTTTACCATGCCGGACAGTGACATGACGCTGACAGCCCAATGGGAGGTGGCGAATACCGACGGCATAAGCAGCGCGGGAAGCTACTATCTGCTGAGAGGACAACCCTACAGCCTGAACGGAGTGACGAAGACAGAAAGGGATGAAGGGGTGTACGCAGGAGGGATCACTTTTTATGTACCGTCCGACGGGTATTATACTTTTACGGAATAACGGGAGAATTTGATGATGAGAAAATGGATGAAAAAATCTCTTCTGGCAGGTTTTCTGGGAGCATGTATCTGCGGGATAGCCGGCTGCGGCGGAAATAAAGAGGAATCTTACCGGGTGATCGAGATCATGCAGCTTGAGGGAACGGCGGTAGTGACCCGGGAAGAAGTCGGAGAACTGGAAGCCTATGAAAATATGAGGCTGGAGTCCGGAGATCAGATGCGGGTGGAAGAAGAAAGCTCGGTAGTCCTGAGTCTGGATGACGATAAATTTGTACTCGTGGAGCCGGGGACACAGATGAGTCTGACGGCGGAAGGCAGCAGCGCGGACAGCCGCACGGTGATTCATCTGGAGGAAGGGGCTGTGGTCAGCCAGCTGACGCAGAAACTTTCGGATGAATCCAGCTATGAAGTGACCACGCCCAACTCTACCATGGCTGTCCGCGGAACGGTATTCCGTGTGGAAGTGACCTATGACGAGAACGGCGAGAGCCGTACCTGCGTGACAGTACTGGAAGGCGTCGTGGGATCCCGGCTGATCTATCCGGATGGAAGCGAGGATTCTCTGGAGGAAGAGAGGCAGATTCCTATGGGTTCGCAGGTCAACATACGCAGCGATGAGGAGATCTCCGAATATTATCCGTATGACATGACGGAGATTGATTTTGAACGGTACAGCGTGGAAGCCATGGATTTTCTGAATCTGTGCCTGGAACGCGACGCGGAGCTGTGCATTACGGCAGAGGAAATTGATGAATGGATCCAGGTGATTTCCGGCGAATCGGAACCGGAGGAGGAAGAAGTGACGGAAGAGCCTGAGCAGATCACGGAAGAAGAAGAGGATACAGAAACAGAACCGGTGAATACTCCTGCGCAGACACAGCCTGTGACGGAGCCGGCCGCAGAAGAGACGGCTGTGCAGCCGGAGACACCGCCTGCTGCAGAAGAGAGTACCGGCGGAAGCAGTTCGGGTGGGAGCAGTTCAGGCAGCAGTAATCCATCGGAAGAGGATACCCCCGGTACGACAGAGACTTTTACGGTTACGTTTACTTATCAGGGCAATACCTTCTATACATTGACGGTGGAGGAAGGCTCCACCGCAGCCGCGCCGATTCTGCAGCCGACGGCAAACGGTCACTGGGATTATGATTCCGGGGCCGCTGTCACAGGAAATATGACGGTAGTATGGGTGGAGGAATAATCATCTATGAAGAAAGAGGAAGACAAGAACTGGGGCAGGATATGGAAGGATCTGCGCCAGCTCTGGCACAGAGGGCATCTTGCCGTGATCGTGGGCATTATTACCTTTTATATACTGTGCTGCCTTCTCTACTGGTATGTGGAATTTGACCGGACACAGGGAACCGGATTCCTGGATGTTCTTCTGTGGAATACGGCCACCCTGTTCGGACAGGATTTTGCGGACCATTATCCTGTGAGTATACCCGGAAGAGTGCTGGGGCTGGTGATCCTGCTTATCAGCATGTTCGGCGTGTCGGCCATCACAGGTTATATCTCTTCGGCGCTGATTGAACAGAATCTGAATTCCAGGAGGGGACTGAGAAAATTGCAGAGCTTGAAAAACCATGTGATCATATGCGGATGGAAAGATGATCTGAAGGCGCTGATCCAGGATATTGTCCGGAAAAACGGATCGATCCGCTACCAGGATATTGTGCTTGTCAACCAGGTGGATGAGACAAAGATGCAGCTTCTCCTGGATGATGAGGAGCTGAAAGGTCTTCAATATGTCAGGGGAGACTATTCTGAAGAAGCTGTGCTCCGGAGGGCAAACGCAAAAACAGTGTCCAAAGCGCTGGTTATGGGGGAAAATCAGGAGAGTCTGGAGCCGGAGCTGGTGGATTCCCGTGTGTTTGCGGCAGTGCTTATGATCCGGGGCATGAATCCGAGAGCCCATATCTGCGCGGAAGTAAAAACGAAAAAATATAAAAATTATCTGGAAGCGCAGAAATGTGACGAAGTAATCTATTCCGAAGAGTATACCCGCTATATTCTTTCCACGGCTACCAGTTATAATGGTATGGCGAAGGTCCTCTCGTCTCTGTTTGATAATGGAGACGGAGTGAGCGTACAGATCTTTGAACTGGAAGAAGAGTGGCAGGGCAGGACCTTCGGGGAACTTTTCCAGTATTACCGGAACCGGAAGCAGATGGCGATCGGGGTACTGGAAAATATGGGCGCCGAGCGGACGCTGAAACATTCTCTGCTGGCGGAAGCCCAGAAATCCACGAATTACGGGGAAATCGTGGCAAAGATGAAAGAAGTAAGAAAACTGGAGAGAAACGCGCCGGTCTTGAATCCTCCGGACGATTATGTGGTGGGTAAAAATACCGGGGTGATTGTACTGGCGGAAGAAGTGTAGGAGGGAGGACGTAAATTTGGTGAAAGATTTGAGAACATTTCCGATGCTGGCGGAGCTGAAAGACGGAGAGTTGGAGAAACTCTCCGGCCTGATGCGGGAGGAGATATTCCCCGCGGGGAGCCGGATCATAGAGGAAGGGGACGTGGGCGACACCATGTATTTCCTTCTGGAAGGAACTGTAGAGATCCTGAAGACGACTCTTTATGGGGAGGAATATGTCTGCGCCACGCTTATAGATGAATATTCCTGTGTCTTCGGGGAAATCGCTCTGATCGACCATGACCGCCGTTCTGCCACCGTCAGGGCAAAAACGGACTGCAGGACATTTTCCATATCGGCGGAAGATTTTCGGGAATACTGTATGGAAAATCCTTCGGCAGGGTGCAGGCTTCTGATGTTTATTGCCGGGAACCTGTGCAGAAATCTGCGGCAGGAAAATGAAAATCTGATGAAAGTTTACCAGGCGCTCATTGACGAGATCGAAAATATGGATTAAGATACAGAAGGATCAGAGATGAAAGACAGAATTCTGGAGATAATTCCTGACAGGAACGACATAGAAAGAATACTGAAGCTTGCGGAGGAATACGGGGCGGTTTTCGAATATAATGATTTCATGGTTCCCCCGCAGACAGAGGATGCGGATAAGCGAAGAGAGACGGTGGCATTTTACCGCAGCCTTGGGAGAGATCTTTCACAGGATACCTTGCATGGAGCGTTTCTCGATATTACGGTGCACAGCCAGGATCCATGGATACGCCGGGTTTCCGGAAAGAGGATCTATCAGTCTATGGAGACGGCGGAGGAGCTGGGCGTGAGAGGAGTCGTCTTCCACACCGGGCTTTTGCGGGATTACCGTGAGAAATCTTATCTGGAGAACTGGCTGGAAACGAACGCCGCCTTCTGGGAAAAGATTCTGGAAGATTTCCCCGGACGGGAAATCTATCTGGAAAATATGTTTGAGGCGGACGGGGAATGTCTGGCGAGACTGGGCCGGAGGATGGCGTCTTTTGGGCGTTTCGGGATCTGTCTGGATTACGCGCATGCGGCCGCTTTCGGGAACGCGGAAGAACTGGCCGGATGGGTGGAGCAGACGGCTCCGTATATCAGGCACATGCATATCAATGACAACAATCTGAAGGATGACCTGCATCTGCCGGTGGGGCGGGGACGGATCGACTGGCAGCAGTTCAGGAATCTGGTGGAAAAGTATCAGGTGAACGCTTCCGTACTGCTGGAAGTCAAAGGTTTTGAAGCGCAGAAAGAATCTCTGGAATATATCCGGAAAAATCATATATTGTGAGGCTTTTATGAATGTGGAACTAAAGCCCGGAGAGCGTGTGGACGAGCTGCAGAGAAACGGATACCGGATCATTCAGGATCCGGGGCGTTTCTGTTTCGGCATGGACGCTGTGCTGCTCTCCGGATTTGCAAGGGTGAAGCCTGGAGAACGGGTGCTGGATCTGGGGACAGGCACAGGGATCATACCGATTCTTCTGGAAGCCAGGACCCAGGGGGAATCTTTTACGGGCCTGGAGATCCAGGAGGAGAGCGCGGACATGGCGCGCCGCAGCGTGAGCATGAACGGCCTGGAGGACAGAATCCATATTGTGACAGGGGATATCAAAGAAGCAGCTCAGATCTTCGGAGCTGCTTCTTATCATGTGGTGACCTGCAATCCGCCTTATATGACGGCAAATCATGGTCTGCGGAATCCGAAGGAACATCTGGCGATCGCGCGGCATGAAGTGCTGTGTACACTGGAGGATGTGATCAGCCAGACTGCCAGGATACTGATGCCGGGGGGCCGTTTTTACATGGTGCACCGGCCGTTCCGGCTGGCGGAGATCATGACGGGACTCTGCGCTCATGGCCTGGAACCCAAGAGGATGCGCCTGGTCTATCCTTTTGCGGACCGGGAGCCCAATATGGTATTATTGGAAGCGATGAAAGGCGGAAAACCCCGGATCACCGTGGAGAAACCGCTGATCATCTTTAAAGAGCCCGGAAAATACACGGACGAGATCCGCGATACTTACGGGTATTGACAAGATAAGGACGGGGATGAGGACATGGAAGAACAGAAAAATGACTTCGGGCAGGGGAGCGTAGCGGGCAATATCATGGCCATGGCGGTCCCCATGACGGTGGCGCAGATTCTGAATGTGCTGTACAACATCGTAGACCGGATGTATATCGGCCATATCCCGGGAGAGTCTTCCCTGGCGCTTACCGGAGTGGGACTGACCTTTCCGATCATCAGCATGGTGACGGCATTTTCCAATCTGTATGGAATGGGCGGATCGCCGCTCTGCTCGATCGCCAGAGGGGAAGGAAAGCTGGACCGTGCGGAAGAGATCATGGAAAATTCTTTCTGGATGCTGGTGGGGACGGGAGTCATCCTGACGGTGTTCTTTCTGGCGGTACAGAAACCGCTTCTGTACGCGTTCGGAGCCAGCGACGATACGATCTCATATGCGGTCTCATATCTGACGATCTATCTTCTGGGAAATCTGTTCGTGATGGTAGGACTGGGCATGAATCCTTTCATCAATGCCCAGGGATTTGGAAAAGTCGGTATGATCACAGTGGGACTGGGGGCGGTGATCAACCTGATCCTGGATCCGGTATTCATCTTCGGACTGAATATGGGAGTGAGGGGAGCCGCCCTGGCGACGATCTTTTCCCAGTTCTGTTCTGCCGTGTGGGTGCTTCGTTTCCTGACCGGGAAAAAGGCGATTCTTCGTCTGCATCTGAGAAGACCCAGGATGAACTGGGCTTTATGCCGGCAGATCGTGTCTCTGGGTACCTCCAGTTTTGTGATGAATTTTACCAACAGCGTAGTGCAGATCGCCTGCAACCGCCAGCTTCAGATCTATGGCGGCGATCTGTACGTAGGCGTCATGACGATTCTGAATTCCATCCGGGAAGTGCTGGTCATGCCGGCGAACGGACTTACCAACGGCGCGCAGCCGGTGCTCAGTTTCAATTATGGAGCCCGTAAAAACGGACGGGTAAAACAGGGAATCCGGTTTACTACCATGATCTGCGTCCTGTATACCTGTATGGCCTGGGCGCTGACGCTTTTGTTCCCCAGGTTTTTTATACAGATTTTCAACGATGAACCGGGACTCCTTCAGGCGGGAGTCGGAGCCATGCACATCTATTTCTTCGGATTCTGCTTTATGGCGCTGCAGTTCTCGGGACAGGCGGTATTCGTGGGACTGGGGCAGGCGAAATATGCGGTTACTTTCTCATTGCTGAGAAAAGTGGTTATCGTGGTGCCGCTGACTTTTCTGCTGCCCCTGATCCCCGGCGTGGGGCTTTACGGCGTATTTCTGGCGGAACCGATCTCCAATGTACTGGGCGGATGCGCCTGCTTTTTCACCATGCTGGCAGTGATCTGGAACCGGAAGCTGAGGGACGATATTTAAGGCAGCCGCGCGGGATATGCGGTTCCGATACGCCGGAACTCTTTGAAAATTTGTATCTGTTCAGGACGGCATCTTCTTGTCCGGCCTGAACTGTTACGAAAATTCAGAATGGAAAGAGATAATCTCCCGTATACTGTAGTGATACAGAGAAACGGGAGATTTTTTATGAATTACCTGTGGGCAGCCATGATGCTGCTGGCAGTGGTCTACGGAGCGCTGCGCGGAACCGTGCCGGCGGTGACTCAGGCGGCGCTGGACTCGGCCAGGGAAGCGATCACTCTGTGCCTTACCATGCTGGGCATGCTGTCCTTCTGGATGGGCATGATGCAGATCGGCAGAGCTTCCGGCCTGATACGCCGGATGACCCGGGGGATCCGGCCGGTGCTGCGCAAACTATTTCCGCGTATTCCCGAGGACCATCCGGCACTGGAACAGATCGCGGTAAACTGTATCGCCAATATGCTGGGACTGGGATGGGCGGCGACGCCGGCAGGATTAAAAGCCATGGAAGAATTAAAATCCCTGGAAGAAGACCGGAGAAAGGGCCGGTATTCCGGAAGGGCTTCCCCTCCGGGGACGGCCAGCGATGAGATGTGTACGTTTCTGGTGGTAAATATCTCCTCGCTGCAGCTGATCCCGGTGAATATCATCGCCTACCGAAGCCAGTACGGCAGCGTGGATCCCACGGCGATCGTGGGTCCGGCGATCGCAGCCACCTGTGTCAGCACGGCTGTGGGGATCCTTTTCTGTAAGATCATGTGCAAAAAGCGGGGGACGTGAAAATCCTCCGCTTTTTATGGAAGCCGCACCGGTTCTCCCAATATTTCCCGCCGGGCATACAGCGACAGGTCCTGCCGGGCGGCGACGCTCCACTTGACCAGAGTAAGGCACCGGTTACTGATCTCGATGCCGGTAATCCCCGAGGGATGGACGCAGCTTCCGGTATTGAGATAGCCGGAGTCTGTGATCATGGGATGATGGGTATGCCCGGTGATCAGGATATGTCCGTGTCTGCCCGCCCAGCCGGACAGCTTTTTTTCGGACTCCTTTTTTCGGGTGTTGTTTTTTGCGGCGCTGGTGGGATCCGGGATCCCCAGAGATTCCAGAGGACGCCAGATGTATCTTACCAGAAACCGGGAGACCCGCCAGAAGGTACTGTTTAAAAGATCCGCCTGGTGTCCGTGGGTCAGATAGATATCCTGTTTCTTTTCCTGGTCTTTCAAAATGATTCCGGAGTAAAACCGGACGCCGGGGCACAAAGGACGTTCACAGAGCTCCTGGTCGCAGAAATAAGTCCGGAAATATTTGTCTCTGTATGTCGGATTCTTCTTAACCATATCATGATTCCCATATATCAGATATAAACGTCCCGCTTCATAAAACCGGGCCAGCATCTCGAAACTTTCCCGGTGCGCTTCTTTAATCCGTTCGATCGAACGGTTTTCCCACAGTTCGTCCCCATCGCCCAGTTCCAGGCAGATAAAATTTTCCCGAAAGTAATAGTCCAGAGCCGCCAGGTACAAAAATTCATTTTTTTGAAAGTTGTCATTGGCATTGCCGGTTCCCCGATGACAGTCGCTGAGAAGGATATATCTGGTGCGGCAGTTTAAAGGGAGCCTAAGCGCGTTTTGAAAGGCACGATCCATCCTGCCGGAAAAACTCATTTGTTTTTTCTTCTCTTTCTGCGTAATCTCTGCTTTCCGTTTCTTCGCATAGTAAACATATGGCGGAAGGCATACGGCAGAAAATAATACAGGTACAGCACCCGGTCGGAAGTACAGATGAACGGGCGGGTAATCCATCGGTAAAGGGCGCAGAACATGCGGTTTTTCCACTGGGAGAACCATTGGCTGAGACGGCAGTCAAGACGCGGCTGCCAGGTACGGGGCGAGGCGAATGTAAAAGATACCGTCAGGCCGCAGACGCACAAGTCACAGCTCCGGTATCCTGCCTGCATGAGGCCGTCGGTAAAGCTCCTGAGCATAGTCTGGTTCGGAAATGTAACCGAAATATTCAGAACCAGATCTTCCGGATGTACCCAGACACCAGGTCGGAAACCGGTCAGCCACCAGTGGCAGCGGCGGATGGTAAATAAGCTGCTTCCTTTAAAAAACAGTTCCATAGACATGGGAAACAGATCCTCATCCGATACGCTCTGAAACAGAGCATGCTCATATTGCTCAGGCGCGAGGATGCCTTCGGTCCGGTAGACGCCGATCTCCGCGCCTGCGGTGATGCCATACTGCCCTTTCCAGAATTCGATCATCCAGGTCTTTCCGTCGTGACAGAAATAGATGGGCTCGCAGTCGAAAACCATCTGAAAATGGACCGCGCTTTTATCGAAGAGTGAACAATATCCAAATTCCCTCTGCCAGGCGTCCACACGGGAAGTTACGGCGTCCTGATCAACCAGATAGCAGAATCCGAAGGGTTCCAGGATCTCGTTTAACAGGCACGCTTTTTCGCAGGAATCCATGGCGCAGATTTTGCAGATGATGCGCCGGCGTTTCCAGAAATTCAGCAGCAAAAATAGAATGCAGAGCAGAAGGAAAAGTCCAAATAAAAGATACATAGTTCCAAGCCTTTCCAGGGGTTTGGTTTATATTATGTAGAAAAATGGAGAATGCGCATGGGAAGAGACAACGTGATTGTAAACCGCTGGTTTTCGCAGAAGGAGCGGTTTGCGGATCTGATGAACGGCTGTCTGTTCCAGGGACAGCAGATCATATTGCCTGAGCAGCTGGAAAAGAGGAGGGGCTAACAGAAAAACTCAGAGAACAAGTATCGAAGAAACTTCAAAAAGGAAAATCACTGGAAACTATTGCAGAGGAACTGGAAGAGAGTGTAGAGACAATCAGCCGGCTGGCGAAGGAATTAGCATAAATAATAAGAGGACTTCTGAATAATAGATATAAGACTGGGGCTGACTCATGAAAAGATGTCAGCCCCATGGTTATTTCTGTTTCTCAGCCCTGCTCTTCTTTCCACTGTTTCAGCGCTTTCGCCAGCTGATCCGGACATGAGGTGGGTCTGCGTCCGCAGGTGGTTCCTTCCAGCTTCTGGATCACATCGTCCACTTTCATGCCTTTTACCAGCTTGGAGATACCGGCGGTGTTGCCCGCGCAGCCTCCGATAAAATGAACAGATTCGATGATTCCGTCTTTTGCTTCTACTTCAATGGCCTGGGAACAGGTGCCTTTTGTACGATATAAAATCATGATCGATGCCTCCTTACAATGATAATTATACTTTCTTACGGATACAGAACCGTCTGAATTGGTAACAGTATAGCAGAAAATAGAGGATTTTTCTAGTCAAATGCACCGGGTTCAGCTATACTGTAAGAAGGTAACGTGAATTTGACAGAAAATGGAGGTTTCAGATGATGATAAGAAAGATTGGTATTATAGGAGCCATGGAAGAGGAAGTGGAGGCGCTGCGGGAACGGCTGGTGCGTCCGCAGAGGCTGACGAGAGCGTCTATGGATTTTTATTCCGGAACATTGGAAGGGCATGAGGTGGTGATCGTCCGCAGCGGTATCGGCAAGGTAAATGCAGGGATCTGTACACAGATCCTGGCGGATGTATTTCAGGTGGACGCGGTGATCAATACAGGAATCGCGGGTTCTCTGGACGCCAGGATTGATATCGGGGATATTGTGATCTCCACGGATACCGTACAGCATGATATGGACGCCACCGGATTCGGCTATGACCCGGGCGTGATTCCGAGAATGGAGACCAGCTTTTTCAAAGCGGATAACAGGCTGGTAGAGGCGGCAGAAGCGGCATGCAGGGAAGCTGTGCCGGATGTAAATGTCTTTACGGGACGGATCGTGAGCGGAGACCAGTTCGTGTCCGACCGGGAGACGAAGAACCGGATCTCCAGCCGGTTCGACGGACTGTGTACGGAGATGGAGGGCGCCGCGATCGCGCAGGCGGCCTGGCTGAATGGAATTCCGTTTGTTATCATCCGGGCTATCTCTGATAAGGCGGACGACAGCGCGACGGTGGATTATCCCACTTTTGAGCGTCAGGCGATCGAGCACAGTGTGGCGCTGGTGCGTAATTTTGTCGGACGGCTGGCGTAAAATGTCGACAAGTTCCGGTTCCACCGTTGGAAACTTCGTGGTATGATGCAGACATCTTGAAACAGGGGAGGCGTTTGGGATGTATGTATTATGCTATGACATGTGGAGAAATTATGCGGAGTTCTGGTTTTTGGGCGTCTGGGGAGTCCTTTTGGCATTGTCACGCAGAGGGATCATCGGAAAACTTTGCCGGGAGGCAGCCCTGGGAGGCGGGAGCAAGGGAAAAATGCTCCGGCAGATGACGCTCAAATTCGAGAAAAGCTATGAGGTACATGTGGAGATCCACGATATTACTGCGTTCGTGAAGAAATACCTGTATCAGGAAAAGCGGTTCGGAGTCCGGCTGGGAAGATGGCTGAAACTGCCCGACCGGTGGGTTCGGCTGATCTTGTACGCGGGGATGGCAGAGGGCATTATCCTTTATTTTCTGGGCAGTGAACCATCGTTATGTGCGGATCGGCTGCTGGCGGCGCTGCTGGCCGTATCAGCGGTGCGGATTGCCGCGCTCGTGTTCGAATCGGACAGCCTGTGGATACGGGCGGAGAACAGTCTGACCGACTATGTGGCGAATACACTCTATCCTCGCCAGCATCATGAGTATGAAGGGTTTGAGGAAGAGGCGCCGCCGGTGCAGAAGGAGGCATCGGACAAAGCTGCCTCAGAGAACGCTCCTGAGACGAAAACGCCTGATGCGGCGCAGGCCGAACCGGAAAAATCCATTGTTCTGGAAAAAGAAGAGAAGAAGATCTTTCAGGAAGTGCTCTCGGAACTTTTATCAGGGTGAAAGGCACTTTTTAAGCCTGTATACTTGATTTTTGCCTTGCATCAATGCTAGAATGGATGTAATTAACAAGAGACATTTCTGAAAAGGAGAGTAAAGGCATGTCTAAGATTACACTTGACTATTCCAAGGCAGAGCGTTTTGTCAGCGCTGAAGAAGTAAAGAACATGAAAGTCCAGGTGGAGGCAGCGAAAAAGGTACTGCTGGACCGCAGCGGAGCAGGGAATGATTTCCTTGGCTGGATCGATCTTCCTGTGGACTATGACAAAGAGGAGTTCGCAAGAATCCAGAAGGCTGCGGAGAAGATCCGCAATGACTCTGAAGTACTGCTGGTGATCGGCATCGGCGGTTCCTATCTGGGAGCGAGAGCTGCTATCGAATTTCTGAGACACAGCTTTTATAATATGATTCCGAAGGAGAAGCGCGGTACGCCGGAGATTTATTTTGTGGGCAACAGCATTTCCACCCGTTATATCTCCCATCTGATCGATGTGATCGGAGACCGTGATTTCTCTATCAATATGATTTCCAAGTCCGGTACGACGACAGAGCCGGCCATCGCGTTCCGTGTGTTTAAAGAGATGCTGGAGAAAAAATACGGAAAAGAAGAAGCCGCAAAGAGAATCTATGCGACCACGGACAAGGCAAGAGGTGCGCTGAAGAATCTGGCTACCGAGGAAGGTTACGAGAGTTTTGTAGTGCCGGATGATGTGGGAGGACGTTTCTCTGTGCTGACGGCTGTGGGCCTTCTTCCTATCGCGGTAAGCGGCGCGGATATCGTGAAGCTGATGGAAGGAGCCGCAAGCGGACGCGAGATGGCGCTGAACGCTCCGTATGAAGAGAATGACGCGGTGTTGTATGCGGCGCTCCGCAATATTCTGCATAGAAAAGGAAAGTCCACCGAGATTCTGGCCAATTATGAGCCAAGCCTCCACTATGTATCTGAGTGGTGGAAGCAGCTCTACGGCGAATCAGAAGGCAAAGACCACAAGGGTATCTTCCCGGCATCGGTAGACCTGACCACGGATCTGCATTCGATGGGACAGTTCATCCAGGACGGCGCCCGCATCATGTTTGAGACCGTACTGGAAGTAGAAGAATGCGAGCAGGAGATCGTGATGGGCGAGGAACCGGTGGATCTGGACGGCCTGAATTATCTGGCCGGAAAGAACGTAGACTTCATTAATAAGAGCGCGATGAACGGTACGATCCTGGCGCATACAGATGGAGAAGTGCCGAATCTGCTGGTGAAGATTCCCAGACAGGATGAGTTCTCTCTGGGCCAGCTGTTCTATTTCTTTGAGTTTGCCTGCGGAGTCAGCGGATATATGCTCGGTGTGAATCCGTTCAATCAGCCGGGTGTAGAGAGCTACAAGAAGAATATGTTTGCCCTGCTTGGCAAGCCCGGTTATGAAAAAGAGCGCGAAGAGCTTCTGAAGAGACTGTAATCGAAACTGCATAGTCGGCGGCGCGCTGCGCCGCAGTGATCAGACCGCCGGCAGGGGTTCCATTGCCGGCGGTCTGTGTTTTGTGCGCCCGGCGGGCGCACGTTCTAACGGGTGAAAGTCCCTGACCCGCCCGTCCGGGACCGGGAGAGAATAAAGATGAAAAAATACAGGATATTATATGAAGACAAAGACCTTCTGGCAGTATATAAACCGGCGGGAGTAGCCACGCAGAGCGCCCGGCCCACAGTTCCCGATCTGATGAGCATGCTCCAGAATGAAATGCTTCTGCGGGGGGAGAAGATACAGCTCAGATTGGTGAACCGGTTGGACCAGCCGGTGGAGGGGATCCTGCTGGTGGCGAAAAATCGTGATGCGGCGGCGGATTTGAGCCGGCAGGCAGCGGATCACACACGTATGGAAAAATGGTATCGGGCCCTGGTATGTGGAAAACTTCCTGAAAAAGAAGGCATGCTGGTGGATTACCTGACGGAGGACGCCAGGGAGAACCGGTCCGGCATCTGTCCGCCGGATACGCCGGGAGCGAAGGAATGCCGCCTGTCCTACCGGGTTCTGGAAGAAGGCGGGGGATGGAGTCTGGTTGAGATCCGGCTTCTGACCGGCCGGCGGCACCAGATCCGGGTGCAGATGGCCCATGCGGGGGCTCCGGTCATGGGTGACCGGAAATACGGAAAGGCCGATCCGGGGAGCAGGGGACTTGCCCTCTGCTCTTTCAGGCTGACGTTTTGTCATCCCCGGACGGGAGAGGTCCTGAGTTTCCAGATAGACCCTGCATTTCCAGTTCCGCCCACAGCTCTTTGATCAGCAGTACGCCAAAGGGCCCGGAGAACAGGCCGAAGGGACCAAAGAGCTGCAGGCCCACGATGACGGACATGAGGAAACCGATAGGGAGCAGTCCCAGTCCGCCGCCCAGCAGCCGCGGTTCCAGAAACTCACGGGTCAGCCAGGTGACAGCCAGAAGAACCGCCAGCCAGAGGGACATGGCAAAATTCCCCTGAAGGATCTGGATCACGACCCAGGGCACGAAGACGACGCCGGTGCCGAAGACCGGCAGGGCATCGACCAGTCCGGTCAGTATCGCCCAGAACCAAAAGAAAGGGATATGCAGGAGGAAATAACCCACGGCACATTCCGCGGATATGACCAGCATGATCTTCCCCTGGGCTCTGGCCCATCCCCGGAACGCCTGCGCCATACGTCCGGATGCCCGGGAAACCGGCGTGAAGAAAGGGAGTTTCTGCAAAAGTCCCTTCACCCGTTCCCAGTCTTTGGCAAGAAAAAGGACTGAGACGAGATAGATAAATATGCCGAACAGCCAGGAGAGAACCGTCGGCATCTGATCCATAAGGAAACCGGACAAGGATTCCGGGATCCATATCAGATGTTCGGAGAAACGGCTCCAGTAGTCCTGACATACAGGAATCAGCTCCTGACAGGGTTCATAGAGCAGCGTGCACCCGCACAGTACGCCGGCGCCGATAAGGAAAATACATATCGCCAGAAAACAGATTCCCAGCGGGAGCAGCCGCATCCGGATCCATTTCTGCAGAAAAACCAGAAAGTGGACGGTGAGCCAGGCAAGAAAGAAGGGCATTCCCAGCGGGAGCAGGTACCGCAGGAACAGATAGACTGCCAGAAGGATGCCGGCCTGTTGAAGATATTTTTTTCTCTGTTGTGTCATCCGTGATCTACCTCCGATAACAGTATCTGCAAAAACCTCCGCAGTATGGCAGCAAAGTATTGGTAAATGGGAAGATACTTGACAAAACATGCGTTCCTTCTTACAATGAAAATCAATGTAAAAGACAGTAAAAAGTAAAGGAGAACCCTTAAATTATGGCAAAAGAAAAGAAGCTTGTGGAAGATATTACTTCCATGGACGTGGACTTCGCCCAGTGGTATACCGACGTGGTGAAGAAAGCGGAATTGATCGACTATACCAGCGTCAAGGGCTGTATGGCTATCAAGCCGGCCGGTTACGCGATCTGGGAGAATATTCAGAAAGAACTGGACCGCCGATTTAAAGAGACCGGAGTGGAGAATGTATATCTTCCTATATTTATTCCGGAGAGTCTTCTGCAGAAAGAAAAGGATCATGTGGAAGGATTCGCACCGGAAGTGGCGTGGGTGACTCACGGCGGTACGGAAGAGCTGCAGGAGCGCCTGTGCGTGAGACCTACTTCCGAGACGCTGTTCTGTGATTTTTATGCCAATGACATTCATTCATACCGCGATCTGCCAAAGGTATATAATCAGTGGTGCTCGGTTGTGCGCTGGGAGAAGACCACCCGTCCGTTCCTGCGTTCCAGAGAGTTCCTGTGGCAGGAGGGCCATACGGCGCATGCCACGGCAGAAGAGGCAGAGGCAAGGACTGTACAGATGCTGAATCTCTATGCGGATTTCTGCGAGGAAGTACTTGCGATACCGGTGATCAAAGGGCAGAAGACGGATAAAGAGAAATTCGCGGGCGCGGAGTCTACTTATACGATAGAATCTCTGATGCACGACGGAAAAGCGCTGCAGTCCGGCACCAGCCATAATTTCGGGGATGGATTTGCCAGGGCGTTTAATATCCAGTATACCGATAAGGATAATCAGCTCAAATATGTACATCAGACATCCTGGGGTATGACTACCCGTATGATCGGCGCCATCATCATGGTGCACGGAGATGATTCAGGACTGGTGCTGCCGCCCAGGATCGCTCCGGTACAGACCGTGATCATCCCGATTGCCCAGCACAAAGAGGGAGTTCTGGAGAAGGCGTATGAGCTGAGAGACCGTCTGGCCGGCAGATTTCAGGTAAAGGTGGATGATTCGGAAAAATCTCCGGGATGGAAATTTGCCGAGCAGGAGATCAAAGGAGTGCCGACCCGTATCGAGATCGGCCCCAAGGATATGGAAGCAGGACAGGCAGTCATCGTGCGCAGAGACACCAGAGAGAAGATTCCGGTGGTCCTGGACGAGCTGGAGACAAAACTGTCCGAGGTGCTGGAAACCATGCAGAAGGATATGCTGGAGAGAGCGCGCCGTCACAGGGACGAGCATACCTATGACGCGGTAACTTATGAAGAGTTTGTAGAGACGATCAATACAAAACCGGGTTTTGTGCGCGCCATGTGGTGCGGCGACCAGGCCTGCGAGGACAAGATCAAAGAAGATACCACGGCGACCAGCCGCTGTATGCCGTTTGAACAGCATAAGCTGTCCGACAAGTGCGTATGCTGCGGAAGACCGGCCAGGAAACTGGTTTACTGGGGAAAAGCATATTAATCAGGTGTGACAATGAAGATTCAGATTCCGGAAAAAGTCAACAGAATAATCGGCACGCTGACATTTGCAGGGTATGAGGCCTATGCAGTGGGAGGGTGTGTGCGTGACGCGCTTCTTGGAAGGGAACCGTCGGACTGGGATATTACCACGTCCGCATCCCCCCAGGAGGTGAAACGTCTGTTTCCCAGAACTGTCGATACAGGCATCCGTCACGGGACTGTAACGGTTATGATGGGCAAAGAGAGCTTTGAGGTAACCACTTACCGGGTGGACGGCGTATATGAGGACGGACGCCATCCGTCGGAAGTACATTTTACGAAAAGCCTTCTGGAAGATCTGAAGCGGCGGGATTTTACGATCAACGCCATGGCTTACAACGAAGAGACCGGGCTGGTGGACGAGTTCGACGGGATCGGCGATCTGAAGAGAGGGCTGATCCGCTGCGTGGGCGACGCCGGGGAGCGGTTTACGGAGGACGCGCTGCGCATGATGCGAGCGGTGCGTTTTTCCGCGCAGCTTGGATTTGAACTGGAAAAAGATACCCGGAGAGCCATCCGGGAACTGTGCCGCAATCTGGAAAAAGTCAGTGCGGAACGGATTCAGGCGGAACTGGTGAAGCTGTTGGTGTCCCCGCATCCGGAGCGGATCCGGGATGCCTGGGAGACCGGCCTGACTGCCGTTTTCCTTCCGGAGTTCAACCGCTGTATGGAGTGTGAGCAGAATACTCCCCATCATATGTACACGGTGGGCGAGCATACGATCCGCGTCATTCAGGGGACAGACCCTGACAGGGTGCTCCGCCTGGCGGCTCTGCTCCATGATTTCGGAAAACCGCAGATGAAGACCACGGACAGCCAGGGAGTCGATCATTTCCAGGGCCACGCGGCATACAGTGAGGAATTGGCGGGACGCATCCTGAGAAGATTAAAGTTCGATAACGACACAGTGCGGCGGGTGAAGCGCCTGGTTTACTGGCATGACTGCCGCCCATCCGCCGCGGCTGCCGCGGTACGCAGGTCGGTGAGCAAGATCGGCGGAGATCTGTTCCCGTTATATCTGAAGCTGAGGCGGGCGGATATTCTGGCTCAGAGTTTTACCTTCCGGGAAGAGAAACTGGAGGATCTTGATCGGGTGGAAGCGATCTACCATCAGATTCTGCAGGATCAGAACTGCCTGACACTGAAAGATCTGGCGGTAACAGGCAGAGATCTGATGGCTGCCGGATTCGCCGCCGGTCCGATATTGGGAGAGACACTGCAACATCTGCTGGATCAGGTGATCGAAGAACCCGGACGGAACAATAAAGAATGGCTGCTGGCGGAAGCGCTGCGCTGGAAAGAAGAGGTCGGAAGATAAAGTCTTCCGGCCTTGTTTTTTGAACCGGATACCGTAATAATTTTCTTTCCGCACACATAAGATGGAAAGTACGAGAAGACGTGTGTGGGGGGAAATTCTATGAATGAAAGAGAACTGCAGGTGCTGGAACAATATCCGTTTGCCGTGGAAGGAAGCTGCAGGATCCGGGGGGCGTTTCTGCTGGATACCAGCGTGGGCAAAAGGCTGATAAGGGAATTTTCCGGAAGCGCATACAGACTGGAGAGGGAGCAGGAACTGCTGGAACATCTGAGGGAGAGAGGATTTCTGGTGGACCGCATAGAACCTGACCGGGAGGGGCGTCTGTCTGTTTCCTGCAGGGAGAACGCCCGCTATATTGTCAAAGAATATATCGGCGGCAGAGAGTGCGATACCCGGAGCGAGAGCGAGATCCTGAAGGCTGTCTCTTTGCTGGCGGGACTTCACAAGGCAATGAGAAATGTATTTCCTGTGACGGAAGAAGACCTCCGGCGCCTGGGCGGGACCGACATTCTGGAAGAAATGAAGCGCCATAACAGAGAACTTCGCAAAATCTACAGCTTTATCAGGAAGAAAAATCGTAAAAATGTATTTGAGACTGCATATTTATCCTGTTTTGCGGATGTGATCAGGGAGGCTCAGGAGACGGAACGGATTATGGAAACTTCCGGATACAGAGAGCTGCGGGAGCAGGCCGTGCAGGAGGGACATCTGTGTCATGGCGAATATGTGCACCACAACATTCTGGTATCGGACGGCAGGATGGCGGTAGTCAATTTCGAGAAAGCTTCTCTGGACATACAGATCGGAGACCTGTATCTTTTCCTGCGGAAAATACTGGAAAAGCAAAACTATGATCTGCATTTGGGCAGAAAGATGCTGGCGGCTTATGAAAGCGTAAAGCCATTGGAACATGCGGAACGGGAATATCTGAGCTGCCGTCTGAGATATCCGGAAAAATTCTGGAAGCTGGCAAATTATTATTACCGTACAAATAAAGCATGGATCCCCGGAAAACATGTGGAAAAACTGGAAAAATTTTTGTCCCAGAGGGAAAAAAGAGTTTCCTTTTCCATGGAGGTATTGTATAATAATTCTAGTTACAATACAAAAAACGGGAGGTAATTGTGCAAAATGGACTACAAAGAAATATACCAGGAATGGCTTGCCAATCCATATTTCGATGAGGCTACCAAAGAAGAACTCCGGGCTATTGCAGATGACGACAACGAGATAAAGGAACGCTTTTATAAAGATCTGGAATTTGGCACGGCAGGACTGAGGGGGATCATCGGAGCAGGCATTAACAGGATGAATATCTACGTGGTGCGCCGTGCGACCCAGGGTCTTGCAAATTACATTATCAAACAGGGAGGCCAGGACAAGGGCGTGGCGATCGCGTTTGACTCCCGGCATATGTCTCCGGAATTCGCGGAGGAAGCGGCTCTGACGCTGGCTGCCAATGGGATCAAGGCTTATAAGTTCGAATCCCTGCGTCCGACGCCGGAACTGTCCTTTGCAGTGCGCGAACTGGGATGCGTAGCGGGCATCAATATCACAGCCAGCCATAATCCTCCGGAATACAACGGTTATAAAGTATACTGGGAGGACGGCGCTCAGTTTACGCCTCCTCATGACAAAGGCGTGACCGCAGAGGTACTGGCGATCACCGATCTGTCCACCGTGAAGACCATGTCCCGTGAGGACGCGGTGGCAGCCGGGAAGTATGAGATCATCGGACAGGCTATTGACGACAAGTTTATCGGCCATGTAAAGGCACAGGTGGTGAACCAGGATGCCATTGACAAGATGCAGAAAGATATCCGCATCGTTTATACCCCGCTTCACGGCACCGGCAATATACCGGCCAGAAGAGCGCTTGAAGAGCTCGGTTTTGAAAATGTATATGTAGTTAAGGAACAGGAACTGCCGGACGGAGATTTCCCGACAGTAAGCTATCCCAATCCGGAAGCGCCGGAGGCGTTTGCGCTGGGCCTGAAGCTGGCGAAAGAAGTGAACGCGGATCTGGTGCTTGCTACCGATCCGGACGCGGACCGTCTCGGCGTTTATGTAAAGGATGCCAGGTCCGGAGAATATATTCCGCTGACCGGAAATATGTCCGGTTCTCTTCTGTGCGACTATGTACTGAGCCAGAAACAGGCGGCAGGCAAGATCCCGGCAGACGGCCAGGTGGTAAAATCCATCGTAACAACCAATCTGGTGGACGCGATTGCGAAGAATTACGGGTGCCGGCTGGTGGAAGTGCTGACCGGATTCAAATACATCGGACAGCAGATCCTGAAAAACGAGACTACCGGAAAAGGCACCTATCTGTTTGGAATGGAAGAGTCTTATGGATGCCTGATCGGGACCTATGCCCGTGACAAGGATGCGATCTCTGCCACAGTAGCCCTGTGCGAGGCGGCGGCTTACTATAAGATGAAAGGTATGACGCTGTGGGATGCCATGATCGCCATGTATGAGAAATACGGCTATTATAAAGACGCTGTGAAGTCTATCGAGCTGAAAGGCATCGAAGGGCTTGCGAAGATCCAGAAGATCATGGATACCCTTAGAAGCAGCACGCCCGAGAAGCTGGGAGAGTATCCGGTGGTTTCTGCAAGGGACTATAAGCTTGATACCGTAAAGGATATGAAGACAGGAGAAGTGAAGCCTACCGGGCTTCCGGAATCCAATGTGCTGTATTATGACCTGCCGGACAACGCATGGGTATGCGTCAGACCGTCCGGTACGGAGCCGAAAGTAAAGATCTATTACGGAGTGAAAGGAATGTCTCTGGAAGACGCGGATGCGAAGAGCGCTGCTCTGGGAGACGCCGTACTTTCCATGATCAACGGTATGATTTAGGCCGCGCTGTTTCGGCGGACATGCAGATTATATGGGAACTGATATAGAAGGGGGCGCTTTGGCGCCCCTTTCGTGACGGCCCTGTTTTATGACGCGGCGGGAGATGGAGGATGAAGATGTACAGTTATGAAGAACTGGTCGGGATTATCGCAGAACTGAGAAGTGACCACGGATGTCCCTGGGATAAGGCACAGACCCATGAAAGCCTGATCCCGTGCCTGAGAGATGAATGCGAAGAAGTTGTGCAGGCCATTGAGAAGAAGGACGGGGAAAACCTGTGTGAAGAACTGGGCGATGTACTGCTTCAGGTGCTGATGCACGCACAGATTGCAAAAGAGGAAGGGATGTTTACCATCGAAGATGTGGTTAACGGATTGGCGGAGAAAATGGTCCGCCGTCATCCTCATGTATTCGGAGATGAGGAGTACGGATCCGCGGAGCAGAACCGGCTTCGGTGGGAAGAGATTAAAAAAGCAGAAAAAGAGCAGAAAGAAATGCGGAAAAAAGCCAAGATACAGGGAATACAGCTTGACAAACCCCGGGAAACACGATATAACTAATGATACATGTAGATGTACGCATCATTTAGTAAATCAGGAGGAAATAAACAATGAATAAGGCTGAATTAGTTGCAGCAGTGGCAGACAAGGCAGAACTGACAAAAAAGGACGCTGAGAAGGCAGTAAAAGCATTCGTTGATGTAGTTACAGAAGAGCTGAAGAAAGGTGAAGAAGTTCAGGTAGTAGGCTTTGGTACCTTCAAGGTAGCAGAAAGAGCTGCCAGAGAGGGAAGAAATCCGCATACTGGCGAGCCGATGTCCATCGCAGCTTCCAAGGCGCCGAAATTCAAAGCCGGAAAAGCTTTAAAGGATGCACTGAACTAATATACGCATGAGACTGGATAAATTTCTGAAGGTTTCCCGGCTGATCAAACGTCGCACAGTAGCCAATGAAGCCTGCGACGCGGGACGCGTCCTGGTAAACGGCAAAGTCGCGAAGGCATCCCAGAATGTGAAAGAAGGGGATGTGATTGAGATCCAGTTCGGCACAAGATCCGTGAAGGCAGAAGTGCTGGACGTACAGGAAACCGTGAAAAAGGATGAAGCCAAGGAGCTTTATCGATATTTATAAGGAATATTTTAAGGGACCTCCTAATATATTTGATTAGAATATAGAGGAGGTCTTTTGCTATGATAAAAACGGGATCTGTGGAAGAACGCCCGCAGGGACGGGGCGCTCACAAGATCTCCCTGCTGAACCGGCGCACGGCCAGCATAGGAGGTGTGTCGGATGTTATCTCCTTTGATATATCGGCAGTGCTGTTGGAGACAGAACTGGGAATGCTGCAGATCAAGGGCGCGGATCTGCACGTAAACCGTCTGTCCTTGGAGAAGGGAGAGATAGATCTGGAAGGAAGGATCGACAGCATACAGTATTCGGAGGTCTCCGATCTGAAGAAGAGCGGAGAATCCCTGCTGAACCGGCTGTTCCGGTGAGCGGATGAGTCCGGGGATTTTAAAAGAACTGCATTTTTTCGGGCTTGCGGTTCTGAGGGGGATGTTGATTCTGGCGCTTTATGATCTGATCCGCATATTCCGGAGAGTGGTGCCTCACGGCGTCTGGCCGGTAGCATTGGAAGACCTGTGTTACTGGGTCGGCACGGCGCTCTTGATTTTTCAGCTTTTATACAGGGAAAATGACGGCGCGGTGCGGGGATATGCGCTGCTGGCGGTGGGAGTGGGGATGCTGGTTTACCATCAGATCTTCGGAAACTGGATGGTCAACCGGATTGCCGGGATCCTGGGCCGTATTCTGGGGTGGATCCTGAAGCCGTTCTGTATAGTCTGGGGGAAACTGGTACAAGTCCTGCGGATGGCAGGTAAATTCTACAAAAAGAAATTGAAAAAGAGTCTCAAAGAGTTTATAATAATATTATTCTCTTAAGAGCGTCAGATAAGGGAGTGAGGCCGATGGCGGACAAGACGCGGAGCAGAAGATTACGGGAAAAGAGAAAGCATCTGGGATCCTGGGCGATCCTGCTGGTAGTACTTGCTGTATTTGCGGTGAGCACCATCGGAGGCATACGGCTGAGACAGAGGAATCGCTCTTATGAAGCCAGAGAAGAGGCGCTTCAGGAAGAGATCACGGCGGAAGAAGGCCGGGCAGAAGAGATCGAAGATCTGGAGGCTTATACAAAGACGAAAAAGTACGTGGAAGATGTGGCAAAAGACAAGCTTGGGCTTGTCTATGAAGATGAGATTATTTTTAAAGCAGATGAATAAAGTACCTGGATCTGTCCGGAAAGTTCGGCTTTCCGGACAGATCTTTTTTTGTCGAACGAATTTTTTTCGAGCCACTTCTAAATGACAAAGATTTCGGACGACTCTTCCTATAATTGCCCATACAAAACCGGAGGAGGAGTGAAGAAGAAATGGAATGGACCAAGTATGTGTTGGCATTGTCGATGGGAGCAGGACTGATGATTATGTTTGGCAGGAAAGGACAGAAGAGAAATAAATGGCTGTTGGGCGCAGGAGCGGGCATCGGACTGACTGCCATGGAAATGGTGGTACAGTATATATGGAATCGGGAGATATGGGAGATGGCGATCAGTGTCCTCAGAGGAACCGCCCTTTTTTCACTGCTGGTACTGTTGGGGTATGGAAAGGAATGGCTGGAGGCCCGGGGGCAGGGCCGGGAGGAAAAAGAGGCTGTCCATCCGGTTCGGCAATGGATGCAGGAATATCAGGAGAGTTTTGCGCAGCTGTCCAGGAGTTTCTGTATGGCGCCGCTGCCGATCCAGGGTATGGACAGGGCGGACCGTATCTGGCAGAGCCGCCTGGCAGAGAGCCGCCTGGCTGCGGCGGGTCAGCTCCAGGAGATGGGAAATATCCTGGAAGGGGCTATGGAACGGATTTACAGCACCAGAGAGGACGCGAGCCTGGAGCAGGAGATCGGGAACCGTCTTCGGGTGATGGGCGTGCTGGTACAGCGTGTGTTTTTGTACGGAGTGAAAGGAAAAAGGCGGCAGCTTTATGTGACGATGCGGACCAAAAAGAAGACTTGCGTGCCGGTAAAAAAGATTGCCCAGGTTCTTTCGGAGATCGTGGAGTGCGAGATGATGCCGGCCAGGGACAGCCGCTCTTTTGTCACTCAGGACCGTACCACGGTGCTGTTTGTGGAAGGGATGGCGTATAACGCGCTGTATGGTGTAAAAAAGGCAACCCGGAAAGACGAAGCGGTATCCGGGGACAACTTTTCTGTATTCTGGCTCCCGGACGGATATTTTTATGCCGGAGTGTCGGACGGCATGGGATCCGGACTGCAGGCGTGCACACAGAGCGAACTGGTGCTGGACCTGATGGAGCAGTTCCTGGAAGCCGGATTCAGCAAGGAGACGGCAGTGCGGATGATCAATTCCTCCATTGTACTGCAGCCGGATTCGCCGGTCTTTTCTACGGTGGATCTTGCGTCCATAGATCTGTATACGGGTGTGTGCGATTTTCTGAAGATCGGGGCGGCGCCCAGTTTCCTGCGCAGAGAACACGGGGTAGAGTGCATCCGGGGGACAGGCCTTCCCGCCGGGGCGAGCAGCTGCCTGTCCCTGGAGCCGTACCGCATCCGCATGTATGACGGCAATCTGTTGTTTCTGGTGACAGACGGCGTGCTGAACGCATTGCCGGAAGGACAGGAGGAGGAGATCATGGAGACGCTGATCCGGGGCCTGGCTCCCGGAACGCCGTCTGAAATGGCGGAGCGGCTGTTGGAACAGGTGCAGGCGTATGGCGGCGCCCGGGATGATATGACCGTCCTGGTGGCGGGGATCTGGAAAAGATAGAAAGCATTTGCATTTTCCGGCGTCATTCTTTATAGTTATAAGCAGGAGGATGAAGATGGAAGAAAAAGTGCTGGCGTATCTGAACCGGCGGGAGATGACGGCGCCGGGACTCACGGTCTGCGTGGGCTTTTCCGGCGGGGCGGATTCTGTGGCGCTGCTGCAGCTGTTGTGGGAGAACCGGAAACGTATGGGTATCCGGGTCAAAGCCCTGCATATGAATCATGGAATCCGGGGAGCGGAAGCGCTGAGAGATCAGCGGTTCTGCGAGACGTTCTGCGGGGAGAGGAAGATCCCTATCCGTATCTGTGAGGAAGACGTTCCGGCGGATGCCGCGGCGGAAGGGGTTGGCCTGGAAGAAGCGGGACGGAACGCGCGGTACCGCGCGTTTGAACGCTGTGTAGAAGACGGGTGGGCGGACCGGATCGCCCTGGCACATCATCAGAATGACCAGGCGGAGACTATGCTGTTTCATCTGATGAGAGGCAGCGGGATCAAGGGACTGCGGGGTATGGAGCCGGTGCGGCTGCCTTATATCCGTCCGCTCCTGTGCGTGGGAAGAGATGAGATAGAGACATGGCTGAGAGGAAAAGGGCTCCTCTGGATGGAGGACGCCAGCAACCAGGAGCTGGAGTTTACCAGAAACAGGATCCGGCATCATGTACTCGCCGCCATGGAAGAGATCCGGCCGGGAAGCGCTGAAAGGATGGCGGAGACGGCGGAGCGTCTGCTGGAGATAGAAGATTTTCTGGAGCAGAATCTGGAACAGGCAAGAACTGCCTGCGTGCGGCAGACAGGACGTGAGATCCGGATCCTGCTGGAACCTTTTGGGAAATTGCATCCGGCGCTGGGTAAGATGCTGGCTGTGGACTGTCTGGAAAAACTGTATGGAAGCAGGAAAGATCTGTCGGCGGTGCACGCGGAGCAGCTGAGTGCCCTGGCATCCGGAAAACGGGGCAGCCGGATCACGCTTCCGGACGGGCGGTATGCGGTACTGGGTTACGACGCGATCCTGCTGAAAGAAAGCTATGGAACGGAAAAAAGAGAGGAAGAGGTATATTGTGTGCCCGGCGGGGAATATCATTACAGGGGGGATGTTTTCCGGTTTACTTTGGAAAACCGGGAGAAAAAGGAGAAAATTCCTGTAAATTGCTATACGAAGTGGTTCGATTATGATAAAATCAAACAAGGCGCCGTACTGCGGACACGCAGACCGGGAGATTATCTGGAGGTGGCGGACGGCGCGCATAAAAAACTGAAGGATTACCTGATCGACTGTAAAGTTCCCAGAGAAGACCGTGACAGTCTTACGCTCCTGGCGGACGGGAGCCATATTATCTGGACGGTGGGCATGCGGATCAGCGAACGATATAAAGTGACGGAGCAGACGAAAAGGGTCTTGAAAGTACAGTGGATGAATGACGGAGGGACGAAGGATGGAGAAATATCATATTGAGGTTATGCTGCAGGAAGAGACGGTGAACCGCAGAATCCGGGAACTTGGGGAAGAGATCAGCCGGGATTATGAGGGGAAAACCGTACATCTGATCTGTATTTTGAAAGGAAGCGTTTATTTTACCTGTGAACTCGCCAAAAGGATAACGGTACCGGTGACAATGGATTTTATGCAGTGTTCCAGTTATGGGGCGGCAACGAAATCCAGCGGTGTCGTCAGGATCGTAAAAGATCTGGATGAGCCCATCACAGGACGGGACGTGATCATCGTGGAAGATATCATCGATTCCGGGCGTACGCTCAGCCATCTGAAAGATCTGCTGGGGCAGAGGCAGCCTGCGAGTCTAAAAATCTGTACGCTGCTGGATAAACCGGAACGCAGAGTCACGGATGTGGACGTAGAGTATGTGGGATTTCAGATTGAAGATAAATTTGTGGTCGGGTACGGACTGGATTATGACCAGCAGTATCGGAACCTGCCTTATATTGGCGTGGTGGAATTTGATTGACAGGAGGATAAGAAAGATTGAACGGACAATGGAAAAACATTGGCAGCTATCTGCTGGTTTTCGCGCTTCTGTGTGCGCTGCTGGTGTTTTTTGAAAACAGGAGCATCGAGAATTCGACTGACTCCTACCAGACGTTTGTACAGCGTCTGGAAGAAGGGCAGATTGCGTACGCAGAGATCGAGCCCAATGAAGAGACGCCGACCGGTTCTGTGAATTATACGTTGGAAGACGGTTCTGTACGTATCACTCATGTGCTGAATACAGAGAGTGTGGAGGCTCTGCTGGAAGACGCGGGCGTGGCCTATGACGTGGCGGAGGTGGAAGGACCGGGATTTCTGATCACGTTCGGACCGACGCTTCTGATGTGCGGCGTCATGCTGTTTCTCATCGTTGTGGCGTTCGGCAGGAATACCGGAGGAAGCAACGGAAAGATGCTGGATTTTGGAAAGAGCCGGGCACAGATGACGATGACCGGGGACACCAAAACCAGTTTCAAGGATGTGGCCGGACTGGATGAGGAGAAAGGCGAACTGGAAGAGATCGTAGATTTTCTGAGAAACCCCGGAAAATACACAAAGGTGGGAGCGCGTATCCCCAAAGGAGTACTGCTGGTGGGGCCTCCCGGAACTGGAAAGACGTTGATCGCCAAAGCGGTGGCCGGGGAAGCGGGAGTGCCGTTTTTCAGCATATCCGGCTCTGATTTTGTGGAGATGTTTGTGGGCGTGGGCGCGTCCCGAGTAAGGGATCTGTTTGCCAGCGCCAAAAAGAACTGCCCGTGTATCGTATTCATCGATGAGATCGACGCGGTGGCGAGACGCCGCGGTACCGGTATGGGCGGCGGACACGACGAGCGGGAGCAGACGTTGAATCAGCTTCTGGTAGAGATGGACGGCTTTGGAGCCAACGAGGGCATCATTGTCATGGCCGCGACAAACCGGGTGGATATTCTGGATCCTGCCATCATGCGTCCTGGACGTTTTGACCGGAAGATCGCGGTCAGCAGGCCGGATGTAAAAGGCCGGGAAGAGATTCTGAAGGTACACGCCAAGAACAAGCCGCTGGGCGACGATGTGGATCTTCATCAGATCGCTCAGACTACGGCGGGATTTACCGGAGCTGACCTTGAAAACCTTCTGAATGAAGCGGCGATCTACGCGGCAAAAGGAAGCCGCGCGTACATGATTCAGGAGGATATCCGCAAAGCGTTTATAAAAGTCGGAATCGGAGCGGAAAAGAAGAGCCGTGTTATATCTGAAAAGGAAAAGAGGATTACTGCGTACCATGAGTCCGGCCACGCGATCCTGTTCCATGTGCTTCCGGACGTGGGGCCGGTATATACAGTATCCATTATTCCCACCGGTGTGGGCGCGGCAGGATATACCATGCCTCTTCCGGAGAGGGACGACATGTTCAATACCAAAGGAAAGATGCTGCAGAATATTATCGTGGACCTGGGCGGACGCGTAGCGGAAGAACTGGTTTTCGACGATATTACTACAGGCGCGTCTCAGGATATCAAGCAGGCGACCTCTATTGCCCGGTCAATGGTTACAAAATACGGTATGTCTGAGAAAATCGGTCTGATCAATTACGGCAGCGATGATGAGGAAGTCTTCATCGGCCGGGACCTGGCGCATACAAGAAGCTATGGCGAGCAGGTGGCCGGTCAGATTGATGAAGAAGTAAAGCGGATTGTGGACGAGTGCTATGCCAAAGCCAGAGAACTGATCAATGCCAACAGGAAGGTGCTGGATGCCTGCGCGGGGCTCCTGCTTGAAAAAGAGAAGATTACCAGGGATGAGTTTGAAGCTTTGTTTGTACAAAACACCTAAAAAGCAAGATGCATTTTTGTAAAGTTTGTGCACACTTCAAGGGACAGCTATGCTATTATAATTAACGTAAAAACCCCCAATACATTATATAGTTTTTGCTACACCCCATAAGAAATAAGAAATACCTTCTCCTAAAAAAGACAGCACAACCCCCGCTGTCTTTTTTACTATGCATTTTTAGGGAAAAGGGTTGTTTCCCGAGGGGATTTCATTGTATGATGTAAATGCAGAAAATGCAGAAAGGATGTCACATGGACGAAAAAGATATCGCAAAAGTAAAACGTGTGCAGCAGTATGCATTGAATATGAGACCCATCATGAATAAAGAGGCGCTGTTCAGCGACGAGACGGAAAATTACCGGACTCCGTTTGAACCGGAGGTAGGGGATCGGGTAACGATTAAATTCCGGACCGCCCGGGACAACGTGGATTATGTGTTTATTATCTGCGGAAGCCGCAAAGTTCTGATGCAGAAGGCCTATACAAAGGGTGCTTTTGATTATTATACGTATACGACGGATCCTTTGAAAGAAGGAACGCTGCATTATTATTTTGAAATTTATACGGGGAAGCAGAGATGCTTTTATAATGAACTGGGAGTGTCCAAAGATTTGCAGGAAGTGTATTCTTTCGGTATTGTTCCCGGTTTTAAGACGCCGGACTGGGCGAAGGGAGCCATCATGTACCAGATCTTCACCGACCGGTTCTGCAACGGAGATCCCTCCAACGATGTGCTGGACCGGGAATACATCTATATTAACGAGGGTGTGCAGCGGGTGACGGACTGGGAAAAGACACCGGATTATATAGATGTACGTTCTTTTTACGGAGGGGATATTCAGGGAATCTGGGATAAGCTGGATTATCTTCAGGATCTGGGAGTGGATGTGCTCTACCTGAATCCGATCTTTGTATCGCCGTCCAATCATAAATATGACAGCCAGGATTATGATTATATTGACCCGCATCTGGGAGTGATTGCAGAAGACGGCGGGGAGTGTCTTCCGGAGTGGGACAACAACAACAGCCACGCCACCAGATACATTCAGCGCGTGGTCAACAAGAAGAACCTGGAAGCCAGCAATGATTTTTTTGCAAGATTTGTGGAGGAGGTACATCGCAGGGGGATGAAAATTATCCTGGACGGTGTGTTCAATCACTGCGGTTCCTTCAATAAATGGCTGGACCGGGAGCTTTTGTATGAACACGCGGAAGGCTATGAAAAAGGAGCCTATATCTCCGCGGACAGTCCGTACAGGTCTTTCTTCCGGTTTAACAATGAGCATGACTGGCCGTATAATGAATTTTATGAGGGCTGGTGGGGACATGATACGCTGCCCAAACTGAACTATGAAGAGTCGCCTCAGCTGGTGGAGTATATCCTGGGCGTGGCAAAGAAATGGCTGCTTCCGCCGTACAATGTGGACGGCTGGAGACTGGACGTGGCCGCGGATCTGGGATTCAGCGAAGAATATAATCATGAATTCTGGAGAAAGTTCCGCAAAGCGGTCAAAGAAGTCAATCCGGACGCGCTGATTCTGGCGGAGTATTATGGAAATGCAAAAAAATGGCTGTTGGGAGATCAGTGGGATACCATCATGAACTATGACGCGTTCATGGAACCGGTGACCTGGTTCCTGACCGGTATGGAAAAGCACAGCGACGACTACCGGGAAGATATGTACGGCAACGCCGAGGCGTTCGTGAGGGCTATGATCTACCAGATGGCGAATTTCTACGGGCCGTCGCTGCAGACTTCTATGAATGAATTGTCCAATCACGATCATTCCAGGTTTCTGACGCGCACGAACCATAAAGTGGGTCGTATCCACACGCTGGGAGCAGACGCGGCCAGCCAGAATGTGAATAAGGGAGTCTTGCGGGAAGCTGTAGTGATCCAGATGACCTGGGTAGGAGCGCCGACCATTTATTATGGAGACGAAGCCGGCGTATGCGGATTTACAGATCCGGATAACAGACGGACATATCCGTGGGGAAAAGAGGATCAGGAACTGCTTTCTTTCCACAAAGAGGCGATTCATATCCGCAAGAGCAACCCGGTGCTGACTCACGGTTCCACCCGATTCCTGGCGGCGGATTATCAGTTCCTCAGCTATGGCCGTTTCAGTGAAGAAGACCAGATCATTGTGGTGGTCAATAACGGGCAGGAAGAAAAAGAAATAAATCTGCCGGTATGGCGTGCGGAGGTCCCCAAAGAGGCAGTTATGGAGCGCCTGATGCTGACACTCGAAAACGGATTCAGCACGGTGGGAGAAATCTACGAAGTGAAGAAAGGAATTCTCTACCTGAAGGTGCCGCCGATTTGTTCCATGATCTTAAGGACAATAAAGAATAAATAAAGGGTATATATGACAGGGAGTTCACGGACGGACTCCCTGTTTGAACGAAAGAAATACGGGGATAGAACATATGAATATGCAGGAGTTTCGATGCGGGCTGAAAGACGGGGCGCCCATTGCGGCAGGGTACTTGTCGGTCAGTTTCAGCTTCGGCATCATGGTGCTGGGCGGGGGCTTAAGCATCTTTCAGGGAGCGCTGATGAGTCTGACCAATATGACCAGCGCGGGACAGTTTGCGGGGCTGCAGGTCATCATAGCGGGGGGCACGCTTCTGGAGATGGCGGTGACCCAGTTCATTATCAATCTGAGATACGCGCTGATGAGTCTGTCGCTCTCGCAGAAGCTGTCAGATGCGGTGACGTTCCGGGAACGGCTGGTCATCGCGTTCGCGAATACTGATGAGATCTTTGCGGTGGCCGTAGGACGGGGAAAAAGCCTGACGTTTTCCTATATGCTGGGACTTCAGCTTCTTCCGGTCTTAGGGTGGACGTCCGGCACGGTTCTGGGAGCTGCGGCTTCCGGGCTCATGCCGCCGGCTCTTGGCAGCGCCCTGAATGTGGCGCTGTACGGGATGTTCATCGCGGTGGTGGCGCCAAATGCCCGAAAATCCCGGGCGGTGTTGTTTGCGGCGGCGTTGGCGGCAGCGATTAGCTGTATGATTTATTATGTGCCGGCCTTGTCGGGAATCTCGTCCGGCACGGCGATCATTCTCTCTACAGTGGCGGCTTCCGCCGCGGCGGCATTTCTGTTCCCGGTGCGGGAGGAAGGAGAAACGGAAGCATGATCTATCTTTATATATTAGTAATGGCAGCGGTGACTTATCTGATCCGGGCAGTGCCGCTTACGGTTTTTCAGAAAAAGATAGAAAACAGGTATATTCGGTCGTTCCTCTATTACGTGCCATATACCTGCCTGACAGCCATGACGGTTCCCGGTATTTTTTACGCTACGCGAAGTCCCGTAAGCGCGGCGGCAGGAGCCCTTGCGGCGGCAGGGCTGGCGTTCCGGGGCAAAGGGTTGGTGACGGTGGCGGCGGGGGCGTGCGCCGCGGTATTCGTTGCGGAGCGGATCCTGATATAGTTGATTTTTTTAGTAAAATTAACCTAAAATATCTTTGAAATCTATAGTCAGTCAGGTTATAATAGACCTAAGACAGGCTTATATCAGGAGGGAAAACTTATGAGCGATGTGAAAAATACGATAGTAAACGGTAAAGCAGTTCTTGGAATTGAATTTGGATCTACCAGAATCAAGGCGGTGCTGATCGATGAAAACAACACACCGATCGCGTCCGGTGCCCATGATTGGGAGAACCGTCTGGAGAACGGGATCTGGACTTATTCGCTGGAGGATATCTGGACGGGACTTCAGGATTGCTATCGGAAGATGACTGAAGATGTGCAGGCGCAGTACGGAGTAAAGGTGGAGAAGTTGGGAGCGATCGGCTTCAGCGCCATGATGCATGGGTATCTGGCATTCAATAAGGATGGAGAGCTGCTGGTTCCGTTCCGCACCTGGAGAAATACGATCACGCAGGAAGCGTCAGAAGCGCTTACGGAAGCGTTCCAGTTCAATATTCCGCAGAGGTGGAGCATCGCGCATCTGTACCAGGCCATACTGAACGGAGAGGATCATGTAAAAGATGTGGATTTCTTCACAACGCTGGACGGATATATCCACTGGCAGCTGACCGGAGAAAAGGTTCTGGGAGTGGGAAGCGCAACCGGTATGTTCCCCGTTGATTCTGATACAAAAGATTATTATACTTCCATGATTGAAAAATTTGACGAAATGGCAGCGGCCAAGGGAATGCCCTGGAAGGTGGAAAATCTTCTTCCGAAGGTGCTTCTGGCAGGAGACAACGCCGGGGTGCTGACTGCGGAAGGTGCGAAGAAGCTGGATCCTACCGGAACACTGCAGCCGGGCTGCCCGCTCTGCCCGCCGGAAGGCGACGCAGGTACGGGAATGGCCGCCACGAACAGCGTGAAGCAGCGCACCGGAAATGTGTCTGCCGGTACTTCTGTATTTGCCATGATCGTTCTGGAAAAAGCGCTGAAAGAAGTGCATGAAGAGATCGATATGGTGACCACGCCCAGCGGCGACGCGGTAGCCATGGTACACTGCAACAACTGTACTTCGGATCTGAACGCGTGGGTGAATGTTTTCAAAGAATTTGCGGAAAGCTTTGGAATGGAAGTGGATATGAACAAGCTTTTCGGTACATTATATAATAAGGCCCTGGAAGGCGACAAGGACTGCGGCGGACTTCTGGCTTACAACTACTTCTCCGGAGAGCATATTACCGGATTTGAAGAAGGCCGTCCGATGTTTGTGCGTACACCGGACAGCAAGTTCAATCTTGCCAACTTCATGCGCGCGAACCTGTATACCTCCCTGGGAGCGCTGAAGGTCGGTCTGGACATCCTTCTGAAAGAAGAGGGAGTGGCAGTGGACCGCATCACCGGGCATGGAGGACTCTTCAAGACCAAAGGAGTGGGACAGAAGATCCTGGCAGGCGCTATGGACGCTACGGTATCCGTCATGAAGACGGCCGGTGAAGGAGGAGCATGGGGTATTGCCCTGTTGGCTTCCTATATGATTCAGAAAGAAGAAGGCGAGAGTCTGGCAGATTATCTGCAGAACAAAGTCTTCGGCGGAGACGAAGGCGAGAAGATGGATCCGGATCCGGAAGATGTAAAGGGATTCGACGAATTCATCAAACGCTACAAAGCGGGATTCCCCATTGAGAGAGCGGCGATCGACGTGCTGAAATAAGAGATACCAATGATATGGAGCTGTCGCAGAATGTTTGGAAAAACGGGCGGCAGCTCTGTTTTTATATATTGGCCGGTGCTTTTGGAAAGGAGATTGGGTTCATGGAGAAAATCAAGGTTGCGGTAATGTTTCCGCTGGACCGTATGCAGAGGGAGGTGCTGGAGGAAGCCGGGGCAGAGCGCTGCGAATGGCGGTATATAGACGATACAATGACGCGGGAGGCGCGGCTGGATATTCTGAGAGAGGCAGAAATCGTGATGGGTCAGCCCGGCCTGCGGGAGATTCGTCAGTGCCCGCGTCTCAAGTGGATTCAGATGGGCTGGGCCGGAACCGATATTTATACGTCCAGGGACGGATTTCCCAGGGAGATTCTTCTTACGAATGCCAGAGGATGCTTTCAGGTGGTGATCGCGGAGTATGTCATGGCCGTTGTGCTGAGTCTGTGCCGGCGCCTGAAGATATATGCCGGACAGCAGAACGAAGGATTATGGAATCCGCTGGGAGAGGAAACTCTGCTCTACGGAAAGCGGGCCCTGATCCTGGGAGCAGGGGATATCGGCACCGGAGTCGCAAAGCGCCTGAACGCGTTCGGCGTCCATGTGACCGGAATGCGCAGAACAGACCGCAATTATCCGGACTGTTATGACGCCATGATTACGACAGACGCGTTGGACCGGGAGCTTCCGCTGGCGGACATTGTCATCGGCTGCCTGCCGGAGACGCCGGAGACAAAGGGACTGCTGGATATCCGCCGGCTCTGTATGATGGGACCGGACGCGTTTCTGATCAATGTGGGGCGGGGCAGCCTGATCCGTACAGATGAACTGGTAGAGGTGCTGGAAGCAGGTCATCTGGGCGGCGTGGCGCTGGACGTGACAGACCCGGAGCCGCTGCCTGCGGATCACCCTCTGTGGAAGATGGACAAGGTCATCCTGACGCCCCATATCGCAGGACAGAGTTTCGGTTATTCCAAAGATACAGAGAACCGGGTAGTACAGATTTGCTGCCAGAATCTGGAGCGGTATCTGAACGGCAGAGAACTGCTGAATAAAGTTGATTTTGATGCGGGATATGTATCAGAATAAGAAATTTAAAAAAATTTAAAAAAGCGCTTGACAATTAATAAAGCCCATAGTAGAATACTCATTGTTGCGAAACGGAGCTGTTTCCGACACGCATTCGTAAACAACCCGAAAGGGTTTTTACATATATGCGGGTGTAGTTCAATGGTAGAACACTAGCCTTCCAAGCTAGATACGTGGGTTCGATTCCCATCACCCGCTTAAACACCCGAAAGGGTTTTATATATATGCACGAGTGGCTCAGTGGTGGAGTATCGCCTTGCCAAGGCGAGGGTCGCGGGTTCGAATCCCGTCTCGTGCTCTCTCAAATACCTAGAAAAGCCTGAAAGTAAAGGCTTTTCTTTTTTTGTTTTTCCTTTATTTTCTAGTGATCTTTGGTGACCGGAGGGGCGTGACCATCTTGTCTCCGGTGTCTGATGAATTTGTACCCAGTTGTACCCACCTTCTTCCCTAAATGATTTTTAACGAAACTGAAACAATTTTTTAAATTGACAAAAACATCCGAAAGGTATGATACAGATATCATTTAAAAAGAAAACAGAGGTAATACAATATGAGTAATTGGCTCCATGATCTGTATGATACAATGAAACGCAGCGAGAAGGAAATGCTGATCAGGCGCTCCGGTTCCACTCAGGAGGGGAAAAACGAGAAAATCCGTTCCGGCCAGAGTTATCTTTATAAACGGTATGGAATGGAGAGTGAGGTTATGGAGGTTCGTTTTAAGGATAAGATTACAGGGGCTTTCCTGAACCAGGCATTATTGACCGCGATGAAGAGGTACCCTTATTTTAACACAAAACTGGTGGAAAAGGACGGTGATTTTTATATTGTCCAGAATGAGCAGTCCATGATCGCAAGGAGGACAAAAGAACTGGCGAGACTTGGCCATATCAGCTGCGGATACCATCTGATTGATATCATCTATTATGGATATTCCATTTATATATCCTTCCATCATGCGCTGTGCGACGGACGCGGCGTCATGCCGTTCATTGAGACTTTAATCTATTATTACTGTGATCTGAAATATGGCAGGAAACCCGTGCCGGAAGGCGTCCGTCTGGCGGATGATCCACTCCTGCCAGGAGAAACGGACGATCCATTTCTGCAGGAATATGATTTTGACGGAAAGAAAATGTTTGTCAATATTGCCGCGGACATGAGAGACGCCCTGGGTGTGCCGAATACATTCAAGAACTGTGTGAAGAGCATGAATCTGCCTTACAGCAGAGAATTTTCAGAGAAGAGCCTGACCGAGAACGCGCAGTATATTTCCGAAATACATCTTTACAATTCCGGGACCACCGGCCTTGGAATCAATATGATCTCCTGCGGAGAGAATTTTGTCCTGGATTTCAAGCAGAATTTCCAGTCGGACAAATACGTCAGGGCATTCTGTGAAGAGTTGGAAAAACTGGGAATTGCATATACAGTCAGCGATAGGATTCCGTTCGTTACTCCCGGCGATTCCATCATAAAGCGATAGAAAGATGCAGGAGGCGACGATCTGTTTGACATTTCCTGCATATTTGCTATAATATACTTAACAAGGGAGCCGGAAGGTGAATGCAGCTCACCCGTCCCGGCGCAATTTAAAAATGTACTATCAAGAGATAGCTGTCCTTAAACTTTGACGAGAGCAGGACGGCTATTTCTTATGTGTATAAGTTAGAATGGCGACTATCAATAGAGCAATGCTCACAATCAAGTTTAATTCTTCATATGTACTCATAATAATCACCGCGTTTTGACATTTTTATTTCCTCTGACTATAATAAGTCCAGACATCAAGGCGATTATTTGGGGTATGCCGGAGGAAGGAGAGAGATAGAATGAGAAAATTATCTTATTTGGTGATCGGAGCAGGCGGTACCGGAGGAAGTATTGCCGCATTTTTGGCAAAAGCGGGAAAAGACGTGACGCTGATCGCGCGCGGAGCGCACGGGAAAGCGATTCAGGAGAACGGGATGCGTATAATCTGCCCGTCAGGAGAGTGGACGGTGCCGCTGAAAGCAGTAGAAGAAAAAGATTATGAGGGGAAGGCAGACGTGATCTTTGTCTGCGTAAAAGGATATTCTGTCGGCAGTATTTACGGCTGTATCCGCAAAGCGGCTCATGAAAATACGGTGGTGATCCCCATACTGAATATATATGGAACCGGAGAACGGATGGCGAAGGATCTGCCGGGCATCCGTGTGCTGAATGGCTGCATTTATATTGCGGCGGCGATTGAAGCTCCTGGAACGATCCGCATGAGCGGAGATATTTTCCGGATTGTATACGGAAGCCTGGACGGGAATGTGTCGGATCCGCTGCTGCTTCAGGTGAAAACGGATCTGCAGGACAGCGGAATCCTTCCGGTATATACAGATCAAGTCTGCAGAGACACATTTCAGAAATATGCGTTTGTCTCGCCTATGGCGGCGGCAGGGGCATACTATGACGCGGCGGCCGGCGATATGAAGCGTCCGGGGAAAGTGAGAGATCTGTTCGTTTCCTGCGTCAGAGAGATCGACGCGCTGGCAGACGCCATGGGCATTCCGTTTCCGGTGGATATTGTGGAAGAGGATCTGAAGATCATGGACGGGCTGGCGGACGACTGTACGGCGTCCATGCAGAAGGATCTGAAAAAGGGCGGGGATTCCGAGGCGGACGGACTTCTGCGGGAAGTAGTACGCATGGGAGAGCAGTATCAGGTACCCACCCCCAGTTACCGGATGGTCGCGGAGAAAGTCTGCGGCAAAATGGAATGACCCGGTCGAAACTTTACAAAAAATTTACAAAAATATGGTTATGAATTTTACATAGGGAGGATATACTATCCATCGTAAGGTACCCAGCACCTACTTTTTCATATCGGACTTGGATAAGTCCCCTCCCTTTGATTGGGCTGTCAGAGTTCTGACAGCCGTTTTTTTACAGAAAAAGCAGGAGCGAAGCCGGGAAACAGGGGAGATATGGACAGAAAGGATATTGTATGAAGAAAACGAAAATTATCTGCACGATGGGACCCAACGCGGACAATCGGGACACATTAAAACAGCTGGCGCTGCACGGAATGGATGTGGCGCGCTTCAACTTTTCCCATGGAGATCATGAGGAACAGAAAGGGCGTCTGGAGCTGCTGAAAAGTGTGCGGGAAGAGCTGGATCTCCCGATCGCCGCGCTTTTAGATACGAAAGGACCGGAGATCCGTACAGGACTCCTGAAAGACGGAAAAGTACATCTTCAGGACGGGATGCCGTATACTCTGACCACCAGAGAAGTAGAGGCGGATGGAGAAATCTGCCATGTGAATTATGCGGGACTGCCGGCCTGTGTGAAACCGGGGACACATATTCTCATTGACGACGGACTGATCGATCTGGCTGTAGAACGTGTGGAGAACACGGAGATCTTCTGTCGTGTCGTCAGCGGAGGGGAACTGGGACAGAAAAAAGGCGTCAATGTTCCGAAGACGAGGATTGATCTGCCGGGCCTGACGGAAAAGGACAAAGCGGATATCCGATTCGGCATGGAACAGGGATTTGACTTTATTGCCGCTTCTTTTGTCAGGAATGCGGATGTGATCCGGGAGATCCGCCAGATTCTGAAAGAAGCGGATTCCCAGATCCGGATCATCGCGAAGATAGAAAATGAAGAAGGCATCGAGAATCTGGACGAGATTATCAAGGAAAGCGACGGCATCATGGTGGCGAGAGGGGATCTGGGAGTAGAGATTCCGCCGCAGACACTTCCATATATACAGAAAACCATGATCCAGAAGTGCAATGAAGCTGGGAAGACTGTAATCGTGGCGACACAGATGCTGGATTCCATGATCCGCAATCCCCGTCCCACCAGAGCAGAGGTGACGGATGTGGCCAATGCGGTGTATGAAGGCGCCGACGCGGTTATGCTGTCCGGCGAGACGGCTGCCGGGAAGTATCCGGTGGAGGCGCTGCGGATGATGGCGCAGATCTGCCGTGACGCAGAAGCGCATCTGGACGGAGAATTTTACCGGACGAGAAAAGTAAGCCCGGAGATCCTGGGGACTGTTTCCAACGCGGTCTGCTATTCCTCGGTGTCCACCGCCCATGATCTGCACGCGAAGGCGATCGTCGCGCCCAGTATGAGTGGATTTACCACATGGCGGCTCTCCAAATGGAGACCGGAGACTCCGATTATCGGCATGTCGCCGGACGCGCAGGTAGTCCGTCAGATGCAGCTTTACTGGGGCGTGCTCCCGTTCCAGGCCAAGCGTGCGGAGTCCACAGATATATTGATTTATTCTTCTCTGGAGCTCTTGAAACAGAAAGGTGTGATCCGGGAAGGAGATCTGGTGGTGGTGACGGCAGGAATCGTAAGGGACCTGAATACAGTGGAGTCTTCCAGACATACCAATATTATGCGTGTGGTGGAAGTGGATTAAGCCAAACGGCTTGCCCTTTTGAATCTTAAAAATGGCAGCAGGACATGTTTTTGATTTTGCATGTGTCCCGCTGCCATTTTCAGATGTTATTTATCCGTGGAAAATCAGCAGAAAATCCGGCTCCACATAATTTCTGTCGAACTGATTAAGAAATACTGCAAATGGAACCGGGAAAATCTTGCAGTTGCCCTGATTGGGCCGGATGCAGTTGGCTGTCTCAGCATAGAAAAATTATAATATAAAATGAAAAGAGAAAAAAAGAAAGGCCTCCACTTTCGTGAAAACCTTGATATTTCGAGGGAGTGGGGGCTTTTGGGAAGCCCCCTAAAGTGTTATGAATGAAATACTGATGTGTTCCTGTTACGAGTATTATAATAGCAAGGAAATGTGACGAAAATGTGGCGATGAAATAAAGGATTTCTAAAAAAACAAAAGAAATACGAAACAAAAAGGAAAAAATGTGCTACAATGTTCGCGTGACCGGAGGTGCATATGAAAATACTTCTTGTGGCAGTCAATGCTAAATATATTCATTCCAACCTGGCTGTATACAGCCTGAAAAAAGCGGCGGAAAGGCCCGCGGGAGAGGTGGAAATTGCGGAATACACCATTAATCAACAGTTTTTTGATATACTCAGCGATATTTACCGAAGGCAGCCGGACGTGGTTGCTTTTTCCTGTTATATCTGGAACCGTTTGCTGGTGGAAGAACTGATGGAAGAGCTTCCGAAGGTGCTTCCGGGGATCAGCATATGGGCCGGCGGTCCGGAAGTATCGTTTAACGCGGAGGCGTTTCTGGAGGAGCATCCGGAGGTGACCGGTATCATGCGCGGTGAGGGAGAGGGGATCTTCCGGGAACTTGCTTCTTATTATATAGAAAGAACAGGTTCTCTGAGCGATATCCGGGGACTGACGTTCCGGGATTTTTCCGGAAATATCAGACAGAATCCCCCGGCAGCGCTTCTGGATCCGGATGAGGTTCCGTTTCCTTATGACGATCTGGGAAAATTCGCGCATAAGATTATCTATTATGAATCCAGCCGGGGATGCCCGTTCAGATGCAGCTATTGCCTGTCTTCTGTGGACAGAAATGTAAGGTTCCGCAGTCTGGATCTGGTAAAAGCGGAGCTGGGAAGATTCCTGGAGGCGCGGATCCCCCAGGTGAAATTTGTGGACCGCACCTTTAACTGCAATCCCGGAAGGACGGCGGAATTGTGGCGCTGGATGATGGAGCATGACAATGGAATTACGAATTTTCATTTTGAGATTGCCGCAGATCTGATCACAGAGGAAGAACTGGAACTGATGAGCCGGATGCGTCCCGGGCTGATTCAGCTGGAGATCGGCGTACAGTCGGTAAATCCTGCGACGATCCGGGAAATTGACCGGGTCATGGATCTGGAACGGCTGAAAACTGTGGTGGAGAGAGTCCGCAGCCGCGGAAATATCCATCAGCATCTGGATCTGATCGCAGGACTTCCGGAGGAGGATCTGGACAGCTTTCGAAGATCTTATAACGAAGTGTTTGCCATGAAACCGGAGCAGCTGCAGCTGGGGTTTCTGAAAGTGCTCGAAGGCACAAAGATGAAGGCGCGGGCGGAACGTTACGGGATCCTCTGCCGGAAGAATCCTCCGTACGAAGTCTACGCCACTTCCTGGCTCTCTTTTGGCGAGGTGCTTCTGCTGAAGGGAGTGGAGGAGATGACGGAAATTTATTACAATTCGCATCAGTTTGACCGTACTCTGGCGGAAATTTTAAAAAGGAAGGTATCTCCATTTGATTTCTTCCATGAACTTGCAGTATATTATGATGAAAAGGGGCTGGCAGATGTCAGTCACGGGCGCATGGCACGGTATGAAATTCTGAGGGATTTTCTGAGGGAAAAGGGTTGTTGGTCCGCGGAGACAGACCAGTGTATGGTTTTTGACCTGTACGCCAGGGAGAGACTGAAAAGCCGCCCTGTATTTGCCGCGGACCTGACGCCTTACAGGGAGCGTCTGAAAGAATATGAGCGGGCCTATGGCAGGAAAGTGCATATCGAGGTATTTGAAAAAGAACATGGGCCGGAGTTTGTGCTTTTTGATTATGACAGGCGAAGCCCTCTGACAAAGGAAGCATATACGGAGGTGCTGAGATGACCAAGAGAACCGGAGAGATCCTGGAGCTTCTGGATAGGGAATACGGGACAGAATACGTCTGTTATCTGCATTATGAGACGCCGTGGCAGCTTCTGATCGCTACGATGCTCAGCGCCCAGTGTACGGATGCCAGGGTAAACCAGGTGACAGCGGATCTTTTTCGTAAATATGATTCTCTGGAGAAATTCGCCGCGGCGGACCTGAAAGAGCTGGAAGAGGATATCCGACCCACCGGATTTTATCACAATAAGGCGAAAAATATCATCGCCTGCGCCGGAAAACTGGTGGAGGAGTACGGAGCAGAGGTTCCAAACGATCTGGACGCGCTGACTTCTCTGGCGGGCGTGGGAAGGAAGACCGCCAATGTGATCCGGGGAAATATTTTCCATGAACCCAGCGTGGTGGTGGACACACATGTAAAGAGGATATCCAGAAGGCTGGGACTCACAAAAGAAGAAGATCCGGTTAAGATTGAATTTGACCTGATGAAGAAACTGCCGAAGGATCATTGGATCCTCTGGAATATACATATTATTACATTCGGAAGAAGTATCTGTACGGCAAGGAATCCCAAATGCGGGGAGTGTTTCCTTCGTGGATACTGTAAGGAAAAAGGACATGAGGGATAGATATGTGGCGCTGGATGTGGAAACGACAGGACTGGATCCGGCGAAGGACCGGCTCCTGGAGATCGGAGCCGTAAAGGTGGAGGACGGAGAGATACGGGAAAGTTATGAGACGCTGATCAATACAGGCGTGCCGATCCCTTACCGGATACAGGAACTGACCGGAATCACGGATGAGATGCAAAAGGCGGGGAAACCTCTGGAGGCGGCCATGGAAGAGATAGTGCGGTTCTGCGAAGGATACCCGATCCTTGGGCATAACGTACAGTTTGATTATGGATTCTTGAAGCAGAACGCGGTTATGTGCGGTCTGGGATTTGAAAAAGACGGCATCGATACATTGAAGATTGCGCGGAAAGTGCTGCCTGATATGAGGTCCAGATCTTTGCCGGCCATGTGCGCGCATTATTATGTGGATCCGGGAAATTCCCACCGGGCGCTGGATGACGCCAGATCCGCCCACGAGATTTTCCGGAAAATGCAGTCGGAATTCGGCGGGACGGAGCCGCAGGCATTTGTTTTTCAGAAAATGATGTATTCTGTAAAAAAAGAATGCCCGATTACAAATTCACAAAAAGGATACTTGAATGATTTATTGAAATATCATAAAATAGAAATGAGTATCTGCGTGGAGGAGATGACCAAGAGCGAAGCCTCCCGCATGATCGACCACATCATTCTGCAGTATGGCAGAATCGGAAGAAGGAAAGGATGATACGTAATGAGATCTAATGATAAGAAAAGAAGAATTGTCGCGGCGGTGATCGTACTGCTGCTGGTAGTGGCTATGATTGTGCCGCTGCTGACTTACGCGCTGTAGGGAAGGATGAGGAGAAATTATGAAAAAATGGATCAGTAAGATAGCACTGGGCATATGCCTTCTGGTATTCGGACTGGGGTTCTGCGTATTTGCTGCGGAAGATACGATCCTGGACGGTGTTGCGATCGGGGAAGTGGACGTATCGGGCATGACAAAAGCTCAGGCGATGGATGCGCTTGCGTCTTATGTGGAGGATGTAAAAGAGCAGACAATCACTTTGAAGATCGGTGACAACACGCTGGAAGCTCCGCTTTCAGAATTCGGAGTTACCTGTACATATGAAGATGCAGTGGATGAAGCGCTTGGAATCGGGCGTACCGGACATATTTTGAAAAGATATAAGGAACAGAAAGACCTGCAGCATGGAGGCAAGGTCTATCCGCTGGAGTGGACGGCGAATGAATCGCTGGTCCGCAGTTATGTAGAGGAAAACTGCACACAGTTTGACCAGGAGGCGAAAAACGCGTCGTTAACCCGTTCCAACGGTGAATTCCAGTTTGTAGCCGGAGAAGAAGGGCTGGTTCTGGATGTAGACGCTTCTGTCCAGGCGATCATGAGTTATCTGAATGGGAGCTGGGAAGAAGGCGGTACCGTGGAACTGGCAACAGAGATTACGGAACCCGAAGGCAGCGCGGAAGAGCTCCAGTATGTGAAGGATCTGCTGGGGAGCTTTACTACCAGTTATTCTACATCCGGCGCTAACCGGAGTAAGAATATTGCCAGCGGAACGGAGCACATCAACGGCACTGTATTGTATCCTGGAGAAGAGTTTTCGGCTTATGAAGTAGTCGCTCCGTTTACGGCGGAAAACGGTTATGCCATGGCGGGGTCTTATCTGAACGGCGAGACTGTGGACAGCATGGGCGGCGGAATCTGCCAGGTATCGACGACATTGTACAACGCGGTACTGCGCGCAGAGCTGGAGGTGACGGAGCGTTCTCCGCACTCCATGACAGTCTCCTATGTGGAGCTGTCCGAGGACGCGGCCATTGCCGGGACTTACAAAGACCTGAAATTTGTGAATAATACAGATTATCCGGTTTATATAGAAGGCTATACGTCTTCAGACAAAAAAGTAACTTTTAATATCTATGGAAAAGAGACCAGAGATCCGGAGAGGGAGATCTCTTTTGAAAGCGTGCTGGTAAGCCAGACAGATCCGGCGACTGTGCTGACCGAGGATGCGGGACAGCCGCTGGGATACAAGAACGTGTCGTCCGGACGGACCGGATACGTGGCGGAGCTGTATAAGATAGTAACGGTAAACGGTGTAGAGACTGAAAGGATCAAAGTCAACAAGAGTACCTACCGCGGAAGCAACCGGACGGTGACCTACGGAACAGCCGGAGACCCTGTGTTGTCAGAAAATCTGCGCGCGGCTATCGCCCTGCAGGATGAGGCGCTGGCGGACGCCAATATTGCGCCGCTGGTCCAGGCGGCAACGCCTGCACAATAATCCGGAAGAGGGTAAGACTATTTATGGAAATTGGAAAAGTGCCGGAGGCGGTCCTGAAAAGGGCCGTTTTTCGGCAGATACACACCAGAAGAGAAGAGGTCCTGGTGGGAGCCGGGGTCGGAGAGGACTGTGCGGCCCTGCAGCTGGGACCGGACGAAGTCTTTGTGTTGTCTACAGACCCGATTACCGGGACGGACAAGAATACAGGAGAACTGGCGGTTCAGATCACGGCCAATGATCTGGCCAGTGCAGGGGCGGAGCCGGTAGCGCTGCTTTTGACGGTGCTTCTCCCTGTGACGGCGGATGAGCCTATGATTCGCCGGTTGATGAAGGAAGTGGATGAGGCTTGTGAGAAACTTCATATACAGGTAGTAGGCGGCCATACAGAAGTGACGGCGGTGGTCAATCAGCCGGTGATTTCCGTGACCGGCATCGGTAAAGCGAAAAAGGGTCATCTTGTGACTACTGGAGGAGCCGGGATCGGAGACGACGTGGTGGCTACCAAATGGATCGGGATTGAAGGGACCTCCATTATTGCCAGGGAAAAAGAGCAGGAGCTGTTGGAACGTTTTGCAGCCCCCTTTGTAGAGGAGGCGAAGAATTTCGACCGGTTTCTGTCAGTGGTGCCGGACGCGGCCGCCGCGGTAAAGTCCGGCGTCACCGCCATGCATGACGTGACGGAAGGAGGCATCTACGGCGCGCTCTGGGAACTCGCGGAAGCGTCCGGGGTAGGACTGGAGATTGATCTGAAAAAGATTCCCGTCCGTCAGGAGACCATAGAGCTCTGTGAGTATTATCGGCTGAATCCGTATCAGCTGATATCCAGCGGATGCATGCTGATGACGGCTCCGGATGGAAGACGGCTGGTCCGTGATCTGGAGAAAGCAGGGATTCATGCCACGCTGATCGGACGCTGTGTGGATGGAAAGGCGAAGAAGATTCTGAATGGAGAAGACACCGCTTATCTGGAGAGGCCGAAAACGGATGAGCTGTATAAGATTTATGAATAGGAAAAGAGAGAACTGCTATGGCTTTGAATATTGTACTGTATGAGCCGGAGATACCGGCAAATACCGGAAATATCGGCAGAACCTGCGTAGCTACGGGCAGCCGGCTCCATCTGATCGAACCGCTGGGATTTCGTCTGGGGGAAAAAGAACTCCGGCGCGCGGGTATGGATTATTGGAAAGATCTGGATGTGACAACTTATCTGGATTATGAAGATTTCCTGCAAAAGAATCCGGGAGCAAAAATTTATATGGCGTCTACCAAAGCGCCGAATATTTACACGGATGTACAGTACGAACCGGATTGCTATATTATGTTTGGAAAAGAGAGCGCCGGTATTCCGGAAGAGATACTGCATGAAAACAGGGAGATGGCGGTACGGATCCCCATGAACCCGTCGATCAGATCTCTGAACCTGTCTAATTCTGTGGCGATTGTTCTTTATGAAGCGCTCCGTCAGCAGAATTTTGCCCATATGCAGCTGAGAGGAAACTTGACAAAATACAGCTGGGATTAGAAGGGGGAGCTTTATGCGAGAAAAAATCCGCAGGATGTACAAAAGAATGCTCAGTGTGATGTTGGCGCTCAGCATTGCAGCGTCTTCCTATGCCGTGTCGGCGGCCAGTAAGGAGACCCAGGACAAGATCGATCAGGTGGAACAGGAGAAAAGTGAGGCAGAGGAGCAGAAAGCGGCTACCGAACAGGAAAAAAGCAATCTGAATAATGCCAGATCGGAGATGGAAGAGTATCTGAAAAATCTGGATCAGCAGGCCAGCAGCCTGAATGAACAGATCTCCATATTGACGCAGGATATTGAGACAAAGGAAGCGGAGATAGCGGAAAAGGAAGCGGAAGTCGAGAAGGCCCAGGAGGAAGTCAACAAACAGTATGAGGATATGAAAACGCGTATCCAGTACATGTATGAAAACGGAGGGAATAATCTGTTCACTTATCTGGCGGCATTGGTGACCGGAGGTATTTCCGATATGCTGAATCAGGTAGAATATGCGGAAAGTATCAATGACTATGACCGGCAGCGGCTGGAAGAATATAAAACATCCAAGGCGACTCTGGAACAGCAGCAGGCGGACCTGGCGGACGAGCAGGAAGCCCTGGAACTATTGAAAACAGAGACCGAAGACAAGAAAAAACAGGTGGCGCAGCAGCAGGCGGCGACAGGATCCAGGATCAGTGAATACAACAGTCTGATCAGTGATCTGGAGGGGAAGATCGGAGACATGGATGAGCTGATTCAGGAAAAAACGAAGATCCTGAACGAACTGATCGCCCAGGCAGAGGAGGAAGAGCGTCAGGCCAGAATCCAGGCGGCTCAAAATGCGGCGTCCTCTATGGAGAATGTGACGATTATTGCCGGCGACGCGCAGATTTCGGACCATCAGATCTCGCTCAGCGATTATGAACTTCTGATGCTTGCGACAATCATCTACTGCGAAGCCGGGAATCAGAGTTATGAAGGTCAGCTGGCTGTGGGCTATGTGATCATGAACCGTGTGAGGAGCAGTCTGTACCCCAGTACTTTGGAGGGTGTTCTGCGCCAGTCAAAACAGTTTGAGCCAGTCGGTTCCGGACGTTTCGATCTGGTACTTCAGGCGGAACAGGATGATGATATTCCCGATATCGTGACTCAGTCCTGCTGGAACGCTGCCAGAGAAGTGGTCAACGGAAGCAGCAATGTGGGCGAATCCCTGTTTTTCCGTACCTGGGCGCCGGTGCCTTCGCTGATCACAAATCTTCAGAACGGCGGAGTCCCTTACTGGATTATTCAGGACCATATTTTTTATTATTACTGGACCAGTTATTCCACTTCTACTTCTACGCCAAGTGAGGACACGGAAGAAGAACAGGAAGAGGAGCCGGAAGAAACGGAAGAAACCGAAGAGCCGGAAGAGTCGGAACAGACTGAGACTGAAGATCCTGCTGCGGGTACGGATAATACCGGAACCGAAGATCCTGCCGCTGGCTCAGACGGAACCGAAACGACGGATCCGGCCGCAAATACGGACAGTGCCGGGACAACGGATCCGGCCGCGGATGCGGGCAGTACCGGGACTACAGATCCTGCTGCGGGTACAGATAATACCGGAACCAGTGATCCTGCGTCGGGCACACAGACTCAGAGTACGGAACAGGGTACGAACTGAGGCGGATGAGCCCAAAGTAATCAGATTTAATTCATACCGGACAGACAGTGCCGGACCTGCACCTGCTGAAGCAAATTCGCTTCAGCAGGAAAAATAAAAAAATTAAAAAAAACTCTTTACAAATCGTGAAAGTCAGGGTATAATAAACGAGTTCGCAGTTGAGAACAGAAATAAAATATCGATGCGTGGCTCAGCTTGGTAGAGCGCTGCGTTCGGGACGCAGAGGTCGCAGGTTCAAATCCTGTCGCATCGACTCCTTGGCAGGGGCGCCGGAGATGTTGATTTTCAGCATCTCCGGTTCTTTTTTATGTTATACTTTTTTACAGTCCCCTTACTGCTCCGATTCCCAGACCGCCCGCGCCCACATGGGCTCCTATGCTCATGGCAAGCGGGAAATAGACCAGTTCCATATCCGGAAACTCGGCCTGCAGCGCGGATTTGAAATGTTCCAGTTTATCAGGATCCATCAGGGTGTTTGCCAGCCCGATCTTTAAAAATCCCTGATCCTTCAGTCCGGAAAACCGGGACTGGATGTCTGTGCGCAGGGCTTCCAGCATGAGACGGAAGGCGGACTCCACTCCTCTGGCTTTTCCGAAAAGATCCAGTTTGCCGCCCTGGATCGTCAGAACGGGCTTGATCCGGAGAATCGTTCCCAATGCAGCAGCTGCTGCGGTAATCCGTCCGCCTTTTTTGAGATATTCCAGTGTGTCTACGGCGATAAAAATGGTGGCGTCCATGGCCTCTTTTTCTAAAATATTTTTGATCTCCAATCCGCTTTTTCCTTTGTCCGCAAGTTTTTTTGCGTCCAGAACGGATACTGCTTGTGTGGCGGAAATCCGGTGGTTGTCCACTACAAATACCCTGCCCTGATAGGGCTCGTCTTCCGCCATCAGGCAGGCGGTCTGGCAGGCGCTGCTCAGGCCGGAAGACATAGGAATAAATACGATCTCATCATGTGTGCGGAGCAGACGGTCCCACATGGCCGTCACATCCCCCGGAGACGGCTGGGAAGTGCTGACGGCAGATCCGGCTTCCTGCATCTTATAAAATTCATCCGGCTGGATATCTACCCCTTCAAAATATGTTTCCCCGTTGATAATGACCGGCATAGGCAGTATGTGGATCCCGTAAGAGGACTCTTCCGACGGCATGATCCCGCAGTTGCTGTCTGTCATGATTGCGATTTTTGACATAATTCCCTCCGATATGTCTGCTTCTTCCCCTGAAAAGCAAAATAGATTTATATGAAATATAGCAATTATAACAAAATAATCCCTAACCTACAATGGACAAACACCGCAAAGTGGAAATGAATTTTTATGCGGAACCGATTGTATAAAAATACATTATGCGAAAAAAGAGAAGTACAGGGAAAATATAGTGTAAATTATATTTTGCGATAATGAGACAAATTATCATGTACAATTTAAATACAAGTTCGCGAAAAAAGAATACAACTTGTCAGAAAGCAGTAAAAAATGTGCAGTTTAGGAGAGAAAATAGTGCGAATATAATTGACAAAACAGGTGTCGGAATGTATATTGTTACTAAATCATAAACAATATACAAACCTGAATTCGTTAAAATCACAAAGTTTTTCCTGTGTTTGAAATTATATATGTAAATTTTATACATGTACAACACCGTACAAGTTGTGCGGATTGTAAATACAACTTTTAATCAACTAAAGGGAGGATTACCAACAATGAGAAGAAAAGCCTTAAGCGCAATTCTCGCTGTCGCTATGGTAGCTGCTATGGCAGTCGGATGCGGAAGCTCCACCACAGAGACCACCAGCGACACAACCACAGAAACTACGGATGACGCAGCAGCTGCGGACGATGCGGCGGCGGAAGCTACGGATGAAGCAGCCGCGGCAACCGGAGAAGGCGGAAGAATTGGCGTGGCAATGCCGACCCAGTCTTCTGAAAGATGGATCAACGATGGAAACAACATGAAGACCGAGCTGGAAGCTCTTGGGTATGAAGTAGACCTTCAGTATGCAGAGGACGACGTTCAGATGCAGGTTTCTCAGATCGAGAACATGATCGCGGCAGGTGCTGACTGTCTGGTTATCGCAGCAGTTGACTCCGGCGCTCTGACCACGGTTGAGGCTCAGGCAAAAGAGGCGGGCATCCCGATCATCGCTTACGACCGTCTTCTGATGGACACCGACGCAGTTTCCTACTATGCATCCTTCGATAACAAGGGTGTCGGAACCGCGATCGCGAACTACATCGTAGAAGCAAAAGACCTGGAAGCGGCAAGAGAAGCCGGTGAAAGCTACACCATCGAGTTCTTCATGGGCTCCCCGGACGACAACAACGCCGTTCTGCTCCATCAGGGCATCATGGAAGTGCTTCAGCCGTATCTGGACGACGGCACCCTGGTATGCAAGACCGGAAGAACTTCTTTTGAAGACACCTGTATCCTCAGATGGTCCCAGGAGACCGCTCAGCAGTGGTGCGAGAACTACCTGACCGGTTTCTATGCTGACGAAGACCTGGATATCGCATGCTCCGCGTTCGACGGTTTCGCATACGGCATCAAGGCGGCTCTTCAGGGAGCAGGATACACCGAAGAGAACTGGCCGCTGGTTACCGGACAGGACGCAGAGCTGATGGCCTGCAAGAATATCCTGGATGGATCCCAGACCATGTCTATCTACAAAGATACCCGTCTCCTGGCTGAGAAGTGCATCACCATGGTACAGGCTGTGATGACCGGAACCGAGCCGGAGATTAACGATACCACGACGTACAACAACAATGTAATCACGGTTCCGTCCTATCTGTGTACTCCGGTAGCGGTGGACGCTGAGAACCTGCAAGAAGTCATCGTGGACGGCGGATACTATTCAGCTGAAGATCTGGGGCTGTAATTTTTCGGACTTGACAGAGGCGGCGGCGCAAGTCGCCGCCTTTTTGAAGCAAATACAGAGAAAAGGAGCGAGAGGTATGTCAGAATATATCTTGGAGATGAACCACATAACCAAGGAATTCTCGGGCGTCAAAGCACTGGACGATGTGAATCTGAAAGTGAAAAAAGGAGAGATCCATGCGTTATGCGGGGAGAACGGCGCCGGGAAGTCTACCTTGATGAACGTTCTGTCCGGTGTGTATCCCTTCGGAACCTATACCGGGGACATCGTCTATAAGGGCGAGACGATGAAATTCCACCACATCAAGGACAGTGAGGCAAAGGGCATCGTTATCATCCATCAGGAACTGGCGCTGAGTCCGTACATGTCCGTGGCGGAGAACGTGTTCCTGGGCAACGAGCAGTGTTCGGCAAGAGGCGTGATCGACTGGACGAAGACCCAGGCGAAGGCGAAAGAGATGCTGGCAAAGGTCGGACTGGAACATGAGAACGTGAACGTGCCGGTCAACACGCTGGGCGTGGGCAAGCAGCAGCTGATCGAGATCGCCAAGGCGATGGCGAAAAACGTGGATCTGCTGATCCTGGACGAACCGACGGCGGCGCTGAACGACGAAGAGTCGGCGAAACTGCTGGACATCATGCTGGATCTGAAAAAACAGGGCGTGACGATGATCATCATCTCCCATAAGCTGAACGAGATCAGCTATGTGGCAGATTCCATCACGGTCATCCGGGACGGCCATACGATTGAGACGCTGGTCAAGGACGTGGATGATTTCTCGGAAGACCGCATCATCAAAGGCATGGTGGGACGTGAGATGACGAACCGTTATCCGGTCCGCGAGGGAGTAACGATCGGAGACGTTATATTTGAGGTGAAAGACTGGAACGTATATCATCCGGACGACCCGGACCGGCACGTACTGCGGGACATCAACATCAAAGTGCGCGCGGGAGAAGTGGTAGGGCTGGCAGGCCTGATGGGAGCGGGCCGGACGGAATTTGCCATGAGTGTGTTCGGAAAGTCCTATGGACAGAAGATCAGCGGAACCGTTAAGATCAACGGCAAAGAGGTAAACCTGAAAGACGTGCGGACGGCCATCGACAATAAACTGGCCTACGTGTCGGAAGACCGGAAAGGCAACGGTCTGGTCCTGATCGACGACATCAAGCGGAATATGACTATGGCTGCCCTTCGCAATTTCTTCTCCAAAAACGGCATCGTGAACGCCAACGAGGAGATCGTGAAGGCAGAGGAATATAAAAAACTGATCAATGTGAAGGCGAACTCCATCGACCAGACGGTTGGTTCCCTGTCGGGAGGAAACCAGCAGAAGGTGGTACTTGCCAAGTGGATGCTGACACAGCCGGATGTGCTGATCCTGGACGAACCTACCCGGGGAATCGACGTGGGTGCGAAGTATGAGATCTACTGCGTGATCAACGATCTGGCGAAGGCAGGAAAGGCGGTCATCGTCATCTCGTCCGAGATGCCGGAGATCATCGGTACCTGCGACAGACTGTACATCATCAACGAAGGCCATATTGCCGGAGAACTGAGCAAGAGCGAGATGACTCAGGAACGGATCATGGGATGCATTATGGCGGATAACAGGAAAGGTGAGTAATCATGGAAAATAAGAAAGTAGTAAATATTGATATGAGACAGTACGGCATGGTACTGGCCCTGATTGCGGTTTATGTAATCTTTGCGATCCTGACCGGCGGAAAGAATATGTCCCCGGCCAATATCAACAACCTGATTATGCAGAACGGCTACATTGTGATCCTGGCAGTAGGTATGCTGCTCTGCGTCCTGACCGGTAACGTGGACCTGGGCGTCGGCTCTATCGTAGCTACCTGCGGTGCGGTCATCGGTATCGGTATGGTAGACTATGGATGGAATATGTGGGTAGCGATTCTGGCAGCGCTGGTTGTCGGACTTCTCTGCGGTATGTTCGCCGGATTCTTCATTGCGAAGCTTGGCATTCCGCCTTTCATCGTAACGCTGGCAACCATGCTGATGGGCCGCGGACTTACCTACGTGCTCCTTCAGGCGCAGACGAAAGGACCTCTTCCGGCAGACTTTACTTACATAGGAGCAGGATTCCTGCCGACGATCAAAGTGGGACCGGAAGGCGCTCAGATCGATATGGTATGTATCATTGTGGCGGCAGTGGTATCTGTCCTGATCATCCTGGCAGAGCTTAAGAGCATCGCAACAAAGAAAAAATACGGTTTTGCTACCAACCCGCTGTGGCAGCTGGTAGTGAAAAATGTGGTGATCATCGGAATCGTATGGTTCTTCTTCTATAAACTGGCATGCTACAGCGGAATTCCGTTCGTGCTGGTGCTGATGGTTCTTCTGGTAGGACTTTATCATTTCATTACCACGAAGACGGTAGCAGGACGTCAGATCTACGCTCTGGGCGGCAACGAGAAGGCGGCGAAACTTTCCGGTATCAACACGGAGAAGGTATTTTTCTGGGTATATACGAACATGGGTATCCTCTGCGCAGTAGCAGGTATCGTACTTTCCGCACGTAATGCTTCCGCTACTCCGAAAGCAGGCGACCAGTTCGAGATGGACGCAATTGCTTCCTGCTACATCGGCGGTGCGGCAACCTCCGGCGGTGTTGGTACGATCATCGGAGCGGTCGTAGGAGCATTCATCATGGGTATCCTGAACAACGGTATGTCCCTGTACGGATTCTCCACCGATATGCAGAAGATTGTAAAAGGTGCAGTTCTTCTGGGTGCAGTTACGATCGACCTGGTATCCAAGAGGAAAAAATAATTAAATAATGAAAAAGGAAGGGGGCTGCGCGCAGCGGAAAAACCGGCTGGTGCGACAGCCCCCATTGAATAACTATGAGACAGCAAGAGCCCAAATACATCCTGCTGATAAATTGGATAAGGGAAAAAATCAGCACAAAAGAACTGCGGCCGGGATCAAAGCTATATTCGGAGAATGAACTGAGTGCCATGTTCGGGGTGAGCCGGCAGACGGTGCGCCATGCCATTGGGATCCTGGAGACGGAGGGCCTGGTGGAGCGGGTCCGCGGAAGCGGCACTTATATTGAAAAACGCATGGGAACAGCGCGGAAGCCTACGATGAATATCGCGGTAATCAGTACCTATGTGGACGGATACATATTTCCGCCCATGCTGCAGGGGATTGTGCAGAAGCTTTCCGCGGAAGGGTATACGACGCAGATTACGTTTACCGGGAACCAGATTAACAATGAAAGAAAGATACTGGAGGAAATCCTGGAGAGAGATCAGGTGGACGGGGTGATCGCGGAGGCGGTGAAATGCGCGCTGCCCAACCCGAATCTGGAATATTACAGGGAAATTCAGAAGCGGCAGATCGCGCTTCTGTTTTTCGACTGCAGATATCCGGAACTGGACGCTCCGCTGGTGGCGCTGGATGATGAGAAAGTAGCGGAAAAAGCGGTAAATTATCTGATTGAAAAGGGCCACCGCAAGATAGGAGGCATCTTCAAGGCGGACGACGGACAAGGGAGACTTCGTTACTCCGGATATCTGAACGCGCTGCTGAAGGCGGGGATAGGTGTGGACGACCGGAAGGTGCTCTGGATCGATACGGAGGACCAGAAAAATATAAGAAATATTCGCGCGTCTCTTCTTCGGCGCCTTATGGACTGTACGGCAGTTTTCTGCTATAATGATCAGGTAGCATTTGAATTAATCGAACTTCTTCAAAAGGAAGGGATCCGGGTGCCGGGACAGTTGTCCGTGATCAGTATCGACGGGACGGAACTGTCGCTGCTCTGCGAGCCGAAGATCACGTCGATTCCGCATCCGATGGAAGAACTTGGCCAGAAAGCGGCGGAGTATATGGTGCGTATGATCGTAGAGCCTGGATTTCAGGAAGATTATCTGTACTGCCCGGAAGTCCTGGAAAGGAGCTCGATTAAAAGAATAGGAGGCTAGAAGGATGGACGGGGCGAAGAAACCCAGGAATACAATGATGGCTCTGATCGCGAGGCTTGTTGTGGCGGCGTATCTGCTGTATACGGCGTGGGAGCTGCGCGGAGCGCCTGCCGCCCACGATGGAGCGGAGCGCGTTTTATTTATAGTGGCGATTGTCGCGTTTACAGCGATCGCGCTGGTATTAGGAGGATTTTCCCTGAAAGCTCTTCTGAAAGGCGAGTACGACAAGCCTGGTTCGGATGAGGAGCCGGAAGGAAAAGAATAAATCATTTAAGGGAAAGAGGTAGAAGTCATGAAAAATTATAAGTTCTGGTTTTGTACCGGATCTCAGGATCTGTACGGGGATGAGTGCCTGAGAAAAGTGGCGGAACATTCTGCAAAGATTGTAGAAGGTCTGAACAACGGCGGAAAGCTCCCGTTTGAAGTGGTGCTGAAGCCGACGCTGATCAGCCAGGCGTCGATCCGCCAGACTCTGAACGACGCAAATAATGATCCGGAGTGCGCGGGTGTGATCACCTGGATGCATACCTTCTCTCCGGCGAAGATGTGGATCATCGGCCTGCAGGAGTATAAGAAACCGCTTTGCCACCTGCTGACCCAGTTTAATGAAGAGATTCCGTATGACACCATCGACATGGATTTCATGAACGAGAACCAGTCCGCGCATGGAGACCGGGAATATGGCCATATTGTGAGCCGTATGGGTATTGAGAGGAAGATTATCTTCGGCCATTGGAACAATCCGTCCGTGCAGGAGCGTCTGGGCAGCTGGATGCGTACCGCTGTGGGCGTGATGGAATCCTCCCATATCCGTGTATGCCGTGTGGGCGATAATATGAACAATGTGGCGGTTACGGAAGGCGATAAAGTAGAAGCGCAGATCAAATTCGGATGGGAGATCGACCACTACAATGTCAATGACCTGGTAGAGTATGTGGACGCGGTTCCGCAGGGTGATGTAGACGCGCTGGTGGAAGAGTACTATAACAAGTATCAGATTCTGCTGGAAGGCAGAGACGAAGCGGAGTTCCGCAGACATGTGGCGGTTCAGGCTCAGATCGAGATCGGCGCGGAAAAATTCCTGAAAGACGGCGATTATCATGCGATCGTAACACATTTTGGCATGCTGGGCGGACTGAAACAGCTTCCGGGTCTGGCAATGCAGAGGCTGATGGAAAAAGGATACGGATTCGGCGCAGAGGGAGACTGGAAGACGGCGGCTATGGTACGTCTGATGAAGATCATGACCGAAGGCATCCCGAACGCGAAGGGAACTTCCTTCATGGAAGACTATACATATAACCTGGTGCCGGGCAAGGAAGGCATTCTGCAGGCACACATGCTGGAAGTATGCCCGTCCATCGCGGACGGCCCTATCTCCATCAAAGTACAGCCTCTTTCCATGGGCAACCGGGAAGATCCGGCGCGTCTGGTATTTACATCCAAGACCGGCCCGGCAGTGGCTACGTCCCTGGTAGATCTCGGAAACCGCTTCCGTCTGATCATCAATGCGGTGGACTGCAAGAAGGTAGAGAAACCGATGCCGAAGCTACCGGTGGCTACCGCGTTCTGGACTCCGCAGCCCAGCCTGGAGATCGGTACCGAGGCATGGATCCTGGCGGGCGGCGCGCACCATACCGCATTCTCCTACGATTTGTCCGTAGAGCAGATGGCAGACTGGGCGTCCGCTATGGGCATTGAGAGCGTTGTAATCGATAACAATACCAACATCCGCGACTTCAAGAATGAACTGAGATGGAACGCGGTTGCTTACAGATAAGCGACAGGAGGCAGGAACGATGCTGGAAGAATTAAAACAGAAAGTATATGAAGCCAATATGCTGCTTCCCAAATACGGGCTGGTAACATTTACCTGGGGCAATGTAAGCGGGATCGACCGTGAAAGCGGCCTGTTCGTCATCAAGCCCAGCGGCGTGGACTATGAGACTATGAAGCCGGAAGACATGGTGGTTATGGACCTGGAGGGAAACCGGGTAGAAGGACATTACAAACCGTCTTCCGATACGCCGACCCATCTGGAGATCTATAAAGCGTTTCCGGAGGTGGGAGGCGTCGTGCATACCCATTCCTCCTATGCGACCAGCTGGGCGCAGGCGGGAAGAAACATTCCCTGCTATGGAACGACCCATGCAGACTATATGTACGGAGAGATCCCCTGTGTGCGCTGTCTGACCAAAGAAGAGATTGAAGGCGCTTACGAGGAGAATACCGGACATCTGATCGTGGATTCTTTCAGAGCCATGAATAAGGACCCTATGGCGGTGCCCGCGGTACTGTGCAAGAACCACGGCCCGTTCGCGTGGGGCAAGGATCCCCATGAAGCGGTGCACAACGCGGTAGTGCTGGAAGAAGTGGCAAAGATGGCTTACCGCGCGGAGACGATCAATCCGAGGATTCAGCCGGCTCCTCAGGAACTTCAGGACAAACATTATTTCCGTAAACATGGCGCGAACGCGTATTACGGACAGGATACCAAATAGGATATACGAAACGGCCGGGCCGCCGGGGAATTTCCCAGGCGGCCCGGTTTTTTTGATAAAAAGTATTGTCTTCTGAGAAAAATCCCAGTATAATCAAAGCTGGCTTTGTGAAGATCGGAAGACTGCGGACTGACGATCCGTGCGGGGAGCACAGTTGTCCGCGGGAAGAGAACAAGGAGATGGAGTAATGAAAAAAGTAGTAAAATTCGGAGGAAGCTCTCTGGCCAGCGCAGAGCAGTTTCGCAAGGTAGGGGATATTATCCGCGCGGATGAAGACAGGCGCTATGTTGTGCCGTCTGCGCCGGGCAAGCGTTTTTCCAAAGATATAAAAGTAACGGATATGTTATATCAGTGTTATTATTCTGCGGCGAACGGCGAAGATTTTGAAGGGATGCTGCAGCAGATCCAGTCCCGTTATAACGAGATTATCGGAGGCCTGAATCTGAAACTCTCTTTGGACAAAGAATTTAAAGCGATTGCGGAAAATTTCGGGAAAAAAGCGGGAAGCGACTACGCCGCATCCAGAGGAGAGTATCTCAACGGTCTGGTTATGGCGGCATATCTGAATTATCCTTTTATTGATGCGGCGGAAGTGATTCGTTTTGACGAAAATGGTGATTTTGATGGGGATACGACGGATGAGATTTTGTCAAAGCGTCTGGAGGAAATGCCCAATGCGGTGATTCCGGGATTTTACGGAGCGCTTCCGGATGGCAGAATCAAAACGTTTTCCAGAGGCGGTTCCGATATTACCGGGTCTATCGTGGCAAAGGCAGTCGGAGCGGATATGTACGAAAACTGGACAGATGTGTCCGGGTTTCTGGTAACAGATCCAAGAATCATCAAAGATCCCGCGGTGATCAGCGTGATTACATACCGCGAACTCCGGGAACTGTCTTATATGGGAGCCACCGTGCTCCATGAAGACGCTATCTTCCCGGTGCGTAAGGCAGGAATTCCTATCAATATCCGCAACACTAACCGGCCGGAAGACAAAGGCACCATGATTGTTGCCAGTACCTGCCATAAACCGGATTATACGATCACCGGCATTGCGGGCAAGAAGGGATTTGTGACCGTTAACATTGAAAAGGACATGATGAATTCGGAGATTGGTTTTGGCCGCAAAGTGCTGGGTGTGTTCGAACAGTATGGAATTTCTTTCGAACACATGCCTTCGGGTATTGACACTATGAGCATCGTGGTACATCAGGACGAGTTCGAAGAGCATGAACAGAATGTCCTGGCGGGCATTCAGCGAGCTGTACAGCCGGATTATCTGGAAGTAGAAGGTGATCTGGCTCTGATCGCCATTGTTGGACGCGCTATGCGCGCCAACCGGGGAACCGCAGGAAGGATCTTCTCAGCGCTGGCCCATGCCAATGTGAACGTGAAGATGATCGACCAGGGTTCCAGTGAGTGGAATATAATTGTCGGAGTAAGAAACGATGACTTCGAGAGAGCGATTCGGGCAATCTACGATATCTTTGTGACGACTCAGCTGTAAAATGCCGGGGAAGGGGCTCTGCGGAAGAAAGTATCCGGCAGATGCCCCGTTTTTTAAGAATCCTTAAAATTTTATGAAATTCCGCCATCGCATGGGAAATTGTGATAAACTATGGGAAAACACGCAGACAGAAGGTGATTCTCAATGATTACACGGGAAGAATTTTACGTGGATTCAGCAGATGGTATTCATATGATACACGGTTACCGCTGGTATGATCCCGAGGTGGAATACAAAGGAGTCCTGCAGCTGGTACATGGAATGCAGGAATATATAGAACGTTATCAGGGGCTGGCGGAGTATATGGCTTCTGCCGGTTATTTTGTGGTCGGACATGATCATCTGGGACATGGGGATTCTGTGAAGTCTCCGGAAGAACTTGGATATGTGGGCAGACAGGGGGCGGTTTTATGGCTGAGAGATATCGGCCAGATCCGCCGGATGGCGGCCTCCTATGCTCCGAAAGTTCCGTATATTATTCTCGGCCACAGTATGGGTTCTTTTTTGGTGCGCAGATATCTGATTTATCATGGAAAGAAAGTGGACGGCGCGGTCCTGATGGGAACCGGGCAGCAGCCCGCGCTGCTGGTCAAAGCAGGGCTGGCATTGACCTATTTGAGTATGCTGAAATCCGGAAAACATGGAAGAAGCAGACTCCTTGACCGGCTGACATGCAGCGGATTTGCAGGCAGATATCCGGATAATGCGCGTACGGGAAGCTGGATGAGCCGGGATCCGCAGGTGATGACGGCCGCGCTGAATGACAAGAAGATGAACTTTCATTTCTCTCTGAACGCGTATGAAGCGCTGCTGCGTACCGTGGAGGAAGTGATCGATCCGAAAAGAGCGGTCCGGATGCCAAAGGACCTGCCGATCCTGATTCTGTCCGGAGCGGAAGATCCTGTGGGAGAAAATGGAAAAGGCGTCCGTCGGTTTGAGAAAATGCTGGATAAAATAGGAATGAAAAAAGTGACCTGCAAGACTTATCCGGAAGCGAGACATGAGCTGCTCAACGAACTGAACAGACAGGAGGTCTTCCAGGATATTCGCAGATGGTGCGACGCCGTTGTGAAAAGTTGAAGGAGGAAGACACTATGAGAAAATGGATTTCCATGTGCTGTCTGGTTATAGCATTGCTGGCGGTCGGCAGCATAAAAGCGGATGCGGCTGAGGCTCCGGTCCTTGCGCTGGGAGCTGATCTGACCGAAGACCAGAAAGCGATCGTATTTTCAGAAATGGGGATTACGGCGGAGCAGGCGGCATCCTACCAGACTGTTTATATTACAAATGACATGGAACACCAGTATCTGGACGAGGCGTTGGGCGCATCTGTGGTAGGAACCAGATCCCTGTCTTCGGTTCTTCTTATTCCGCAGGAAAGCGGAAGCGGTCTGAGTGTGGAGACGCATAATATCAGTTATTGTACTATCTCCATGTACCGGAACGCACTGCTGACTGCCGGTGTGGCGGACGCGAAGGTAATCGTGGCGGCGCCCAGCTCGATCAGCGGTACGGCGGCGCTCATCGGAGCCGTGAAGGCATATGAAGCGTACAGCGGGGAGCCGGTAACGGATGAGGCGCTGGAGGTAGCTACGGATGAGCTGGTTCTGACCGGAGATCTGATGGATGAACTGAATAATCTGGATCCGGATCAGGTGTCGGATATGATTGCCTATCTGAAACAGGAGATCGCGGAAAGAGGCCTGGATGATCCGGAAGAACTGGAAAACCTGGTGAGACAGGTGGCGGCCGAGATGGAGATCTCCCTGACGGATCAGCAGGTGTCCAATATCGTGGACCTTCTTCTGAAACTGGGAAATCTGGATATTGACGCCAATCAGCTTATATCCCAGGCAAAAGAATTGTACAGCCGGCTGGAGTCCATGGGTATTGAACTGGATGGAGAGAAAGTGGGAAATTTTATTACCCGGTTCGTGTCATCCATCTGGGACCTGATTCAGAGCTTCCTTTCAGAATAAGCAGCTCAGGCTTTCTATATGGGAAAGGAGGACGTCAGTCCTCCTCGATCACCTGAAATTCCAGAAAATCAAAATCTACATCGTCGACAAAGCTGTCCGGACGGAAACGTGTCCGGGCATGCCGCTTAAACTCGCGGATATTGGAGTCCAGCCAGATCGGCCGGCTCAGGTCAAACGCATAGCAGATCTCATCAAGGGCCCGGAATACTTTATGGGTTCTGGTGTCGTTCTGCCCGTCGCATACCATAATGTCTTTTAACATGCGGTTATCTTTAAATATTTTTCCCCATACGCGGAACATGGCGGTATCCTCCTGTAGTCTGAAACTGTTCTGTATCTGCTTTTCAGTATAAAGGCTTGTATGGGGAAAGTAAAGAAGGAGAATTACGTGGAACGTTATCAGGAAATCGAGAGAAGTATTATAAAAAAGTACAGGAAAGAAATTTGGCGGCCCTTTGTTCTGGGCGTTCAGAAATATGATATGATCCAGGAAGGAGACCGCATCGCGGTCTGTATTTCCGGCGGAAAAGATTCCATGCTTCTGGCGAAACTTTTACAGGAACTGGAGCGCCACGGTAAATTTCATTTCGGCCTTGAGTTTCTGGTGATGGATCCGGGATATAATCCGGCAAACCGAAGGCGTATTGAGGAAAATGCGAAGATTCTGAATATTCCCATACATATTTTTGAGTCGGATATCTTTGACGTGGTAGTGGATATTAAAGAGAATCCCTGTTATCTGTGCGCGCGGATGAGAAGAGGATTCCTTTATGCGCATGCAAGGGAGCTGGGATGCAATAAAATCGCTCTGGGCCACCATTTTGATGACGTGATAGAAACGATTTTGATGGGGATGCTGTATGGAGGGCAGATGCAGACAATGATGCCCAAGCTGCACAGCACCAATTTTGAGGGAATGGAGCTGATACGCCCTATGTATCTGGTACATGAGGAGGCGATTCTGGACTGGGCGCGTTGCCATGACCTCCATTTCCTTCAATGTGCCTGTCGGTTTACAGAAGCTTATGAAGTGGATGAACATGGAGCCAACAATTCCAAACGGCAGGAGATGAAAGAACTGATTCAAAGATTCCGCCGGATAAGCCCTGTCATCGAGAAAAATATTTTCCGCAGCGTGGAAAATGTGAATCTGGATACGATCATCAGCTATAAACAGGGAAATAACGTCCATCATTTCCTGGATGATTACGACAAAAGATAAGAAGAACTTATAAAAACGATGTCAAAGTTGTGAAATACATATAAATTTTCCAGAAAAAATGACAAATTATGTAAAGTTTTTATGATATAATATTTCTTATATATGCGCATCCGGCGCGCGTCGGGTGGCGGACGGCTGCGGGAGGCAGCCGCGCAAGAATGTTCTGCACAGGGGAGTAATGCATAAATGGCAGTAGAGATGAGCATACAGGAGTATATCAGGAAAAGGCCGGAGAAAGACAGCTTTCAGACGGCGATGTTTATCTATGAGTCGGCGCTGATTCAGATGGCCAGCCGTCTGGAGATCCTGAATAACGAGCTGAACCATGTATATTCCTATAATCCGATCGAATATATCAGAACAAGGCTGAAGACACCGGAGAGCATCACGAAAAAGCTTCGGAAAAACGGGCATAATATCAGTATCGACGATATGGTTGAACATGTTCATGATATTGCGGGGCTTCGTATTACCTGCTCTTTTTATTCGGAGATTTATTTCCTGGCGGATATGATCGCGCGGCAGGACAATCTGAAAGTGGTGAGCATCAAAGATTATATCAGCCATCCCAAGGAAAGCGGATATAAGAGTTATCATATGATCCTCTGCATACAGGTAGCTCTGGCGGACGCGGTGGTGCCTACGAATGTGGAACTGCAGATCCGTACCATGGCTATGGATTTCTGGGCCAGTCTGGAGCACAAGATATATTATAAATACGAAGGGAACGCACCGGATTATTTTTCCAGGGAACTGAAAGAATGCGCGTCGATCATCTCGAAGCTGGACGGGAAGATGATGTCGCTGAATGAAGCAATGAAGAAAATTGACGGCGGCTGAGAGGAAGTCTTCCTTTTGGCCGCTGTTGTTTGGAATGATCTCCATAAATGAGGAGTGCCCCGGTAATACGGATACCGGGGCTATTATGAAAAAATTTATCGAGTTATCTTATTGGCTTTCCTTTTGATTGATTTTAGTGTAGCATTCAGATATGGATAAATTATGAACAAAATTTGAAGAGTGTGTAAAATACACAAAGATAATAAGAAAAAGCAGAAAAACCTGTAAAAAATAAATAAAACAGGAAGGCCCCGCGGCGGGAAACAGTTGTAAATGCAAACAGGAAGTGCTAAAATAAAGCAAGAAATATAGGGAGGATATGTAAATGGCAGCAGGAGAAAAAGCGCCGATATATGTTATCGGCCATAAGAATCCGGACACGGATTCCATATGTTCCGCCATTGCCTATGCGGAACTGAAGAACCGCCTGTACGGGAAAGGCTACTGCGCGGCCAGGGCGGGACAGATCAATCAGGAAACCCAGTATGTGCTGAATTTTTTCCAGGTGCCGGCGCCCCAGTATGTGGCGGATGTGATGACGGATGTACGAGATATTGACATCCGCAAGACGGAAGGAGTGTCCGGGCAGATTTCTCTGAAAAAAGCATGGAATATGATGCGGGCTCTGGGTGTTACTACTCTCCCCATTACGGAAGATCACAAGCTGAAAGGTCTGATCACAGTAGGGGATATTGCCAACGCTTATATGAATGTCTATGACAACAGCATCCTTTCCACGGCAAAGACTCCATATAAAAATATCCTGGAAGCCCTGGATGCCACCATGGTGCTTGGAGATGAAGATGCGTATTACGAAAAAGGCGAGGTTGTGATCGCGGCGGCCAATCCTGATGTGATGGAGGAGTATATTCACGAAGGGGACATGGTGATTCTGGGCAACCGGTATGAGTCCCAGCTGTGCGCCATTGAAATGAACGCGGCCTGCATCATCGTATGTATGGGCGCAAAAGTGTCCAAGACGATCCGGAAGCTGGCGCAGGAGAATCACTGCAGTATTATCGTAACTCCTCACGACACGTTTACTGTGGCCCGTATGATCAATCAGAGCATGCCGATATCCCATTTTATGCGGCGTGACGGGCTCACTACTTTCAAACTGACGGAAAAAACGGAAGATATCAAAGGAATCATGGGACAGAAGCGTTACCGTGAATTTCCGATCCTGGATCTGGACGATAATTACATCGGCATGATTTCCAGAAGAAATCTTTTGAATCTGAGAAAAAAACAGGTGATCCTGGTAGACCATAACGAGGCCAGCCAGACCGTGGACGGTATCAACCACGCGGAAGTGCTGGAGATCATCGACCACCACCGGATCGGTACCTTGGAGACCATGGAGCCGGTATTTTTCCGCAATCAGCCGGTAGGCTGCACGGCCACCATTGTCTATCAGATGTATCATGAGAACGGCATTGAGATTCCAAAGAAGATCGCGGGGCTTTTGATGGCGGCGATCATTTCAGACACGCTGATGTTCCGTTCTCCGACCTGCACCCGCATAGACCAGAATGCGGCAGAGGATCTTTCTTCTATTTGCGGTGTGGAAATCGAAGAGCTGGCGATCGATATGTTCAGCGCGGGAAGCAATATGAGTTCCAGAACCGCGAAGGAGATCTTCCGGCAGGATCAGAAGAAGTTTGAAGTGAATGATTACAATTTTATCGTCTCCCAGATCAACAGTATGAATACCATCGAACTGCAGGAGATCAAGGAGAAAATGGTGCCGTATCTGGAAGAAAATTTCGATCAGCTTGGCGTAGATATGTGTTTTGTCATGCTGACGAATATTGTAAAGGAAGATACCGAGCTTCTTTGTTTCGGAGAACGGGCGCAGGAAGTGATCCGGGAGGCATTCCAGCTTCCGGGGGATATGGAGGATATCGTCCTGAAAGGACTGGTTTCCAGAAAGAAACAGCTGATTCCCAGCATTATGACGGTACTGCAGCAGTAGACCAAGAGGGTGGATGCGTATTGTATTATGTGCATCCGCTCTTTTTTTGCCTCCGGCCTGAGATTATGAGGAAATGGTTTGGTAAAGCTTACAGGAGTATTATTGATAATATTTATCTGTAACAGCATAATATTTTTAAAAAAGTTAGTTGACATTAACATATAATGCTCCTATAATACAGAATGTAAATGATAGTCGTTTTCATTTATGCCAGAAAACAGGAGGGATCATGATGGCATTATCACTTATGAGTATCGGAGAAACACGGACTGTAGTGAAGGTCCGCGGAAAGGAAGAAGTGGTCAGGCATCTTCAGGATATAGGATTTGCGCCGGGGTCACAGGTGCAGGTGCTCGGTGAGACTGCCGCAGGCATGATTCTTCTGGTAAAAGGTGCCCGTATTGCGCTGGACAGAAGCCTGGCAAACAAGATTATGGTAGCGTAGCGCATGCGGCGGGAAGGAGAAGAAGATGCAGACTTTGAAAGAAGTACCTGTGGGAAAGAGCGTTTCAGTCGTGAAACTGCATGGAACGGGCGCGGTGAAGCGCAGGATCATGGATATGGGAATCACGAAAGGGACGGAGGTTTATGTCCGCAAAGTAGCTCCGTTGGGAGATCCGGTGGAAGTGACTGTACGCGGTTATGAACTGTCTCTGAGAAAAGAAGACGCGAAGATGATCGAAGTACAGTAAGGAGCTTTTTTGACGGCCGCAGAAAGCGGCTTATTTTTAGCAGCATGGGTTAGGAGATACTAACCCCGAGGAGGAGAAGATGTCAATGAAAATCGCACTTGCCGGCAATCCGAACAGCGGCAAAACCACATTGTTTAATGCGTTGACCGGCGCCAACCAGTTTGTGGGAAACTGGCCCGGCGTTACTGTCGAGAAAAAGGAAGGAAAACTGAAAGGCCACTCAGATGTGACGATCATGGACCTTCCCGGAATCTATTCCCTTTCCCCTTACACTCTGGAGGAAGTGGTCGCCAGAAATTATCTGATCGCGGACCGGCCGGACGCGATCCTGAATATTGTAGACGGCACGAATCTGGAGCGTAACCTTTACCTGACCACACAGCTGATAGAGCTGGGGATTCCGGTCGTCATGGCCGTCAATATGATGGACATTGTGAGAAAAGAGGGCGACCAGATCTACACAGACAAACTCAGCAAGGAGATGGGCTGTAAAGTCGTCGAGATCTCCGCGCTGAAAGGAACCGGCGTCAAAGAGGCGGCAGAAGCCGCGGTACAGGCAGCGTCTTCCAATGCATACCAGCCGGTCGTACATACATTTGATAAAAAAGTAGAAGAAACGCTGACGGATATTGAGAATATGCTTGGATCAGAAGTGCCCGAAGAGCAGAAACGTTTCTTCGCCATCAAACTGTTTGAGCGCGACGACAAGATCGGCGACCAGCTGAAAACGGCGCCGGACGTGGAAAATATCATCGCCGGGCTGGAAAAAGAGATGGACGACGATTCTGAAAGTATCATTACCAATGAGCGTTACAATTTTATTGCATCTATCATTGGAAAGTGTTATAAAAAAGCAAGAAAAGGCGAGATGTCCATATCGGATAAGATCGACCGGGTCGTGACCAACCGTATCCTGGCACTGCCGATTTTCGCGCTGGTTATGTTTGTCGTATATTACGTGTCCGTTACCACTGTTGGAACCATCGTTACAGACTGGACCAACGACGTGCTGTTCGGAGAGATCATCCCTCCGGCCATCGAGAGCGTGCTGGTGAGCCTGAACTGCGCGGACTGGCTGCAGGGGCTGATTCTGGACGGCATTGTAGGCGGCGTGGGAGCAGTCCTGGGATTTGTTCCGCAGATGTTCGTGCTGTTCCTGTTCCTGGCTTTCCTGGAAGGATGCGGATATATGGCGCGTATCGCGTTCATCATGGACCGTATTTTCCGGAAGTTCGGACTGTCCGGCAAATCCTTCATTCCGATGCTGATCGGTTCCGGATGCGGCGTGCCGGGCGTTATGGCTTCCAGAACGATTGAAAATGACCGCGACCGTAAGATGACGATCATGACGACCACTTTTGTGCCCTGCGGAGCGAAACTGCCGATCATTGCCCTGATCGCGGGCGCGCTGTTTGACGGAGCGTCCTGGGTGGCGCCGAGCGCGTATTTCGTAGGTATTGCGGCGATCATCTGCTCCGGTATTATTCTGAAGAAGACGAAGCTGTTCGCCGGAGACCCGGCTCCGTTTGTTATGGAGCTTCCGGCATACCATCTGCCTACGGTTGGAAGCGTGCTCAGAAGCATGTGGGAGAGAGGCTGGTCCTTTATTAAAAAAGCCGGTACGATCATTCTTCTGTCCACCATCGTTCTGTGGTTCCTGCAGGGTTACGGCTGGGGACCGGACGGATTCGGCGCGGTGGAACTGGAAGACAGCATCCTGGCGTCCATCGGAAACGCGATTGCATGGATCTTCACTCCGCTGGGCTGGACGCAGGGAGGCCAGGGCTGGAAGATGACTGTGGCGGCAGTAACCGGCCTGATCGCGAAAGAGAACGTGGTGGCTACCTTCGGTGTCCTGTTCGGCTTTGCCGAAGTGGCGGAAGACGGCGCAGAGATCTGGGGAGATCTGGCGGCGTGCATGACCACGGTATCCGCATACAGCTTCCTGGTATTCAACCTGCTGTGCGCTCCCTGTTTCGCGGCCATGGGCGCGATCAAGAGAGAGATGAACAATACCAGGTGGTTCTTCATCGCGATCGGCTATCAGTGCGGCCTGGCATATCTGGTGTCTCTGTGCATCTACCAGATCGGCACCTGGATCACCACAGGAGCCTTCGGCATCGGCACGGCTGCGGCATTGGTGATCATTGCGCTCTTTATCTGGCTGCTGGTGCGTCCGTATAAGCAGGACGGAAAACTGAAAGTGAATCTGAAAGGAATGGCGAAAGCATAATGGGAACCTTGATCGTTGGAATCGTTATACTGGCAATCGCAGCTGCCGCGGTACGCAGTATCTGGAAGGATAAAAAGTCCGGAAAATCCTGCGCCGGGTGCAGCGGAGGATGCTCCGGATGCAAGATGAAAGAATGAATGGAAGAGAGCAGGAGAAAAAACAGATCCTGGAACTGTTTCGCAAAAAAGGAATGCGGATCACCAAGCAGCGGGAACTGATTCTGGATATTGTCCTGGAGAATGAATGCAGCTGCTGCAAGGAGATCTATTACCGCGCGGCGAAAAAGGATAAAAATATCGGGATCGCCACGGTTTACCGTATGATCAATTCGTTAAGCGAACTGGGGCTTTTCCGGCAGAATATGCCTTATTGTCTCGCGGGCAGCGATTCCGGCGAATCAGGGAACGGCTGTAAAATATTTTTAAAGGATCAAAACGTAGTGGAACTGAACTTTGAAGAATGGAGAAAGGTGCTTGAGAAAGCGCTCATCCAGAAGGGATATTCCGAGGATGTGGAGATCGATCATATCATATTGAAATAAGGTAAGGCTGACGGGGCATGCCATATCGGCATGTCCCGTTTCTTGTGCCTGAGAAAGGGATATGGTATAGTGGCAGGGATATTTGGGAGAGGAGGATGTGTATGAAAGAAGGCGTCCGGCTGACGGAGGGAGCCATCGGGAAATCGTTGTTCCTGTTTGCGCTGCCGTTGTTCGGAAGCAGTCTGATCCAGCAGCTGTACAATACGGTGGATCTGATTTTTGTGGGAAGGATTCTGGGGACAGACGCATCGGCGGCTGTGGGATCCGGAGGACTTGTAGTGACGTGTATTCTGGGGCTGTTTACAGGTCTCGGCGTAGGCGTGGGGATCGCAGCCGGACATGCCTTTGGCGCTGACGACGGAGAGGAACTGGATCAGGTCGTCCATACGGCTGCGGGGATTTCCATAGCGGGAGGCATCCTTTTCACGATTTTAGGATGGATTCTGACGCCTGTATTTCTCAGGTGGCTGAATACGCCGGAAAATATCCTGGGGCTGTCCGTGGTCTATCTGCGCATTTATTTTCTGAGTCTGCTGTTTATCATAGCCTACAACATCAGTTCCGGGATTTTAAGATCCCTGGGAGATTCCCGGATGCCTATGCTGTATCAGCTTGCTGGCGGTATCGCCAACGTATTCGGAAATGCCTTTTTTATGTATGTGCTGAAACTGGGAGTGGCAGGAGCTGCTTTGTCCACGATGCTGTCGCAGGGAGTAGCCGCGGCGCTTACGGTGAGGCATTTACGCCGGATGCAGGGACCGTACCGGCTGCGATTTTCCAGGATCCGTATCCATCCTCATACCTGCGGGAAGATTCTGCGGGTGGGGATTCCTTCGGCGGTGCAGTCCGTGGTGATCACCCTCTCCAACCTCATCGTGCAGTCCCGCATCAACGGCCTGGGCGTGGACAGCATTGCCGCGTTTACGATCTATTTTAAAGTGGAGAACTTGGTCTATCTGCCGATCCTGGCTGTGGGGCAGGCCAACGCCGCGTTCGCCAGCCAGAATATGGGGGCGGGTTTCGTGGAGAGGATAAAGAAGGGAACATGGACGTCCGCCGCTATGGGCGTCTTTATGACGGTGCTGATCAGCACCGCTGTACTTTTGTTCCCGGGCTTTGTGCTGGGATGGTTCAGTACGGAAGCCGCGGTGATCCGTCTGGGAACGCAGATCGTGCAGATCACGTTTCCATTTTATTTTCTGTATGTGTTTCTGGAGGTGTTCGCGGGCACGCTCCGAGGAGCCGGGCGCGCGGCGGCGCCTATGCTGGTCGTGATTTTGAATCTGTGCGTGGTGAGGATTCTGGTCCTGGAGGCGGTCATGAGAGTCTGGCGAAACGTACAGGGCGTAGCGCTGATTTATCCGGTTACCTGGGCGGTGACGGCGCTGTGCCTGTTTGCCTGCTATAAAGAGATCCGGTGGGAGGAGCCGGGAAAGGCCGCCGGTATATCAAATTGGAATTAGACAGATCACGAAAACAGGAAGTATAATATAACTGTTTATAAAAAGGAATACTGTATTTCGTGGAGTCTGGTTCTGCTTTGCGCAGATGAAAAGAGAAACCGGTGCAAGTCCGGTGCGATCCCGTCACTGTGATAGGGAGCCGGCAGCAAATATGTCACTGGGGATGAAAGCCCCGGGAAGGCGCTGCCTGCGATGAACTTAAGTCAGGAGACCTGCCAGTTTTCCGTGGAGACACTCATACGGTGTATATGAGGACTGCATACGAAAGAGATGGATATATCGGATTGTACGGATGCGGTAGTCCGGCAGGAACTTGTAATGGCGGTGCGGTTATAGATGCCTAATATCTCTGTTGGTAAATATGTTGTTTTTTGAACCCCTGTGAGTGCAGGGGTTCTTATTTTGTAAGAAAATCTTTCAAGGAAAAGGAAGGAAAAAAGATGAAAAGAACAACGAAAAAGATTTTAACGCTTGGTATGACGGCGGCGCTGGCTACAGGAGCGCTGGCCGGATGCGGGTCCTCCGGATCAGGGAACGGCACAGCTGCGCAGAGCGGAAGTGCGGACGGAGAGAAAGTCCTGACATTTGGCTGCCAGAATTACGGGGACGGCCTGGTGGATCCGACCAATCAGATCAACGCAGCCTGGAACTGCATGCGTTACGGCGTAGGAGAAGCGCTGTTCCGGTTTAACGATAACATGGAAGTGGAACCCTGGCTGGCAGAATCTTATGAAGTATCGGATGACCATCTGACCTGGACGATCAAGCTGAAAGACGGAATCAAATTTTCCGACGGCTGCGATATGACGGCCACTAAGGTAAAAGAATCCCTGGATCGTCTGAAGGTAGAAGGCCCGAACGGATCATCCACTCCGGAGCGTTTCCTGGAGTATGAGGCAGAGATCACTGCGGATGATGAGGCGAACACCATTACCATCCAGACGGTGACGGCTTATCCGGATCTGCCGGGCAACCTGGCTTATCCGGTCATGGCGATTGTGGACGTGGCGGATACCACGGACTGGGATCACGGCGTGATCGGAACCGGTCCGTATGTCATCGACACCTTTACGGAGCAGGTGGGCTATACGCTGGTCGCCAATGAAAATTACAGAGAAGACGTGCCGTATGACAGAGTCGAGCTCCTGTATATGAGCGATGCGAGCGCAAAGGCCATGGCGCTCAAGAACGGGCAGGTTGACCTGGTGGAAAATATCACCAATGTGGCGGATATTCAGGAACTGCAGAACGACGAGAATTTCACCGTAGACATTGCCAGCGGCGTGCGGTGCGGTTTCTCCTGGATCAATTTTAACGGTGTGCTTGGAAATGACGCACTGCGCCAGGCGGTGATTATGGGCATCGATGATGAAGGTATCTGTGCCTCCAATCTGATCGGCGGGTTATATACGCCGGGATATTCTGTACTGCCTTCCAATCTTTCCTACGGATATGATACGCTGGAGAATCCATTCGCTTATGACGCGGGAGCAGCGAAGCAGCTGCTGGACGACGCGGGCATCGTGGACACGGACGGAGACGGTATCCGGGAACTGGACGGAGAGAACATCATCCTGGACTATGTATACTATGGCAACCGCCTGCTGAAAGAATTTGCCCAGGCGCATCATCAGTATCTGAATGAAATCGGCATCGAGGTCAACGAGCGGGAAGGCAGTTCCGATGACCAGTGGAGCAACCTGGTGGCAGGAGACTATGATTTCAACGGAAATAACTGGACTACCGTAGGAAATGGAGACCCCACCGAATATATGGCGAACTGGTACAGCAAGTCGGCGTCCAACTACTGTGGATATGCCAATGAGGAATACGATCAGCTCTATGAGCAGCTGCTGACCGAGATGGATGAGGGAACCCGTACCGAGATCATCACACGCCTGCAGCAGATCCTGATCGACGATGCGGCGGTTCTGGTGGACGGATATTACAACAGCTCCATGATCTATTCCAAGAACGTGGGCTACGCGCATATTCATACGGCCGATTACTATTGGCTGAGCACGGAGATCGTTCCGGCGGAGTAAACGGATAAGCAAGGGGTGATAGTGTGACAAGAAAACAACTGGTTTCCAGACTGCTGCAGATTGTAGTGGTATTGATAGGCATCAGTTTTCTGACCTTCCTGCTGACTTATCTGTCGCCGGGAGATCCGGTGCGGACGATGCTCAGCGCCACCGGCGTCATGCCCAGCGAAGAACTGGTACAGTCGATCCGCGAGCAGATGGGACTGAACGACCCGTTCTTTACTCAGTATTTCCGGTGGCTGGGCAACTGCCTTCATGGAGACTTTGGAGATTCTTACTCCTTCAGCAGGCCGGTGGTGGAGCTTCTGGCAGCCCGCCTCTGGCCGACCCTGAAGCTTACGATCTTCTCCATGGTCCTGATGCTGATTATATCGGTTCCGCTGGGCATGTGCTCCGCGGTGTACAAGGATTCCTGGATCGATAATCTGGTGCGGGGATTTACCTTCCTGGGTATCTCCCTGCCCAACTTCTGGGCAGGACTTCTGCTGATGCTGGTCTTCTGCGTCCAGGTCAACTGGCTTCCGGTAATCTGCTCCGGAGGAGACTTTAAAAGCATGATCCTGCCCTCTGTGACGCTGGCGATCGCCATGTCCTCCAAATATACCAGACAGGTCCGTACGGCGGTGCTGGAAGAACTGAGCCAGGATTATGTGACGGGAGCCCGCGCCAGAGGCGTGGCGGAGTGGAAGGTACTCTGGCTGAACGTATTTCCCAATTCCCTTCTGCCCCTGATCACCATGCTGGGCCTTTCCGCAGGCTCCCTGCTGGGAGGAACTTCGGTGGTGGAAGTGATCTTTTCCTATCCGGGGCTGGGAAATCTGGCAGTATCGGCGATTACCTCCTGCGATTACAATTTGATCCAGGGGTATGTGCTGTGGATCGCCCTGATCTACATGGCGATTAATCTGGCTGTGGACATATCATATAATTTCGTGGACCCGCGCATGAGACTGAAGAGGTGAGCAATATGAAAAAGAAAAATTTTTTTATGAGAAATAAAACTTTCACCGTCTTTGGTGTCCTGGCGATCCTGATCATCCTGACGGCCGTTTTCGCCCCGGTGGTCACCGGAGGGGTCAACCCTGCGGAAGGAGACCTGTCGACCGCGATCCAGCCGCCCGGCCCGGGACACGTCTTCGGAACCGACAAGCTGGGACGCGACATCTTTACACGCGTGATCTACGGGGCCAGGGTATCGCTGACCGCGTCCTTTTCCGTCGTGATCCTGATCTTTGTGATCGGGACGGTGCTGGGGATCCTGGCGGGATATTTCGGAGGAGCCGTGGACGCGGTGATCATGCGTATCGCGGATATGCTGATCTCTTTCCCCGGACTGGTGCTGGCGATGGCCGTGGCGGGCATCATGGGGGCGAGTATCCGCAACGCGGTGATCGCGCTTGCCGTTGTAAGCTGGACGAAATATGCCAGGCTGGCACGGAGCCTGGTAATGAAGATCCGCGACCGGGATTTTGTTGCAGCGGCGGTCGTCACGGGATCGAAGACGCCCTACATACTGCTGCACTATATGCTGCCCAATGTGCTGCCTACGTTGGTGATCACGGCGGCGGCGGATATCGGCAGCATGATGTTGGAACTGGCGTCCCTGTCTTTCCTGGGATTCGGCGCGAAGGCTCCGGCCGCGGAATGGGGACTTATGCTGAATGAAGGACGGGCATATATGCAGGCGGCGCCCTGGCTGATGGTATTCCCCGGCATCGCGATCTTCATTACGGTCGTGGTTTTTAATATGCTGGGGGACGGTCTCCGGGATATTCTGGATCCTAAAAATGAGTAGGGGGTGCGTGAAGAGATGGCAATGCTTGAATTAAAAGATGTGATGATTTCTTACGGCGGCGTACCCACAGTGCAGAGTTTTCATCTGAGCCTGGAAGAAGGAGAGATCTGCAGTATCGTAGGAGAGAGCGGAAGCGGAAAGACCACGGTGATCCGCGCGGTTCTGGGCCTTCTGCCCGGCGGAGGAAAAGTGACGAAGGGGGATATCCTCTTTGAAGGAGAGACGCTTCTGGATAAATCCAAAGAAGAATGGCGGAAGATCCGGGGATCGAAGATCTCCATGATCTTCCAGGATTCCGGCGCCATGCTGAATCCTACCAGGAAAATAGGGAGCAGTTTTGTGGAATACATCCGTACGCATGAAAGGATCTCCAAAAAGGACGCCTGGGAAAAAGGCGTCGAAATGCTGGAGCGCATGCGCCTTCCAAACGGAGACAATATCATGAAAAGCTATCCTTTCCAGTTGTCCGGCGGCATGCGTCAGAGGGTCGGCATCGCTATGGGCATGACGTACCAGCCGAAGCTTTTGCTGGCGGATGAGCCCACCAGCGCGCTGGACGTGACGACTCAGGCACAGATCATCCGTCAGTTTATGGAGCTGAGAGAGGAATATGGGACAAGTATCATCATGGTGACGCACAATCTGGGCGTGGCGGCCTACATGTCCGACCATATTGCCGTGATGAAAGAGGGAATCGTGGAAGACGAAGGCTCAAGGGATTATATCTTAAAGAACAGCCGGGATGAGTACACGAGAAAGCTTCTCGATGCGGTTCCTTCCCTGGGAGGTGTGCGATATGTTTGACGAAAAAGACGTTGTCCTGGAGGCAAGGCATGTGACGCGGAAGTTTCCCGCGCCGGGCGGCCGTACGCTGACTGCCTGCCGGGACGTGAATCTGAAACTGTATAAAGGAAAGACTCTGGGGCTGGTGGGCGAGTCCGGCTGCGGAAAGAGCACGTTCATGCGTTTCCTGGTGTCTCTGGATACGCCCACGGAGGGCGAGATCTTTTTCCATGGAAAGGATATCACCAGGATGAAAGGGGAAGAACTGCGCCAGAACCATCAGTATATACAGATGGTATTCCAGGATCCTTCCGCTTCTTTCAATCCGAAGATGAAGATACGGGATATTATCTGTGAGCCCCTGATGAATTTTAAAAGGATTCAGGCGTCCGAGAAGGAGGAGACGGCCCGCAGGCTGCTGGAAATGGTGGATCTGCCCGGCGATTTCGCGGACCGGTATCCCCACAATATGTCCGGAGGTCAGCGGCAGCGTGTGGCGATCGCCCGCGCCATCGCTCTGGAACCGGAGATTATAGTCATGGACGAGGCCACCTGCGCGTTGGATGTATCTGTGCAGAAAACGATCGTCGAGCTGGTCGTGGGACTCCAGAAGAAAAAAGGGATTTCCATCGGCTTTATCGCCCATGACCTGGGACTGATCCAGTCTTTTGCCCACCAGATCGCCGTTATGTATCTGGGGACCATCGTGGAGGTGCTTCCGGGAGAAGAGATCAGCTCAAAGGCCATGCACCCGTATACGCAGGCGCTTTTGGGCGCTGTGTTCGACCTGAACATGGACTTCTCCAAAAAGATAGAAAGCATCGAGAGCGAAGCGCCGAGCCCTCTGGATATGCCGCCCGGATGCCCGTTCCAGGACCGGTGCGGACACTGCATGGAAATATGCAGAAAAACGCTGCCGGCGCTCAGGGATATGGGAGAAGGACATCAGGTGGCGTGTCATCTGTATGATGAAAAATAAAAAGAGCGGTGCTCTCTTATTGCGAACTGAAAGAAAGAGAGGGTGAAAAGAAAGATGAGAACGAGACATATTTTCGTATGGCTCATAACTCTGATATTCTCCGCGGTCCTGGCGGGCTGCGGAGAAGTCTCCCAGAAGGAGACGGAAGCGGAATCGGACGGTCAGCTGCATAAAATCGGAGTGCTGGTGTACAATCTGGCGGATGAAGAGGTAATGTCATTCCGGAATTATCTGGAAAATTATATCGGGGAGTGTTTCCCGGATGTGGAATTTCTGTATTCGGACAGCGTAGCAGATGAAGACGGGATCCAGGCGTTTCTGGCCACAGCCCATGAGAACGATGTGGAAGGGATCATGTCTTTCCTGTCTTATGATCTGGAAGCGGAGGTGGCGGCGTGCGAAGAGTATGGGATGTATTACCTGATGGCTTCCGGCACAGTGCCGGAAGAATCCTTTGCGGAAGTACAGGATAACCCGTATTTTCTCGGCGTAATCGGTCCCGGAACCCAGATCGAGTACCAGGCGGGGGAAGAGATGGCAAAATACTTTATCGAGGAGACGTCGGGAGACTCTTATCTGATCTACAGCGGCGGAGCCGCCCAGGGAAATGAGATGCACCGTATCCGGACTCTCGCAATCCTGGAAACTCTGCAGGATTCTTATGGAACTACGTTTGACGTCCCGACAGACGCGCTGGCTCTGACGGAGGAGCCGGTGACGGTACAGTCGGGAGATCTGACCATATGCGTATATCCTGGTTATGTACGCATGGACGGCGTGCGCGAGGGTGCGGCGAAGGAGCTGAACAGCGGCGCATATGATTCCGCCATGGCGGTGCTGCCGGTAGGCCCGCTGGTGGAAGAAGCCGGAAGAGTGAATATCCCGCTGGGGACTATAGACGCTTACACAGAAGGAAACCAGCTGCTTTTTAACAATGGCAGGCTGGATTATGTAACCGGAAAATACAGTTCGATCATCGGACCGTCTCTCGCGGCCATGTACAATGCAGTGAAAGGATACGCGGAGGATTTCCGGCAGGACGGAAAAGCGTTCCAGGTGACCCAGGGATTCTGGAGTTCTTCGGACAAAGACGATTACGCGGAGAAGTACGCGCTTGCATCCGGCATTACGCTAAATGCGTATAATTATGAGGATCTGCAGAATGTATGCAAAGACTATAATCCGGACGCGTCGCTGGAGGAACTGATCTCGCTGGCGGGCGCCTACACTTATGAAGACGCGCTGGCAAGGCGGGGACAATAACCGTTTCGGAGGATGAATATTTGAGGATAGGAACACTGAACATTTCAGAGGGAGAAAAGAAAACAGGAAGCCTTCCGGTACCCGGAACAGAATATGAGTTGCCCCTGACGGTAATCTGCGGCGGGGAAGGTCCAGTGACGCTGATCACGGCGGGGATCCACAGCGCGGAATATCCCGGGATCCAGGCAGCCATAGAGCTGGCGGAGGAAACAGAGCCGGAAAAGGTGAAAGGTACGCTGATCATCGTCCCGGTGGTGAATGTGAGCGGCATCGTCAGGCGGTGTATGAGCATGGTATATGAAGACAACAAGAACCTGAACCGGGAATTTCCCGGAAGCCCGGACGGTACGGTGGCGGACAGGATCTGCCACACGGTCACGACGGAGCTGTTCTCCAGGGCGGACTACTATCTGGATCTTCATTCGGGAGATGCGTTTGAAGAACTGGTTCCCTACATCTACTATGTGGGACCGGTGGATGCGCAGGTTAGAGAAAAAGCATATGCCATGGCCTCGTGCGCAGATGTGCGTTATATGGTGGAGTCCCAGTGTACCGCAGGAGGAGCGTATAACCATGCCAGTACGCTGGGGATTCCCAGCATCCTGCTGGAACGGGGGTGCCGGGGGCTGTGGAACCGGGAGCAGGTGGAGCAGGACAAGGCGGACGTGCGGCGGATCCTGTCCTATATCTATGAAGGGATCCTGCCGGATCGGGACGAGTTTCCGGAGAGGGAGCTGTTTGAGGAAGCGGTCTATGAAGACGCACCCTGCGCAGGTTTCTGGTACCCGCGGTATCACGCGGGAGAAAAGATCCGGGAGGGAGAAACGCTGGGAGAGATCCGGGATGTATTCGGAAAGACGCTGCATATCTGCTGCGCGAAGGCTTCCGGGGTGATCCTGTATCAGACCTGCAGCCTGAACATCCCGGAAGGCGGTCCGATGATCGCGTATGGAGTCCGCAGATAGATGAAAACGATTATTACAGGATCGGTTCAATCACCGCGCGGAAATACCGGTCCAGTTCTTCCGGGGTCTGTTTTCTGCGGCCCCGGATCCACCATAATACCATTTCCACAAAACTTCCCGATATATGATTGACCAGAAAATCCTGCGGTACCGTCCTGGCTGATCCGGAGTCCTGAGAAACAAAAAGGCTCTGGATCAGTTCATTCAGGCTGTCTTTGAAATACCTGAGGAATATTTCGCTGCTCTCGCAGGAGAGCAGTCCCAGAATATTGTGGTCGTTTTCCTGCAGATGGTGAAGAAGATGGCAGAATACGGATTCGGGAGCCCGTTTATCTGAATACAGTCCGTGAGTATGGGTGTGGTCCATGGCGGTGCTGATGATATGTCCGAATAATTCTTCACACAGCGCCTTTAAAAGGTCGTCTTTTGTTTCAAAGTGGGCGTAGAAAGTTGTGCGGCCCACATTGGCGGCGTCGATAATATCCTGCACCGTGATCCGGCTGTAGCTTTTCTGCTCGAGAAGACCGGCAAATGCCTGAAAAATAGCTGTTCTGGTTTTCTGCTGACGTCTGTCCATTCTTTTCCTCCGTACAAAATTGAAAAATTGTTCTGTAAGAAACACGGGGATGAAATCATCCATTGCATTTATTCGTTCGTTTGTTAAAATAAAAATGAACAAGGTGTTCGCTATTGAATTAATTGTACGGAAATGAAAGGGGTATGTCAAGATGTGGAAAAAATGCAGTGATTTCCTGGCCGGAGCGCCGATGACGGCGGTGGCGGGAGTCTTTCTTCTGATGGATCTGATTCCTCATTTGATGGGAAAGGACTTTTTCCCGGTATCGCCCTCCTGGGTGACGGTCCTGATCTGCGGCATTCCGCTGTTCTATCTGGCGCTGTGGAGAATGGTTCACAATCCGGGCATCAGTAAGATCTCGTCCGCTCTGCTGATCTGCATCGCCATGTTTGCGGCCATCGGGATCGGGGACCTGTTCGCGGCCGGCGAAGTGGCTTTTATCATGGCGGTAGGAGCGCTTCTGGAGGACGCCACGACGAACCGGGCGAAGAAAGGGATCAAAAACCTGATCCGCCTCGCGCCGGCAAAAGGCCGCAGGCTGCGGGACGGAGCAGAAGAGATGATCCCGGCGGAAGAGATCCGGAAGGGCGATATCCTGCGGGTTCTTCCGGGGGAAGCGGTTCCGGTAGATGGAATTATCATAAAAGGGGAGACTTCCGTGGACCAGTCGGTGATCACGGGGGAGTCCCTTCCGGTGGATAAAGGCGTGGGAGAAGAGGTCTTCTGCGGTACAGTGAACCGTTTTGGGGCGATTGATATCCGGGCGGCAAAAGTGGGAGAGGACAGTTCCCTGCAGAAACTGATCCGCATGGTACAGGAAGCGGAAAATAAGCAGGCTCCCATGCAGCGCATTGCCGACAAGGCTGCGAGCTGGCTGGTTCCTTTTGTACTTTTGATCGCCATAGGCGCGTACATAGGGACCGGAAATATTGTCACGGCGGTTACGGTTCTGGTTGTATTCTGTCCCTGCGCGCTGGTATTGGCGACGCCGACGGCAGTGATAGCGGCCATCGGGCAGGCGGCGAAGCACGGAGTGATCATAAAATCCGGAGAAGCCCTGGAGAAAATGGGAAAAGTCGATACGGTCGCATTTGATAAAACCGGTACTCTGACTTACGGATGCCTGGCAGTCAGCGATATTTTGTCTCTGGAGCCTGCCGTAAGCAGAGACCGGCTGCTTTCGCTGGCTGCTTCTGCTGAAGCGAAAAGCGAACATCCGCTGGGAAAAGCGATCGTGAATTATGCAAAAGAAAGAGATATTCCAATTATGGAATCTGAGGTGTTCCGGATGCAGGGAGGAAGGGGAATTTATGCAGAGCTGGAAGACCACCGGCTGCTCTGCGGAAATGAAAAGTATCTTGCTGAAAACGGCGTTTTTGTCAGCGCTGACACTTGTTTCATAATGGAGCAGCTGCGAATGCAAGGTAAAGCACTGGTTCTTGTAGCAGACAGAGGCGCCTGCACCGGTATCATCGCGCTTTCGGATCTACTGAGGGAGGAAGCAAAAGATATGGTCTCCCGGCTGGCCGGAATGCATACCCGTACCGTTTTGCTTACCGGCGATAATAAAAAGGCGGCAGACTATTTTGCCCTCCAGGCCGGCATCTCTGATGTCAAACCGGAACTTTTGCCTGAGGAAAAGGTCTGGAATATCGAAAAACTGCAGAAAGAAAACCATCGGGTCTGCATGATCGGTGATGGCGTCAATGATGCGCCGGCCCTGAAAGCTGCCGATGTCAGCGTCGCCATGGGAAGCATGGGAAGCGACATCGCGGTGGAAGCTGCGGATGTGGCGCTGATGGGCGACGACCTGTCCAAAATCCCGTATTTGAAGCGGTTGTCTGACGCGACGGTGAAAACAATCAAGGTAAGCATTGCTCTTTCCATGTGCATCAATTTTGCGGCGGTGTCCCTCTCCCTTATGGGAGTCCTGAATCCCACTACAGGAGCATTGGTGCATAACGCGGGATCCTGCCTGGTGGTGCTGATCGCGGCGCTCTTATATGACAGGAAATTTCCAGAACAGGCGATAACGGAAAGATAAAAAGTATATTTTTCGATATGGGCATTGAAAGTTTTCCGGGGTACTATAATGTGGGAAGATAATACGCAAGAATGCGGAGGTGTTTTATGGGAGAATATAAGCCGCCTTTTACAATATACAAGTAAGGCCCTTATGGAAAAGCTGGAACTAAAATCCAGAGAAGGTTTCCGCAGAAATTATCTGCATCCTGCTGTTGAAGTAAATCTTATCAGGATGACCATTCCGGATAAGCCGAACAGCAGAAATCAAAGATATGTAAAGATTTAAAGACGTATGCCAAACTGGCATGTCACATCTCTTGCGGCGGCAATCGGTTGGTGCTATAGTACACATGTGATCAGAAAGATCAATCAATAACATCCACAGGTGCTCTGCTCTGGATACACGGAGCGGGTGAAAAGGGAAACAGGTGAGAATCCTGTGCGAACTCGTCACTGTATGCAGGGAGTATCCGTCCACAAGGCCACTGGGAGACCGGGAAGGCGGCCGGATATGGAGATCTGCGAGTCAGGAGACCTGCCTGTGGGAGACAGGGGATATCCCAGGCCACGAGTAATTGGTCGTATGCATACCATAATGGCGTTAGTGCGTCCTTTTACCCTCATGCCCTCCTCCCCGGAGGGCGTTTTTGTTTTCGCGAGACAGGAACAGAAAAATGGGGAACAGATGGAAAACCATCACAGACAAGGAGGGACAAAAATGAAAAAGAGAATGGCGAAATTATTGACAGTTCTTCTGGTATCGGCATCTTGTCTGGCAGGATGCGGCGGTCAGACGCAGGAGACTGCGCAGACAGCAGAGACGGAAGTGACAGAAGATACCGCAGAAAGCACAGAAGACGCTGCTGCAGCAGAGGATACAGAATCCGCAGAGAGCGAAGAGGACGCGGATCAGGCAGCGGCAGATAATGTAGCTGCTCTCATTGACGCTATTTATGTACAGCAGAGAACCGATGAGACAGACGCGCAGTGCGAAGAAGCAAAAGCCGCATGGGACGCGCTGACGGATGCTCAGAAAGAACTGGTATCCGGAGAAAATGCAGATCCGGATTATTTTGGAAGAGATACTGGGGACGCCTCGCTGGATGATCCGCACAATCAGGATGAAATCGGCGAGAATGAGCTCCTGGTTGTAAGCTTTGGTACTTCCTTTAACGACAGCCGTGTAGAGGATATCAAAGCGATAGAAGATGCCCTGCAGGAAGCGTTCCCGGACTGGTCCGTGAGAAGAGCGTTTACCGCGCAGATCATCATCAACCATGTACAAGCGCGCGACGGAGAGTATATTGACAACATGGATCAGGCGCTGGAGCGCGCTGTGGCAAACGGCGTGCAGAACCTGGTGATCCAGCCGACTCATCTGATGCATGGTGCAGAATATGACGAGATGGTAGAAACAGTAGAGGCTTATCAGGATCAGTTCGCATCGATAGCGATTGCAGAACCGCTGCTGGGAGACGTGGGAAGCGACGCAACTGTGATCAATGCGGACAAGCAGGCCGTTGCAGAAGCGCTCACGGCGCAGGCAGTGTCAGAAGCCGGATACGACAGCGCGGAGGCGGCAGCGGAAGATGGAACCGCGTTTGTTTTCCTGGGACATGGTACTTCTCACACGGCGAATGTAAGCTACAGCCAGATGCAGACCCAGATGGCGGAGCTTGGTTATGACAATGCATTTATCGGAACTGTGGAAGGCGAACCGGAGGGCACAGACTGTGAGTCTGTCATTGCTGCAGTGGCCGATGCCGGTTATACAAAAGTAGTTCTCCGCCCGCTGATGGTGGTAGCAGGCGATCATGCGAACAACGACATGGCCGGAGAGGACGCAGAATCCTGGCTGAGCATGTTCAATGCATCCGGAAACTTCGAGAGTGTAGATGCCCAGGTGGAAGGCCTTGGACGGATCGAAGCGATTCAGCAGATCTATGTGGACCACAGCGCGGCAGTGATTGGAGAGTAAGACAGTAAGATGAAGAAAAAGATAGTTACTTTGCTGGGGATGACAGTCCTGGCATGCACACTGGCAGTCGGATGCGGAAGCTCCGGCAGCCAGCCGTCGGAGACGGAAGAAACGGTGTCGGAAGAGACCGCGGATACGGCGGAAGATACAGCGTCGGAAGAGACCGCGGGTACGACGGAAGATACAGCGCTGGAAGAGACCGCGGACGCAGCGGAAGATACAGGATCAGAAACCCCGGCGGTATCTCTGGAAGACGGAGTCTACACGGCTGAATTTGATACAGACAGTGGTATGTTCCACGTAAGCGAAGCCTGCGATGGGAAAGGGACTCTGACTGTACAGGACGGAGCCATGACGATCCATGTCTCGCTGGCTTCCAAGAACATTGTGAACCTGTATCCCGGCCTTGCCGAAGACGCGCAGAAAGAGGGCGCGGAAGTACTGGAGCCGACGACGGATTCGGTTACCTACAGCGACGGAATCACAGAAGAGGTATATGGCTTTGATGTCCCGGTTCCTACTCTGGATGAGGAATTTGATCTGGCTTTGCTGGGAACCAAGGGAACCTGGTATGACCATAAGGTGATTGTCTCGAATCCCGAGCCGGCTGAAGAAGCGGTTTCAGAGTAAAACCCGGAACAAATAGGAGGGAAAGCCCCTGCAGAGGCTTTCCCTTTTCTCGGATGGGGAGAAAGAAGCATTTGACGGAATGGAGTGATGAATTATGAGGAAGAAGGTTTGGCTGGCGGTACTGGCGTTGAGCCTGATGATGCTGCCTGTGGCAGTCTGCGCGGAGGATGTTGCTCTGGAGGATGGAGAGTATCGTGTGGATGTGGCCCTGGAGGGAGGCAGCGGCAGGTCAGAGATCGCTTCGCCGGCAGTTCTTCTGGTGCAGGACGGGCAGCCTTATATCCGTATTGAGTGGGACAGTTCGCACTATGATTATATGAAGGTGGAAGATGAGACCTATCTGCCGGTGAATGAAGAGGGGAACTCTGTTTTTGAGATCCCGGTACCTGTGTTTGATGAACCTGTAACAGTCATTGGAGATACAACGGCCATGAGTGTGCCCCACGAGATTGAATATACGCTTACTGTTGATTCCGCGTCTATTTCCCAAGGAGAACAGGCTTCCTGGTATAACAATCCGGTATTCTGGGCGGGAGCAGCCGTGGCAGCGGCCGTGCCGGCAGCCGTGGGAATATACGGAAGACGGAAGAGAAAGGGTGTTTAACATGAAACGGATAAAATTGCTGGGGATAGCGACGGTTTTACTCCTTTTATCGGGAGGATGCGGACGGACCGAAACGGCGGCGCAGGAAAGGAATACGGATATCAGTCAGGAGCTGACATACACCGGCAGTATGGATCTGGTTTATGCAGAGAAATTTGCGGTAGATTACTACGAGGATGGTTATGCGCTGATCACGGTGAACCAGGATATGCAGTATCTGCTGGTACCGGAAGGGATGGAAGCTCCGGAGGATCTGGCGGAGGGGATCGCTGTGCTGCAGCAGCCGGTGGATCATATTTATCTGGTGGCGTCAGCGGTGATGGACATGTTTGTTTCCATGGACGCGCTGGACTCGGTCCGCTTCAGCGGTCTTCAGGAGAGCGGATGGTATATCGAAGAGGCCAGGGAAGCCATGGAAGCGGGAGATATCCTGTACGCGGGGAAATATTCCGCGCCGGATTATGAACAGATTCTGGCGGAAGGATGCGGCCTGGCGGTGGAAAACACGATGATTTATCACACGCCGGAAGTGAAGGAGCAGCTGGAGAATTTCGGGATTCCGGTGTTGGTGGATTATTCCAGCTATGAAGCGGAGCCTCTGGGGCGTACCGAGTGGGTGAAGCTCTATGGCCTGCTGATCGGAAAAGAAGAGGCGGCCGAAGAGGCATTCCAGTCGGAGATGGAGGCGTTTCAGAGCATACAGGAAAGCGAAGAGGACATCGGGGATGAGAAAAGCGTGGCATTTTTCTACATTACCGCCAATGGGGAAGCAAATGTGCGGAAATCCTCAGATTATCTGGCAAAGATGATTGATATGGCGGGAGGCGAATACATCTTCCGGAACCTGGGAGACGAAGAATCGGCGTCTTCTACCGAAACGATGCAGATGGAGGAATTTTATGCGGGGGCAAAAGATGCAGATTATATTATCTACAACAGCACGATAGACGGTGAACTGTCCTCATTGGATGAGCTGCTGGCGAAAAGCCCGCTGCTGAAAGACTTTAAGGCGGTGGAGAACGGCAATGTGTTCTGTACAACCAGAGATCTGTATCAATCTTCCATGGAGCTGGGAACGATTATCTCAGATATCCACAGTATGCTTACAGACAGAACAGATATGACCTATATTTATCCGCTGGAGTGAACACTATGAGAAAGAAAAGCCGATATATTGCCGCATTTATTACTTTGGTAATCTTACTGGGCGTCGCTTTGGCGGCGAATATCTGTATTGGAAGCGTCAGCGTTCCGGTTTCTCAGGTTTGGGATATTCTGACAGGAGAGCAGGCGGACGAGGTGTACCGGAATATCGTCATGCAGATCCGTCTTCCGCGTGCTCTGGGCGGAGCTGCCATGGGCGGCGCGCTGGCATTGTCAGGATACCTGCTGCAGACTTTTTTCCATAATCCGATTGCCAGTCCGTTTACTCTGGGGATCTCTTCCGGAGCCAAGATGGTAGTGGCGCTGACGATGGTGGCGGCGCTGGGCAGTTCCCTTCAGGTCAGTTCGTGGGGACTGATCGCGGCGGCTTTCGCCGGAGCGATGATCTGTATGGGATTTGTTATCCTGATGTCCCGCTTTGTAGAACAAATGAGCATGCTTATTGTCAGCGGTGTTATGATTGGATACATCTGTTCTGCCATCACGGATTTTGTGGTGACGTTTGCGGATGACTCGGATATCGTGAATCTGCATAACTGGTCCATGGGCAGTTTTTCCGGTATTACCTGGGATAACGTGGCGGTCATATGGATCGTTATTTCAACTGCGGCCGTCTGCGTGTTTCTGATGTCGAAGCCGATCAGCGCTTATCAGATGGGGGAAGCCTATGCGAAAAATATGGGGCTGAATATTCCTCTGTTCCGCGTGCTTCTGGTATTGCTGTCCAGTATCCTTTCCGCCTGCGTGGCGGCGTTTGCCGGCCCGGTATCCTTTGTGGGGATCGCGGTGCCGCATCTGACGAAGCGTCTGTTCGGTACCGCGAAACCGATTTTGATGATTCCGGCCTGTTTCCTGGGGGGCGCCTCTTTCTGCCTGGGATGTGATCTGCTGGCCAGAAGTCTTTTTGCGCCTACAGAACTGAGCATCAGCACGGTGACAGCTGTTTTCGGCGCTCCGGTTGTCATTGTCATAATGCTGAAGGGGAAAAGAGAGAGGACGGAATCATAGATGGAAGAATTCTATTTTTATACAAAAGGGTTGACGGTGGGGTACCATGGAGTCCCTTTGATAAAAGAAGTGGAGCTAAGGCTGAAAAGAGGGGAGATCCTTACGCTGATCGGACCCAACGGGGCAGGAAAAACCACCATATTGAGAAGTATTATCCGCCAGCTGGAACCGCTGGGGGGCGTGGCGTATCTGGATGGGCAGGATGTCCAGAAACTGTCCGGACGGGAGCTGGCCAGGAAACTGTCTGTGGTCTTGACAAACCGCGTGCATCCTGAGATGATGACATGTAAGGATGTGGTGGCTACAGGACGGTACCCATATACGGGGAAGTTCGGTGTGCTGTCGAAAGAGGATCACCAGATCGTGGAGGAGTCCATGAGACTGGTACATATTCAGGAGCTGGGGTCCAGAGATTTTTCCAGGATCAGCGACGGGCAGAAACAGAGAGTGATGCTGGCGCGGGCGCTTTGCCAGGAACCGGAACTGATCGTGCTGGATGAGCCCACGTCGTTCCTGGATATCCGTTATAAGCTGGAGTTCCTGTCTATCCTCCAGAACCTGTCCCGAACGAAGAACCTGTCTGTGCTTATGTCTTTGCATGAGTTGGACCTGGCCGGGCGTATTTCTGATAAAATTGCGTGTATACACGGAGACTGTGTGGAACGCTTCGGAACTCCGGAAGAGATTTTTACCCAAGGATATATTCCGAAGCTTTACCAGATGACGGCCGGATCCTATGATGAACTGACCGGCAATCTGGAGCTGGCGCCGGTGGAGGGAAAACCGGAGGTATTTGTGATCGGCGGAGCGGGGAGCGGTACCGCGGTTTACCGGCGTCTGCAGAGATCGGGGATTCCTTTTGCCACGGGCGTACTCTGGAAAAATGACTTGGACTACCCTTCGGCAAAGGCGCTTGCCGTGGAAGTAGTGGACGAGAATGCTTTCTGCCGGATCCGGCCGGAGAAGCTGCGGCGGGCAAAGGAGCTGGTGGACGAGTGCAGGGAAGTGATCTGTACCCTGGGCGAGGAGCTGGAAGGCGGTTTCTGCGAGGAACTGAAAGAACTGGCAGAATACGCCGGACTTCAGGGAAAATTGAAAACATATGTATGACGTAGGAGTAAGGGAATATAAATTATGGATTTGAAGCAGTTACAATATTTTGTGGTCAGTGTGGACAGCGGCAGCTTTAAAAAGACGGCAGAGCTGCTCTATACTTCCCAGCCCCATGTGAGTAAGATTATCAAGTCATTGGAGACAGAGCTGCAGACCGAACTTCTGGTCCGAAAGGCCAGAGGCGTGGAAATGACGGAAGCCGGGAGAAAGGTGTATGAACACGCCTGCCGGATCCTGGTAGAGTCGGGGCAGATCTATACTTCCAGTGATCGCCGCCGGTCGCGGACATTGAGGATCGCGGCGCATCCCAGCGACCGGCTGGAAGAGATGTTTCAGGAATTTTATATACAGGAAAAAGATCTGGATGCCCAGTACCTGGAATGTGATCTGGAAGGAATCTTCCAGGCGCTGCATCGCCATACGGCGGAAGTGGGGTTCACGTATGTGGACCAGAAACAGATGACGGCGTTCCATCAGACGCTGGAGTATAAAAGACTGGAGTTTACAGAGCTGGGGAAGACGGGACCGCTGCTGTTCGCGGGGCCTAAAAATCCGTTTTACCGGGCGGCCTTTGTGACCGGAAAGGACCTGCGGGATCTGCGCTATGTCCAGAACGAGGACGACCAGGACACACTGAGCATACAGTTGATTCCGGAAAGGGACGATTACCGGTATTATCGGAGACGGGGGAAGGTCATGCAGACCAACAGCCGCCGCCTGCTGGTAAAATTGCTCCGGGAGACGGATCTGTGCCATATCGGCTGCGGTTTTTCTCCGGACCTGTCTGCCCATGATACAATACGGGCTATTCCGATCAAAGGGACGGAAGAGAGCATCTCTTTTGGCTATATAAGCCGAAAGAGAGACGGGCTTTCAGAGGATGGCAAACGGTTTGTAAAACATATAAAAAAATGTCTGGCAGAAAAGGCCGCTTCTTGTTGAGAAAGAACCTCAGCAAGAGCGGTTGCTTTTTTCCGAGCTTTTTGCTATGATTAGTTAGCAACAACTAATTAGCTACAACTAACTCGGAAGGAAGTAAGACTGAGATGGACAGAAACATTTGGGAGACCATAGCCAATCAATGCGCCCCTGTTCTGATGGATGTGAAGCCTTCTAATCTGCTGATCCTGACCAGAGCAGAGGAAGCGGCTTTCCGGCAGATGGATGAAATCGAAGGGATCTCCTGCATTTGCCTGCACTCCGGGAAAAAGAGCACCTGGCTCCTGTACCGGAAGGACCGCCTGGAGGCGGCGCTGATCTGGCCCCAGGTCCGGGAATTTCTGGAAACATACGGATACGGGAGGTTCTCCTTTGAAGAGATGCTGACGCGCATGGCGTGGAGGTATACGCTGTACAAGGAGAAACAGGCCGATTTTCCGCATGAACTGGGGATTTTTCTGGGATATCCGCTGGGAGATGTGAAAGGATTCATCAAACACCAGGGAAAAAATTTTCTGTGCTCCGGATACTGGAAAGTCTATCAGAATGAAAACCGTGCGCAGGAGACATTTCAGCTTTACAGAGCGGTCCGGGACGTGATGCTGAAAATGCTGTCCGCAGGCAGAAGCCTGTATGAGATCAGCAGCTATGCAGTCTAAAAAATCAGGAGGAGATTTCAGATGGGTGAGATTATTATCGCATATTGGAGCGGCTCAGGAAATACGGAAGCGATGGCTTCTATGGTGGCAAAGGGAGTGGAGGCAGCAGGAAAGAGCGCCAAAGTGGTATCGATCGACGATTTCCAGGCGTCAGAACTTAAGGATGAGGCAGTCTTTGCGCTGGGATGCCCGGCCATGGGAGACGAAGTCCTGGAAGAGACGATCGTGGAACCGTTTGTGGCGGAGGTAGAGAAATTTGCGTCCGGGAAAAAGATTGGCCTGTTCGGCTCTTACGGATGGGGAGACGGTGAATGGATGCGGAACTGGGCAGAGCAGATGAAGAACGCAGGAGCGGAAGTATTCGGCGGTGAAGACGCGATCTGTGTAGAAGCCCCGGACGGCGAAGCCGAAGAGAAATGTATGCAGCTTGGGAAACAGCTGGCATCCTGTTAGGAGGTGCCGTCCATGAGTATTGTCATTATTGGAGGACATGACCGGATGGTCTGCCAGTACATGAAGATCTGCAAGAACTATAAGTGTAAAGCCAAGGTGTTTACCCAGATGCCGGCCTGCCTGAACAAACAGGTGGGCACGCCGGATATGTTCATTCTCTTCACGAATACGGTGTCCCACAAGATGGTGAAATGCGCAGTGGATGAGGCAAAGAAGAAAAATATCCAGGTGGTCCGCTGCCATACCAGCAGCGGCGCGGCGCTGGAAAACATATTGAAGGAGCATACGGCGTAAGAAACTAAAATCCCAGAATACCGGAATCTGTAGATTTACCCGGTAGTCTGGGATTTCTGCTGTCATGGTGAAATTAGTCGTCAATTCCTACCATCACGGAAGTTGCCTTAACGATAGCATATGCTTCTTTGCCGACCTCCAGATTCAGCTCCTTGATGGCATTCATGGAGATGGTGGAAGAAACGATGTTGCTGCCTCCGATATCAATCTGAACGATCCCGTTGACCGCTCCCTCGGTGATGCTGACAATGGTTCCTTTAAACTGATTGCGTGCGCTGATTTTCATAGATGATTCCTCTTTTAGGTATAATCTTATGTTTTCATACCTGCCTGAATATTATAAGAAATTTCTGCCGGAAGTGCAAGCGTCCGCCCGGAGAAATGAAGAGGCAGTGACATTAAGAAAGACTTCTCCTTGCCAAAGCCTTTGAATCTGCGTAGAATGAAGAAAACGGCGTTTGGAGGAAACATTATGGCAAAAGAATATTGGAGGCCGGGCAACATGCTCTATCCGGTTCCGGCGGTGATGGTGAGCTGCCAGAGTCCGGGGGAGAAGCCGAACATTATCACGGTGGCGTGGGCGGGGACGGTCTGCTCTTCCCCTGCGATGGTATCCATTTCCGTTCGGAAAGAGAGGCATTCCTACCATATATTAAAAGAGACCGGAGAGTTTGTGATCAATCTGGTGACAAAAGAATTGACACGGGCTGCGGACTATTGCGGCGTCCGCTCGGGACGGGATGTGGACAAGTTCCGGGAGATACATCTTACGGAACTGCCGTCCAGGGAGATCGCGGCGCCGGGGATTGCGGAAAGTCCGGTCAATATAGAATGCCGGATCAAAGAGGTGATTCCGCTGGGCAGTCACGATCTGTTCCTGGCAGAGGTGGCCGGCGTGACGGTGGAAGACCGGTACATGGATGAGAACGGGAAGTTCCGCCTGAGCGATGCCGGGCTGGTAGCGTATTCCCACGGCGAGTATTACGAGCTGGGAGAGAAGGTAGGCAGCTTCGGTTATTCGGTTCGGAAGAAACCGGGGCGCACTTCCGGGAAAAAGAGGAGACAGCCGGATGGATGAGAGAGCGGTAACTCTGTACTATGCCGAGGATGACAAGGCGATTGCAGAGGCGGTCCGGGAATACCTGGCCGGACGGGGCTGCAGGGTGACGGTGTTCGCGGAAGCGGAAGCATTAAAGCGTGCGCTGCAGATCCGCCGCCCGGATGTGGTGATTCTGGACTGGAATTTGCCCCAAGGATCTGTTAAGGAACAGGGAGACGAGATATGCCGGTGGATCCGTGCCCGGTGGAAAGAGCTTCCGGTGCTCTTTCTGACGGTTCGGGAAGAACCCGCTGATATGCTGGCCGGTTTTCGGAGCGGAGCGGACGATTATGTGACGAAGCCCTTTGATCTGGAAGTGCTCTGCGCGAGGATACGGGCGCTTTTGCGCAGGGCAGGACAGCAGAAGGAACACAGCTTTTGCTGCGACGCGCTGACCCTGGACGCAGAAAAAATGCAGGTGTTCAGCGGGGAAAAAGAGATTGCGCTGAGCAGGGCGGAGTATCAGATTCTGCTGCTTTTGATGGAAAACAAAGGAAGGACCGTCACGCGCGGACAGCTTCTGGAGCAGATCTGGGACAGTGAAGGGAACTATGTAAACGATAATACGCTGACGGTCACCATGAAACGGCTCCGAGAAAAACTGGGACATCCATCCTGTCTGAAAACAGTGCGCAGTTTTGGATATCGTATGGAGGACAGCCTATGAACAGAAAAAGCTGCCGGAATATACGCATGCTGTTGTCTGCCGGCGCCTGTGCGGCGGGGATTCTGGCGGTCATCCTGGCATGGGGACATCTGTACCAGAATGCAGTCTATACACATCTGGATGCATTTTGCCGGACAGTTCTGGAACAGGATCCGGAAGCGGAAGAATCGCTGCGGATTTCGCTGAAAGAGTATCAGGACCGGATGGGGAACGGGGCGTCCGGAGAACCATTTTTGGAAGCATATGGATATACTCCGAAGGATTTTCGGACCGTTCCCGGAACTGCGGCAGGGATTGTCTGCACAGTCTGCGCGGCGGGAATCCTGGCCGCCTGCCTTCTGCCGGTGCGGCAGGAGAGGCGTGCGGCAAAAAAGAGGATCCGGGAACTGACCGGGTATCTGGAACGGGTCAATACCGATGCCCCGGGAACGCTTCTGGAGATGCGGGAAGATGAGTTTGCGCATCTGCAGGATGAGATCTACAAAACGGTCACCAATCTGCATGCGGCCAGGGACGCGGCCCTGAAAGCCAGGGAGAACTATGCGGAGCATTTGGCGGACATTGCCCACCAGCTGAAGACTCCGGTCACGGCGGCGCTTTTGTCTCTGCAGCTTTCAGAACAGGCATCCTCCGGAAAAGATGCAGGAGACACACATCTGGAAGCGGTTCGCCGCCAGCTGGAGAGGCTGGCCTGGCTGGAAGAGACTTTGCTCACACTTTCCAAAATCGACGCAGGAACGCTGAAGATGGAGCATGCTCCGGTGGATCTTTATACGCTGCTCTGCCTTGCGGCCGAAAATCTGCAGGAGCTGCTGAGCCAGAAAGAGGTGCAGGCGGAAATCCCGGACCGGGGCAGTGCGGAGATGTGCGGAGACATGGAATGGTCCATGGAGGCAGTCATGAACCTGATGAAAAACTGTATGGAGCATACACCGGCCGGAGGGAAAATCTTCTGTGACTATGGCGCGAATCCCCTTTACGTCTGGATCCGAATCCAGGACGATGGTCCTGGATTTGCAGCCGAAGACCTGCCGCATCTTTTTGAACGCTTTTATCAAGGGAAAGATGCGGCGGGAGGCGGTGCGGGGATCGGCCTTGCGCTGGCCCGTTCCATCTTTGAACTGCAGAACGGAAACATAACGGCGCGCAACCGCCCGGAAGGCGGCGCATGTTTTGAGATCCGCATATACAGTCACTGAGATGTCACTTTCGTCTGCTATGCTTTTTACAGATCAACAGAAAGAGGTGATGTCTTTGGAAATTCTGAGATGTGAGGGCGTCCGTAAAGTATATGGAAGCGGTGAGAGCCGGGTCGTGGCTCTGGATGGAATCGACCTGTCTGTGGAAAAGGGAGAATTCGTAGCAATTGTGGGAGCCTCCGGCTCCGGAAAATCTACGCTGCTTCATATTCTGGGCAGCGTGGACCGGGCCACAGAAGGAAAGGTGCTGGTGGACGGAGAGGATGTCTCCGCGCTGAAGCCCGCCCGGGCGGCCATATTCCGCCGCAGAAAGGTGGGACTGGTCTATCAGTTTTACAACCTGATTCCCACGCTCACCTTGAAGAAAAATATTCTGCTGCCGCTCGTGCTGGACCGGCGGCAGCCGGATCAGGAATATTTTGACAAGGTGACGGGGCTCCTGGGGATCTCGGATCGGCTGGAAGCTTTGCCGTGTCAGCTCTCCGGCGGCCAGCAGCAGCGGGCGGCGATCGCCAGAGCGCTGATTTACCGTCCGGCGATTCTTCTGGCAGATGAACCCACCGGCAATCTGGACCGGAAAAATTCACAGGAGGTCATTGACCTTTTGAAGATGTCAAATCGAAATCTGAAACAGACGGTTATCCTGATCACACATGATGAAAAAGCCGCTCTGGAAGCAGACCGGATCGTAACACTGGAAGACGGACGCATCGTCAGCGACCGGAAACGGGGGTGACGTTATGTGGAAAGAATATTCCCGGGATGACATTCGCTATAACCGGGCTTCCAGCATGTCTGTGATCATCGCGGTATTGATCTCTGCGCTGCTCCTGTCGCTTTTGTGCGGCGTACTTTATAATTTCTGGAATTATGATGTGGTGAGAGTGAAGACGGAGGATGGAGATTATCATGCGAGGCTGACGGGGACGCTGACGGAGGAGGACGTAAAAGCCATACAGGGCTATGCCAATGTGGAGAGTGTCCGGATTTGCCGGGAAGTTTCGGAAGACGGCAGGAAGACGGCGGATATCCGTCTTCGGGATGCATCTTCCGCGTATGAAGACCTTCCAAAGATCGCGGCGCTGGCGGGATTGGACGTCGGAGATGTGACCTATCATGAAGACCTGCTGAATCTGCTTTTCGTGGTCAACCCGGACCGCCCGGATGCCCTGGATGTGTACGCGGTACTGGTCGTTTTTGCGGGGACGGCGCTGTGCGCGTGTTTTTCCCTGATTCTGATCATCCACCATTCTTTTGCGGTTTTTATGAATGAAAAGATCCGTCAGCTCGGCATCCTGTCCAGTGTGGGAGCGTCTCCGGCGCAGATCCGGATAGTACTCCTGCAGGAAGCGGCCGCGCTGAGCGTCCTTCCGGCGGCGGCAGGGATCCTTCTGGGAATCGGCGCGGCAGCCGGAATGATGGCATGGGTCGACTGGGTCAGGGACCGGGCGCTGCCCGGGACGCTGGATGTGCCGTTCTCCTACCATCCGCTGGTTCTGTGCGCGGCGCTTTTATGCGTAGGCGCAACCGTGATGATCTCAGCCTGGATGCCTGCCTGGAAGCTGGGCAGGATATGCCCCATCGAAGCCGTCCGGGGAAGTGGAGAACGAAGCCTGACAAAGAAAAAAGAGTCCCGCCTTCTGGGAGCGCTGTTCGGGATAGAAGGCGAGCTGGCGGGAAATGCGCTGAGAGCCCGGAGAAGATCCCTGCGCACCGCGTCGTTTTCACTGACCTTTTCCTTTCTGGCGTTTGGGTTTATGCTCTGCTTCTTTTCCATCAGCAGCCTCAGTACGCAGATTTCTTATTTTGACGGATCGGCGTCCGAGTGGGATGTGATGGTTACGGTAAAGAATACAGATATTGAAGAATTTGACCGGACGGAAGAGATCCAGCATCTGTCCGGGGTCCGGGATGCCGCCGTGTACCAGAAAGCCCGGGCAAAACGGTTTCTGACAGAAGAAGAACTGAGCGGCGAGTTTCGGGACGCCGGAGGCTTTGAGGGCGTTTCGGAGACTTATGTGACGCCGGAGGAAGGCGGCTGGCTGATCAATGCGCCGGTATGGATCCTGGACGACGCCAGTTTCCTGCAGTACTGCGGACAGATCGGCGCGGAACCGCGGCTGGACGGCGCGGTCGTTCTGAACCAGGTGAGGGATGACACAGATCCTAACTTCCGTGTGCGCAATGTGTTTCCTTATCTGAAAGAGGGGCAGGAAACAGCGGTTCTGTACTGTGCCGGGCAGGAAGGGAGCGCGGCCGGGATCCGGGTGCTTGGATACGCGCAGGAACTGCCTGCTTTGAGAGAAGAATACCAGACGCTGGATTATTATGAGATGATACACGTTCTGCCTGTGTCGCTGTGGGAGGAAATAGAAGAAGAAATCGAAGGCGCCGAGGAAGATATGTATATCCGCGTCTTCGCGGAAGAAAATATGGAACGCGCCGGACTGGAGGCGCTGGAGAGAGAACTGGCGCAGGCAATCGGCGGCTCCTATGAGATCGAGAGTGAGAACCGCATCGGAGAAGAGGAGGCCAGCGACAGTTCGTACCGGGCGCTGATGACGATCATCGGCGGTTTCTGCATCCTGCTTGCCATGATCGGCATCGGCAATGTGTTTACCAATACGCTGGGGTTTGCCCGCGAGAGAAGGAGAGAGGTGGCGCGTTATCTGTCCGTGGGCATGACGCCGCAGAGTATCCGGAAGATGTTCTGTGTGGAAGCGCTGGTGCTGGCGGGACGGCCGGTGCTGGTCACACTGCCGGTTCTTGCCGTTATTTCCTGGATATTTATGAGGGTGGCATATCTGGATCCGGCGCTGCTTCTCCGGTGTGTGCCGGCGGCGCCGCTGCTGGCGTTTGTACTGGCAGATTTCGCGTTCGTCGGACTGGCTTATTATATAGGAGGAAGAACGGTGCTGCGCATGAATCTGGCCGATGCGCTTCGGGATGATACCTTGCAGTGAGCGCTGATAGTTACTATTCACAATCCTGAATCGGCTGTGAATAGTAACAGCTGGTGAGAATATTTTCCGGGAAGGGTATTGACAAACCATCCCTTCCCGGATATACTTTAGCCGAAATAGTTTGATAATCAAAGTAAATGAGAATGGGGAACGGATCCGGCGCATATCCGACCGGTCTGATGAACGGAGAGAAAGATGAACACGAAAATAATTGGAACCGGCTATGACCTGCCGGCATTTGCAGCGGACAATGATTATCTGGCCACGCTGGTGGATACCAGCGATGAATGGATCGTAGAGCGTACGGGTATCCGCACCAGACATCTGGTGAAAGAGGAGACGACCACATCCATGGCGGTGCGCGCTTCTGTACAGGCTTTGGAGCGTGCCGGGATGAAGGCGGAGGAGATCGACCTCCTGATTGTTGCGACGATCACGGGGGACACGGAAACGCCAAGTACGTCGTGCCGGGTGCAGGCGGAGATCGGCGCGCACCGGGCGGTGGCTTTTGATGTGAATGCGGCATGTTCCGGATTTTTGTACGGGATGCATATAGCGGAGGCATTTATCCGCAGCGGGATTTACCGGAATGCGCTGGTGATCGGTTCGGAGACCATGTCCAAGATCATCGACTGGACGGACCGGAGTACCTGCGTCCTGTTCGGGGACGGCGCGGGAGCGGCTGTTCTGGCGGGAACGGAAGAACCGGGCATTCTTTCTCAGATTGTCGGGAGCAACGGAGGAAAATGGGAAGTACTGGAGTGCCAGGGCCGGCCCAATGAAAACCCTCTCAATAAGGAGGAAAGAAAGCCGGGGTATCTGACCATGAACGGGCAGGAGGTCTTCAAGTTTGCAGTAAAGACGGTGCCTGTCTGCGTGGAGGAAGCGCTGGAGAAAGCGGGCGTCGCTGCGGACGAGGTAAAATACTTTCTTTTGCACCAGGCGAATAAGCGGATTATACAGTCGGTGGCAAAGCGGCTGGGTCAGCCGGAAGAGAAATTTCCGATGAATCTGGACCAGTGCGGAAACACTTCCGCGGCAAGTCTTCCGATTCTTCTGGCACAGATGGACGAGCAGGGACTCCTGCAGCGCGGAGACAAACTGGTACTGTCCGGATTCGGCGCGGGGCTGACCTGGGGCGCATGCCTGCTGGAATGGTAAAAAAAGCATTGACAAACGACATGTTAACACATATACTTTGAGTGTCAAAATAAAGGAAAACCAATAAAAAAAGAGTTTTAAGGAGAACGAACATGTTAGAAAAAATCAAAGAGATGGTAGCAGAGCAGTTAAATGTTGACGCAGCGGAGATCACCGAGGCGACTTCTTTCAAGGATGATCTGGGTGCAGATTCTCTGGACCTGTTCGAGCTGGTTATGGCGCTGGAAGAGGAGTATGAGATCGAGATCCCGTCCGAGGAGCTGGAGAACCTTACTACAGTAGGATCCGTTGCTGACTATCTGAAATCCAAAGGTATAGAAGAATAAGAAAGCAGGTTGTAAGATGAAGACAAGGGTAACAGAACTTTTAGGCATCGAAAAGCCGATCATCCAGGGCGGTATGGCATGGGTGGCAGAGTCCCATCTGGCGGCGGCTGTTTCAGAGGCGGGCGGTTTCGGAATCATCGGAGCTGCGAACGCACCGGCTGATGTGGTCAGAAACTATATCCGCGAGGCAAAGCAGATGACGGATAAGCCGTTCGGCGTGAACATCATGCTGATGAGTCCTTATGCGGACGAGATCGCGCAGGTAGTGGTAGAGGAAGGCGTTGCGGCGGTGACCACCGGCGCGGGCAATCCGGAGAAATATATGGAACAGTGGAAAGCCGCAGGCATCAAGGTGATCCCGGTCGTTGCTTCTGTTGCGCTTGCAAGACGTATGGAGCGGTGCGGTGCGGACGCAGTTGTTGCAGAAGGCACCGAGTCCGGCGGACACATCGGCCAGGCGACGACCATGACCCTGGTACCTCAGGTGGTGGACGCGGTGGAGATCCCGGTGATCGCAGCCGGAGGTATCGGTGACGGCAGAGGGTTTGCCGCAGCGATTATGCTTGGCGCGGAAGCGGTACAGATGGGAACCCGTTTCTGCGTATCCAATGAATGTACCGTTCATGAGAAATACAAAGAACGTATCCTGAAAGCGAAAGATATTGATTCGGAAGTGACCGGAAGAAGCCACGGCCATCCGGTGCGCGGCCTGAGAAACAAGATGACCCGTGAATACTTGAAGCTGGAAGCGAATGGCGCAAGCTTTGAGGAACTGGAGAATCTTACGCTGGGCGGCCTGCGCCGCGCGGTGGTTGACGGAGATACCGACAATGGATCTGTGCTGGCAGGACAGATCGCAGGTATGATCAACAAACGCCAGAGCTGCCGGGAGATCATCGATGAAGTCATGGATCAGGCGGAAACTCTTTTGAAATTGAAATAAACAGGACTGATAAAGGCTGCCGGAACATTGATTGCCGCAGCCTTTATTGGAATCAAAAACTTTGATAATCAAAATTTATGAGGTGTGGATATGAGCAGGACTGCTTTTGTATTTCCCGGCCAGGGGGCGCAGTACGTTGGCATGGGAAAGGATTTTTACGAGGCGTTTCCGGTCTGCAGGGAAGTGTTTGAGACTGCGTCGGAAGCCACCGGGCTGGACATTGCGAAGCTCTGCTTCGAGGAGAATGAGCAGCTGAATCAGACAGAATATACCCAGATCTGCATGCTGACGGTGGAAGCGGCCATCCTGAAGGCTGTGGAAGGACAGGGAGTCCGTTCGGAGGTAAACGCGGGTCTGAGCCTGGGCGAATACGGGGCGCTGATCGCATCCGGCGTCATGGACGCCGCCGATGCATTCAAAGTCGTGCGCCAGAGGGGAATCCTGATGCAGAACGCGGTTCCCACCGGCGGAGCCATGGCGGCGGTTATGGCCATGGATGCGAAGAAGATCGAAGAGATCTGCGCACAGACAGAGGGAATCGTATCGATCGCCAATTATAACTGTCCGGGACAGATCGTGATCACCGGAGAGGAAGGGGCGGTGGACGCAGCCTGCGAGGCGCTGAAAGCAGCAGGCGCGAAACGGACGGTAAAGCTCAATGTAAGCGGACCGTTCCACTCCCAGATGCTTGCGGAAGCCGGCGAGAAGCTGGGAGAAGTTTTAAAAGATGTGAAACTGAATGATTTTTCTGTACCCTATGTGACCAATGTGACAGCGGATTACGTCAGATCCGCGGGAGAAGTAAAAGATCTTCTCTGCAGGCAGGTGGCGTCCAGCGTGCGCTGGCAGCAGTCGGTGGAACGGATGATCGCGGACGGTACGGATACTTTTATAGAGATCGGACCGGGCAGGACATTGTCCGGATTCATGAGAAAGATTGACCGGGGAGTGACCATGATGAATATCGACAAGATGGAAGATTTTGAAAAAGTCATGGAGACTCTGAAAGGAGAGGGAGCATGTTAGAAGGAAAGATTGCTCTGGTTACCGGGGCGGCCAAAGGGATCGGACGTGCGATCGCACTGGCGCTGGCGGCAGACGGAGCGACGGTTGTGGTAAATTACAACGGATCCAAAGAGCGCGCGGAGCAGGTGGTGGAAGAGATCAAGGCACTGGGCGCGGACGGCATGGCATATCAGTGCAACGTGGCGGATACGGCAGCCACGGCGGATATGGTGAAAGAAGTGATTAAAACCTATGGGAAACTGGATATTCTGGTGAATAATGCCGGTATTACCAGGGACAACCTGATCATGAAAATGAGCGAGGAAGATTTCGACGCGGTGATTGACGCCAATCTGAAAGGCTGTTTCAATACCATCAAGGCGGTCAGCCGTCAGATGCTTAAGCAGCGCGCAGGAAGGATCATCAACATTACTTCTGTGTCCGGAATCCTGGGCAATGCGGGACAGGCCAACTATGCGGCATCCAAGGCGGGCATCATCGGCCTGACCAAGACGATGGCAAGGGAGCTGGCAAGCAGAGGTATTACGGTGAATGCGGTGGCGCCGGGATTTGTGGATACGGATATGACACAGGTGCTTCCCGAAAATGTGAAAGAGGCCGCGACGGCGCAGATTCCGCTGGGACGGTTTGGAAAACCGGAGGATATCGCCAATATGGTAGCTTATCTGGCGTCCGAGAAGGCGTCCTATATCACCGGACAGATTATCAGCGTTGACGGAGGGATGGCGATTTGATGAGAAGAGTGGTAGTGACCGGTATGGGGGCAATCACTCCCCTAGGTCTGAATGTGGAAGAGTTTTTTGAGAATGTGAAGGCGGGGAATCATGGTTTCGGACCGATTACCAGATTCGACGCCAGTGAATACAAGGCAAAGGTGGCGGCGGAGGTCAAAGGCTTTGTGGGGAAAAATTACATGGACTTTAAGGCTGCCAAGAGAATGGAACTGTTCTCTCAGTATGCGGTAGCGGCCACGAAGGAAGCGCTTGAGCAGGCCGGACTGGATATGGAAAAGGAAGATCCGTACCGCGTGGGATGCTCGATCGGTTCCGGTATCGGCGGACTGGAGACGATGGAGAGAGAGTATGCAAAGCTGACCCAGAAAGGGCCAAGCCGTGTGAATCCGCTGATGGTTCCCCTGATGATTTCCAACATGGCGGCCGGAAATGTCTCCATTGCTTATGGCCTGAAAGGCAAGAGCATCAACGTGGTGACGGCGTGCGCGACCGGTACGCATTCCATCGGCGAGGCTTACCGCAGCATTCAGGTGGGCGACGCGGATGTTATGGTGGCCGGCGGTACCGAGAGCTGCATCTGCCCGCTGGGAGTGGCAGGATTTGCGGCGCTGACCGCGCTTTCTTCCAGCGAAGACCCGGACCGCTGCTCGATTCCGTTTGACAAAGACCGCAGCGGATTTGTCATGGGCGAGGGCGCAGGAGTGGTCGTGCTGGAATCTTTAGAGCATGCTCAGGAAAGAGGCGCAAAGATCCTGGCGGAAGTGGTAGGATACGGAGCAACCAGCGATGCATATCATATCACCTCCCCGGCGGAAGACGGCATGGGAGCCGCTACCGCTATGAAATGGGCGGTTCAGGAGTCCGGGGCAGCCATGGAAGATATCATGTATATCAATGCCCACGGTACGAGCACGCACCACAACGATTTGTTTGAGACCCGGGCGATCAAAGAAGCGTTCGGAGAGCACGCAAAGGAAATGAAGATCAACTCCACCAAATCCATGATCGGGCATCTGCTGGGAGCGGCAGGCGCGGTGGAATTCATTACCTGCGTCAAAGAAATTCAGGAAGGCTATGTGCATGTGACGAGAGGTCTGGAGCATCCGGATGAAGAACTGGACCTGGATTATGTACAGGGGCAGGGCGTGGAGATGGATCTCACGTACGCTCTCTCCAATTCTCTGGGATTCGGCGGGCACAACGCAAGTATCCTGGTAAAGAAGTGGGCGGAATAATCTGCGGACATTCTGGGGTCAAAAGGTATTTTGGCCCCAATATTATATTTGAAAAGAGGTTATGATTATGGTAATGGATATCAAAGAAATCATGGAAACAATTCCGCATCGTCAGCCGTTTCTGCTGATCGACCGGATCGAGGAACTGGAACCCGGGAAACGCGCGGTGGGGAAAAAATGCGTTTCTTATAACGAACCGTTTTTCAACGGCCATTTTCCGCAGGAACCCGTGATGCCTGGCGTGCTGATTCTCGAGGCGCTGGCGCAGGTAGGCGCGGTGGCGATTTTAAGCCAGCCGGAAAATAAGGGAAAAACGGTTTACTTTGGAGGAATCGACAAAGCAAAATTCAAAAGAAAAGTAGTGCCGGGCGACGTGCTGACCCTGGAACTGGAGATTATCAAGCAGAAGGGCCCCATCGGCATGGGAACAGCAAAGGCGACGGTGGACGGCAAGGTGGCTGCTTCCGCAGAACTGACCTTTGCGGTGGGCTGATATGGGAAAGAGATATCTGGACTGTACGGCGTCAGAAATTCGCCGGATGAATGGAAAAGAGCTGGCGGACGCGATTGCGGGAAGCGAAGGACGGCTTCTGGTCTGCGAGACGATCGGAGCGGTCCGTCCCATGCTGGGGGATGTGACCAATGCGGAATTCGCCGCGGCCATGGGAGCGGATCTCATCATACTGAACCTGTTTGACGTCCATGCCCCTGTGATCCAGGGACTTCCGGATACGGCCCCGGAAGACGTGATCCGCGAAGTCAAGAGGCTTACGGGCAGGGCTGTGGGAATTAATCTGGAACCGCTGGAAGACGGCGTGGAAAGTTCTGTCGGTACGAACAGCGAATGGAAACTGACCTCCGGCAGGGCCGGAACGCTGGAAAATGCAGAGAAAGCAGTTGCAATGGGCGCGGATTTTATTGTGCTCACCGGGAATCCGGGGGTAGGAGTGACCAACCGGGCGATCACGCAGACACTGAAAAAATACAGGGAAGCGTTCGGGGACCGGATCCTGCTGGTCGCGGGCAAGATGCATGCGGCGGGAATCCTGTCGGAGAGCGGGGAAAAGATCATCACGGAAGAAGATGTGCGTGCTTTTGCCGAAGCAGGGGCCGATGTGATCCTGATGCCGGCGCCGGGCACCGTTCCGGGGATCACGACGGAATACATCCGCAGACTGGTGTCCTGCGCGCATGAGCTGGGGAAACTGACGCTCACGGCCATCGGCACCTCCCAGGAAGGGGCAGATACCGCCACGATCCGAGAGATCGCGCTCATGTGCAAGATGACCGGGACGGATCTGCATCATCTGGGAGACTCCGGCTATGTGGGGATGGCATTGCCGGAAAACATTCTGGAATATGGAAAAGTGATACGGGGAGTCCGCCATACCTATCACAGGATGGCTTCCTCTATAAACCGATAAAAAGGCCAAAACAAAAAGGCGCTGTTTCAAAACAGTGCCTTTTTCTGGCGGTGATCACGCCGCCCCTCGGCGGCCTCTGCCGCACGCCTGCTGAAATTCTTTCAGTTTTTGTTTCGCCTCCGGATTCAGGTTCGTAGGTACCTGGATCTGGACGGTCACGTACTGGTCGCCGCGTACGCCCGGGTTCTTCATGGAGACAATTCCCTTGCCGCGCAGACGGATCTTGGAACCGGACTGTGTCCCTTCCCGGATTTTGCATACAACGCTGCCGTAGAGTGTCTGGATCGTGCTTTCCCCGCCGAAAACCGCAGTAGTAAACGGAATCGATACGGTTGTGTAAAGATCGTTCCCTTTTCTCTCATATCCGGGCTTCTCTCCCACCCGCACCTTCAGATACAGATCGCCGGACGTGCCGCCGCCGTATCCGGCAGCGCCTTTCCCCTGGAGACGGATGCTCTGTCCGGTATCGATCCCTGCAGGAATGTGAACCTGCAGCCTCTGGGATCCGCCGTTTGGATCGGAGAGCGTGATGGTCTTGTCTGCGCCGAACGCAGCCTCATCGAATGTGACAGAAAGGTCTGCGTGTATATCCTGACCTTTGCCGCGGAAACCGCCCCGTCCGGAAAAACCGCCGTGGGGATCGCCGCTGTTAAAATATTCATAAGAGAACCCGTGAGGGTCACTGCCGTGGAACATATGTCCGAACAGATCTCCAAACAAGTCGTCCATGTTTCCGCCTTCAAAATGATATTCCTGATATCCGCCGGAACTGCCCGGACCTGCCTGAGGTCCGGCGCCGGTGCCGTCAAAGGCCGCATGGCCGAATTGATCGTAAAGCTTTCTCTTCTCGGGATCACTCAGTATGGTATATGCCTCCGTGACCTCTTTAAACTTCTCCTCCGCCCTGGGGTCTCCTCCATTGGTGTCGGGATGGTATTTTTTCGCCAGCTTGCGGTAAGCTTTTTTTATGGCGTTGTCGTCTGCATTTTTCTGTATTCCCAGTATTTCATAATAATCTCTTTTTGCTGCCAATGCGTTCACCCTCTTTCTGTAAATACATGACCAAACAATTCTATTTGTTCTATATACAATATAACACCATGGACAGAGAAGGTCAATATGAAAAATATGTAATTTGTGTGAATATACAGATACATTTATTGATCAATCTGTGTGCGGAAGACTTGAAAATAAGCCTTTTTTTGACAATGTGTTCATTGATTTTTCAAATACAGTAATATATAATATATGAGATATGCAGATACATGTCATTGAAAATCAGAGAATAAAAAGCGCGGATTCGGCGCAACCTTTAGATATATAGATAGAACGCAATTAAACTGGGGTGCAATCGTGGAACAATATGTTATTAAAGGCGGAATACCACTAAACGGTGAAGTGGAGATAGGAGGCGCGAAAAACGCGGCTCTTGCGATTTTGGCAGCGGCAAATATGACGGATGAAACCGTCTACATCGATAATATTCCCGACGTGAGGGATATCAACGCCATGCTGGAAGCGATGGAAGGCATTGGAACAAAAGTAGAAAGACTGGACAGACATACGGTGACGGTCAACGGATCCGGTCTGGAAAACTGTATCGTAGAAAATGAGAGTATGAAGCGGATTCGGGCTTCTTACTACCTGCTGGGCGCATTGCTTGGCAAATACAAAAAAGCTCAGGTGCCTCTTCCTGGCGGATGCAATATCGGCAGCCGTCCTATTGATCAGCATTTGAAAGGTTTCAAGGCAATGGGGGCCGCAACCAGAATTGAGCATGGATTTATTATTGCCGAGGCAGAAAAACTGCACGGCGCTCATATATTCCTGGATATGGTATCGGTGGGCGCGACGATCAATATCATGATGGCGGCGTCCATGGCGGACGGCAATACGATCATCGAGAATGCTGCAAAAGAGCCGCATGTGGTGGATGTGGCCAACTTCCTGAACAGTATGGGAGCAAGCATTAAAGGAGCCGGTACGGATGTGATCCGCATCAAGGGTGTGAAGTCCCTGCACCGGACGGAGTATTCCATTATTCCGGATCAGATTGAGGCTGGGACATTTATGTTTGCAGCGGCGGTTACCGGTGGGAATGTGGTGCTCCGCAATGTGATTCCGAAACATCTGGAGGCTACCAGCGCCAAGCTTTTGGAACTGGGCTGTGAAGTGCATGAGTATGACGACGCGGTGCGGGTGATTTCCCACGGCAGGCTGCAGAATACCCATGTGAAAACAATGCCGTATCCGGGATTTCCCACGGATATGCAGCCGCAGATTGCAGTCTCCCTGGCATTGGCAGAGGGGACGAGCATTGTGACAGAGAGCATTTTTGAGAACCGGTTCCGCTATGTGGACGAGCTGGCGCGGATGGGCGCTTCCATAAAAGTAGAAGGAAATGTGGCCGTGATCAGCGGCGTGGAGAAATTCACCGGAGCCAGAGTCAGCGCGCCGGATCTGAGAGCCGGAGCGGCTTTGGTGATCGCAGGGCTGGCAGCCGAAGGCATCACGATTGTGGATGATATTTACTATATTGAACGCGGTTATGAGAACCTGGATCAGAAACTGCGGAGACTGGGCGCACAGATCGAGAAAGTGGCCAGCGAGAAAGAGATCCAGAAGTTTAAGCTGAAAGTGGGCTGATCGAGCGAGGTGTCGGTCCTCTGGCGCAGAACATTAGACCGCGGTTCGGCAGTAAGACTTGGAGATAAAAAATCCTATCAAAAATCTGTTTTGGATTTTTGATAGGATTTTTTTGCCCCGCTCTTGGTCTCCGGTAAAGCAAAGTTATGCCTCGATATGATGTTTATCCGCATATCCGGTCAGGATCAGCGTCAATGCGCCGTCTCCAGTTACGTTGCAGGCAGTGCCGAAGCTGTCCTGAAGCGCGAAGATGGTCAGCATCAGCGCGGTTCCGGTAGCGTCGAACAGCAGGACTCCGGTGATCAGTCCCAGGGAAGCCATAACCGTTCCACCGGGAACGCCGGGAGCGCCGATGGCAAAAATACCCAGCAGCAGGCAGAAGAGAATCATGGTGCCGAGCGACGGAATGGTACCGTAGAGGATCTGCGATACCGTCATGACGAAAAAGACTTCTGTGAGGACAGAGCCGCACAGGTGAATATTAGCGAACAGCGGTACGCCGAAATTCACCATATCTTCCCTCAGGACGGAGGATTTTTTCGCACAGCGCAGGGCGACGGCAAGGGTTGCCGCGGAGGACATCGTTCCGACTGCCGTGATGTAGGCGGGGCCGTAATGCTTCACGACCTCCAGCGGATTTTTCCCGGAATAGACGCCCGCCAGGAAATACAGGAGCGCCATCCAGATATAATGGCCGATCATGACGATGATGATTACTTTCAGGAAAACCGGCAGCTGCTGAGTAATCGTCCCTTCGTAAGCAAGGCCGCAGAATGTGCAGGCAATGAAGAACGGCAGGACCGGGATGATGACGCGGCTCACGACCTGGAGCACGATCTTCTGGAATTCATCCAACAGCTCCGCGGTGCGGGAAGATCCGGTCCAGGTGACTCCCAGCCCGATCAGGACAGAGAACACCAGAGCGCTCATCACGCTCATGATCGGCGCGATCTCCAGCTGGAAGACAGCTTCCGGAAGAGAGCGAAGCCCCTCGGCAGCGGAAACGATGGAAAGCCGCGGAATCAGTGCATAGCCAGCTGCTGTAGAGAAAAAGGCAGCTCCGATAGAGGAAGCGTATGCAAGAAGCAGAGCAACGCCCAGCATGCGGGAAGCGTTTTTTCCAAGAGTGGTGATGGACGGCGCGATAAACCCGATAACGATAAGCGGCACGCAAAAATTGATGATCTCACCCAGAATCTGTTTTAAAGATACAATGACATTCATGAATGCCATGGAAACGGGGGCTTCCGGATAACGGCCGGAAAGAAGCCCCAGCAGGATGCCGGCTGCGACGCCCAGAAGCAGCCGGAACGGAAGGCTGAAAATGATTTTTTTCATGTACTATCTCCCTTTAGTAATTATTTGCCCGAATGGGACCGGGCATTTGTTCTTATAGTATATGTTGTTTTTCGCTTCCTGGCAATCCGCAGAAAATTTCCAGGGGAAATTTCATTCGTACATATAATCCCGGCGGATTTAAGGATAGAAAAAGGGCGGCCGCAGACTGTGAAAAAGTCCTGCAGCCGTCCATATGATTTGCGCTGAACTTTCTGCGGTTATCTCAGGTATGCCTTGAGAGTCTCCACCTTGTCCGTTTTCTCCCAGGGCAGATCCAGATCTGTGCGTCCGAAGTGTCCGTAAGCAGCGGTCTGCTTATAGATCGGACGGCGAAGATTCAGCATCCGGATAATTCCTGCGGGTCTTAAGTCAAAATTCTCGCGGATAATTTCTACCAGCTCGCTGTCAGAAAGCTTTCCGGTGCCGAAAGTGTCCACGCGGACGGAAGTGGGTTTTGCCACTCCGATGGCATAGGAAAGCTGAATCTCGCATTTATCGGCAAGGCCTGCCGCAACGATATTTTTGGCTGCATAACGTGCCGCGTAAGCCGCGGAACGGTCTACCTTTGTGCAGTCTTTGCCGGAGAAAGCTCCGCCGCCGTGGCGGGCATATCCGCCGTAAGTGTCGACGATAATCTTGCGTCCGGTCAGGCCGCTGTCTCCATGGGGACCGCCGATGACAAAACGTCCGGTAGGATTGACAAAGAACTTAGTATCGTCGTCAACCATGTCCGCAGGGAGAACTTCATCAAAGACATATTTTTTTATGTCTTCGTGAATCTGCTCCTGAGTCACATCTTCATCATGCTGAGTAGACAGAACCACCGCATCAAGTCGTACTGGTCTGCCCTCTGCATCGTATTCTACGGTCACCTGAGTTTTTCCATCCGGACGAAGGTATGGGAGAGTGCCGTCTTTGCGGACTTCGGTCAGGCGGCGTGCCAGCTTGTGTGCCAGCGCGATCGCATAAGGCATCAGTTCCGGTGTTTCATTAGTAGCGTATCCAAACATCATACCCTGATCGCCGGCGCCGATCGCTTCGATCTCGCTGTCGTCCATAGTGTTTTCTTTGGCTTCCAGAGCCTTATCTACGCCCATGGCGATGTCGGCGGACTGTTTGTCAAGCGCAGTGATTACCGCGCAGGTGTCTGCGTCGAAACCGTATGCCGCGTCAGTGTAACCGATCTCACGGATGGTATCTCTTGCGATTTTCTGAATATCGATGGATGCCTTCGTAGTGATCTCTCCCATGACCAGAACCAGACCGGTGGTGGTACAAGTCTCGCACGCCACACGGCTCATGGGATCCTGAGCCATCAGAGCATCCAGAATCGCGTCAGAGATCTGGTCGCAGACCTTGTCAGGATGCCCTTCTGTTACAGATTCAGAAGTAAATAATAATTTTTCCATCAGAAAACTCCTTTCTTTAGCAAATTGCGGGAGCCGATATCTCCCAAAAGTAAAAGTGACATAAAAAAAGCCCGCATAAGCGGACCTGATAAAAGCGTTTATCAAATCCCTTATTGTTCGATTGCTCGCTCAGGTTAGCACCTTCCTGAAAACAGGGGTTGCCGGGTTTCACAGATCCTATGTATCTCCACCGCTCTGAATAAGAGAAATACTGCTATGGACTTTTTTCACACACAATAAGATACGACAGGAACATAGAAAAGTCAATAGATTTACAAAAAGTTTATAAATAGAAAACATAATGTATGATATAATGTTCACGTAGGCAATGAGCAGTGCAGAAGACGGTAAAAACAGATTCTTCATGCTTGCATGAAGAATCTGTTTTTGGCGGATTCTATAGGGCGAAGCCCGTGAGCGAGACGGAGCGGAGCGGAGTCGAGCGTGCACTGCGGGGAAAAACCCTGCCGGTGCAGAAGACGCAAAAGCTGACGCTTCATGCTTGCATGAAGAATCTGTTTTTGGCGGATTCTATAGGGCGAAGCCCGT
>ERZ1643251.167-NODE-167-length-114013-cov-11.390293_pt1 | contig 114013 bp, 102 predicted proteins | sample MGYA00579261_ERZ1643251 | MGnify/ENA primary metagenome ERZ1643251 (study PRJEB29033, sample SAMEA4952267) | chicken gut metagenome | biome: Broiler Chicken; feature: Gastrointestinal Tract; material: Caecum | place: Ireland | collected 2018 | study: Broiler... | reverse complement strand
GGATTTTCTTGGAAGTCTGCGCCGCATACCACTCGTTGAAGATGCTGTAAAAGGGTAGCATTTCCATTCCTTCGCCGGTTGTGGAATTGATATTTTCCTGTATGGCGATAAAGGTAACACCAAGGGACGGATAGACCACCTGCGTCAGTCTGCCCATCTCGACCTGCTCTCGTCCAAAGCGGGATACATCCTTTACGATGATCGTCCCGACCTCTCCGTTTTCCGCCATTCTCTGCATTCTTTGAAAGTCCGGTCTTTGAAAAGTTGTTCCGGAAATGCCGCCGTCTACAAAGAAAACTGGGTGCAGATACCCATGCTTTTTAGCGTAGTCCAGTAAAATCTGTTTTTGATTGGTAATGGAGTTCGACTCCATGTCCTTCTTGTCATCGTCCACCGACAAACGGCAGTAAAGGGCGGTGATTTTTTCTTTTTCCTGCCCGTTTGATTTGTTTTGCGTTGTCATTGATTCTTTGATCTCCTTTCTGACAACCGGGCATTGCAGGGTAATGTCAGTATACCGTGCAGTGCCCGTGCTGTCGAATGTGTAGGGTTAAATAACTTGCTGTTCCAGAAGCAAGTCCCGGAACTGTTTTAGGACGGTTTCGCTGCCCTCTGTGTTAAAATGGGTGGTTACCTCATAAACCGTGCCACCGATCTGCATGGAAAAGGAATCGTTGTCCGGCAAATAAAAGTAGGGAACGAAACTTCCCAAAGAAATCACTTTATCATCCATTTACCGTTCCTCCCTTGCGTTTCGTTCTCTCTGCCGCTGCCATTTTTCAAGCAGCTTCAGAATGGTATTCTGCATATCCTTGCCCGTATAGCTTTTGGGAAAATACTTTTGCAGTTCCTCTTTTGGAAAGCGGATCTGCTCCTTCTGATTGGCTTTTTCCTCGCTTATCACGGCAAAGATGACATCGGCAGTGAGCCTGCCCTGACGGGAAAAGCCACGAAGCCTCTGCGCCTGTGAAAGAGAAGGGGTAGCGTCCGCATATTCGATTTCGTTCAGCAAAGCCTGCTGTTCTTCGTTGGTTAAGTATGACAATTCCACCGCAGGCGTGAGGGCAATCCTGCCCTCGTCCACCATCTCAAGCAGTTCGGGAATTAAGTAAGTTAAACGGATATACCGGTGCAGAGTGTCCTTGCCGACACCGAATTCATTTGCAATTCTTTCATCGCTTCGATACTTTGTCGCAGGCTGCGACGAAGTTAAATCGGTACGCTGACCTTGTTTCCGGATTGCTTCCCATTTCATTTTGTAGGCAAAGGCACGCTCGCTGGGCAGAATGTTTTCTCTGTGCAGATTTGCGTCCACCATCACGGAAACTGCCTGCTCATCGTTCAGATTGCGGACGATAACAGGTATCTTTTTCATGCCGAGTTCTTTGTAAATCTCCATTCTTCTGTGTCCTGATATGACCTCGTATTTACTTTCCGAAAGAGGACGGACGATCAGCGGCTCGATTGTACCTTGCGCCTTTATGCTCTTTAAAAGCTGTTCCTTTTCCTCTCCGTCTCTTAGCTTGAACGGGTGATTTTGAAAGGGAACAAGGGATTTTAAATCTAAGTATTCAATCGCTTCTTTTTCTTTCATATGTTATGAAACCTCCGTTGTTTTTCTTTTTCGGGTAGTAAGTATTCTTACTCTATTTGTCTTAATAGCTTCTGATCTTCGGAACTTTAGAAGTCCGAAAACCGGAAATCAGAACTTTTTCAAGTAGATGATGCTCGGCTTTCCCTGTCCCTGCCGTTTGCGGACGATCAGATCAGCCTGCTCTAATTCCGAGAACAATCTGCATATCTTTTCATGCCCGAAGCACAGCTTTTCCTGCGCCTCTTTGACGGTAAAGAACTGGTAGATGCGCCCACGCTTGTCCGTCCAGCCGTTTTTGGCGGAAAGGTGCATCCGGTCGAGCAGCAGGCCGTAGAGCATTTTGGCGTCGGTGGAAACCGGCTTGTATTTTTCCTCTGTGAACAAAGCCTTGGGGACTTTGTAAAACACATAGTTTTCCGCTTCGGATAATTTGAAATACGGATTCAGAAACTCACCTTCTTTCTGTCACGGTTTTACCCCGTGATTTTGTATGTTCGGGTATTACGGTATTCCTTATGGTATTTTCGCTTGAGAAAAGCCTTGATTTCTGCGGCTTTGCGGCTTCAAAAAGCGTGACATAGACACTCTGTTTTCATTCGCTCTAAGCAGCAGAATATTCCTTTCTTAAATTTCCGCCCTATCGGAGCGAGCAGACTGTTTGTACTCCTACCGTCGCAAAACAGTATCACTCGTCAGGGCTGCACCCTGAAACCCGCTTGAGACTGCACTGCCCGTTTCCTGCGCTGGCGCACGGCAGCTTTCTTCCGCTTTTGGACGGCGGCACAGTTTGGGCAGTAGCGCTGGTTTTTTGCCCTTGGTACGAAATACGACTTGCAGATTTGGCATCTCTTTTGACGGCTTGGCTGCATGATCTCGGCAAACAGCTCCCTGTCTGCGGGAAGGACTGCATTTTTGAAATAATTGCAGTAGATTCCATACCGGCTGATGCACTGCACGCAAGCGTGCTCCTCGCCGTCATCCAGCAGCAGGCAGTTGCCATCTACATAGTTGCAGCAGAGCTTTTTGATGAGGGCGTTGATTCGCTTTGACTGCTTTGGCGTGATTTTTATGACCGTGTTTTTCACCTCCTTTGTGCGTTCCTTGAAATTTAATCGTTCTGTCGTTTTTTCCGAATGCCGTTCCTGCCCCCGTCAGGCGGCGTCGCAAAGTCATATCCCATTCGGATCGTTATTCTGTTTTCAAGGTACAATGAAAAGATCTTTCACTTATTCCCACTGGCAGAGGTCAAATGCACCCCCTAAACGGGAAAATATTTCTGAATGAAAAAACCTCTTCACTCATTTGGACAAAGGGGGCCGAAATGCACACCCATTTTTGTGGTTTTCAGAGAAAAAATTTTTATTCGGTAAAAAGCTCTCTCACTTATTTGGAATTGCAAAGCCAAATGACACCCTATTTCACAGAAAAATAAGAAAATATTTTTTCGGTTGCGGGTGGCTTTACTTTCTTGCCGAAAAATCCCCTTCACTTATTCCCACTGGGAGTAGCCAAATGCACACCCTGAATCGCAAAAAATTTTTTATCCCTTCACTTATTTGGAATTGAGAGGTCAAAACGCACCCTGTTTTTCAGAAAAAAGGCCAAAAAAATTGCCCGCCAACATAGGCGAGCATAAAAATTCCCATAGGTGCTTTATCCTTTGGAAATGATTTTACGGTATACAAATATTGCTTAGACACACCTTTAACGGCTATACAAGTCAAAATCGACGGTTGTATTGCATAATTTATAGCCTGAATAAGAGGTGATATTTATTCATTTATCCGAAATTTTGCAAAATACGCTATATAAAATTATATATTAAGGTTTTATTATAATGCGTGCTATGATGTTCCCATAAAATAAAAAATCAAAAAACGGAGGATATCATATGCAGTTTTATGACATTATTGCTACAGTCGATAATAAATTACCACAAAACCGTGAACAAGCTGATTATCAATTATTAGCTGAAAAGCTCTATGAGCGGAGCGAGAATGATTATCATACGAATAATCAAAGCCACTATTTTTTTACAACGGGTATTGAAGATGAAAGAATTCGTTTTTTTGCAATTTTTAAAACAAACACAGATGTAACAACTGCGTTTATGTCCTTTATTAGCACCACAAAATTAAAAATAAAGAATATATCTATGGAAGAAACCATATTTAGAAAAGCAAAAATTACATTAGCACTGGCCGGCGCAAGAAAACTCGTTAATAATCGTGATGACATACTAAAGGATTTCGACCTTGATGATTTATATTCGGACTATACCGAAGAATTACTGAATGGGAATCTCACGAAAGACAGTTTAATAAACAAGTCAAAGGCAATGCTTTTTGAAGAAACGCTTTTGCCCGAAATGGAACGCATTTATACGGAATGTCCCGCATGCCGTATAAAAGGACATCCAGTTCATTATCTCGTTTGTTGTGATGATCGCAACAGCCAAGAAAAAATCTACCGAGTTTTGTTGGAAGCTTTATATGCGAATGAAAGAATTCAGAGTAAGCGTATTTGTTGTGTAGATTTTACATCGGATGACAGAACGCCGGATTCTTCTTATGACGCACTTTACAAAAGCTGTGAAAACGGAGTGCTGGTCGTTCGCTATACTCCGCTTGAAGACGAAGAAAGTGATCGGGCAAGACCGGGCGAAGGGGTAATTACAGTTCTATGTGACACGGCAAAAAAATTCAGAAACAGAGTGCTTACAATATTTTGCATACCAGATGAAGCAAGTAAAACGAAAGATAAGTTTTTAGAAAAACTGATAAATTTGCCTCTGATTGAATTATACGAAAACAAAGCCTCCGGAAGCCGGGCAAAAGAATATTTTAAAACGCTTGCCGATGAATACGGAATTGCCCCGGACAGGCAGTTATATGACAAAATCGAAGATGAAACAAAATTATATCGTGCCGTTCAATTAAAATCTCTTTTTGAAGAATGGTATAACCATAAGCTGCTCCATTCTGTCTATCCACAATACGAGAAAGCCAAAATCTCATCCACAGAGATTGTCAAGGAAAAACCAAAAGGCAGTGCTATTGACGAACTGAATGAAATGATCGGGCTTAAGGATGCCAAAGCTGTTATTTATAAAGCGCTGAATTATTATAAAGTGCAAAAACTTTATCAAGATAAGGGAATAGCGACAGGCAAGCCTGCAATGCATATGGTGTTCACCGGAAATCCCGGTACTGCTAAAACTACAGTCGCACGTCTTTTTGCAGAGATCATGCGGGACAACGGCCTTCTCACCAAAGGCGACTTATATGAGGTCGGAAGAGCAGATCTGGTAGGAAAGTATGTAGGATGGACTGCGCAGATCGTAAAAGACAAATTCAAGGCAGCTAAAGGCAGTGTGCTGTTTATCGATGAAGCCTATTCTCTTCTCGATGACAAAGGCGGTCTGTACGGCGATGAAGCAATTAACACTATCGTACAGGAAATGGAGAACAACCGGGAGAATATGATCGTGATATTCGCCGGCTATCCTGATAAAATGGAGGATTTTCTCCGCAGAAATCCCGGGCTTCGTTCACGCATCGCTTTCCATGTGCCTTTTCACGATTATGACACAGAGGAACTCATCCATATCGCAGACCTGATTGCACGTAAAAGCAATCTGAGCTTTACAAAAGAAGCTTGTGATAAACTGCATGCCATTCTTGATATAGCACGGAAAACAGCAGATTTCGGCAACGGCCGATATGTCCGTAATTTAATCGAACAGGCAAGGATGGAACAGGCAAACCGTATCGTACAGATGGATTGTGAGGATGTAACGGAAGAAACCCTCCAAACCCTGACGGAAAGTGATATTCCGGTATTGGACACGCCCCTTATTTGTGAAAGACGCAGAATCGGATTTTAGTTACGGATATTTTCATAATAGTAATAACGAACTATAAGGAGAACAAATTGATGAATCGTGTGTTAAAAAAGTCAATGCGAATCCCCCGTTTTGGATTTACTATTGAGAAACAGCAAAAAACAGTTGGTCGAGATGTCGCCTTTGAAGTGTTGACCCCGGCACGCCAAAGAAAAAGCACCCTTGCCGTATTTGAAAATGATAATGTAGTAATTACAAAACATGTGATCGTTTGTCCATGGTGCGGGAAGAAAGCTCCAGCTTATCATAACAATCAGATGGAACCTCATCAATTAATAGATATGTGGCTGGCACAACAAACATCCATGTTTGAAAAACTTCCGAAAACGCTTCTATTCAACAGACCGATAGAGGCAATGGAGAAATTTGTTTGTCCAAGGTGTAATATGATATCGCATCCAAGCAAAGGATTTATAGATGTTTTATTTATCGTCGATAGAAAGACAATTAAGATCTTTCGGAAATTAGAATTGAAAGAATGGTTTCAAATCAAATGGGGCGCAGACAAAATATGCATTACTAATTTTGAGTTGTATGAAGCAATAACATTCAACTTGAAAAATGGCCATACCTATGTTTCACTGGAAGACGGGCGTGGTGAAAAACTAAAGGTGCATGATATTTCAAACACAAAAGCGAATCTTTATTCTGACGATCCGATATTTGAATTGATTAACTTGTATAAGCCGGTTAACAGAGAGCTGAAAAATCAGTTTGCAAAAATCTTTCGTGGTCCTTTGCCGTTTCGGACAAAGGAATTAACAGTGGAGCAGTTCCTTTTGATGACCGAATTCATCGGTTATGATTCAGCGTTTTACAGTGCCCTTCCATATGCGGACAAAGGGGATTTAATTGAAAGGCGGTTTCTTAAATCGGCTAAAAGACTGCACGACTCCAAAAAAGTTCCAAACATATTTGAAAAAACAATTCTGCCCAAAGTAAAAAGTATTCGGAAAATATTTTTTTGTAACCCGGCGTTGTTTTTTTATATAGGAGAATTGGAACAGCTTTGGAAAATCATTGAAGATATCAATTTGTTCCGGAATTTCATTACATCTAAAAACATTTTTTCCGAATTAGCATTCTTATGCAAAATGCCGCATCTAATAGATTTCTATACAGAATATAAAGCGGAAATCGGAATTAAAAGGTTATATCATAATTTTTTTCAGGCAACGAATCGGTATTGGTTATATAACTATGTTTCGTGGTATTATCTGCTCAGCGAGTATGATAAGAAAATAGAGCGGAAAAAGTGGCACAATGGATGGCTGGAGAAACGGGATGATTTTGAGGGGATTGAAAATGATATGGGAGCGCGTTTTAGCGTTTCGATACCGGATCGCTCGTCAAAGGACTTCAGACATCCCGGTTTGGAATGCTGTATAAACGGATATTCTTTCAGAAGGCTGAAAAACTCCATGGAGTTTTTGCAGGCAGGCAAAGAACTAAAAAATTGTCTTGCCGACTGGCAATTTTTTCGAAATAACGTTTACGGCATGATAGACAATGGCAAGTATGTAGCGGCTGTTGAAATAAAAGACAATGTAATTATTCAAGCGTATACCTACCGCAATGGAGATATCTCTGGCAACCACAGCATAAAACAAGCGTTTGATATTTGGAAAAACAGGAATTTGATAACGGAACGGAAAGAATTCAACTAAAAAATCTTTCGTTCCATCTTTTATGTTATAATAAGGATAAGCAAAACAGCTCATCCTTTCGGGAAGGATGAAAAATATGAAGGTAGAATATTCGGAACAATTTAAGAAGCTTATAAAGGTATGGGATAAAGCTATAATCCAGAAGGAAAAGCAGGCTCAATATACTTTAGCATCATTTTATTTAAAACTTCAGACCGAGGCAGCAGATAAAAAAGCGTTTGACTTATATAAAAAATCCGCCAAGCAGAGATATACAGAGGCAATGTATGCATTAGGCATATGTTATGAACTGGGAAAAGGAGTCAGGAGAAATTATTATCAAGCGGTTCATTGGTATATATGCACCGATGAAAACATAACAAATGATATTATGAATAATCCGGACCCCATAGGAGATGCGGCGCAGGCCGCAATTCGCAGATACTTTGAGGACGAGGAATACGCCGAATTTGTGGACGAATTGCTTGATACCGAAAAGGCTGAAACAGACGATTCTTTTGCGGCTGATAAAGAAGCTGCGTGGTCCGGGGACGCCGAGGCACAAAACCGATTGGGACATCGGTACTTTTACGGCAACGGAACACAACGGGATATCGTACAGGCGATTCATTGGTATCGGGAATCTGCGAAAGGCGGCTGTGAGGCAGGTATGCTGCATTTGGCAGAATACTATAGAAATAGAAAGCAGTATAAAGAAGCGGCAAAATGGTATCGTCAATATGTGGAAGCAAGAATCAAGTGGCGGAACAAACGCCTTGGATGGTAGTTCGAAAAGGAATCTTTATATGTCAACATATAAACAATTTTATAAAAAGAAAGGATTGTGAATACGATGGATTTATCGAAAGCATCAACACGGGAACTTGTGGAGGAATTAGCAAAACGGGAAGCCGTGGAAAAGATTACGGCTGAACCGTATCAAACTTACAAAATTATAGTTGGAGACAACGAAATCTCAGATGCCGGACCGGCGGTTATTTTGAGGATTTGGGATTAAGCATTATTTAAAATAAAAGGAGAAATAAAAGATGAAAAAAAGAATTACAAATCGCGAATTTTTTAAGGGAAAGGCAGAGAAAGTTGCACGAGAATTACTTGGTAAGTTTATTTGTTGTAAAAATAATGGACAAAAGTATCAAATTACAGAAACAGAAGCCTATTATTATGATGAAAAAGATAGTAATGGAAAATTTTTTTGTTATGGCGTAAAAAAAGATACAGGCGAAAAAAGTAAAACTTGCGCTACAATTCCATTATTCCGAGACCCAGGTACGTGGTGCATCTATGGCGGTCAACTGCTGTTATCCGTTACAAGTAGTGAATTCCCCGATAATGTATTAATTAAACAAATAAAAACACCAGATGGTGAGGTATATAAAACCGATAAGATTGCAAAAGCTCTACGGTTATATCAAACATATCCAGAATCAAATTATAGAAGTTTTCATGGGCTTGATTCTTTGTCTGATGAATCAGTTTTATATTTAACGGAAGGGCAAGATATACCGGACATAAAAATAAAGTCGGACAAAAGAGTTAATATAAATGATTGCCAAAAATACAATTTTTCTATCGTTGGAGAATGATCCGTGCTTTATTTTTCCTTCCTACTCCAAAATCCTGCATACAAACCCGCGGCGGACAGACTGTTCGCCGCGTTTGAATCAGCAGGAATAGAATACCGATTGCTTTGTGGAACGCACGATATCTGGCTGCGGGATTTCATGCCCGTGCAAATCCGAGACGGCAGTTATGTTTCATTTCGGTACGAGCCAAGCTATCTTGCGGATATTCCAAAACTGAAAACGAACTACAAGCAGGATATTGCTTCCCAGTTTTCCTTTTCTGTCACCTATTCCGATGTCAACCTCGACGGCGGAAATGTGGTATTTTCCCCATCAAGAGAAAAAGCAATCATCAGCGACCGGATATTGACGGAAAATCCAAATTATACGCAAGCTGAACTTATCGAAATCATGGAGCAACAGTTAAAGGCTCAAGTTATTCTGATTCCGTCTTTAAAAAAGAAAACAGATATGACCGGTCATGCCGACGGAATGGTGCGGTTTGTAGATGAAAATACTGTGATCGGTAACTGTGTGCCGTCCAAAAACGGACTGGAACAACGAATAAAATCTGCTTTACAAAAATATGGAATCGGTGTAATAGATTTCCCCTATTTTTCTTCGTCAAACGATAGTGCTGTTGGTTGTTATCTTAATTTCTTGGAAACAGAACGGTATATTTTCATGCCTGTTTTCGGCAACGAATTGGATGGCAAAGCGATTGCATCTGCAAAAGGAATTTTTACAAAAATGATTGTTCCGATCAATATCAATGAAATTGCCAAAGAAGGTGGTGTATTAAATTGCATCAGTTGGGAAACGAAACAGACAGAGAAGAAGCAAAAAATAAAATCAAAGAGATTCTTACTGCCAGAAGACGATTCTATGAAGCCGGCATTACACTTTTAGAATGCGATAATACATTTGCCGAAAAGATCAAACATACTTTAGAAACTATGACATTTACCAGCAAAGTGGTCAACATAGTCGGCAACGGAGGAGGTGCGCTTCCGATTGATGCTTCCATAATACGCTTTTATCTGGAAATTGATCACAGAATCTGTGTGCGGGAGGAAAATATCACCATCGATTTTGAGAAACATCTTTGTTTGATTCAACTAGATGATAAGTACATTGCTAAAATCCCAATAAAAAATGGAATTGGGATTAAAAATGTAATCAACAAGTCCAGAATATGATTTGTTGAAAAATTTCTGCTTTAGGTCTTAGGGCAGCGCCCTAACGAGAATCACTGTTTGCAGCCGTATGGGGATACAAACAGTCTGCTCGCTAAGATGATACAGAAAAACCGGAGAAGGCTGTTTTGCTTTCTCCGGTTCGTTCTATGTTACCCTGATTTTTTTTGGCTTTGCTTTTGAAAGCTTGATAATCAAATCATCCACAGCGTCGGTATAGCGTCCTTTCTGCCGCAGTTTCTTCTGAAACCAAATGAGATTTTGAATGAGAAGTCTGTGCTCATTTTCCGAAAGATAAAGATGGTATTTCTGCCCTCTCATATGAAAATCAACTCGATGTTTACGATTTCAGAGGCCCGGTTTCGGATGCTGTTTATCTTTTGCACCCATTCCATAGGACGATCGGCTTTCAGCTTTTCTGTGACATTTTCCTGCTTAGAAAGTACGGATACAAGTGATTGAAACAGCCGCTCCGCCTGTTGAGCTACCTCTGCCAGATGTCTGTTCAGCGTTCCGGAAGTCAGCAGATTGTAATACCGAATCCGGTGATACTGCTTCAAATACCGCCGGCATCGTTGCCCCCAAACTCCGATCTCAATTTCTTTTTCGAGTGATACTTTCAGATTGGGCAGTTCATAATCGCCCTGCCGGGTATATGTGCCGCCTGTTTCTTCATAAATGCTTTTCATCACAAAAACCTCCTGCGTTTTTTGGTGCTTTTATTCTACAGAAGATTTTCAGAAAAAACCTATGTGCCGATTGCAGTTTTATCGGAATATGCAGAAAAAGAGTACGAACCCTTCGATTCGTACTCTCGTTTCCTTCCTGCAATGCCGGTTGCTGCGTGTTTTTCGAATACTGCCTTATGCACACCCGGCAAAAGCCGAGGCGGTTTTTGAAAACCTTTTGCCTTGACGCAAAAAGGCGCGTTGTGGTAAGATGAAAGGCGCGGAAAGGAAGTTATATGTATGCAAACATTTTCGTTATATACCGAACGTGAAATCAAAGTCGAGCCGGCGAGAAAGCACGTAAAGCTCGATTATTACCCCGGCGAAAAAAATGCACCGGCGGTGCTGATTCTTCCCGGCGGCGCGTATTCGATGATTTCGGATTTTAATGAGGGCAAACCCTTTGCCGAACGCTTTCAGGCGCTCGGGTACCACGCGTTTGTGCTGCATTACCGCGTCGGCTTTGCCGCACGGTATCCCGCGCCCTTACAGGACGTGGCAAGAGCCTTGCAGTTTGTGAAAAGCCGCGCCGAGCAGTTCGGCCTTTTAAAAGAAAAAATCGCCCTGGTCGGCAGTTCCGCGGGCGGTCATCTCGCCGCGTTTTTCGCCGCGGTCTATTCTCGTTTTGAAAAGTCCTATAACGGTGCGGAATACAGCTTAAAACCGTCTGCGCTTGTGCTTTGCTACCCTGTGATTACCATGGGCGAGCTTACCCACAAAGTTTCGCGCAAACGCCTTTTGGGCATTTTAACCGGCAAAGCCGACCGCGAAGCGGCATCGGTCGAACGGCTCGTCACAGCCGACTATCCGCCGGTTTTTGTCTGGCATAATAAAGACGACGGGTCCGTCGATTATCACAACACCGAACTGCTTTGCGACGCGCTCGAGAAAAACGGCGTGCGGTTTGAAAAGCATCTTTATGAAACCGGCGGCCACGGGATAGGCCTTGCCGAAGGCAAAGACGCAGAGGGCTGGTTCGAGAAAGCGGCGGCGTTTTTACAAGGTGTTTTTGCGTAACGCCGCGCGAAAAAGAAGCATTTGAACCCCGTCGCAAAGGTGACAGGCGGGGAACGATAAAAGAAACCAGGCGAACGAAAACAAAGGGCAGATTTGCCCGAAAATATTAAACGGCAGATGGCTGTAATCCCAAACGTGCAGGCGAAAAATCTTGTTGACAAGAAGCCCGACGAAAAACTCCAACGCCGTGATAATGCCGCAGCCGCAAAGGCAGCGTAAAAAAAGCGGCAGCCGCTTGTATTTTTCATTGACCGCATAAATCCCCAAAAGCGCCGCGCCGCCCGTGAGCCCCATGGTCCAGTGGGTGTGGTCGCGCCAAAGGATTTCAATGAAGCTGTAAAGAAGCCCGCCGAGCGAAAAAACACAAAAATATTCTCCGATTCGTTTCATAGGATCACCCGATTTTAGCTTGCCGAAACGGCGCGCAATTATGCTTGGAAGAAAGTGACTTTGCGGAGAATATTTACACAGAATAAAGAGGAAGATTATGCAGGTACATTTCCATACCCTTGGCTGTAAAGTCAATCAATATGAAACCGAAGAAATTGCCGAAGCGCTCGAAAAACGAGACTTTACGGTGACGCCGTCGGAGGAAAACGCAGACATTTTTGTTGTGAATTCCTGCACGGTGACTGCTGAAAGCGACCGCAAAACGCGCCAGCTTGTGCGTCGGCTTCGCCACCGCTATCCAAATAGCATCATCGTTCTGACCGGCTGCATGACCCAGGCGTTCCCGCAAGCCGGCGAGGCGCTTTCTGAAGCGAACGTCGTGCTCGGCAACAATAGCAACATGAAACTCCCGGACCTTTTGGAGCAATTTTTAAAAACAGGTGAGCGGCAAACGCTCATTCAGCCGCACGTCACCGGCGAACGCTTTTGCGGCGCGCCGATTACCGGTTTTACCGAACGCACACGCGCCAATATGAAAATTGAAGACGGCTGTGACCGGTTTTGCTCCTATTGTATTATTCCCACCGCACGCGGGCGGGTGCGCTCGAAGCCGCTCGAAGAAATCCGGGAAGAAGCCGCGGGTCTTGCCGGCGCGCACTTTCGTGAGATTGTGCTCGTCGGGATTAACCTTTCCGCTTACGGAAAAGACACCGGCGCGAAGTTTTACGAAGCGGTTGCGGCGGCAGGGGAGCCGGAGGGCATTTTGCGTGTGCGCTTAGGTTCGTTGGAACCCGACCACTTAACCGATGAAGTGCTCGACAGGCTTTCCGCTATACCGAAGCTTTGCCCCCAGTTTCACATTTCCCTGCAAAGCGGCTGTGACCGGGTGCTGCGGCGCATGAACCGCCACTACACCGCCGACGAATATGCAGAACTTTGTGCGAAATTGCGGGCGCGCTTTGCGGATTGTTCCTTAACCACCGATATTATGGTAGGTTTCCCCGGCGAGAGCGAAGCGGACTTTTTAGAAACCGTCGCTTTTGCCGAAAAAATCGGATTTCAGAAAATCCATGTGTTTCCCTATTCCGTGCGCTCGGGGACGCGCGCGGCGGAAATGCCCGACCAAATCGAACGCCGTGAAAAAGAACGGCGCGCCGCGGTCCTTTTGAAAACCGCCGACCGCCTGCGCCAAAGCTTTTTACAGTCCCAGGTCGGAAAAACCGATGACGTGCTTTTGGAAAGCCGTCGCCCGGACGGCTCGTTCCACGGTTACACCGCCAATTACACGCCGGTTTGCGTCCATTCGTCGTCGGCTTGTTCCGGGCAAATGCTTCGCGTGCGCCTTGTCGGCGTCGAAGGGGATTTCGTACGTGGCGAACCCGTGTAAATGTTACAAAAGAATTACGAAAAAGCAATGAAAAGCGTCGCTTTGTTAAGTAAAAATAACAAAGCGGCGCATTTTATTGACGGCGAAAATCGGGCATGTTATAGTGAAACCGTAATCCAACAAGGGGAGGTTTTCCTATGATTGAAGTTCAGGGCGTCACCAAAAAATTCGGTGATTTCACCGCGATAAGCGACATTCGCTTCACCGTGGGCGACGGCTCGCTTTACGGGTTAATCGGCTACAACGGCGCCGGCAAAACCACGTTGCTCAAAACCATCACGGGCGTTTATAAAGCGGAAAGCGGCAAGGTGCTGCTCGACGGAGAAGATGCCTTTGACAACGAAAAAATGAAACAGCACATGTTTTATGTGCCGGACGAAATTTATTTTCAGCCTTACGCCAACATGGAAAAAATGGCAAAGTTTTATAACGGCTATTACCCGGATTTCAGCTTTGACACATTCCATAAACTCGCAGAGGTGTTTTCACTCGACACCAAAGCGCGCTTAAACGGCTTTTCCAAAGGCATGCAGCGGCAGGCGGAAATTGTGTTGGGCTTCGCAACCCAGCCGGATTTTATGCTGTTTGACGAAACCTTCGACGGGCTCGACCCCGCCAAACGCGCGCTGATAAAAGACCTGATTCATGAATATATGCAGGAAAAGCAGGCGTCGATTATCGTTTCGTCCCACGATTTGCATGAACTCGAGGGGCTTTGCGACCACTTCGGCCTTATCAACGGCAAAAAACTCGTGATGGATTCTTCCATTTCCGAGCTTTCCGAAAACCGCGCCAAATTCCGGCTCGTTTTCCAAAACGACGTGACCGAAGACGATTTGAAATGCCACGGCATTGACGTAAAATCCTTTAAACGCGACGGCAAAATGCTCATCATCACTACAAAAGGCGACGAGAAAGAAACCGCCAGAAAATTGGAAGAACTCGCGCCCGCCGTGGTCGAATCTATGCCGCTTACGTTAGAGGAAGTATTTTTAGATGAAATGGAGGGAACGGATTATGACTTCGCAGAAATCTTTCAAAAATAATTTCGGCTATGCTTTCTACACCGGGCTTCGCGAAAATGCCCTGTTCGCCGTGCTCAACGCGGTGTTCCTCGCGCTGTTCTTCTGCGTAATGCCGATTCAAACCTTTATGTCGACGACCCAAACGGATTTTGAAACCGGCAAGGTCAGCATAATTGAATATTCCAAAGTATATGCGTTCCTGTTTGCGCCTCAGCTGCAATATTTCCGTTATTTCATCATCGCCGTGCTGTTGGGCGTCGGCATTTTGATGGGGATTGCCGCGTTCCGGTTCATCACCGGCAAAAAGACGGTCAACGTCTATTACAGCCTCGGCATCAAACGCCAAAAGCTGTTTGCGGCAAAATACCTGTCGGGCCTTACCTTGATTGCCGGGTCCGTACTCGTGCCGATGGTCGTTTCCTTAATTGCAAATATCGCCGTGCTCGGGTTTAACAAATTTATGCTCCCGGCATTCTTCTATCTGCTTTTGACAATGTTTTCTTTGGTCGCCGTATCTTACACGCTGACCGCGCTGGTCTTTTCCGCCGTCGGCACGGTGTTTGAGGGTATCCTCTTTTCCGGCGTCGTTCTGCTCACTCCGGAAATTCTGTTTTCCAGCATGGAAATTCTCATTAAAAAGCTTGTATTCGGCACACCGCTCGGCAGCGTTTTTTCGGGCGATATTTGGTTCGGCACGGTTACACGCTTAACGTCTCAATTTGCCGCTTTGAATCCTTTGCGCTACGCCGCGGCCGGGCTTTGCGCCTATTCCCAGGCGACCGCAGCCGGCAAAATTACCGACTATGACACCGGCGAGTCCGTGGCCTGGGCTTTGCCAAACTTCCTGACCCCCGCGCTTTGGGTGGCCGTCGCCGGCGCGCTGTTCGTGCTCGGCATGGTCGTCTACAAACGCCGGAAAGCGGAAATCGGCGGCTTTATCGGTAAAAACCGTGTCTTGAATTTCTTAATTGTGTTCTTGGTCGCGTTCTATGGCTTCGTCCAGACGTATAATGCGCTGGAATTCAACAGCAAGGCTCTGGCAGTGCTCGCGGGGCTTCTCGTATTCGTTGTGATTTATGCGGCGCTCACGTTGCTTTTGCTTCGCAATCTTCGCCAGTTTGCCAAAAACCTTTATACGTTACCCATTCAAATCGTTCTGACCGCGATTATCTTTACAATTTTTGCCACCGGCTATTTCGGTGCGGCAAACCGCATTCCCGAAACATCGGAGATTGCTTATGCGAAAATCACCACTCTGTATGAAAACGACCTTTTGACCGAGGGCACGCAAAATATGTATGTCGCCGGCAACTTAAAATCGCCGGACGTTGTGCCGAACGGGAAATACGAGACCGAAAAGGACATCAACTTTATCCGCGATTTCCACGAAAAACTGGTTCGAATCGGTCGCACGGAACCGACAATGCTCAACGAAGGGTATAACAGCGTCCGCCCCGTGTCCGTCCGCATTGTGTATGTGCTGAAAGACGGCAAGGAAGTCAAGCGCAATTATTACGGCGTCAGCGACGCGCTCCTTTCCGAATTGCAAAATCTCGACAAGAGCGATTACTATCAAACTAAGCTTAACCAGATTTTCAACGAACCGCTTGAAAAGGTTGAAATGCCGAAGAGTGAAAACGGCAATATTTCCGCGCAGCAATGGGCAGCTTATTCCCGTTACAGAAGCATTCTTGCGGTACGTGAAAGCAAAGACATCCGTCTTTACGACCGGGCTTTGGGCACGGAAATCAAAATGGAGCTGACCGACGCACAGCGTCAGGCCTTGCGGGAAGCGCTCTATAAAGATTTGCGCGCGCAGACGGTCAAAGACCACTACACCCCCGAAAACCCGCTCGGTCTGATTTCGTTTACGCTTCTGCCTGACGGAACGGAAAACGGTATGGAAACGACGATTATAAACGGTATGGTGATGCAGTCTGTGGAGTCGGCTTCGGAAGATGAAGTGACCACCTTGTCTCCCGACGGCTCTCTGCCGCAGTTCTTCGTCACCGAAGCAATGACCAATACGGTCAACTTCTTGAAATCCGCCGGCTATTATGACGCGCTTACGGCAACGCCTACGGTGCAGGCGATTCGCGTTATCAAAGTTTCCCAGCTGTATGAATACTCCTATCTTGCCAGTGCGCTGCGCACAGGCGAAGCGTTCGCCTGTGAATATATAAGCGAGCGCAGAACCGAAGCGTTTACCGATATGACAGGTGACTACGAAAGCCGCTGGCCGGCGACTTCGGGCACAAGCAACGGCACCACCATTTTCCAAACCACCGACGCAAAAACGATTGCATCGATTTTCCGTGTTGCCAAAACGCGGTATGTTGTAAATCCCGAAGATTATATCGTGATTTTCGCTTATCCCGACGGGGTGTATTCGAGCGCTTATGTTTGCACGGACGATATGCCCGACAATATCAAAACCGAAGTGGAAGAAAACCACTTGAACGTTTGGTAACAAGCAAAAAAGAAAGGGAGATGCTTTAAAAGCATCTCCCTTTTTTAAAAGCTCAATTCCGATTAAGCCTTTTTCTCTTTCAGTGCGTTTACAATGTCGCGGGTGTCTCTTGCAATCAAAAGTTCCTCGTTGGTCGGGAGGACAAATACGCGAATCTTGGAATCTTTGGTGGAAATTTCGCCCTCTTTGCCTTTGACCAGCGTCGCGTTGTAAGCTTTGTCAATTTTGATGCCGAGGAACGCAAGGTGGTCGCAAATGGTCGCGCGCATATCGTCTGCGTTTTCACCGATGCCGCCGGTGAAAACAATCGCGTCCAAGCCGCCCATAACGGCCATGTAACCGCCGATGTAGCGAACAATGCGGTAAATCTGCATACCTCTTGCGAGCTTCGCGCGCTCGTTGCCCTGCGCCGCAGCGGCCTTAACGTCACGGTCGTCGGAGGAAAGACCCGAAACACCGAGAATGCCGGACTTTTTGTTGAGCAGTTCGTCCATTTCGTCGGGCGTTTTGTTTTCTTTCTTCATAATATAGAGCACCGCCGACGGGTCAATGGCGCCGGTACGTGTGCCCATGATTTCGCCGTCCAACGGGGTAAGACCCATGGAGGTGTCCAAAACCTTGCCGTTTTTCACGGCGGTAATCGAAGAACCGTTGCCTAAGTGGCAGGTGACGAGTTTCAGCTCCTCAAGCGGGCGGCCCATGACTTCGGCGCAGCGGTTGCTTACAAAGCGGTGGGAAGTGCCGTGAAAACCGTATTTGCGGATTTTGTATTTTTCATAGTATTCATAGGGGAGCGCGAACATATACGCTTCCGGCGGCATGGTCGAGTGGAACGCGTTGTCGAACACCGCGACCTGCGGCACGTTCGGGCCGAACAGTGCAATACTTGCCTTAATGCCCTCAATGTGCGCCGGGTTGTGAAGCGGCGCCAAATCGCAAAGGCTTTCAATGCCGTCAATGACGCTTTGGTCAATGAGCGTGCTCTTGTTGAACAGATAGCCGCCCTGCACGATGCGGTGACCGACGGCGTCGATTTCGGAAATGTCGTTAATGACCTTTGTGTCACCGGTGGTCAGAACCTTTTTGACCTCGTTGAAAGCGTCCGTGTGGTTTTTCATCGGGACTTTCACATCGTCAAAACGAACCTCTTTGCCGTCGATGTAATGTTTGCCGGAAATACAGCTGTTTTCCGGGTCTTTTACGCGTTCGCAAATACCTTTTGCAATGACGGATTCGTCCTTCATGTCAATCAACTGGTATTTCAGTGAAGAACTGCCTGCGTTAATAACAAGAACCTTCAAAAAAACTCCTCCATATCCAACTTAATAGTTGCAAGTTTGTCTAAAACATTATATACTGGTTTCATAAAAAATTCAAGAGCCGGAGGAAGAAAAGATATGCCCGTAGCCGGCGTTATTGCTGAATTTAACCCGCTTCATAACGGACACGCACACTTGCTGTCGCAGGCAAAGCAGTTTGCAGGCGACGGCGTTGTTGTCGTTATGAGCGGTAACTTCACCCAGCGCGCCGATTTGGCATTGCTTTCCTCGCGCTGGCGCACCAAAATGGCGCTTTCTTCGGGGGCGGATTTGGTGCTCGAACTGCCGCTGCCGTTCGCGGTCGGCTCCGCCGGCTTTTTTGCCCGCGGCGGGGTGGAAACGCTCGCTTCTTTGGGCCTTGTCGATACACTCGTTTTCGGCAGTGAATGCGGCGACACCGATTTGCTTTTGCAAACGGCAGACACGCTTTTATCCTCGGAAACCGACCGTGCTACACAGGCGTTTATGCGGCAGGGGCTTTCTTTCCCTTCTGCGCGGGAACGTGCCGTAAGAAATTGCTTTTCCGATACAATCGCCGATGTACTCAAAGCGCCGAATAACGTGCTCGGCGTCGAATATATCCTCGCTTCAAAAAAACTGGGCGCACCGTTTGCCTTTTATTCTGTGCCGCGCGTCGGAACGGCGCACGACGCGCAAACCCCGCAGGGCGATTTCGCGTCGGCAAGCTTTTTGCGCACGCAAATGAAAAAGGGACTTTCCGTCGACCGCTATGTGCCCGCGCCCGCTTTGGAACTTTTGCGCGAAGCGACCGAAAAAGGGGAGTGCCCCGCCGATTTTCAGAAACTCGAAACTGCGGTGCTCGCGTTTTTGCGCAAAGCGTCGCCTGCGGATTTTGCCGGTGTGCCGGATGTGTCCGAGGGGATAGAAAACCGGATTTTGGACGCGGTGCGTGCCGCTGACAGCTTGCAGGCGGTGTTCGATAACGCCAAAACCAAGCGCTATACCCACGCGCGAATCCGCCGGATTGTGCTTTGCGCCTTCTTAGGCGTGACCAAAAAAATGCAGGAAGAAGGCGTGCCTTACCTGCGCGTGCTCGGCGCGAACGAACGCGGATTAAAGCTTTTAAAACGCGCCGAAGAAACGGCAAAAAAGCCGATTTTATTGCGTGCGTCCGACGCGCGCTCTCTCTCGGAGGCGGGACAGGCGGTGTTCAATCTCACCTGTAAGGCGACTGACCTTTACAACTTAGCTTTGCCCGAAACGCGCCCCTGCGGCACGGAAATGACCGACCCGATTTGTTTTCCATGAATTTTTTTGCGGGAAATCTTGCAAATTTCTTGATTTTGCCGCGCAAAACATTATAATAGGAAGAGTAAAAACCATTTTATCACGAGGGCAGTGAAAACCATGAGTGACCCGTTGCTTGCAACCATTGATGAAAATTTAAAACGCCTTTCGAAAGGCCATAAAAAAATCGCCGCCTATATCGAAGAAAATTACGATAAGGCCGCGTTTATGACCGCTGCGGCGCTCGGCCAAAAGGTCGGCGTGAGCGAATCCACCGTTGTGCGTTTCGCTACGGAACTGGGCTTTAAAGGCTATCCCGAGCTGCAAAAAGAGCTGCAGCAGCTGATTAAATCCAAGCTGACCGCCGTCCAGCGCATGGAGGTATCCGAAAACCTCATCGGCGACAGCGATATTATCACAAGCGTGTTAAACGGCGACATTGAGCTTATCCGCGCCACCGCGGAAAAAACCTCGCGCGAGGCGTTCAAAAACGCCGTTTCCGAAATCAACCGCGCCAAAAGAATTTACATTCTCGGCGTGCGCTCTTCGGCGGCGCTTGCGTCTTTTCTTGCATTTTACTTCAATTTGGTGTTCGACGCCGTGACGCTGATTGACACCGCCAGCGCGTCGGAAATGTTTGAACAGATGTTCCGTATCGACGAAAAAGATGTCTGTATCGCGATAAGCTTCCCGCGCTATTCCAAACAGACGGTAAACGCCCTTCGCTTCATTGCGGACCGCGGGGCGAAAATCATCGCGATTACCGATACCGAAAAATCACCGATTGCGTCGTTTGCCAACCACCTTTTGGTCGCGCGCAGCGATATGGCGTCCGTCGTGGATTCGCTGACCGCGCCTTTGAGCCTTATAAACGCCTTAATTGCCGGCGTAACGCTTTCCCGCCGCAACGAAGTTTATGAAAACTTCAATAAGTTAGAGCACATTTGGGACGTGTACCAGGTCTATGAAAAAGCGGAGGATTTCCCGGAACATGCAGAGTAATCGGGTTATTGTGGTCGGCGGCGGCGCGGCGGGCTGTATGGCGGCCGGCACGGCGGCGGAAAACTGCGCCGAGGTGCTGTTGCTCGAAAAGAATGAAAAGCTTTGCCGCAAGGTGATGATTACCGGCAAAGGCAGGTGCAACGTCACCAACGCTGTGGAAGATGTGCAAACGCTCATTTCCCATGTGCCGGGAAACGGGCGTTTCCTTTTCAGCGCCTTTTCCGCTTTTTTGCCGCAGGATACCATGGATTTCTTCACCGATTACGGCGTTCCCTTAAAAGTCGAACGCGGCAATCGTGTGTTTCCGCAAAGCGACCGCGCGGCGGATATCGCCGACGCATTGGTGCGCTTTTTAGACGATACCGGCGTGCACCGTGCACACGAGCGCGTCACCGAAGTTTTGATAAAAGACGGCCGCGCCGTCGGGGTAAAAACCGCGAGCGGCAAAACCTTAAAAGCGGACTGCGTCATTGTCACGACCGGCGGGCTTTCTTATCCGCAAACCGGCTCCACCGGCGACGGCTATGCGTTCGCCAAAGCGGCGGGGCACACCGTCACGCCATTGCGCCCGTCCCTTTCGGCGCTTTGCTGCCGCGAGGGCTTTTGCAGCGACTGCGCCGGGCTTTCGCTTCGTAATGTCGCCATTCACGTGAAAGACACCAAAACCAAAAAAGAGATTTACCACGACTTCGGGGAAATGCTGTTTACGCATTTCGGCGTTTCCGGCCCGATGATTCTTTCCGCAAGCGCCCATATGCGCCAAATGGAACCCGCCCGCTATACGATAACGATTGACTTAAAGCCTGCGCTTTCCGCGGAGCAATTAGACGCGCGGATCTTACGGGATTTCAACGAAAATCACAATAAAGCAATTTCCAACACGCTCCCGCTTTTGCTGCCGCACGCGTTAATCCCCGTGGTGCTGCGGCTTTCCGGGATAAAACCGTCTGAAAAAGTCAATCAGATTACGCGGGAAATGCGTACCCGCTTGCTGGAAACCGTCAAGGGCTTACCGCTTACTGTGTTGGATTTTTACGACATTCGCCAGGCGATTGTGACCGCTGGCGGGGTTTCCACCAAAGAAGTGAATCCGAAAACCATGGAAAGCAAGCTCGTAAAAGGGCTGTATTTTGCCGGCGAGGTGTTAGATGTGGACGCTTATACCGGCGGCTTTAATTTGCAAATTGCATTTGCTACCGGTCGCTTGGCAGGGCTTAGCGCCGCGACCGAAACAATAGAATCGGAACCATAAAGGAGCAAAACTATGATTAACGTTGCCATAGACGGCCCCGCCGGTGCGGGCAAAAGCACCATCGCCAAAGCTGCGGCGAAAAAGCTGGGCTATATTTATGTCGATACGGGCGCGCTGTACCGCGCGGTCGGCGTCTATTCTTTGCGAAACGGCGTGGACACCACCGACGGCGAAGCGGTTGCCGAGACACTACCGTCCGTTTCGGTCGAGCTGAAATTCCAAGACGGCGTGCAGCATGTATATTTAAACGGTGAAGACGTCTCCGAAGAGATTCGCACGCCTAAAGCCTCTATGGCGGCGTCCCACGTTTCGGCGGTGCCCGCCGTGCGGCAGTTCTTGTTTGATTTGCAGCGCGACATCGCCGCGAAAAACAACTGCATCATGGACGGCCGCGACATCGGAACGGTCGTGCTGCCACATGCGCAGGTCAAAATTTTCCTGACCGCCTCGCCGGAAGCGCGCGCCAAGCGTCGGTTTATTGAATTACAGGCGAAAGGCGCAAAAGACACTTTCGAACAGGTGCTCGCCGATTTAAAACAGCGTGACTATAACGACTCTCACAGAGAAGTCGCGCCGCTAAAACCTGCGGACGACAGCGTGCTTGTGGATACCACCGCGCTGACGCTCGAAGCGTCCGTCGAAAAAGTGATTGAAGTGATTAAGGAGAAACTGTAACCATGAGTTCCGGATATGATTTTTCAAAAGTAAAAGAATATAAGCTGTATTCCCTGTTCCGTCCGGCGGCGGCAATCGTCTGCAAAACCGTGCAGCGCTGTGATTATATCGGGCGGGAAAATATCCCGAAAGAGGGCGGCTTTATTCTTGCCTGTAACCACGTCAACATATTCGACCCCATCGCGCTCGGCGGCGCCGGCGTGCGGGTCATTCATTTCATGGCGAAAGAGGAATTGTTTGAAAACAAGGCGCTCGGCAAATTCTTGACGCATTTAAACGCTTTCCCGGTCGAACGCGGAAAAGGGGATATGGCGTCGATTCATTTCGCCGAAAATCTCATCAAAAAAGGCTATGTGCTCGGCATTTTTCCCGAGGGCACGCGCTCGAAAGATTATAAACCCGGCCGCGCAAAATCCGGCGTGGCGCTCATTGCCAAACAGACCGGCGCCGACGTTTTGCCGGTTTCGATTTATACCGATACACAATATAAACGCGGCACTAAGGTGACGATTCGCTTCGGCAAACTCATTAAAAACGAGGAATTCGGCTTCACCGAAGAGGGGCATTCCGCCGAGCTGAAAAATGCCGCGCGCCGCATTATGGGCGAAATCACCGCCCTTTGGGAGGAAGGACATTGCAAAAAATAACGCTTGCCAAAACCGCGGGGTTTTGCTTCGGCGTCAACCGCGCCGTCAACCTGTTAGAAGAAATGGTTGAAAAAGGCGAAAAAGCCTGCACTTTAGGGCCGATTATCCATAATCCGCAGGTCATTTCCTATTTTGAAAGCCACGGCGTCCGCGTCATTGAACACCCGTCGGAGTGTGCGCCGGACGAAACCTTGGTTGTGCGCACCCACGGTGTCCCGAAAGAGATTTTGCAGGAAATTGAGGCGATGTCCGTTCGCACCTGCAACGCGACCTGCCCGTTTGTGACGAAAATCCACAAAATCGTGCGCGAAAATTCCACGCCCGAAAACGTTACGCTGATAGCGGGGGATAAGGCGCACCCGGAAGTGATCGGCATTCGCAGCTACTGCAACGGCCGTTCTTTTGTCTTTAATACTTACGAGGAACTTGAGGAACTTATAAAATCTCACCCGGATTTAGATAAAAACGGAATCATTTTGGTTGCACAGACCACTTTCAGCATAAAATCTTTTGAAAAATGTGTAAAAAAAATAAAAATGGTATATACAAATGCCGTAATTTTTGATACAATATGTAGTGCGACTGAAGAAAGGCAGTCTGAAGCACAGGCGCTTTCCATGGCAAACGACGCCATGATTATTATCGGCGGCCGGCAAAGTTCCAACACCGCCAAGCTCAAAGCCGTCTGCGCTGAAAATTGCCCGACTTTTCTGATAGAAACTGCACAGGAGTTACATGACATTGACCTGTCGCCGTTCGCAGCAGTCGGTGTTACTGCGGGTGCGTCAACGCCCGACAGTATAATTAAGGAGGTACTAAACACAATGTCCGAGAATCTTGAACAAACGAAGGCAGAATTAGTTGAAAAGGAGGAAACTGCAGCATCTTCTGAAGCAACCAGCTTTGCCGATATGCTTGAGGAATATATAGATACAAGTTCCGACCAAAAAGTAGTTGGCCATGTTGTTGCGGTCACACCGACCGAAATTCAGGTCGAAATCGCCGGCAGAAAACACACCGGCTATGTCTCCGCCGCGGAGTACAGCAATGACCCCACTGTGGATATGACCAAAGAAGTCAAGGTCGGCGACGAACTGGACCTGATTATCATGAAGACCAACGACGTCGAAGGCACGGTTGCGCTTTCCAAAAAGCGTTACGACGCAATTAAAGCTTGGGACGAGCTTTCCGAAGACAACGATGCGACTGTGGAAGGCAAAGTGACCGGCGTTGTCGGCGACGGCAAAGGCCTGTTTGTCCAGTACAACGGCATTCGCGTGTTTATCCCCGCGTCGCTTGCAAAAATCAGCCGCAGCGATTCGCTGGAAGATATGGTCGGCAAGACCGTCCAGTTCAAAATCATTGAAGTCGACAGAAGAAGAAAAAGAGTTGTCGGCTCTGTCCGTGCCGCTTACAAAGAAGCTCGCGCAGCTGCGGAAGAAGCTTTCTGGGCACAGGCTGAAGAAGGCCAGACTTATACCGGCACGGTGCGTTCGCTCACAAGCTACGGCGCATTCGTTGACATCGGCGGCGTTGACGGTATGATTCACATTTCCGAACTCTCCTGGAGCCGCATCAAACATCCGTCTGACGTGGTTTCCGTCGGTGACACGGTGCAGGTCTACATAAAGGCGCTTGACCGTGAAAACAAGAAAATTTCGCTCGGCTACAAGAAAGCTGAAGACAATCCGTGGGAAATTCTCAAACGCGATTATCCGGTCGGCTCCGTAGTGACTGCAAAAATCGTCGGTCTTACGACGTTCGGCGCATTTGCTTCCGTCATTCCGGGCATTGACGGTCTTATCCACATTTCCGAAATCTCTCACAGCCACATCGGCAACCCGGCAGAAGTGCTGAAAATCGGTGACGAAGTGCAGGTCAAGATTTTGGACATCGACTTCGACAAAAAGCGCGTCAGCCTTTCGATGAAAGCGCTCTTAGACCCGCCGGCTGTCGAAACCAAAGACGGTGAGCCGGTCTCCGTTGACGAGCTTGCAGCGCAGGCAAAAGCGGAAGAAGCCGCCGAAGAAGCTGCTCCCGCCGAAGAAGCTGCGCCTGCTGAAGAAGCAGCGCCCGCGGAAGAAACCGCAGAATAATCTGCTGAAAAACCAAATACAGATCCAAAAGGGGACAGGTTCGCGCTTGTCCCCTTTTTAGAAAGACAGGAGGCGTTTTTATGTTGGACAAACTCTTTTCCGTGGCGCTTGTGGCGACCGCCGGTGCCGTTGCCGCGTCCGTGGCGGCGATGAAAAAAAGAAATATCTGCCCGGTTTGCGAAGTGAAAAAGGCAATCGCCAAAACCGACGTACATATCCGTGCCGGCTCGATGTATGACAACGGCGTTGCGCTGACCCCGCCGATGGGTTGGTCAAGCTGGAATGCGTTTCACGGCGACATCAACGAAAAACTGATTTTGGAAATGGCCGACGCGATGCGCAAAAGCGGACTTTTGGAAGCCGGCTACGGCTATGTCAATCTGGACGACTGCTGGCACAGTTCTTTGCGCGACGAAAACGGTCGCCTGCAAGGGGATTTGACAACTTTCCCCAACGGGATTCCCGCGCTTGTGCGTCAGCTCAACGAAAAGGGCTTTAAAGCGGGTATTTATTCCTCCAACGGCACGCTGACCTGCGAAGATTTACCCGCGTCGCTCGGCCACGAGCGCACCGACGCCGAAACCTTTGCCGAGTGGGGGATTGAATATTTCAAATACGACTTCTGCCACAACGTGCCGATTCCGAGCAAAGCGCCCTATATTGATAAGCTTTGCATCGGCGGTGCCGGCTTACAGGAAGAAATTGTCTTAGAAGCCGAAAACGGCGAACTTTACGGCGACGCGAAAATTGTGGAGGACAAATACGGCAGCTATATTACCCGCCTCGACAGCAACCTCGGCGCGGTGAAATTCAGCTTCGTTTCCGTGCCGGAAACCGCGGAATATGTGCTGACCATCGTCCTTCGCAAAAACGGCAAAACCGAAAAATACGCCGAGATTACCGTAAACGGCAAGGATAAGTATCCGATTATTTTCCCGCCCACACGCGCGTGGAGCCGTTCGGGCAGATTGCAGGTGAAAATCCGCCTGCAGGCCGGCGACAATACGATTGAAATCCGCAATCCGATTGCGTCTACAATGGACAGCGCCGCCACACAGTATATCAATATGGGCAAAGAGTTAAAACGTGCCACCAAATTGCAGGCGGAGCGCACCGGCACGCCCGAAAAGCCGATTGTGTTCTCCATTTGCGAGTGGGGCCGCAACAAGCCGTGGCGCTGGGGCGCCGAAGCGGGTAACCTTTGGCGAACAACACCCGATATTATGCCGAAATGGGCGTCAATTGTCGGGATTTACGAAGCCAACGTCCGGCTTTATAAATTCGCCGGCGTCGGGGCTTACAACGACCCCGATATGCTCGAAGTCGGCAACGGCAACTTGACGCTTGATGAAAACAAGGCGCATTTTACCCTTTGGTGTATGATGGCGTCGCCCTTGATTTTGGGCAATGACCTGCGGACGTTCTTAAAGCCTGACGGCTCGGCGGATACAAGCAACCCGGTCTTGCAGATTTTGACCAACAAAGCGCTCATAGCCGTCGACCAGGACAGAAAATGCATGCCCTGCCGCCGCGTGAAAACCAACGGGCTTTCCGACGTGCTTGTAAAGCCGTTGGAAAACGGCGAAATCGCGCTGTGCCTGTTCAACAAAGCGCCGAAGCCGATGCATATGGAAGCGTCGCTCGCCAAAATTGCCGGCATGACCTTTGCGGGGCTGCCCACGTCTAAGAACTATACCTGCACGGAGCTTTGGGACGAAACCACCCTGCAGACCGCGGACGTTGTTTCGGCGACCGTTCCGGCGCACGGCGTTAAGGTCTATCGCGTGAAAGCCGAATAATTTTCTATCTGTATTTTCGCACGGGTGCGCGTTTTGCGTGCCCGTGTTTTTCTTTTGCAAAGTCCGAAAAGGCGGACACAAAGTGTGCTTTCCACAAACTTCCTGTTGACAACAGAACAAATGTTCTATATACTAAATACGAACATTTGTTCTATTTTATCAAACGACAAGGAAGGGATTTTCGTGGAACGGGCAATTCTCCACAGCGATATTAACAACTGCTACGCTTCCATTGAGTGCCTTTACGACCCGTCTTTGCGCGGCAAACCTGTCGCGGTGGGCGGGAGTGTGGAAATGCGGCACGGCATCATTTTGGCAAAATCCGAACAGGCGAAACGCTGCGGGGTGACGACCGGCGAAGCCATTTGGCAGGCGCGGCAAAAGTGCCGGGATTTAATCGTTGTCCCGCCGCATTTTGACCGCTACACGCTGTATTCCGGCTACGTGCAGGATATTTACCGCCGCTACACCGACGAAATCGAGCCGTTCGGGCTGGACGAATGCTGGCTGGATGTGACCGGCTCCGGGCAGCTGTTCGGCTCCGGCAAGACGATTGCCGAAGAAATCCGAAACCGCGTGCGCAAAGAACTCGGAATAACGGTTTCGGTTGGTGTTTCGTTTAATAAGGTGTTTGCAAAACTCGGTTCCGACCTCAAAAAGCCGGACGCCGTCACCGTCATTCCGCAGTCGGGTTTCCGCGAAAAAATCTGGAATCTGCCGGCGAGCGCCATGCTCGGGTGCGGGCGCGCCACCGTGCGAAAACTCTCGAACTTCGGGGTGCATACCATAGGCCAGCTTGCGGCGTGCGACCGTGACTTCTTACAGGCTGTGTTCGGCAAAATGGGGCTGGAGCTTTGGAAATATGCCAACGGGCTTGATGATGCGCGCGTCAAACCTGACGGATTCACGCCGGTTTCCAAAAGCATCGGCCACGGCACAACCTGTGTGCGCGACCTTGAAAATGAGCACGAGGTGTGGCTTGTGATGCTCGCGCTCACCCAGGAAATCGGCCGGCGGCTTTACGGCGAAAAGCTGGCGGCGACCGCGGTGCAGATTGGCATTAAAAACAGCGATTTATTTGTCCGCCAGTTTCAAGCGCCGCTGCCGCTGCCGACGCAAAGCGCGTTTGAAATCGCCTCCGGCGCGCTGACGTTGTTTCATAACGCCTACCGCTGGGAGCGAAAGGTGCGTTCCGTGACCGTGCGCGCTATCAATCTTGTGCCGGCGTCGGCGCCGGTGCAAACCGATTTGTTTTCGGATTTTGCCCGACACGAACGGCAGCAGAAAATCGACGAAACGGTTTTGCGCATCCGTCAAAAATACGGTAAAAAGGGGATTTTTAACGCCTGCCTGCTTCTGGAAAATACCATGCCGGATTATAAGCCCGACCACGCGGTTTTACCGGGCGCTATGTATAAATAAATTGTGGTTTTCAAGGCAAAAAACGCACAAAAAACAACGCCGAACGGCTAAAATGCTGTGCATTAGGGATAATATGGGAAAAGGGCGTTTGAATTTGCAGTTTTCACATTGACGATTGACAAATTTTGCTATATCCTATATATGAGGAAGATTTGAAATTGCTTAAATTTTCTGTTTCCCCGGAAGGTGATTGATATGCGAAAAACAAAAATTATTTGTACGGTGGGGCCGGCAACAGACAAAGCCGGTGTCCTCGAAAATATGATGCTCGCCGGCATGAACGTGGCGCGCTTCAATTTTTCCCACGCAACCTATGATGTGCACGAAAAGCGCTTTCAAGAGGTGGTGCGCGTGCGCGAAAAACTGGGGCTTCCCGTCGCAACCATGCTTGACACCAAGGGCCCTGAAATTCGACTGGGGCTTTTTAAAGACAACAAGCCGGTCGAAATTTATGAAGGCGACACTTACACCTTAACGACCCGCGACGTGGAGTGCGACAATCAAATCGCGTCCATTTCCTTTAAAGACCTGCCCGGCGACGTGTCTGTCGGCACAACGATTTTAATCAACGATGGTCTTGTCGCCATGGTCGTCAAAAAGATTACCGATACAGACATCGTTTGCGAAGTGACCGATGGCGGCACGCTTTCGAACAACAAAGGCGTCAACGTCCCCGGCGTCGAGCTTTCCATGCCCTATCTTTCCGAACGCGATATGTCCGATTTGGAATTCGGCGCAAAGCTGGGCTTTGATTTTATCGCTGCGTCTTTTGTCCGTTCGGCGGCGGATGTGGCGTATCTGCGCAAATTCACGAACTCTCTCGGTTGGCGTTCGGTGCGCATCATTGCGAAAATCGAAAACATGGACGGCGTCAACAACATTGATGAAATTATCGAAGCGGCGGACGGCGTGATGGTCGCCCGCGGCGATATGGGCGTTGAAATCCCGTTTGAAAAAATCCCGTCCATTCAGAAAAGAATTATTACCAAAGCTTACCGCGCCGGCAAACAGGTGATTACCGCGACGCAAATGCTCGAGTCAATGATTACCAACCCCCGCCCGACGCGTGCGGAAATTACCGACGTCGCAAACGCGATTTATGACGGTACTTCGGCCATTATGCTGTCCGGCGAAACGGCGGCGGGTGCGCACCCGGTGGAAGTTGTCCGCACGATGGCGCTGATTGCCGAAACGACCGAAGAGCAAATTGACTATGTCACCCAGTTTAAGGTCTTCGCGAAAGATACCGACAAAGACATTACAAGCGCCATTTCCCACGCGACCGTCACCACGGCGCACGACCTCGGCGCAAAAGCGATTATCACCGTTACCAAAAGCGGTTCAACGGCGCGCATGATTTCCAAGCACCGCCCGCAGGCGATGATTGTCGGCTGCACGACCAGTGAAACCGTCTGCCGCCAAATGAGCATGTCGTGGGGTGTTGTGCCGCTGATGTGCGACGAAAAGAAAAACACCGACGAACTGTTCTCACACGCGGTCGATGTTGCTAAGCAAAACAATTTGGTCCATAAGGGCGATACGGTGGTGATTACGGCGGGAATCCCGCTCGGCATTTCCGGCACCACCAATATGTTAAAGGTCGAAAAACTGTAACCTTTTGTTTCAGGAGGCTTTTTTATGCGCTCCGTGACGTGGAACCCCTGGCACGGCTGCCGAAAACTCAGCGCCGGATGCAAACATTGCTATGTGTACCGCATCGACGCGAAATATGAGCGCGACAGCGCCGAAGTGCGCAAAACGCAGAATTTCCGCCTGCCGGTCAAAAAGGACAGGCAGGGGCGCTATAAGGTCGAAAGCGGCACGCTGATTTACACCTGCTTTACGTCTGACTTCCTGTTAGAAGAGGCGGACGCCTGGCGGGCCGAAGCGTGGGCGATGATGCGCGAACGCAGCGACTGCACCTTTTTATTTATCACCAAGCGCATTGACCGCTTTTTAGAGTGTGCGCCGCCCGATTGGGACGACGGCTATGACAATGTGATTGTCTGCTGTACGGTGGAAAATCAGGATCGCACCGATTACCGGCTGCCGTATTTTCTGAAAATCCCGGCAAAGCGAAAGGAAATTGTCTGTTCTCCGCTTTTGGAGGATATTACGCTTTCGCCTTACCTCACGCCCGAAATTGCGTGCGTTACGGTCGGCGGGGAGTCAGGAGACGGCGCGCGTGTGTGCGATTTTGACTGGGTGCTTCATATCCGCGAACAGTGTGTGCGGGCAGGTGTTCCGTTCCATTTTCAGCAAACCGGCGCGAATTTCCGCAAAAACGGCAGGCTTTATAAAATCCCGCGGAACCGTCAGCACGAACAGGCGCGCAAAGCGGGCATCAACATACCGGAATAAAACAAAAAAACAAAAAAGAAGCAACCCGTCGGGGTTGCTTCTTTTTCTATGTTTTGTAATTTTTATTCGTCTGCGCTGCCGCTGTTTTCCGACGGTTGTGCGCTTTCTTCGTTCATGCTTTCCACCTTTTCGCGGCGGCGCTGTTCGAGGTCTTCGAGCATCTGCGCTTTGAATTTGCCGTGGACGTTGAAGAAGATTAACGAAACGCCATACATAAACCGGGCAAATGCCGGAAGCAAGCAGAAGAGAATCCAGAACCCGCGCAAAACGTCGTTGTCGGTTTCGCGAACAACGTTGCCGAATACATCTTTGTGCGCGGTATAACCGACCCAAGTAATCACCAAGCCGGAAAGAAGACCGGTTACAGCATTTGCAAGCTTTTGGAAATAGCCGGAAACCGTGGCGATCAGCGCTTCGTTACGCACGCCGTATTTCCACTCGCCGTAGTCGTAAACGTCGCCCTGTAAAACCGCGCTGACAACGTTGATAATCTGGTTCGGAAGACCGCAAATGGTCAGCATTAGGGTGATGGCGACCAAGTTCAAAACGATGTGTTCCCCGGAATCCCATTCGCCGAAAGGTTTGTAGCCTATAAAGAAAAGAATCGTATAGGCAACGCCGCCGAAAATACCCGCCATAATGCCGGTGTTTCGTGCGCCGAACTTGCGGATGAGTTTGGGCGCGAGGGGAACCATAAAGTAGTTCGGAATACCGGTGAAAATACCGGCGATTGTGCCGTAAGAAAGTTTGCCGGCGTTGTGCTGCCAGAAAAAGCTTTCACTCGAAGAACCAACGCTCTTAAAGCCGTTGAAGAAATAGTTGAGCTGTAAAACAAGCATCGGGCGGTTTTTAAATGCAATTTTAATCGACTGCCAAATGCTGACTTCTTTCATTTGTTCGCGCGAAGCAAGCGGCACGCGCTCACGAATAACGAAGAAGCCGTAAATTGCCGTCGCGGCGGAAATCACAACCATGATGGCGGCAAAGCCGGTGTAAACGTCCTGCATGCCGACGGAGTTGTCCGTCATCTGCGGCAGAAGGTCAACAAAGAACGGCAAAAGCGAGGAAATCCACACGCCGAACAGCTCCATGAACTTCTGCGAAGCAATCAGGTTGTTTCGCTCGTTGATATTCGGCGTTACGTCATACAAAAGAATGTTGAACACGCCGAAATAGGACATGCCGAGGTTGTGTGCGAAAATGGCGATGACTGCCCAAATGATTTTTTGCGTGTTGCTTTCCAAAAAGGAGGGTGTCGTGAAAAGCATCATAATGGCGATTGCCCAAACCGGGGTGGAAAGCAAAAGATACGGCCGCATTTTGCCCCAACGGGTGCGGGTTCGGTCGATAATCAACCCCGAAAGCGAGTCGTCGAGCGCGTCATACAGCGTTTCAATGAAAATGATGGTGCCGTAAGCCGAGCCGGAAAGCCCCAAAAAGCTGATCATGAAGAACTGCCGTGTGGCGTTCACAAATTGCGTTAAGTTTTTTTGACCGAAAGCAGTGAGCAGAAAAGCGAAAATTTCCCGCGGGCGCAAATAGCGCCGATTTTGCGCAGAAGCCTTTTCAATTTCTTTGTCGACTTCATTTTCCAGCTGCTCTTCCTGTTCGACAGCAACAGTAGATTCCGCCAAAAAATCACATCCTTTTATGTACCGAAAATATCAATCTAAATCTTAACATATTCTTTTCGGGTGTTCAATAACAAAATCGAAAAATAACGAAGAAAACAAGGTTAAAAAATGCACAAAATTGTTTAGTTGATTTTTGTATATTTTTTTGACTGCGCCACCGCCATCGCGTCACAACGTTCATTTTCCGGGTGCCCGGCGTGACCTTTGAGCCAAATGATTTCCAAGTCGTGGCGTTCGCAAAGTGATAAAAGCTCGTCCCAAAGTTCCGGGTTTAAAGCGGGTTTTCCGTCTTTTTTGCGCCAGCCGCGCGCTTTCCAAGAAGCCGCCCAGCCTTTGGAAATGCCGTCCGCGACATATTTGGAGTCCGTGTAAAGCGTGACGTGACAGGGGCGGTTGAGCGCTTTTAACCCTTCAATGACTGCGGTCAGTTCCATTTTGTTGTTGGTCGTCATTTCACTGCCGCCGGAAAGCTCTTTTTCCGTGCCTTTACAGCGCAAAATCGCGCCCCAGCCGCCCGCGCCGGGGTTGCCGGAGCAAGCGCCGTCGGTAAACAAATCCACTTTTGTCAGTTCCATGTTTCGCTCCGTTCTTTCAAATGCTTTGCAAAATCTTTGAGCGACGCTTCCACGACGCTTGCGCGAATGTCGCTTTTTTCATAATCTTCTTTCGTCGTTACGCCGGTCAATACAAGCACGGTCGGAATCCCCGCGGCCTGTCCGATTAAAATATCGGTCTCGAGCCGGTCACCGATAAAACAAAGCTCGTTATGTGCGCAGTTTAGCCGGTGGGTTAAGTAATCAACGGTAAATTGGTTCGGCTTGCCCATAACAAGCGGGTCGCGCCCGGTGGAAGCGTGGATAAGCGCCATCATAGACCCCGTGTCGGGCATAAAACCGTCTGCCGTCGGGCAGTTGCGGTCTGGGTGGGTGGCGATATATTCGGCGCCGTTCGCAATATAGTGGCAGGCGTCCCACAATTTCTGATAGGTAAGCGTCGTGTCAAAACCCAAAACCACAATATCCGGGTCTTTTTCGACAAGCTTGATGCCGGCTTTCCGAAAATCCGCGGTCAGCCGTTCGTTGCCCAAAAGAAAAACGCGTTTGCCTTTGCAGTTGCGGTTTAAATAATCGGTCGTCACGTCGGTGGAAAGAATGATTTTCTCCGTCGGAACAGAACAGCCCATTTTCCGAAGCTTTTCTTGGCAAAACGCCGCGTTGTTTGAGGAATTGTTGGTGAAAAAACAAAAATCTTTGCCCAGCGTCTTAACTTCCTTTAAAAAATCCAGCGCGCCGTCAATGAGTTCACCGTCCAAATAAAAGGTGCCGTCCATATCAATAATAAAATATTTGGTTTTAGAAAAACAACTGTAATCCGCCATGCAAATCTCCTTGAAAACACAATGCCGACCCCGCCGGCAGTTTTATTTATTTTAGCATACCGCGTCTAAAAAGAAAAGGTGCAATTCCGAAGAATTGCACCAAGAAATCCAATCATTTACCACGCCACGGTCCAGGTCTCGTCAAACTGCAAGCCGATGCGGCACTCGAGCCCCAAAGCCGTCAAATGTAAGTACATCGGGAGACTCGACGAAATTTCCGTAAGGTGACCGGTGGCTTTTTCCACCTTGATTTGCGCCGACGCCCCGTCATATTGACAAAGCAGGTTATCAAAATTGATGCGCCCGTTGACCGCGCTTGTGATTTCGTCCGTCGTAATCACCGAACCGACCGCGCCGGAGCCGTGCCCCGCCGCCGGGTTATTGTCCGGCTTAACTTTAACCTTTAAAATATAATAGCCGTTTTCTTCCGTGCAGCTCGCTTCGGCAATGTCGTTTGCCGTCAAAACGCTTTGTGTGCCGCGGGGGATAAAGTTGTCGGCAATTTCACCGCGCGTGCTGTAAACGGTGTTCGGGGTCTCGTCTTTTAAAAACGACCCCATCAGCGATTTTGCGAGAGAGGAAAGCAAAAAGTTGTTTCCCGCGTCCACCACGCCGTTATAATTCGTGCCTTTTTTCTGCAAAAGCGTAACCGAAGAGGCCTCCGCCTTCGCTTTATTGATCGCTGACGAAAAATAAGCGGCGATTTCTTCGTTGCCCTGCGGCATTTTGGTCAGGTCCGCCGTCACGGCATTTTCCAAAGGCAGCGTGGTTCCCGGCACATTGCCTGAACCTGCGGGCAGCGCGTTTTGCACGCCGCTTGCGATTTGCGAATTCGGCGAAGAAGCAAAATTACCGACCAAGCGCATGCGCCCTTGCGTCAATGCCAAATACAGCGAAAAATAAACAAGCGCGAAAAACAGGCACAAAAGCCCGGCTTTTTCAAAGGTGCTGAAAAAGAGGTGCCAAAAGCCTTTTTCGGTTGTGGTTTGATTCGTATAAGGGTTTTGCATGGAAACGCCTCCAAAAGCGTTAAAAATTTAACAAAAAGTATGATACCGCACAAAATTGAAAAAGTCAATGAAAACTGTGGATTTTTCTGCCGCGGAGTGTTACAATATCGTCGTCATTTTTATAAAAAACGGGGAGGCGAATCCAATGAAAAAACTGATTTCGTGGAATGTAAACGGCCTGCGCGCGTGCGTCGGGAAAAACTTTGAAGCAACCTTTTCCGAATTAAACGCCGATTTCTTTTGCTTACAGGAAACCAAACTCCAGGAAGGACAGTTAGACCTTTCCTTTGACGGCTATTTTTCCTATTGGAATTATGCCGAAAAGAAAGGCTATTCCGGCACGGCGATTTTCGCCAAAGAAGAGCCGTTGTCGGTTGCCTACGGCCTCGGCGACGCCTATTACGACAGCGAGGGCCGCGTGATTACGCTCGAATACCCCGAATTTTATTTGGTCAACTGCTACACGCCCAATTCCCAAGACGGCTTAAAGCGTCTTGAATACCGTATGTCGTGGGAGGACAGATTGCGCGCTTATCTTGTCGCGCTCGATAAAACGAAGCCGGTTATTTATTGCGGCGACTTAAATGTCGCGCACAAAGAAATCGACTTGAAAAACCCGAAAACCAACGTGAAAAACCCGGGCTTCTCGCCGGAAGAACGCGAAAAGTTCACAACGCTTTTGGAAAGCGGCTTTGTCGACAGCTTCCGCTGGTTTTACCCGGACCTTACGGGGGCATATTCCTGGTGGTCTTACCGCTTCAACGCCCGCGCCAATAACGCGGGGTGGCGCATTGACTATTTCGTCGTCTCGAAGCGTCTTTGCGAAAAGCTTGTGGGCGCGTCCATTCACAATGAAATTTACGGTTCCGACCATTGCCCGGTGGAACTGATTGTCAATATCTGAGGTGTTTTTGTAAATGACTTACAGCGAAGCTGTCGCTTATATCCATTCGCTTTTGGTGTTCGGAATGAAGCCGGGGCTGTCGCGGATTTCCGCCTTACTCTCGGAACTCGGCGACCCGCAAAATGATTTAAAATTCGTCCATGTTGCCGGCACAAACGGCAAGGGGACAACCTCCAATATGCTCAGCCGCATTTTGGTGGAAGCGGGTTACAAAACCGGCCTGTTCACGTCACCTTATGTGTTTTCGTTTTGCGAGCGGATTCAGGTAAATCACCAAAATATTTCCGAGTCTGCACTCGCCGAAACCGTTTCAATCGTGCGCGATGCGATAGAGCGTTTAAATCGCCGCGGGATTGTACCCACGGAATTTGAGGCGATTACCGCCGCCGCGCTGTTGTATTTTAAAAACGCCGGCTGTGACATCGCCGTTATGGAAGTGGGGCTCGGCGGGCGCTTTGATTCGACCAACATTATTCCCTGTCCCGAAGTGTGCGTGATCACCTCGATTTCCCTTGACCACACAAAAGTGTTGGGCGACACGATTGCAAAAATCGCGTTTGAAAAGGCGGGGATTATCAAAGAGGGCGGCGTCACCGTCACTACCAACCGGCAAGAATTTGACGCTTTGCAGGTGATTCAAAACACCGCCGCCGAAAAACATAATCGTTTGGTAGTTGCCGACGTAAACAGCGCTAAGGTGCAAAGCCAAACGCTCGGCGAAACGACCTTTTCTTACGGCGGCAGAGAATATACAATGCCGCTTACCGGGCTTCATCAGGTGGAAAACGCCGTCGGCGCCATTGAAGCGGCGCGGTGCCTTCCGGGCGTTACGGAAGAAAATATCCTAAACGGCATTCGCAAAACCGTCATGCACGGCAGAATGGAAATTTTGCCGGGGCTCCCGCCCGTGCTGTTAGACGGCGGGCACAACCCCGAATGCGGCGCCGCGCTAGCAAGAGTCCTTCGCGACTTCGCCCCCGAAAATGTGACGGCGGTTATCGGTATGATGGAAGACAAAGACACGGTGCACTATTTAAAAGCCGTCACGCCGTATGTAAAAACCATTTGGTTTACAAAGCCCGATAATCCCCGTGCCGCTGCGCCGGAAGTTTTAAAAGCGCAAACCCGCGATTTCCCCGGCGAAATTTTCTTGGAGCCAAATGTCCCCGCCGCGTTTGAAAACGCCAAACGCGCAACGCCGAATGACGGCTTGGTGCTTGTCTGCGGGTCGTTTTATCTGCTTTCCGACCTCGGATTGTCAATCGAGAATTAAAAAAAGATTGTAACGAAAAACGCGATGTGCTATAATGCCGAAAAGAAACGGAGTGACCAAAATGCAGCTTGATTTTTATGAAGACCGCCTGCGGGTTTATTTAGAGGTTCTGCAAAACGCGGCATGTGTAGAAGACATCCCCTTAGACGACTTTTCTTATAAGCCCTGCGACTATAAAGTGGGGAATGATTTACCCGAAATTGACGAGACTTTCCGCGCGTTCGGGCGCTTTGAACGTTGGGGCGGGAAAGAAGACGCGCACGCCTGGTTTTATAAGCACGTCGAAATCCCCGAAGAAATGCGCGGGCACAATGTCGAGCTTTGCGTTTCAACGCAGTTAGAAGGCTGGGACGCCGTCAACCCGCAGTTCATCGCCTATGTCGACGGCGTGCTTGTGCAGGGGCTTGACACCAACCACCGCGAAGTGTTTTTGGACAACGCCAAAGAAGCTTACGACATTTATATTTACGCCTACAGCGGCAAAAACAGCAATTATCTTGAATTCAACGTCTCGCTTCGCGTGTTTGATGAGGCGCTTCGCAAGCTGTATTACAGCCTTGCCGTGCCTTATGAAATCACGCTGGATTTAGACCCCAACGACAAAACCTATGTCGATATTAAAGGCTATTTGGAAACCGCAATCAATCAAATCGATTTGCGTGACCCGCGTTCCGAGGCTTGCCGTGCTTCCGTGCAGGCGGCGCAGGCCTATCTCGACGGCGTATTTTATGACGGCTATTGTAAAGAAAGCGGCGTAAACGCGATTTGCATCGGTCACACCCATATTGACGTCGCGTGGCTGTGGACGCTGGCGCAAACCCGAGAAAAGGTGTTGCGCTCGTTCTCCACGGTGCTCACGCTGATGAAAAAATACCCCGAATACAAATTCATGTCGAGCCAGGCGCAGCTTTATAAGTTCTTAAAAGAGGAATCCCCGGAATTGTACGCCGAAGTGAAAGAAATGGTGCGCGCAGGCCGCTGGGAGGTCGAGGGCGCCATGTGGGTCGAAGCGGACTGCAACCTGTCCTCCGGCGAAAGCTTGGTGCGCCAGGTGCTTTACGGCAAACGCTTCTTTAAAGATGAATTCGGCGTAGACTGCAAAGTGCTGTGGCTGCCGGACGTGTTCGGCTATTCCGCCGCGCTCCCGCAGATTCTTAAAAAAAGCGGCGTCGATAGCTTTGTCACCTCCAAAATCGGCTGGAACGAGACGAACCGTATGCCCTACGACACCTTCTGGTGGGAGGGCATTGACGGCACCGATATTTTTGCCTTCTTTATGACCGCGCAGGATAAACACCGCGGTCAAAAGCCGGAAACCCCGGTTACATACAACGCCAAATTAAACCCCAACCAGCTCCAAGGCGCTTACGACCGCTATCAGCAAAAAGAAATCAACAACGAAGTGATGATTACGTTCGGCTTCGGCGACGGCGGCGGCGGACCGACCCGAAAAGATTTGGAATATTATAACCTTTTGAAAAAAGGTCTTCCCGCTGTACCTAAGGCGAAAATGGAATTCGCGGGCAGCGTGCTTTCCCGCGTGCGTGCGCATGCGCTGCAAAATCCCAAAACCCCGCGCTGGCAGGGCGAGCTTTATTTGGAATACCACCGCGGTACGTACACTTCTATGGCGCAAAACAAGCGTTACAACCGCAAAAGCGAGTTCTTATATGAAAAGGCGGAGACCACCGCACTGCTTGCCAATATCCTGACCGGCGCCGCTTACCCGAAAGCGGAATTGCACGAGGGCTGGGAGACAATTTTATTAAACCAGTTCCATGACATTATTCCCGGCTCGTCGATTAAAGAAGTCTATGAGGTTTCCAAAAGTCAGTATGAAGCGCTTTTGCAGGCCGGCAACCGTATGGTGAAAAACGCCGGCGCCGAAGTCATCGGCAAGGTTGCTACGGACGGCGGCGTGTTGGTGTTCAACCCCAATTCGTTCGAAGCGTCCGGCACGGTGCAGTTAAACAGCGAGACCGTTTTTGTGCGCGACATTCCGGCGAAAGGTTATAAGATTGTCAAAGATTATGAAGCCCGCGGCGAAGTGCAGGCTACCGAAAAGGTGCTGGAAAACGCATTCTTCCGCATTGAACTTGACGAAACCGGCGCGTTTACGCGGCTGTACGATAAGCGCAATGACCGTGAAGTGCTCAAAGCCGGCGCGCGCGGCAACGTCCTGACGGCTTATGAAGATTACCCGCGCGACTACGACAACTGGGAAATCAGCAACTACTATAAAGAAAAATCCTGGGAGCTTTCCGACAAAGCGGAAATTTATCCCGTTACAGACGGCGCGCGTGCGGGCGTGGAAATCCGCAAATCGTTTATGAACAGTGTCATCACCCAAAAGGTTTGGCTGTATGATGACGTTGCCCGCATCGATTTTGATACGGACATCGACTGGAAAGAAAAACACCTGGTTTTGAAAACCGCGTTCCCGGTCGATATCAACGCCGACAAAGCGACTTATGAAATCCAGTTCGGCACGGTGGAACGCCCGACCCACAGCAATACAAGCTGGGACGCCGCGAAATTTGAAGTCTGCGCGCACAAATTCGCCGACCTTTCCGAATACGGCTACGGCGTGAGCCTGCTCAACGACTGCAAATACGGTCACGACATTCACGACGGCGTGATTCGCCTAACAATGCTCAAATGCGGCACCTATCCGAACCCCGATGCCGACAAATGCCACCACACCTTTACCTATTCCTTGTATCCGCACGCCGGCAACTACCGCGAAGCGGGTACAATCCAACAGGCATATCTGCTTAACCAGCCGATGACCGCGTTCAAACTGCAAAAGCAAAGCGGCACGCTGCCCGAAAGCTATTCGCTTCTGTCTTTGGATTGCGACAATGTTATTGCGGAAACCGTGAAAGAGGCGGAGGACAGCGACGCGGTAATCGTGCGCCTTTACGAAGCTTACAACCAGCGCGTGCGCACGACCTTGACGACCGGCTTTGATTTCAAATGCGTCACGCTTTGCGACCTTTTGGAAAACGAGGTGGAAGAATTGCCGACCGACGGCCGAGCTATTGCGCTGACCGTTCGTCCGTTTGAAATCGTCACTTTAAAAATCGAACGCTGACGATTTAACTAACCCAATGAAAAAAAGACGTCATGCTTTTTGCACGGCGTCTTTTTTAACTTTAAAATTCATTATATGCGCTCGTGAGCGTGCCTTGTCTTTTCAAGACCTTTGTGCTACAATGCCTTTAGAAAATGTTACAGCAAAAGAGGTGCGGCAATGGAAGCTTATTTGTTGGAAAATACAATGAAATTGTTAGAAGAACCGCTTTCGTCCGACGCGTGGACGCTGATTTTGCTTTCAAGCGACGAGCTGGTGCACGCAAAACCGTTTCCGGGCGTGGAAGCGCAGCTGCACCACATGCCGCTTTCACGAGACGCGCGCGTCTGCAAAGCGGAGGTGCGCAAAGACTGCCTTTGCGGAACGGTATTCACACCCCGCGAAACCAAAGACGGCAAACCGATTGCGTTCGGCTATTTGTTGACCGGCAAGCATTTGGTGGTGTGTGATGACAGCGGCGTTGCCCACACATATTTAAAACGTTTGGCCAAAGAAAAACAGCACCCGAAAAATAACGCGGGCTGGCTTTTTTGTACGCTGTTAGAACAGTTGCTCCTTAAAGATTTCCACCACATTGAAGAAATCGAAGACCAACTCGGCAAGCTCGAAGATCAGGTGCTTGCGGGTTCTTTGGACAAATTCGGACCGCAGCTTACCGAAAAACGCAAGGAAACGATGAAGTGGTTTCACTACTATGCCCAGCTCAACGACATGGTTTGTGAGCTCGAAGAGGATGAATACGATTTCTTTTCCGTCAGCGAACATCAACAACTGCGCCTGCTCGAAAAGCGCATCAGCCGCCTGCAGGACGGCGCGCAGTCTTTGCGGGAATATTGCCTGCAAATCCGCGAACTGTTCCAGGCGGAAGTGGATATTCGCCAAAACCGGATTATGCAGATTTTAACCGTGGTGACAACGCTTTGCCTGCCGCTTTCTTTGGTCGCCGGCTGGTACGGTATGAACTTTCGCAATATGCCGGAACTCCACTGGCAATACGGCTACCCGGCGGTAATCCTTGTCAGCGTCGTGATTGTCGTTTTGTGCCTTGTGATTATGAAAAAGAAAAAGTTTTTATAATCGGCCTTGCGCCATTGTGCGAGAAATATAAAAACAGCAATTAAAAACAAGTAAGAAAAGCCTGCTTCCAAAAAGAAAAGCCCCGAACGCGCTAACGCGTCGGGGCTTTTTGGTGCCGGTGACCGGGGTCGAACCGGTACGGTATCGCTACCACTGGATTTTGAGTTTTTTCGAGCAAGTTTTATACAAGGTTATCTTGCTTTGCGCAAACCCTTGATATCCCTTGATATATATACGTTTTTAGCGTGTTGGCGCGGTTAATGCTTGAATTTGCTTGCACGTCAATTTGTCGCAAATCAAACCAAAATGTTAGAAAAGTGTTAGAAAACCTGTTATTGCTGTCACTGCCTGCGGGCGTAAAAAATCCTGTCAAGGGTGCGAAGCACAACGCTTGCCCTTGACAGGATTTTTGCTGCGGTCACCGCTTAGGTTCGACCACGCTAAAAAGCGAGGGTGCGCCATTTTGGCGCACCCTCTGCCCAGCGGCGAGCGAAAAATATTTATTCATCTAACTGCTTTTCTTTTTCTTTATAATCTCTACCAACTAAACTGTCCAAAGAAATACCATATATATCTGCTAATTTCCAAAGAATATAAATATCTGGGTCATTTTTTCCTGCTTCATAACAAGCATATGTCGAACGTGCAATTCCCAGCTCTGCGGCTACAAAGACCTGCGGTGTTTCATTTTCCAATCGCAGTTGCTTTAGTCGCGCAATAAGTTTCTTTTTGTTCTCTTGTTCTTCAATGATTCCAAGATGTTTTAGCTTTTGTGGTAAATGAAAGTGGTAAGCAAAAAGGCTTAAAAACTTTTGTGGTATGTCTTGCACGCCTTCCTCATAATCGCAGATGTCTTTAGTAGGCCAGTCAAGCACAAAATGCACATATTCAATGGTCTTATTATTTTCAAGCCGTACCGTCTTTATGAAATCAGGCAAAGTAAACGTGCTGCCAAGGGCTTTTTGCTGCACTTTAATTTTCAATTCGTTGCCTTTGTATTTAATGAGAGCGTCATATCGCATAGTATCACCCAAACAAAATGATACAATAATTTTCATAAAGAATCAATGCTTTTTCAAAATTTTAGTACAAAAAAGTTGTAATTCGCAATTTTTATGTTGACAAGTATGCTGTTCTGCTGTATTATAGTTGTGTTGTTATACACAACAAATTTGTTCAAGCTGTGCGATTGGGCGGTTGGGCGTTGCGCGGGGCACCCGCTTTGCGGGCGCCGCGCACGCTTCTATTGCAAAAGGTTAGTATTACCCTTTTGCATAACTTGTGTAATTGTGTCACAGCAGAAAGGAGAGTTTATGCAAACAAATTTAGAAGAAGGTGGTGAACCTTTGCTACAGGCAAAAGACACACGGTCAAGAAAATATCAGTTGACCATCAACAACCCTGCCGAAAAAGGATATTCGCATGAAAAGATACGTTCCATTCTTGACGGCAGCAATCCTGTTTATTATTGTTTGTGCGATGAAACAGGCGAAAACGGCACATTCCACACGCATATTTATGTTTGCTATGCAAATGCCGTGCACTTTTCTGTAATGAAGAAACGATTTGCAGAAGCACACATAGAAACTGCTCGCGGCAGTTCGCAGGAAAACCGCGATTATATCCGCAAAGAGGGCAAGTATTTGGATTCAGACAAGAAAGAGACAAACCATATTGAAACTTTTGAAGAGTACGGTAAAATGCCCTTAGATAAAGCAGCAAAAAATAAAAAGGTCTCGGAACAAGTCTTGCAAATGATAGAGGACGGCTATTCGAATGCGGATATTATGCGCCGTTTTCCAAGTTGTTTTACGAAGCTATCGCATGTTGAAAAAGCGCGACAAACCCTATTAGAAGAAAAATATAACACAGAACGGCGTAACGTACAAGTTTACTATATTTATGGCGAAACTGGAACGGGAAAAACCCGTTTTGTTATGGACTCGTTCGGATATGCAAACGTATATAAAGTTACAAACTATGAGCACCCATTTGACAGGTATAATGGCGAACCTGTACTATTGTTAGATGAATTTCGTAGTTCTCTACCGTTTGGTGACATGCTGCAATATCTTGATATTTATCCATGTCGCCTGCCCGCAAGATACGCAGACAAAATCGCTTGCTATGACAAGGTATTCATTGTAAGTAACATACCGCTGTCAAAACAATACCCGAATATTCAAGTGGAAGATTCCGAATCATGGAACGCGCTGGTTCGGCGTATTAACAAAATAACGCAGTTTACCCGCAACGCACCTTTTTTTGAAACAAACGAAGTTGAACAGATTGAAGAAATCGTTGACAGCTATTTGCTTCCATGAGGGCGGTGCGTTATGTTTGAAAGTTTCAAAGATGTTTTAACGGTCAATGAAGTTTGCACCGCTTTACACCTCGGAAAAAATTCCGTTTACAAATTACTTCAATCTGGCATACTGCAATGTATTAAAATTGGAAAGAAATATATCATTCCGAAATCTTTTCTAATTGATTTTATCAATCAAAACAGATAAACTATGAAACAGGCAGCAATGACAGGTTTCAAAAGAAAGGAGTTACCATGACAGGAAGCCTGCAAATTAAAAACGGCAAATATTATGCCGTCATAAATCTTATCGACGCCAATGGTAAACGCAAACAAAAGTGGATTTCTACGGGATTGGAAGTCAAAGGCAACAAGCGAAAAGCTGAGCAGATTTTGCGCAATGAAATCAAAGCGTATGAGGTGAAAGGAAATATCCTATTATCCGATATTTTGTTCAGTGAGTTTGTGCAGCGCTGGCTGGAAGCGAAAAGAGCGAGCATAGACGAAGTAACCTATCAAGGGTATAAAACGATTGTTCGTGCGCACATCGAGCCTTATTTCAAGCCGAAAGCAGTCAAATTGCGTGATTTAAGCCGCAAGGATATACAAGACTATATTGACGATAAAAGCGCAAACGGACGCAGCGACGGAAACGGCGGTCTGTCTGCAAAAAGCGTCAAGTCGCATATTGTTATCATTAAACAGGTATTAAAAGAAGCTGTAAAATGCGGATATATCACAACAAACCCAAGTGAATTTGTTATCTTGCCGAAGATACAGAAATTCAATGCAAATTTTTACACGGCAAGTCAAATCAGCCACTTGCTGAAATGCATAAAAGATGAATCCCTGTATCCCCTCATTTATTTCACAGTCGTTTACGGTTTGCGGCGAAGCGAAGTTCTTGGGCTGAAATGGGACAGCGTAAGCTTTGAAAACAATACTCTGTCCATTAAACACACTGTCGTGCAGTTTAGCGAGATTGTGGAGAAAGACAGCACAAAAAACGCTTCCAGCTTTCGCACATATCCCATAACAAACGAAGTGCGGCAAATCTTGCTTACTCTCAAGGAAGCCGAAAGCAAAAATGCGGAATTGTTTGGCAGCGAATATGTTTGTAATGATTACATATTCAAGTGGGAAAACGGAACACCATACGCCCCCAACTACATCACGCATAAATTCAAGCAACTACTGCAAAAGTACGACTTGCCTATTATTCGATTTCACGATTTAAGGCACACTTGTGCAAGTTTGCTTGTCGCGAAAGGCTTTTCCATGAAAGATATTCAAGAATGGCTCGGTCATTCGGATTTCAGCACAACGGCAAATATCTATTCGCATTTGGATGTCAGACGGAAAAATAATATCGCAGCCTCCATGTCAGACTTACTCTAACCATGTTAGAAAAAGTGTTAGAAATCACGCGTTGCGGTACTTTTCAAGAAAAAGAAAAGAAACCCTGACATCTACAAAAAGCAAGCAGAATCAAGGTTTCTTTCGCTGGTGCCGGTGACCGGGGTCGAACCGGTACGGTATCGCTACCACTGGATTTTGAGTCCAGCACGTCTGCCAATTCCATCACACCGGCAAGTGTTTTGAAATGCTTGTCTATTATAACGGATTCGTTCAAAAAAATCAATAACAATTTTTCGGATTCTCGAAAAAAATTCAGAAATGTAAAAAAACAAGAGCGGTGCACACGCATCGCTCTTGTTTCCGTTTACAGAAAATCAATAGGTGGTAATGTTTTTCCCCTCGTAAGGCTTGTAGCGGCTGAGCAGGATATGCTTGTTAAAGAAATTGCTTCGGTTGTTCAATTCCTCGTTAACGTAAGCAACGCCGTCTTGCTCAAACAAGGTTTTTTCGCCGGAGAACAGGTTGGTGCCGAGCCCCAAACGATTGCCTTCAATCTCAACCCCCATACTTGTGAGAATGGTGGGGAACATGTCAAACACCGCCCAGGTGCGATTGCTGTAATATTGCGCCGGCGTATTCTGAACGGTAGGCGCCGGATTCAAAATCAGGTTGAAGGTTGTTCGCTGATAATTCGGGTCAAAATCCTTAAAAAAGTTTTTGTCCATGCTCAAGTGGTCCCCGATAATGACAATCGTCGTGTTTTCATAAAACGGCTGCTGCTGAATCCAGCGAACGAACTCTACCGTTTGTTTCGTACTGTAAGCAATGACGTTGGCATACTGGCTGTCATACGGCGTCGGGGCGTCCGCTTCCAAATACCCGTCCGGGAAGTGGGTGTCGGCGGTCTCCATGACGAAATGGAACGGTTTTCCGGTGTTGGAAAGCCGTGTCAATTCGTCTTTGGCAAAGCTGTAAAGTTTTTTATCTTCAAAACCCCACCAAACCAGGTAATCTTCCGGAATCCAACCGTTTTTTATCGCAGCGTTATAGTCCAAAATATTGAATTTGCCGTGCAGCGTATAATAATATGTTAGTCCGCCGAATTCTGCACCCGCGCCAATCATAAGCGTCTGCTCATAGCCTTGTTGTTCTAAAATGTCACCAAGAGTTGTTGCGCCCGGATAAAAATTGCCGGGGGTGCCGTATGAGTTCCCGTCCATCGGAACCTTCATGGGCAAACCGGTTTCCATGTTAATCATAGAAGCGACTGACCAGGTCCCGCCGGTGGAAGGAATAGGCCCGCCCAACTGACCCGCAGAACGGTTTGAAAAGCTGACGCCCTCTTTCGAAAGTTCAACCAGTTCCGGAATCAAATTTTCTTCCATATATCCGCCGAGGTCTTTTGAAGCATATGTATTTTCCATTGACTCCAGATAAATATGAATCAGATTGCGCTTTTTCTCCGGGAAGCGCATCGGCACGGTGGTTGTGTCCGCATAATGTTCTTCTATATATGTGGAATCATTGGCATATGCATCATACAGTTGTGTTAAGTTGAATTTATAAATGCCGAAGGTTAAACTGCCTGCAAGCATGGCAACCCCCAAAACCAGGCAAAGTATCCGGCGCGCAAACTCTGAAAGCACCGTGCGTAATTTTTTGTTGCCTTGATATAAAATTTTTCTAGGCGACAACGCAAATAAGCAGAAAACGGCAACCATAAGCATCGTCTGAAAAACGGGTCCTTCTAAAATGGTCGCAGCGACATCTTCTCCGGTTCCCGCAACTGGGGATAAAAGGTTAATCAGCATCTGATCCGGTGTTAAGTCACCAATCGTGTTTTTGGCCCAAAACGTCGCAGTCAAGGTCGCACAGCCTAACAAAAACAACACGATGGAAAGGATTCGAACGACCCGTGCTCTGCCTCGGTGCCGCGGCGCAGTGCGTTCAAAAATAAGAAAGCCTTCTAAAACGCCTTCCACAAACAGGCAAGCAAGACCGACCAAAAGTGTCAGAGCAAAAAACTTCAGCGGATAATAAGGTCCGTGCAGCTCCGGCGAAAAAACATTCGGAATACGCAGCAGATATTTCATCAGTGCCAGCGAAACCAAATTTACAAATACGGCGTCCCGCACCAACAGGTGAATGCAAGTTCCCACCCGTTTTTTGCGGCAGAAAAACAGAATATTGAGCACGCCGGTGAAAAGCCCGGCAAGCGCTCCGCATACATAAAATAACATAAATTTCCCTCGCTTTTACAAATTCAACAGTATTCTATCATAGTTTTGATATGGTGACAAGACTTTTGTTGTCTCGCTACCGGTCGTCGCGAACCGCGCGGGCAATATCCAACAGGCATTCGTAACGGTATTGCGGCGCTTTTTCCAAAATGAATTTTTGCAGCTGCGGGCAAATGTCGCGGCTTAGCACATATTTGTTAATCACAAAGCTTTGCCGTACGGATTTTGTCAGATATTTGGAATCCACCAAACTGAAATGGTTTAAAAGCAAAAATACACCTTGTTGGTATTTCATCAAATCGTTGGTGGGAATGTCAATGAGTTTTGCTTCGGGTGTCATGCGTTCGGCAATCTCTTCTAAGGCTTTTAAATCTTGTCGGACAGCCTCAGGGCGCGGAATTTCACCATTTTTAAAGGCCTCTTTTCGCTTGCGAAGTTCGTTTTCCACATCGACCCTGACAACCTGAACGCTGTAATTTTCAAGCCAGCGGTTGACTTCTTCCACGCTTTCGGTCGTGTCGTCGTCGCCGATGTCAAACGCGGTGTAAACCACAATGTCGTCCTCAAAGCTTTCCCGCCCTTTCATGGCAAAAGACAGCGCCACAAATAAGCTTTTGGTAAAGTCAATAAACGGACTTAAATCCAAATAGTGCTGGGCAAACGCAAGCATGGGATACAGGTTTTCTTTTTGCGCTTTGCCGTAAAGCGTTTCGTAGACGGCTTGAAACGCCGGTTTCGAGCAATAAAAATCCAATAGGCTTTGACAGTTGATTTCAAAAATCGGCCGGGTGTCTTTCGGCGCAAACAATTCGCTTTCGCGCAAAAGAGTCGGCACAAGCCTGCGCGTCGGCGTCGAAATCCGTTCCCCGCGGTAATAGATTTTTTCCCCTTTTGCAAACGGCATATAAAGCGCTTTTTCAAAATCTTCCGTCGTTTCAATGCGAATTTCCGAAACTGCATAGTTCACGTCAAATGCATCCAGAAGCTTTTCCCGGATTCGGGTTTTAAGCCTGTTTTGCGGCATCGGGAAATCGGGAATTTTCAACATTTTCATCACCGGGAAAAAGTGTATCATGGATTCTTGATTTCTTCAACCGCTTTTAAAAAAGCGACCGCCTGAAAATCTTTTGATTTTCTTTCAGCTTTTCCCGAAAATCGCTTGCGCCGGCACCTTTGCTATGGTAATATAATGGAATAGAAACCGTGTCAAGGGGTGTGTGTCATGCAGAAAAAATGTATTGCTGTTTTGTTGGCTGTCATTTTGCTTTTCGGGGCGTTGAGCATCGGCGTCAGCGCGAAGGCGGAAGCCAAAGAGGTTGTGCTTTCCGAAAGCGCAGCCAGCCACACGATAAACCCCAATATGTACGGTATTTTTATTGAGGATATTAACAATGCGGTTGAAGGCGGCTTGAATGCGAACCTGGTCCGCAATAATTCCTTTGAATATCTTTACAAAGACCAGGACCTTTCCGGTTGGGAATTTTCCGGCGGCTATACGCGTGAAACCGAAGGCGGTATGAACGCGAACAACCCTTCGTTTATCACGATTTCCGGAAGCGATAAGCTGACGGTGAAAAACCTCGGCTTTTGCGAATATTATGACTATAAGACCTATGACGTTAACGAAAAAAGCGCCAAAAATCCTGGAATGGGGATTTCCGCCGGCGAAACCTATGAGTTTTCCGTGTGGTTAAAAAATACCCATACCACGTTAAACGTGTATTTGGTCAATAAAAGCGGTGAAAAAATTTCCGACACCAACACGTTCCGCGTGTCGGTGGACGAAAATTGGCAGAAATTCGGCTCCGTTTTAACGGCTGCGACTACCGAATTGGGCGCGTTGGTGTTGGAGTTTGAGTCCGGCCCCGCCTCCTTGGACTTTGTCACGCTGTATCCCTGCGCAAGCCACGGGTACAAATCCGCCTCTTGGAAATACACAACGCTCCGGCAGGATTTGTATGACGCGCTTTATAACTTGCACCCGGCGTTTGTGCGCTTCCCCGGCGGCTGCGTCGCGGAAGGGGACAGCCTCGAAAACAATTACAATTGGAAAAATACAATCGGTCCGCTGGAAGAAAGAAAGCAAACTTATAACCTTTGGCAAAACGATGTCATTGATTACAACAACAGCTTTTCCGTCGGTTATCACGAATACTTCCAGCTTTGTGAGGATTTAGGCGCCGAGCCGGTGCCGATTTTAAACGTCGGGCTTATTTGTCAGCCGCGAAGCGGTTATGATGAGCAATATGCAAAATATCAAATGGGCGAACTTACCGAAGATGAGTGGCAGGCGTATCTTGACACAATCGCGTATCGCCCCGGCACACCGGAATGGGACAGCTACGTCCAAGACGTGCTCGACTTGATTGAATACGCCAACGGCGATACAAATACCGAATGGGGCGCAAAACGCGTGGAAAACGGGCACCCCGCGCCGTTCGGACTTAAATATCTCGGCCTCGGCAATGAAAACTGGGGCGAGGTCTATTTCCGCAACTTGAAAGCGCTTAAAGAAGCGGTGGAAGCGGTCTACCCGGATATTACGATTATCACCTCCGCCGGTCCTGTCAGCGAAGGGGAACAGTTTGACGCTTCCTGGAATATTCTTTCCGAACAATATGCGGACACGGTCGTGGACGAGCATTATTATCAGGACGACACCTGGTATCTCGATAACTTGAACCGCTATGACGACTATGACCGCAACGGGCCTAAGGTGTTTCTCGGCGAATATGCCGCAACCTCCACGGGCGTCGGCACGATTCAAACCAAGTCTAACTTAAAAGCTGCGCTCAGCGAAGCGGCTTACATGACAAGCCTTGAACGCAACGGCGACATTGTCACCATGGCGTCTTACGCGCCGCTGCTTGCGAAAATCAATGCACAGGAATGGACCATTAACTTAATTTGGTTTAATGCGCACAAGGCGGTTTTAACCCCGAGTTATTACACACAAATGTTGTTTATGAACAACACGGGGTCCGAATATCTCGAAGCGTCGCTTCCGGACGGCAGCGACGGGATGTATCAGTCGGTTACCGTCGACCGGCAAAACGAGTTGATTTATGTAAAGCTTGTGAATACCACCGGCGAAGCGAAAACGATGGAATATTCGCTCGACGGCTTCGGCACGGTGAATTATGCCGATGTGCTCACGCTTTCCGACCGTTCACCTCTCGCGTGCAACGAAGAAAACCGGACGACAATTGCGCCCAAAACGCAAAAGCTTTCAGACGGCTCGCTTTCCTTTACGGCAGACGGCTATTCCGTCAACGTGCTGCGGATTGCTTACGGCAGCAACACGACCGCCAACGGACTTTACAGACTGCCGCAAATGCCCGAAACCGGCAAATATTTCACGCCGGTGGAGCGCGTCTTGATGTGGGCGGTGCCGTTAGCGGTGGTCATTGTAGCCGGCGGCGTTGCGTTCTTTGTGTGGCTTCGCAAGCGAAAAAAAGCGGACGCATAGAAGTTTTGATTTAAAAATATACAGCATAGGATAAAATAATTGTATTTCTTTACAAATTTACACCTATGCTGTATTTTTTTGTTTCTTTGGGCTTTTCGTTGTGTTACAATAGGAACATTGATTTGGCGGAGGACTGTTATGCAGGAACTGATTGCGAAAATTGAAGAGATTAACGCGGCGGTCAACAATGTGGTGTGGGGTATTCCGATGCTTGTGCTGCTTTTGGCGGTCGGCGTGTATTTGACTGTCGGCACGGGCTTTTTCCAAATTACCAAGTTCGGCTACGCGATGAAAAATACAATCCTTGCCGTGTTCCGTGATAAAAGCGTGGTGCGAAGCAGTGACCACAAGGCGATTTCCCAGTTTCAGGCGTTGGCGACCGCGCTTGCCGCCACAGTCGGCACGGGCAACATTGTCGGTGTGGCAACGGCGATTGCCGCGGGCGGTCCCGGTGCAATTTTCTGGATGTGGGTATCTGCCTTTTTCGGCATGATGACCAAATACGCCGAAATCGTTTTGGGCATTTATTTCCGCCACAAAAACGAAGAAGGGGAATGGGTCGGCGGCCCGATGTATTACATAGAAAAAGGGCTCCATCAAAAATGGCTGTCCATTTTGTTTTGCGTGTTCTGCCTGTTTGCCTCGTTCGGTATCGGTTCTATTGCACAGGTCAACGGGATTTCCACCGCCATGCAAAGCTCTTTCCACGTGCCCGAATTTGTGACCGGCATTATCGTTTGCGCGCTCACCGCGGTCATTATCATCGGCGGTATGAAGCGGATTGTGACCGTAACCGAAAAGTTTGTGCCGGTTATGGCGCTTTTGTATATCGTCGGCGCTTTGGCGGTCATTGTCGCGAACTACCGCAATATTTTGCCGGCGCTTTCTGAAATTTTCACCGGCGCGTTTCAGCTGCGCTCGGTTTCCGGCGGCGTTATGGGCTATGCGATTGCACGTGCCATGCGTTACGGCTTTGCCCGCGGCGTGTTTTCCAACGAAGCGGGTCTCGGCTCGTCGGTTTTGGTGCATTCCTCCGCTGACGTCAAAGAGCCGGTGCTCCAAGGGCTTTGGGGTATTTTTGAAGTGTTCTTTGACACCATCGTCATTTGCACCCTGACCGCGCTCGCTGTCTTAACCACCGGCGCGCACACGGTTTCCGGTCTTGAAGGCGTCAATATCACCATGTATGCTTTTGAAAATGTGTTCGGCCGGTTCGGCAGCTATATTGTCTCTGTCGGTCTTGTCCTGTTCGCCTTTTCCACGCTTCTCGGCTGGTCGGTTTACGGCTGCCGCGTCGCGGAATATCTCGGCGGCAAACGCTTTAAAACCGTCTACAAATTCATTTTCCTCGTGGTCGTGTTTATCGGTTCTGTGTCCAGTGTTCAGTTGGTGTGGGATTTGTCCGACACCTTCAACGGGCTTATGGCGCTTCCGAACCTCATCGGCGTGTTGTTCCTGTCGCCGCTGGTCTTTAAAATCACCAACAACTATAAACGCCGCGTCTGGAAACACGAAAACATTTCCCCGCTGCTTTCCTACCACCAAAACGACAAATTCAAAACCGTTTACAGACGGTAATCAAAATATAAAATCCGACCGTGCGCCGCAAACTTCGGCGCGCGGTCATTTCTTTTTCGGCGGCGCAATATATATGGGATAGATTGATTTTGAAAAAGAGGCTGCCTATGGTAATTCGACTGAAAAAGCTGTTGTCGGTACTGCTCGGCGTATTGCTGATTTTGTTAGGGCTTGTGTTTTTGCTTTACGGCGTGGTTACAATCAAAAGCAAAGAAGCCCCCGCGCCCGAAACAGATGCACAAATCACAAAAACCCAGGCGCCCGCCGAAAAGCCCATGGTCGCGCTGACTTTTGACGACGGACCTTACGGTCCCGTGACCGGCCGGATTTTGGACGCTCTGCAAGAAGTGAATGGCAAAGCGACCTTTTTTATTGTCGGCAGCCGCATTTCGGGGCGCGAGGAAACCGTGCAAAAAATTGAAGCTGCCGGCTGTGAAATCGGCAACCATACCTTTGACCATGTAACGCTTCGGGGCTTAAAAGACGCGCAGGTGCTCGACCAGCTGCAAAAAGATGACGAAGCTTTGAAAAAAGTTGTGGGGCACGAAAGCACACTGCTGCGCCCGCCCGGCGGGATTTATGAAAAAAACTTGCTGAACTTGACGGACAAACCCATTGTCCTGTGGACGATTGACACGATGGACTGGAGTCACCAAAATAAGGATATTACAATAAAACGCGTGCTCGATAACGTGGAAGACGGCGACATCGTGTTAATGCATGATTTGTTCCCCGCAACGGCAGACGCGGTGGAGGTGCTTGTGCCGGAGCTAACAAAACGCGGATTTCGGCTTGTAACGGTCAGTGAACTGCTCGCGTCACACGACGAACCCGACGGGGTCGTGCTGCGGCAGAAGGCTTGATGCACAAAGAAAGGTTGACAAATTCAGTTTCCTGCGTTATTATAATAACACATTATCACTTTAACAGGATAAAACGGAGGAAATACTTATGAAAAAGCTCATTAGTCTTCTGCTCGCCGTTGTGCTGATCGGCTGCACGTTTGCCGCCTGCGGCAGCAAGAACACCGATTCCGAATCCGATTTGGCCTATATTAAAAACAAGGGCACGCTGGTCATCGGCATCACCGAATACGCGCCGATGAACTATAAAGAAGAAGGTTCCACGGAGTGGACCGGCTTTGACACCGAATATGCGCAGAAAGTCGCTGAAAAGCTCGGCGTCAAAGCAGAATTCGTCGTCATTGACTGGGATAACAAATACACCGAACTTGATGCAAAGTCAATTGACTGCATTTGGAACGGCATGACGATTACCGATGAGGGCAAACTCAACGCCAGCATCACCGACCCCTATGTTCACAACGCGCAGGTCGTCGTTATGGCGAAAGACAAGCTTGCGCAGTATCCCGATGCCGCCAGCATGAAAGATTTGAAGTTCGCGGTTGAAAACGGTTCTGCGGGTGCGGAAGTTGCAACCGAGGAGGGCTTCGAAAACGTGACGCCGGTTGTTGACCAGTCCACTGCACTGATGGAGGTTTCCTCCGGCTCTGCCGACGCCTGCATTATCGACATCACTATGGCAAACGCCATGACCGGTGAAGGCACCAGCTATGCAAATTACGGCTATCAGGTCCAGCTGAGAGAGGAAGAATACGGCATCGCCTGCCGCAAGAATTCCGACTTGGTCGCAGAAATCAACAAGATTACCGACGAACTGATGGCGGACGGCACAATGGATCAGCTTGCCGAGAAATATCAGCTGACCCTTATCAAATAAGATTTCGAAAAATTAAATCACAAACCGGTGGCAGAAAGTTTTTGAAACTTCCTGCCACTTTGCCTGTGAAAGAAAAGGTTGTAGTTTATGTTTTGGACGGTTACCGTCAGCCTGTTGGAGGGCTTCGGAAAAACGCTTGAGCTGTTCGCGCTTACGCTGCTTTTCGCCCTGCCGCTGGGCTTGATTTTAAGCTTCGGCTCAATGAGCCGCTTCAAGCCGCTGAAATGGCTTGTCAAAACGCTGATTTGGGTCATCCGCGGCACGCCGCTGATGCTCCAGCTTATTGTTATCTATTACGGCCCCGGCTTGCTTGCTTCCAACGCCGAAATGGTCGAAAACCCGAATGCGTTAATCTCCTGGGTGGCGACCTGGTCGGTTATGGACCGTTTCGTCGCGGCGCTTGTGGCGTTTGTCATCAATTACGCCTGCTACTTCTCCGAAATTTACCGCGGCGGGATTGAGAGCATTTCCAAAGGGCAATATGAAGCCGGTCAGGTGCTCGGCATGACCCGCACGCAGGTGTTTTTCAAAGTCGTGCTCTTACAGGTGATTAAACGCATTGTCCCGCCGATGAGCAACGAGATTATCACGCTTGTCAAAGATACTTCGTTGGCGCGTATTATCGCCGTGTATGAGATTATCTGGGCAGGGCAGGCATTCATTAAGTCCGCGGGTATTTTGTGGCCGCTGTTCTATACCGGCGTGTTCTACCTCGCGTTTAACGGACTTTTGACCTTGCTGTTCGGCTATATTGAAAAGAAACTCAGTTATTTCAGAGGGTAACGCTATGGCATTATTGGAAGTGAAAGGCATATACAAACGCTTCGGCAATACAGAGGTCTTAAAAGGCATCGACTTTTCGCTGGACGAGGGCAAGGTGATTTCGATTATCGGCTCGTCGGGCAGCGGCAAAACCACGCTTTTGCGCTGTATTACCGGCCTTGAAACCGCCGACCAAGGCAAAATCACCGTCGGCGACCGGGTGACCTTTGACGCCGAGCGGAAAGAAAAACTCTCGAAAGCCGAAAAGCGGAAAAATCAGCTTTGCACCGGGCTTGTGTTTCAGTCGTTCAATTTGTTTCCGCAATATACGGTACTTCGCAACGTGACGCTCGCAAAAGAACTGCTCGCGAAAGAAGAAATGAAAGCGCAGAAAGCCTCGCGCGCCGCGATAAAAGCGCGTTATCAAGAGATTGAGGAAGAGGCGAAACAGGTAATTGACAGCGTCGGTCTTTTGGACAAACTCGAAAATTATCCCTGCGAGCTTTCCGGCGGTCAGCAGCAGCGCGTCGCGATTGCCCGCGCGTTGATGCTCTCGCCGAAAGTGCTTTGCTTTGACGAACCCACCTCCGCGCTCGACCCGGAAATCACCGGCGAGGTTTTAAACGTCATTCAGAAACTTGCGGAAGAGGGGAGAACGATGTTAATCGTCACCCACGAAATGGGTTTTGCGCGCGAAGTCTCCGACGAGGTCGTTTTTATGCACGACGGGATTATCGCCGAAGCCGGCACGCCGGAAGAAATCTTCGACCACCCGAAAAATCAAAGACTCAAAGACTTTTTAAGCGCGACTTTGCACGCGTAAAGAAATGCAAAATAAAACAGCTCCCTGTTTTGAAAACAGAGAGCTGTTTTTGTTTGTCCGTTTTATTTTTCGGCCTTCAATGCTTCGCGCTTATATTTCGGTAACTTTTGCAGCACCGCGTCATAGGCGTCATCGATAAGCTTGCGCGTTAAATCCGCCGGCACGTCCGCACTCCCGTCATACTGCACCGTAATCCAATAAGGCTGAAAAGCTTCGGGGCAATAATAGGTCCTTGTAAAATACGCCGGCAAAGCAGATTTATAATACATATGATTTTCCGGCGTGCATTTGAGCGTAATCGTCCGGCGGTTCTCGGTGTTATATAGCTGCACGAAAATTTTGCCGGCAACCTTTATGCAAATCGGAAAGTCGCCGAACGGCAAGTCTTTGTAAGCGCCGTTTTTTGTAAGCGCATATTGAAGCGCGCCTTCGGGGAAAAAGTCCATGCCTTCCAACTCCTATACAAATACAAAAACAGCCCCGCTTTTTGCGGAGCTGTTTTTTAAAAGCTTATTCGCCTTTCATTTCCAGGAGCTTCACTTTGCCGTTGTAAGCGTCTTCGCTGACTTTAATCGAGTCAAAGATTGCCGCGCGAATGTCGTCGTCGGTAACGCCGAGTTCACGGCAGTCGGTCTGCTCAGTGAAGATGTTGAGGTCCATGATGTAGGGCAGGTAAAGCGGATCCATACCGCTGTCGATGCCGCGGGCCGCGTAATCTTTTACGACTTTGCCCATGCCCATTTTCATCATCCAGGGCGCAACGCCGACAACCTTTCTGCCTTTCATGCCGCGGGCTTCGTAAACAATGGCAAGGAATTCTTTCCAAGTCATGTTATACATGCCGATGCGCCATGCTTTAAAGCCGCCGACATGTTTTTCAGCCGCGCCGGCAATTGCCTGGCCGACCTGGTGCACGGTAAGCATCGTGGTGCCGCCCTTCGGATACATGGTGAAGGGCCATTTGTCCATGAACGCGATTTGTTCAATCAAGATAACCCAAACCGGGCGTCTGCCGGGCTGCGTGCCGAATATGTAGGGCAGTTCCAAAACGGAAACGTCAAAGTTTTCGTCCGCAAAGCTCTCGCAGAGTTTTTCCTGGTCAATTCTGCTCTTGATATAGGGGTTCTTTTCGCAAATCGGCATGTCTTTGCGGTCTTTCGCAAGCCAGCTGAAATAAGAGCCGAGCACAACCGCGCGTTTTAAACCGGCCTCTTTGCAAAGCGGAAGGATTCTTTTAAGCGGCGCAATGTTGAATTTGTAGTAAGCGTCGTAAACGGGGGCGGGGAATTCCACTCTCTCGTCCACGCCGGCTGCATAAATAAAGCAGTCGCAGCCTTTGAGCATTTCGCGGATTTCATCGTCGGACTTCTTGTTGATGTCGCCGAAGATGATTTCCATTTCTTTCGGGATGGGCGCGCCTTCGGGAAGCGGCGGTAACGCAACGCTCTTCACCTCATGGCCTTTTTCAATGAGTACCTTTGCGGCTTCACAGCCCAACAGGCCGGTACCGCCGATCATGAATACTTTCATCCTTTTTACCTCCAAATCGTTCGTTCAAAGAGCAGAAAAGGCGATATGCCGAAAACGCACACCGTGTTTTGCCGCTGATTGTTAATATAATAACACGAATTGTTAAAAATTTCAATATAAAATGAACACAGATTCACAAAAATCCCAAAATTTGTAAAAAGAATTTGTGTTTTCGGCAAAATCTTGACAAAACGCCTTTGAAAAAGTACCATTAAGCGTAGAAAACTTTAAAGAACGGTGAAAACACTTGAAAGAAAATTTTCAGCTGCAAATGGAAGAAGAAATCCAAAAAATTCCCGAAAATACACGCCCAACACTTTTGCTGCAATGCTGCTGTGCGCCGTGCAGCAGTTATGTGCTGTCGGTCCTCGCGCAATACTTTGACGTGCTGGTTTATTATTATAACCCCAACATTCACCCTGAAAGCGAATATAAAAAACGCGGGGAACAGTTTAAAAAGCTCTTTCAAGGCGGCAATTACGAAACCAAAGTCCGGTGGATTCCCGCCGAATATGACCCCGAGCGCTTTTTTGACGCGGTTAAGGGACTCGAAAGCGAGCCGGAGGGCGGCGCGCGGTGTACAAAATGCTTTGGGCTGCGGCTTCGCGAGACCGCGCGAAAAGCGAAAGAACTCGGTGCGGACTACTTTACCACAACTTTGAGCGTCAGCCCTCACAAAAACGCACAGTTGCTTAATGAAATCGGAATCCAACTCGAAAAAGAATACGGCGTGAAATTTTTGCGCGCGGATTTCAAAAAGAAGGAAGGCTATAAACAGTCGATTGTTCTCTCGCGTGAATATGACCTTTACCGTCAGGATTATTGCGGCTGTGTCTTTTCCATGCGCCCGGAGGAAAAAGAAGCGCTGTCGGCGCCGTCCGAATAATACAATAACACCACCAAAAACCCCGCCGGTTTTCGAATGAAACGGGCGGGGTTCTTATTTTCTATATTCCTTATTTACGCGCTGGCTTCTTCGTCCTCGCAAAACAGGCGCATATAGCTTTCCATGTCAAAATCATCGAGCGGGCTGTCTTTGCGCAAATACAACGGGTGATGCGGATGTCCTTTTTTCGAGATCTTTCCGGCGGAAACCCAGTGCACATTATGCTGATTGCCGATTTCGATAATCTCGCGCATACAAAGGTTCAAATATTTCCGCTTTTCCACAATGTTGCCCCACGCTGCCCAAACGGTCGGTCGGTCGCCCGCGCAAAGCGAAAGGGCATAGCGGAATGCCTTTTTATTTTCTTCGTGCAAAAGGGGGTTAAAATGCTTTTCCATGTCGTCCGGGTTGGTTGCGCGCTGGGCGTAGACGTTAAGCATAATAAAGCTGTCAAACCCGTTAAACAGCGCAATGCGCTCGGCGGATTTGAGCGTGTTATCCAAATCGTCCGGCGCGGCGGTCGAGGGGTTAATGCCGTAGCAAATCAGAGGGCTTTTGCCCCGCGTGCCGAGTATGTAACGGTATTCGTCATAGTGGTTCGGCACAAACAGCCAGCGGTTCACGTCGTAATTCGGATTTTGCAAAAGCGCATTTTGAAGCGCCGCGTCAAACATTTCAATTTCGAGCGCCCCGGTTTCACTTTTCGGAATGTGCATATTTTTCCCCCGTGTATCAGACAGACAAACCTGTCGAATTTTGTCTATTGTATCATAGAACCGCCGCTGTACGCAACAAAAGACCCAAAAAAGCCGTACGACTGAAAATCAACCGTGCGGCTTTTTATTGCGCAGCCGTTTTTAATTTTGGGCGATTAGGCTTCTGCGTAAAATTCCCGCAAGTCGTCCAGCCGCAGCAAAACCGGCGGCTGCCCGGAACCGGCGCCGACATCAATATCAAACCAGGTTCTTGTTTTGAGAATTTTGCCGGTATACATTTCGCCGTAATACATCGTCGGCGTGTGGCCGAAAATCGTCAGAATATCGTCAAAATATTCGTCTTGCAGTGACGGGCGCGACCACAACAAATCGTGCATGTCATATTGTGATATTTTTTTACGCGGTTCAAAGTCACCGAGCCCCGCGTGCACAAGCAAAAAATCCCGTTCCCCGACGGTGACGGCTTCATACAGCGGCGCTTCGCGCAAAAATTCTAAAATCTCGGAAATTTTCCATGGCGCGGTTTTACGAAGCGCGCGCAGCGCTTGAAGCGTCACAGCGCCGCCGTTTTGCATATACGTGTTTAAAATTTGAAATTTTTCGGCGGTCAGTGCCTTTACGCTTTGCTCGGTGATTTCATCAAAGACAAACGAACACGCCAAAAGCATCGCCTCATGGTTGCCGAGCAAAAGCTGTATGTTCGGCTGTTCGGTAAGCCAGCCGAGCATTTCCACGCCGCCGTCGCCGTTTCGGTCCACGACGTCCCCTAAAACATACAGAAAATCCGATTCTGAAAATTTTGCTTTTTGCAGCAAGGCCTGAAATTTTTCAAGCGGGTAACCGTGCAGGTCGGAAACGACATAAATCATGGTGCGCTGTTCTCCTCTGTTTTTAAAAGCATGGGATAATTTTGATATAAATCTTTTAAAAATGCACACTTTTCTTTGTTGCGTGCCGAAAGGAAGTCGTTTTGTGGATACGCTTTTAAAAAGACGTTCACGCATATCAGTTCCTTTCAGTCGGGTGGTATACATATCCTCAGCTCATAGTATGAAGTATATCGTCTTTAAATACATTTTACAAGAGAGGATGCGACAAAAATGGCCCATAAAATTTTAAGTACAAAAAGTCCGCCTAAATTTCTTTTAGGCGGACTTTATAAGTTTATAAAATTCGATTTCAGAAAACCGAAATTCGTTTACGGCCAAATGCCGCGGAAGTGCATGGACTCAACCACACGCTTGAGGGCTATCAGATAAGCACCCGTGCGCAGCGTAACGCCTTTTTGCTTGGCAATGTCATAAACGCTGTTGAACGCTTTATCCATGTTGCGGCGCAGTTTTTCGTTGACTTCTTTTTCTTCCCATTCGAGTGCTTGCAGGTTCTGTACCCACTCAAAATAGGAAACAACAACGCCGCCGGAGTTCGCCAAAATATCGGGAACCAATACAATGCCTTTTTTGTCTAAAATATCGTCCGCTTCAATCGTCGTCGGGCCGTTTGCACCCTCAACGATAATCTTTGCGCGAATGCGATCGGCGTTCTGCTCGTTAATCTGGTTTTCAAGTGCCGCCGGAATCAGCACGGTAACGTCGCTTTCGAGGACTTCTTCGTTGGAAATGCGGGTGATGCCGTCTTCCGTGTAGCCGGAAAGAAGATTGCCGCGCGTGGAAAGATATTGACAAATGGCGGGAATGTCTAAGCCCTCCGCTTTGTAAATGCCGCCGGAAACATCGCTGACCGCGACAACCTTAGCGCCTTCTTCATAAAGAAGACGTGCGGAAACGCTGCCGACGTTGCCCATGCCCTGCACGGCGATGGTCGCTTTGTGAATGTCCACGCCCATCTTTTCGCAAATATATAAAGTGTTCAGCATGACGCCGCGGCCGGTTGCTTCGCCGCGCCCCTGGCTGCCACCGAGCTGAATCGGCTTGCCGGTGACGACTGCGGGGGTCGAGTGACCGTTTAACATGCTGTATGTATCCATGATCCAACCCATGACATCTGCGTTGGTGCCGACGTCCGGCGCGGGAATATCGCGGTCCGGCCCGATAATCGGGGCAATCATCGCCGTGAAACGTCTGGTCAGGCGCTGCAGTTCCGAAACGGACAACTTGGTCGGGTCAACAACAACGCCGCCCTTACCGCCGCCGTAAGGAATGTCGGCTACGGCGCACTTGAAAGTCATCCAAGCGGCGAGGGCTTTGACCTCGTCCTTGTTGACGTTCTGGTGATAGCGAATACCGCCTTTTGCAGGGCCGCGGACGGTTGAATGCTGCACGCGGTAGCCTTGAAAAACGCGGACGCTGCCGTCGTCCATGCGAACGGGCACGGAAACGCTCAGCTCACGTTCGGGGTATTTCACAGCTTCGTATTCTTCCGGCGTGTAACCGAGAATCTTTGCCGCTTTTTCCACCGTTGCCAAAACATTGTCATAAGGGTTGTATGCCATGGGTGCTCACTCCGTTTCTGATATATTGGTGAATCGTCATTCGCCAATACAAGTATCGCCTATTTTTCTTAGTTTGTCAATACAGTTTTCGCCAAGATTTTAGATTTTTTTTGTGCTTTTTGTATATTTTTTGCAAAATATATTCAAAAAAAGAATAATAAAATTTCTCGAAAATCAGAATAAAATTATCAAAATACAAAAAATATTTATTGACAAACGATAAATATTGTGCTAAAAATAGGGAGAAAGGCAAAAGCACGGCATTTGTAATGTACCCTTTTGCCGATCCTGAAAACGAGGTGTAAAAGAAAATGCGAAAAAATTATGTGCTCTTTTTAAAAGCCGTTTTAATTCTGTTCGGCGTGGGGCTTTTGGCGTTCGCCGTGTTTCTGCTCCCGAAATTCGCCGAAATGGCCGCAAATTATTACACGGAATTGCGGTATTTGAAAATCCCGGGATTGATTTTCGTTTATTGCACGGCTGTCCCGTTTTATATCGCTCTTTTTCAAGGCGTGCGTATTTGTGATTCGATTTTGCAAAGCGACCCGTTTTCCCGCAAAAACCGAAAAGCTTTCACGATTGCCGGTGTTTGCGCGCTTATAGTCGCCCTTATGTATTATGGCGGCAGTTTGGCGCTTGTGTTTTTACAGGTGGACCGTTTGATTATTTACATTGTCGGCGTGCTCATCGGCAGCTGCGCGTTGATTTTCACGCTGTTGTGCGCCGTGCTCGACCAGCTGCTCGCCAAGGCGATTGAAATTCGTGAAGAAAATGATTTAACCGTATAAGGAATATGAAAACAGGGGATTTCTATGGCAATTATCGTAAATTTAGATGTGATGATGGCAAAACGGAAGATGAGCGCTACCGAACTTGCGAGAGAGGTCGGAATTACGCTGCCCAATCTTTCGATTTTAAAAACCAATAAGGCAAAAGCAATCCGGTTTTCCACGCTGGATGCGATTTGCCGCGCGCTGCAGTGCCAGCCGTCCGATATTTTGGAATATGTGGAAACAGATGAGGTGAACCAAAATGGAGAACTTTGAACCCAAACCCCAAACACCGAATACAACAGATAACCAACCGGCAGCGATGCCGGAAGCCAACACAGCAACGGAGAAAACCATGCAGCCGCCGGCTTCGGCTCCGGCGGAGAACAACGGCAATGCGAAAACAAACGCAGAGGCTCCCGAAGCCAATAAGGGGAATGATGCGCCGCCCGCCGCAGAAGCAAAAACAGAACCGTCTGCAACGACTGAAAAACAGACGGAAGCAACAAATAGCCCGGGCGCACCGACACCCGCTGTAAATCCTGCCGCTGCACCTGTGTTGCCGATGCCCCCCAACGGCGTGCCGCCTTATATGGCCTATTTGCCGAAAGGCCCGTCGCTTTCCAAGCGTGTGCGCGAAGCCGTGTTGACAGCCGACAACGGTCACAAGGCGGTCGGTTTGTTTGCCGGCGTGCTTGTCATTTGTCTGTTTTTGGCAAATACACTTTTAAACACCGGCGGCACGGGCTTTTTCTTTCCGTTTTGCGTGGTGCTTTTATACGGCTTGTTTTATGCGTTTACCGGTTTCGACAAACTTTGGGAAAGCCGCGAAGCGCTCGCCATGCAGATTTTCATTTTCCTGTTGTCGCTCGGTTTTTTATACAATCAGGAAAGTTTAACCAACACGGTGACGTTTTTAACGCTTCTTGCCGTCGTGCCGCTGCACTTGATGTACTGCACCGGCAAAAGCGACCCCGTAGAAGACGGCGCACGCGTCATTCGCAAAGCGTTTTTGGCGGTGTTTCCGTACACGTTCGGCAATTTTGACGTGCCTTATAAAAAGCTTTTCAAAGGTGTGCGCCGCGGGTCAAAAGGGCAGGGGGTGCTGTTTACCGTTCTAGGCCTCATCTGCACCATCCCGTTTCTTATCATTTTGACCCTGCTTTTCAGTAACGCAGATTTCGCATTTGCCCAAAGCCTTTCCAAGATAACGTTTTATTTTTACGACCTGCCCGTAGCGAAAATTATCGGTACAATATTGCTCGGCGTTTTGATGACCGTTTACATTTTGCCGCTGTTTTTTGCGCTGGATGCCGATTACCCGCAGCCCGAAGCGGGCAGCAAGCGCAAAGGCATTTTGCCGAACGCCGCAGTTACGGCATTTTTGGCGGTGCTCATCGCGCTCGAAGTCTATTTTTCCTATTTCCAGGTGCGCTATCTGTTCTTAAACCTCGGCTCTTTGCCGGAAGGCGTGAGCTACGCCGAATATGCGCGAGGCGGCTTTTTTGAAATTGCCGCGGCAACGCTTTTAACCGTTGCGCTGATTTTTGCGGCCACAGTGCTCACACGCCGCGATGAAGACGAGGAACTGCCGCTTTCGGTCCGTCTGCTTTTGACGGTGTTTTCCGCCTGCGTCGTGCTGATGTTTGCCTCGTCTTATTACAGAATGCTTATGTATATGGACGCTTATTCGATGACCATTCGCCGCGTCGGCGTCTGTTGGTTAATGGCGTTGATGCTTGCCGTTTTAATCGGTGTTATCATCTACATTTGGAAGCCGGATTTTGCTTTGACGCGCTACACGATTTTTACCGTTCTGGTTTTCGTATTGGCGCTGAACTTAATGCACCTCGGCGCCACGGTCTCGAAAAACAATGTCGACCGCTATTTTAAAGAGCAAGAAGCGGAAGTGAAAACCGGCTATCAGCTGGACGAAGATTATCTCTATACGCTCCTGCCCGCGTCTGCGCCGGACCTTGTCCGCTTAGAGAATACGCCGACTTATGAACAGAACTATCATTTGCAAAGCGCCTTAAATGCCATTCGCGAGCATGACTACTCGTGGCGCGCGTGGAGCTACGATTTGTATCGCGCAAAAAAAGCCTGTTCTGATATAGAAAACCCGGACGATTCCCTGTGGGTGACGCTTTATATAAGCCCGCTTTTAGAAACGCCGATTTACGGGTTGGAGTTTGAATATGCGCTGGAAACCACCCCGACGGGCAGCGGTTTGCTCGAAAAAGCGGACGGAAGCGCTTTCAACCCCGGTGAAACGATTGAGTTTAAGCTGTCAGATCTTGACCCGATTCCCGAAGGGCAGGACCTTTCCCGTTCGACTTTCCGGTTTTTTGTGGTGCTGGAAGACGGGAGCATGACTTCGGCAAAAGATATCAACCCCGATTATCCGGCGACGGGTGGTAAGCTTTCCCTGTATCTGGAGCCAAATGAAGAATACGACTTTACTGTAAGAGTCGGATAAAGAAAAGCGGCGCAAGTTTTTCTTGCGCCGCTAAATTTTATTTGCTTTTTATTTAATTTTTCAGGCTTTGAATCGGGGCCGGAATCCGACCGCCGCGGTGAATGAATTTTTCCGGGGAGGCGGTGTTGACCGCCATCACAGGACCATAGCCCAAAAGCCCGCCGAAGTTTAACGTGTCGCCGATTTTCTTGCCTATGGCGGGAATCACGCGCACCGCCGTGGTTTTGGAATTGACCATGCCGATTGCGGCTTCGTCCGCAATAATGCCGGAAATGACTTCCGCGCTCGTGTCGCCGGGAATGATAATCATATCAAGGCCTACTGAGCAAACCGCGGTCATCGCTTCGAGCTTTTCAATCGAAAGCGTGCCGCTTTCGGCGGCGGCAATCATGCCCGCATCCTCCGAAACCGGAATGAACGCGCCCGAAAGCCCGCCGACGTGTGACGACGCCATAACGCCGCCTTTTTTGACTGCGTCGTTCAAGAGCGCCAAACAGGCCGTCGTACCGTGCGCGCCGCATTGCTCAAGTCCCATTTCTTCCAAAATATGCGCAACCGAATCGCCGACCGCCGGTGTGGGCGCCAAAGAAAGGTCCACAATGCCGAACGGCACGCCGAGCCGTTTTGCCGCTTCTTTGGCGACAAGCTGACCGACGCGGGTGATTTTAAACGCAGTTTTCTTAACCGTGTCCGCAACGTCTGTAATATTGCCGTCCGGGATTTTCGTCAGCGCCGCGCGCACCACGCCGGGACCGGAAACGCCGACATTGATGACACAGTCCGGCTCGCCCGCACCGTGGAACGCCCCCGCCATAAACGGGTTGTCCTCCGGCGCGTTGCAAAAGACCACTAACTTTGCAGGGCCGATGCAGCCGTTGTCCGCGGTGATTTCTGCGGCTTCGCGGACGATTTTGCCCATGGTCGCGACCGCGTCCATATTGATGCCCGCTTTTGTGGAGCCGATGTTGACGCTCGAGCAAATGTGCTCGGTCACGGCGAGCGCTTCGGGAATGCTTCGAATCAGCGCTTCGTCGCCGGCGGCAAAGCCTTTTTGCACCAGTGCCGAATAGCCGCCGATGAAGTTAACGCCGACGGTTTGCGACGCTTTTTCGAGCGTTTTTGCGTATAATACCGGGTCGCCGCCGCTTGCGGCTACGAGCATGGCAATCGGCGTTACGGCAATGCGCTTGTGGATAATCGGAATGCCGTATTCCTTTTCAATGTTTTCGCCGGTCTCCACTAAGTGCTCCGCCTGACGGCAGATTTTTTCATACACCTTGTCACAGGAAGCGTGAATGTCCGAATCCGCACAGCTTAACAGGGAAATACCCATGGTAATCGTGCGAATATCGAGATTTTCCTCCCGAATCATGTTGATGGTTTCGAGTATATCGTGGGTGTTAATCATAACCGTAAATTCCTCTTTGTTGGATTAGATTCTGTGCATGGAGTTAAAAATATCCTCGTGCATGGCGTTTACGGAAAGGTTCATCTGTTCTCCGAGCGCCTTGGCTTCGTCCGCAAGCGCGGTAAACGGGATATTGCACTTGGATACGTCCGCGAGCATAATCATACAGAACATATCCTGCAAAATGCTTTGCGTCACTTCAATAATGTTGACGTTGTGCTCGGCGCACATGGTGGAAATTTTCGCAAGAATGCCGACGGTATCGTGCCCGACGACGGTGATAATTGCGCGCATAAATAAGTCCTCCCTGAAAATGTTGCCAATATCATAGCATACTTTTGAAAGAAATTACAGGGGAAATTAAAATTTTCGGAAAAAACAGTATTCTGCGGCGGGAAAATATGGTATGATAAGAAAGAAACCGAAAGCGAAGGGGCACCGAGTATGTATCAAAGAAAATTAGACCTGCATGTGCACACCGACAATTCTCCCGACGGCAACCACACTGCAATGTTTATCTGTGAAAAAGCGGAGTTTGACGGCATGCGCGCCATAGCGTTTACCGACCACTGCGAAGTGGACAGTTATAAGGAAGAATCTTACGATAAACGCGTGCAGCAGGCATATTTTGAAATGACCAAAGCCCAGCTTGCTTTTCGCGGCAAGGTTTTGGTATTGCGCGGGATTGAGCTCGGCCAGCCGCACTACGACGCGGCGCTTGCCGATAAGATTTTAAATACCCGCAAATATGATGAGGTAATCGGCTCGGTACATAACCTGCGCGGCCGCGAGGATTTCTATTTTATGGAAAGTTTTGACGAAGCGTCCGTGCACGACCTTTTGACCGAATATTTTGACGAAATTTTAAAAATGCTCGATTGGGGCAATTTTGATATTTTGGCGCACCTTACTTATCCGCTTCGTTATTTTTACGCGAAATCCGGCATATCGGTAGATATGCGCGACTATAAGACCCAGGTCGACGAAATTCTGCGCCAAACCGCGCAAAAGGGGAAAGCACTCGAAATCAATACCGCGGGGCTTCGTCAGCCGATCGGCAAACTTTCGCCCGAAGCGGACGTCGTCTGCCGGTTTAAAGAGCTCGGCGGGGAATATGTGACCTACGGCTCCGATGCGCACTATGCGGAGGACATCGGCAAGGGCATGGACGAAGCTTACGACGTCATGCGGCAGGCGGGTTTTAAAGAACTTACGTTCTTCCAACAGAGAATCCCGCTGAAAATGCCGATTGAGTGATTTTTTCAGGGTGTAAAAGAAAGGATTTTATATGAAAGTTAAAGCGGCCGCAAAAATCAATTTGATGCTCGATATTCTCGGCACGCTGCCCGACGGCTATCACAGCCTGTTTATGATTATGCAGTCGGTGGACTGCTGCGACACGGTGGAAGTGAACCGCGCCGAGACGGGAACCGGGAAAATCGTTATCCGCACGGCGGACGAACGTGTCCCGAAAGACGAGCGCAATATCGCTTATAAAGCGGCGCAGGCGTTTTTTGAAGAAACGGGAATTAAAAATCCCGGGATTGAAATTGCAATCGAAAAGAAAATCCCGATGGCGGCGGGACTTGCCGGCGGGAGTGCGGACGCGGCGGGCGTGCTGTATTGCTTAAACTCGATATTTGAAACCGATTTGCCTCTGTTAGAGCTTGCCCGCGTCGGTGAGTGCGTCGGCGCGGATGTGCCGTTTTCGCTTATCGGCGGCACGGCGCTTTGCATGGACAAAGGCGGCGTTATCGCACCGCTTCGACCGCTTGAAAACTGCACGGTGCTTTTGTGCAAGCCGGATATGGGCGTTTCCACGGTCAGCGCCTATAAGATGATTGATTCCGCCCCGCGGATTCGCCACACCGACAAAAACGCCATGCTTTACGCGATGCACCACGGCGACTATAAGCTGATGTGCGAAAAGGCAGACAATGTTTTCGAACAGGTCGTGGAAGTGCCCAAACGCCCCCACATTAAAGGCATTATGCGCGGGTACGGCGCGGATTTGACGCTGATGAGCGGGAGCGGTCCGACGGTGTACGGGCTCTTTTCCGACGAGGATTCCGCCAAAGCGTGCGCGAATATGCTTCGCCGCGATTTCCGCGAGGTCTTTGTCTGTAAGCCGGTTGAACACGGCGTCACGGTGGTGGAATAAAATGAAGAACCGATATGCGGCTTGGTTGCTTGCGGCGGCATTTTTGATTTTGGCAGTTTTGATTTTGTTTTGGTTGTTTTCCGACAACCGCGTGCAAATGCATACCCTGCCGCCGGAATACAGCGTGCAGGCGCGCTGACCTTACAACATGAGGTGATAGAATGAAACCGTATGGATTGATTTTGGCGGGCGGCGGCGCAAAAGGCGCTTACCAAATCGGCGCTTGGCGCGCGCTTCGCGAACTCGGAATTACCTTTGAAGCGATTGCCGGGGTATCTATCGGCGCGATTAACGGCGCGCTGATTGCCCAGGGCGATTATGACCGCGCCGTAGAGCTTTGGAGCAATGCCGAAGTGACAAGCGGCATTCATATCGAAGCCGAACTGCACGATTCGGAAAATCTGTTCAGCTTTTCCAATCTGCCCCAGATTTTTATGGAAATTATCCGCAACGGCGGGGTGGACGTTACGCCCGCGCGCAATCTGATTGCGGAATATATAGACGAAGAAAAGGTGCGCGATTCCGGCATTCCGCTCGGACTTGTCACGTTCCAACTTTCTTCGATGAAGCCGGTGGAGGTATTTCTCGACGAAATCCAAGACGGGCTTTTGGTCGATTATTTGATGCTGTCCGCCCGTGTGCCGGGGCTTCACAACCAAAGCCCGGACGGCGCAAAATATTTGGACGGCGGCATTTACGACAATGCCCCGATCGGCATGCTTCGTGACCGCGGGATTAACCGGTTCGTTGTGGTGGATATTTCCGGCATGAAAGGCGTCGGTCATAAAGACGACTTTTCCTGTGCGGAGTTTGTTTATATCCGCCCGAACGACCCAAAAGAACTCGGCGAAGCGTTTGAATTTGACAGCTCGATGAACGATATGCGCATGCAAATGGGCTATCTCGACACCAAAAAAGCGTTCGGCCTGCTTTCGGGGAAACGGTATTATTTCCGCCCGAAAGAATACAAGCTGATGCAGGCAAAATACGGCTACCGCGTTTTAAACGAACTTGAAGAATATGCCGCGGAATGCGGACTTGAGCGCCTGACGGTTTATACCCACCGCCAGTTTATGCGCGCGCTGCTGACGGCGCACGACGCAGAGACACAAGAAAAGGAAAATGAGCCGGAAGGGGAGCTTGAAGAAATCACGCGTTCGCTTTTGAAAGCGGCACAGCCGCTGCTCGAAAAAGCGCCGGAAGAGCTTGTCCGCAAAATTCGCCGCAAAAAGCGCAAGAACCCTTACGCCGATGCGATTGCTGCGCTCGAAAGCTTCCGTCAAAGCCGTACGTTTGGCTCATAACGCCGCACAGAACAACGAAATGTATTGTTCGCCTGAAAATACGGCATATTGCCGGCCTTCGTATTCGCCGGCATAGCCGAAATCCGCAAATCCCAAATTTTCGGCGGAAATTCCCGCCGCCGTTACCCCAATAAGTGCGTCTTGTGTGCTTTCTGCGGCGGTGAGGGTTGCCGTAAGCGTTACAAAGGTGTCAAATAACGCCTGCTTCGCGGCTTCGTCGAAGGCGGCATCTTCGGGAACCACCGTCAGCTGAAACCCCGTGACGGTTTCTGTTTCGTCCACGGTGACGGAAAGCAGGGCGGTGTGCCCCGCGTAAAACGTAAATTCCGTGTTGTATTCTTGGGCGTTGTCCGCTTCTTGAAACAGCGTTTCCGTTCTTAAAATTTCCGCGTCATAAAACGCGTTGAAGCGGTCGCAAAACGCAAAAATATCAATACTTTCCTGCCTTGTGCAGGCGCAAAGCAAAATAACGGCCAAAAGCAATGCCAAATATTTTATATGCCGCATGGCTTCTCCTTTCGTTGTTAATGCTTTATTCACATTTTCTTCATAAAAATATATGGCAAAAATTATGAAAATATTATAAAATTAGCTTTATGAAAAATTAGGCAAAACACTTTGAAAGCGGTGATGATTTGTTTAAGAAAACAAAAAACTGGTCCCGAAAAAAGAAAGCGGCGGTTGCCGTCGTTACAATCGTGCTGTTTGCGCTGATTGTTACGGTGATTTACGCAAACTTCAAGCCGGAGGATTTGCCGGAATATCAGGTGCAAACCGTCGAAAAAGGCGATATTCAATCCACGTTTGATACGCAGGGTGTTGTGGAATCCGGCAGCACGGAAACCTTCACCGCAGCAAGCGGCGTTCGCGTCATGAGCGTGGACGTAAAAGTCGGCGACCATGTAACCGCCGGGCAGCAGCTTGCAACCTTCGACGTTTCAACGCTCAATACCCAGCTCGCCGCTTATAAATCGGCTTACGATAAGGCAAAAAGTTCTTACGACAAATCCGCGAAAAGCGTTTCCGACGCGAAAACCAATTTGAGTTCCGTAAAGAGCGAAATCGCCGCGGTTGAAAAAGAAGTGGCACAGCTTCAAAAAGAAGTTGACGCGGCCGAAAACGCGCAGGTTTCTTTACCCGAAACGCCGAAACTTACCGAAGCGCAAATTCAGCAAATTATGCAGCAGTTAGCCTCCGGCGGCATGACACAGGAACAGATTTCAGAAATCATTGCCGAACTGCGTGCGCAGACGGGCAATGTCGATATAACCGAAGCCTTGCAAAATTCCGCAGCGGCAAGAAAACTGCAGCTTACCCAAAAACAGGCGCAGTTAACCGCGCTCGAAACCCAGCGCACATTATATGAAACCCAGCAGGATACCACCATCACCGATTTGTATAAATCCGTTATGGACCAAAAGTCCAAAGAATACGAAAGCTATAAAGCGCTTGTCGATTCGCTGAAAACCGGCTGGAAAGCCACGGCGGACGGCATCGTCACCGAAGTCAATCTCACGGCTGGCGAAGTGTTCACCCCCAAAACCGAAACCAACAACAATTTGGATTTGTCCTCGATTATGTCTATGGCGTCCGGCAACAGCGATGTTGCAAGCGTCCTTTCGGACATCTTCTCCACCACCGCGGGGAGCAACACCGGCACAGGCACCGGGATCATCGTTGAAAATTACGGTGACTTTTACGCGAGCTTCACCGTCGGGAAATATGATTTCCAGGATTTAAAGGTCGGTCAAAAAGCGACGGTCATTTCCCTCGACAAAACCTATGACGCGGTCGTGACGTATGTCAGTGCAACGGCAAATTCGACCTCCGGCTTTGACATAAGCTCCATTACCTCATCGCTGACGGGCGGTTCGTCCTCCACTTCGACCAACAGCGCGCCGGTGCAGGTGAAAATTATCAACCCCGATGAAAAAATCGTGCTCGGTTTTGATGTCGACGTAAAAATCGACACCGAAAAGCTTGAAAACGTCGTGCGGATTCCGGTGGAAGCCGTAACCTCTTCCGAAGGCGAAAACTGTGTGTTCGTTTATGACCCGGAAGAAAAAACCGTTGTGAAACGCACCGTGGAACTCGGGATTGGTTCCGACACCTATTATGAAGTGACAAGCGGCGTTTCCCTCGGTGAACAGGTTGTGCTCAATCCGAAAACCGCTTTGCAGGACGGCGACAAAATCGCGGTCAAATCGTAAGGCGGTGGCGCTTTGAATATCCGAGAAAATATACGCATTGCCATTTTCAGTATCCGAACCAATTTAATGCGTTCGCTGCTTACCATGCTCGGCATTATTATCGGTGTCGCGTCGGTCATTGCCGTTATTACGGTCGGTAACGGCGGGCGGGATTACATCGTCGGCATGATTCGTGAAATGGGCAGCAATGCGATTAACATTACCGTGGATATGACCAAGGCCCAGCCGTCGGATTATATCACCACGGAAGACATTGCAGCCATTAAAGAACTCGACACGGTGGATTATGTTTCGCCGGTCACCATGACCATGGGCACAATTGCAACCGAAGAAAAGAACGCCATCGGCATGATTGTCGGCGGCAACAGCGATTTGCGCTATGTCATGAGCGGCGACTGCATTTACGGCCGGTATTTTACCCAGGCGGAATATGAAGCGGGCCGCGCAGTCTGCGTTTTGGACGTCACGAGCGCGCGCCAACTGTTCGGCGAGTCCAATGTGGTCGGGGAATATGTCAATTTTACTTATAACAATGTTGTCACGCGGATTAAAATCATCGGTGTGACCGATATTGCGAGCGCGTTCGGCGCGGATTCCGAAAAAATGATGGAAAGCATGGAATCCCTCGGCGGCAGTCAGGTCTCCAGCGGCATGCTGATGGTGCCGTCTACGCTGACGTCCCAGATTATGGGCTCGCAGGATTCGTTCGACACGATTTACATTATGGCGTCGGACGAAAACGATTTGGACGGCGCGGGCAACAGCGCTTTAAACCGGCTGTATGCACGCCACAACAACGTCGACCGCGAGTGCTACAACGTCACCAATATGGCGACTTACATTGACTTGCTTGATACGGTTATTAACGTGTTCACCATCTTCATCGCGGCGGTCAGCGCTATTTCGTTGGTTGTCGGCGGTATCGGCGTTATGAATATCATGTTGGTTTCCATCACCGAGCGTACCAGGGAAATCGGTATCCGCAAAGCGCTCGGCGCCAAGACTTCAACGATATTGTTCCAGTTTTTAACCGAGTCGATTATCCTTTGCTTAATCGGCGGGCTTATAGGCTTGCTGTTGGGCGTTTTCGGCGCGGCGTTGGTCTCTTATATTATGAACGTTCCCTTGCAGGTTGAACTTTCCACCGTGTTGCTTGCCATTGGCTTCTCCACGGCAATCGGCGTTATCTTCGGCGTTTACCCGGCGCGAAGAGCCGCCAAAATGCCGCCGATTGAAGCGCTCCGGCGTGAATAATCGAAAAAAACTTTCAAATGCAAACGACTCGCTTCTTTTTTTAGAAGCGGGTCGTTTTATATCTGCCCGAAAGCCTTTTGAATTTTGCCGCGGGCAATGATTTCCGAATTTGCTCCCTCGGCTTTCTGCCGCGTCAAAATAAGTTCGTGTCCCGAAATTCGGGAAATTCCGAAAGCGTCAAATAAATTCGCGCACCAAATTTTACCTTGCTTAGTGGGCATTAGAAAAAACGGCGGAAAATCGATTTTTTCGTTTTGTTCGGAAAAAGTGAGGCTTGCTTTGAAACCTGTGCCGGGCGCGCAAGGGGGGAGCCTGCGCAAATTCACAACCGCCAAAATGCCGCGGTCGCCCGCCGGAAAAAATAACACGCGCCCGCAAGCCATTGGAAAATCCGCCGTGCCTTTTATGTACGCAACGGCGTAAGGTCGGTGACCGGTAAACAGCTTTGCGAAATCCGCGTTTTCGTGCCGGAACGTATACAAAAAATCACCCCCCGCACAACATGTATATGCTTTATGAAAGCAAAACTTGTGCGAAGGGGATTTTTACAGCGGACGGTTCGCCGGACCGTCCAAAATTTTTCCTTTTTTCGAAAACCGCGAGCCGTGGCAAGGGCAGTCCCAGCTGTGCTCGGCTTTGTTGTAACGCAGCGCACAGCCCAAATGCGAGCAGCGGTGCGGCAGGGGACAAAGCAGGTTGCCGACCGACGTAAAGGCGTTTACAAGAATCTGCGCTTTAAATTTTCGTCCGATCGGTGAAAAGACCGCCGCGTTCGGGCTCTCCCGCCCGATGATTTTGTCCGTCAAAATCTGCGCCGCCGCCATCGAGGAAGTCATGCCCCACTTGTTAAAGCCGGTCGCTACATAAAAATTCGGAAGCGAGCGCGCATACTCCCCGATATAGGGAATGTCGTCCGGCGTCATGCAGTCTTGTGTCGCCCAGCTTTCACGAATACGGCAGCCGGGATAGTGGGAAGAAGCAAACGCCCAAAGCTCCGCAAACCCGCCGCTTTTCTTGCCGGTTTTGTGCCCGCGCCCCCCTAAAAGTAAGATGTCGCCCCAGTTGCGAAGTGACAGCCCGTCGGAAAATGCCGAAATATATATTGCCCCGACGTCCTGCGCGTTTTCCAAAGCCAAAACATAAGAACGATATTGATATTGCTTCATGAAATACAACCCGTGGGTGTTGATAAACGGAAAATGCGAAGCGATAATCACTTTCTTTGCAAAAATCCTGCCGTGTTCGGTAAACGCGGTGGTTTTGTCAAACTTTTTAACGCGTGTATGCTCTAAAATCGGCAAATCCTTTGCTATGGCGGCGGCAAATTTCAGCGGGTGAAACTGAGCTTGCCGCGGTAAAACGAGCGCGTCAAGCGTTGGAAAAGGGAGCGCTTCACAGGCGCTTTTTTGCACGGGCATGCCGAGGAGTTTATAGGCGTTTTCTTCGGCTTTCAGTGTCTGCTGTTCCTCTTCGTGATACGCGTAAATCACGGCGTCTTTTTCTTCAAAATCACAGTCTGTGCCGGCGCAAATCTGCCGGTAGGCGGCAAGTGCGCTGCGGTTGGCATTTAAATATTGCTGCGCGCCGGTTTTGCCGTAATCCGCCAGAATTTTTTGATAACAGCAGCCGTGCTGCACGGTGATTTTCGCCGTAGTGTGGCCGGATGTGTGCGCGCAAATCGTGTCGCTTTCCGAAAGCAGACAGTCCACACCGGCGCTTTTCAAAAAATAGGCGCACAAAAGCCCTGTAAGCCCGCCGCCGACAATCAATACATCGGTTTTCAGGTCTTTTTCTTGCTGCGGAAATCGGGGCACTTTAACCGTGTCTTGCCAAAGGGATTGCATGGCGTTTCCTCCGTTTCAATTCCTTACAAAATTCTGCAATTATGTTTTGCATTTTCTTTTTGAAAATCCGAAGTTTTGCTTTGGAAGAAATTGACTTTTTTTCTTAGACACGGTATGATATAAAGGATTTTACATAAACTTTACATTTCAGGAGGGAAAACATGGATTTCAGTGTTTTTTCAAATTTTGACCACGCGGCTTTTCAGTGGATTCAGGAAAATATTTGGTGCGGCTTTCTCGATAAGCTGATGCCGGTCATCACCGTGCTCGGCGAAGGCGGCTGGGTTTGGATTGTCATTGCCGTCATTTGCCTGCTTTCCAAAAAATACCGGAAAGCCGGTGTGACAATGGCGTTTGCTTTAATCGTGATGCTGCTTTGCAATGATGTGATTTTGAAAAACGTGTTTGCGCGTGTGCGTCCGTTCAATTTTGAACCGTTTGCCGATTTGTATTCGAGCTTCGGCGTGGTCGACGGCAAACCCGATTTGCTCGTAAGCCTGCCTTCAAGCTATTCCTTCCCGTCGGGGCACACTTCGTCTTCGTTTGCCGCGGCGATTGCTATTTTGCTTAACAAAAAATGGAAAGTCGGTATTCCGGCATTTGTGCTTGCCGTTTTGATTGCATTTTCGAGAAATTATTTGATGGTGCACTACCCGACCGACGTTCTGTTCGGCGCGCTGTTCGGTTTAATTTATGCTTTGCTTGCGTATTTCCTGATTGCAAAATATGTCTATCCGAAATTCGAAAAAGCCGTCGGCCAGAAGTTCGACGCTTGGAAAGAAAAGAAATTCGGCAAAAAGACAAAAGCCGAAGCCAAGAAAGAAAACGCCTAATTGAAAGGGGGATATAAGATGACTGCACCTTTGGGAAAAGCCGCGGATATGCGCTTTCACAACGGCAAATTCCGCGTCATGCAGGTTGCCGATATTCAAGACACCCAACAAATGTCCTCCGATACGCTGACGTTTTTATCGGCGGCGCTTGACGAGGCAAAGCCGGACTTGGTTGTCTTTACCGGCGACCAGTTTAAAGGCTACGGCGTGACATTCCTTTTGGGCGACCGCGAAAAGAATTATGAAAAGGCGATAAGCCGCATGGTCGCGCCCCTCGAAGAACGCAATATTCCGTTTACGTTCGTTTTCGGTAACCACGATGACCAGGCGTTCGGGATTCCCAAAGAAAAGCAGCTGAAAATGTACCAAAGCCATAAAAACTGCCTTGCCGTTGCCGGTGACCCGGCACTTGCGGGGCTTTGCAATCACTATATTCCCCTAAAAAGCGAAGACGGAAAGAAAACCGAATTTGTGCTCTATTTAATAGATTCGCTTTCCACTTCGCTTGACGGCCGCTGCGCGGCAGTGACAAAAGAACAAATTGCCTGGTACCAAAGCGTGCGCGATGCCTTAAAAGCCGAAAACGGCGATTATGTGCCGGCGATTTTGTTCCAACACATTCCTGTGCCGGAAATGTGGGATTTGTTAAAAGAAGTGCCGAAATCCCAAAAGCCCCACGCCCAAGGTTTCCGCGAACATTACGGCAAATATTACGACATTGACGAGCGCTTTTTGCAAAAGGGCAACTGCGATTTCCTGTTGGAAACGCCCGCGACACCGGCGGAAAACACCGGCGAACTGGAAGCGTTTTCCGAAAAAGGCGATACGCTTGCCATGTTCTTCGGGCACGACCACAACAACAGCTTTGTCGGCAAATATCAGAATATGCTGCTTGGCTACACACAAGGCTGCGGCTTCCACGTCTACGGTCCGCGCTTAAACCGCGGCGTGCGGATTATCGATATTGACGAACAGAACCCGCGCGCGTTTACAACGCACACGATTTTATACCGCGATTTGTTTTCACTTCGCGACATTCGCAACAAGCCGAAATATCTGCTTTATTCTTACGCTCCGCCGAGCGTGGAAAGCGTATTGCCAACGCTTAAAAAACTCGGTATTGCCGCCGGCGTTCTGGCAGTCGGTGCCGCCGCATATGCGATTTGGAATCATTTGAAATAACAAAAATCCAATAAAAAACTGCAAAAAATGAACCCCCCGAAACAACTTGTTTCGGGGGTCTTATTTATTCTGATTTTAATGCCGTTCGTCTTCGTTTGCATACATTTCGCAAAACCGCGCCGCAAACGACGGCGGCTCGCCTTTTGCGTACAGGTGGGAAATATCCCCGAACGAGCTGCAGCGAAACACCGCAATGCCTTTTTCGCGCTCCTCGGTGTAAAGCGTCGTCACGGAAGAGGGCGCCGCGCAAAACCCTTGCCAAAGGCAGACAGGGGAGATGTGCAAAAGATGCGAAAGCATGACGCACTCCACACCGAAATGACAGAAAAACGCGACGGTGTCCATGTTGGGATTTACCGCTTTATAATATTTGCCCTTGCGCTCGTAGCCGTGTGATGCCAGCACTTTGTCAAGGCCCTTGCAAACGCGGTTGTATTCCGCTTTCACCCGAAACCCCGAGCGCATATATTTGGTGTCCGCCCACTTGTTGATGTCGTAAAGGTCGTCCTGCGGGGTGTAAAACGAGGGCATCAAATCCCACGGACCGTGGACTTTTTTGGTGATTTTATCATAAACCGGCGCGTGAAATTCCCGAAGCCAGCCGAGCGTTTTTGCCTTTTGCCCGGTGCGCCGAAGCGTGACTTTTGCCGTGTCCTGTGCGCGGCCGAGCGGCGAAAGATAGCAAGCGTCGATTTTTTCATGCTCCAGTTTATCCGCGAGAAATTCTGCTTCGCGCCAGCCTTTTTCGGTTAAGGAATCTTTGGCATAGTCCGGCTCTGCATGCCGAATAATTAAAATCCGCAAATCAGTTCGCTTCCTTTTCCATATTCGCCTGCCGCGCGTCCACAAACGCGTGCACTTTGTCGGCAAGCTCGCCGTAAAGCTTGTATTTTTTCGAGAACACAAGGAAAGAAATCAATACCAAAATCGGCGGAATGACAAAGGTCATCACGCTGATGGTATTTTGCGAAAGCGCGGTCTGCGTTTCCGCTTCGCCCTCATAGCCCGAAAGCCCGAGACCGGAGAACAGAATAATGGTCTGTAAGGTGTAAGCCATTTTCTGCAAAAAGCCTTTCATCGAGAACGTCGTGCTTTCGCTGCGCTTGCCGGTTTTGTATTCGCCGTAGTCCACAATGTCGGCGAGCATGACCGTCTGGTTGACAAACATCGAGGCAATGCCTATGGAGGCGATAATATAAGCAATATTTAAAAGCATCGTCTGGTGCAATACCGGTCCGCAGAGAATCATGATAAGATACCCGACAATGACCATGATAAGGCAGAAGCGGTAGATAGTGCGGCGGGTGTATTTTTTGCTCATAATCGGAATGACAAAAAGACCTAAGAACGAACCGACCGCGCCGAAAATGGCGAAGGTGCTTTGTTTGGTGATGTCGCCCTCGACATCTTCAAAGTAGTAAGCGCCCACGCCGCTGGTCAAATACCAACCGGCGTTTGAAAGCATCGCAAAAATCATGAATACGACCAGCTGGTCATTGCTTTTGACAACGTCAAACAATTTGCGGAAGCTGAATTTTTCTTTGTTGTAAACCACGTGGCGCTCTTTGGTAACGGAAACGCAAATCACCGCGAACATGACAAGTAAAACCGCGCAGATAATCGCCCAGCGCGAGAACCCCTGTGCGCTGATTTTCTTTTCCGCCTCATTTGCGCCTGTGCCGAGCAGTACCAAAGCGTAGGGGGTGCAAATGGTGATAATGCCCTGACCGATGCCGCTGAAGGTGCGGGCAATGGTCGAAACGGTGTTGCGCTCACTCGGGTCGTTTGTGAAGCTCGGCACCATGCTCCAATAGGGAATGTCCGCCATGGTGTTGGTCATGCCCCAAAGCACATACATTACTGCAACATAAACAAACATGCCGACAGAACCCAAACGGATGCCGGGGTTTGTGAACATCATCGCGAGCACAACGGCGTTACAAAACGTGCCGATTAAAATCCACGGGCGATATTTGCCCATGCGGGTTTTGGTGCTGTCGACAATAACACCCATTATCGGGTCGTTGATGCCGTCCCAAATACGGGCAATGGGGGTTAAAATCAGCAAAAACGCCGCGGGCATCAACAAAACGTCCGTCAGGTATTTCGAAAGATAAGAATAAAACAGACCGTAGCTCAAGTCTAAGCCAACCGCGCCGATGCCGTAACCGATATAGCGGGCAAGCGAATTCCCGTTGTTCTTTTTCAAAGTCTCGTCCTCCGTTTGTCAAAATACTATAATAGTACAATGATACCTTGTTTTTCCGCTTTCGTCAATAAATCCCGGAAAAAAACAGAGCGGTCGATTCCGACCGCTCTGAAAATTACGAACAAATTTTATTTTGCCGCTTTTTTCGCTTTTCTTTCTTCGATTTCTTTGACCAGTTCTCTCTGGCGTTTTTCCGTCAGACGATAGAACAGCATCGGGATAATTGTGCCGACCATGCTCAGCGCACCGGACAGAACCAACAAATTCCAAAGGGTCTGTTCGCCTTGTGCGGTGATGTAAACACCGTCCGCCGCCGTCGGATTGATACCCGCCCAGCTGTAAGAGAACACGCCGATGAATGCGCCGACCGCCATACCGATTTTGTTGATGAATGTCTGCATGGCGAAGCAGATACCTTCGGCACGCTCGCCGGTTTTCCATTCAAGGTATTCGACGGTGTCGCCAATCATTGCGTAGGTCACAATGTTGTTGACGCCCTGCGGAATGCCGAGCAGCACAAGACCGATTGCGCAGACAACGAGTTTCCAGTTTGCGTCATAGCCGATAAAGTACATGGCGAACATAACGACTGCGCCGAGTACGTGCACGCCGATATAAGCCCATTTTTTGGTGAATTTCTTGGTCATCCACGGAACGAGAATTGAAGCGACTGCGCCGCCGGGTACAACCAAAAGGGTAATCAGGCTGTAAAGGCCTTCTTCTTTGAGAACATATTTCGCGAAATACAAGCCGCCGGTGTATGTATAAACCATTCTGGCACCGCCGAGAATACCGGAAAGCACAACGAGCAGAAGCTCACGGTTTTTAAAGAGCAGCTTTAAGTTGTGGCCGAGTGAAGGCGGGTTTTCGGTAGAGGTGAATCGTTCTTTGGTGTTTCTGAAACCATAATAGAACATCGGAATGGCAATAGCCGTAAAGACAAGTGCACAAATGAAATAGGTCCATTTGAGGGTGTTTGCGTTGGCGTCAATAAATTGCGGCAGAACCGCACCGTCAGCACCTTTGTATTTGTTGGTGACTGCGGAAGTGATAATCGGAACACCGACGGTAACAATACCCGCGCCGAGCGTGCTCAGAAGACGCGCAACCGTCAAAACATTTCCGCGAATGGTCGTGTTGTTGGTCATGCAGGTGGAAAGACCCCAATAAGGTACGTCTACCACGGTGTAAACCATCGACCAAATGACGTAAACCACGGAAATAATCGTGAAAGTCGAAGTGGCTTTCGGCTCTAAGAATGGGCAGAAGCACAAAATTGTCATAACGGCAATCGGAATCGGCATCCATTTGAGGTAAGGGCGGCATTTGCCCCACTTCGTACGGGTTCGGTCCACGATAGAGCCCATAATCGGGTCGTTGCACGCGTCATAAATACGGGTGCCGAGCATCAAAAATGCGACCGCCATCGCGCCGGAAACGCCACCGACCATAACGTCGGCGGAACCGAACAGCAAAGCGTCCGTCATAAAGACGGTTAAGTAAGAGCCGATAATCGTGCAGATAAAGTTCTGACCGAAACCGGCAATGCTGTAAGCAATCGCTTCTTTCGGCTGCAAGTTCCCGTCGCCGGGCGTTGTGCCGAAGATTTTGTGCAAAATTTTCATGTCATTAAGTTTTGCCATTTTTCTTCTCCCCTTTTTTTATTTCAACGTTCCTATTATAAAGCATAAAATCGGTTTCGTCAATTTATATATTTCCGATTTGACAATTTTTTTTGAATCTGTCGATACGAAACAAATTAAAAGCAAAAAAACAAAAGCAAAAACCCGCCGGCAAAAGAGCCGACGGGTTTGATTTATCAAAGGGGGGAGAAAGAGAATTATGCGAAATATCTCTTCAAGAGGCCTTCGAACGCTTTGCCGTGACGAGCTTCGTCGCGCGCCATTTCGTGAACTGTGTCGTGAATCGCGTCGAGGTTTTCCTCTTTCGCGCGCTTTGCAAGCTCAAACTTGCCCATGGTTGCGCCGTTTTCAGCTTCTACGCGCATTTCAAGGTTTTTCTTGGTGCTGTCGGTAACGACTTCGCCGAGCAGTTCTGCGAATTTTGCAGCATGCTCAGCCTCTTCATAAGCCGCTTTTTCCCAGTAAAGACCGATTTCGGGATAGCCCTCTCTGTGGGCAACTCTCGCCATGGCAAGATACATACCGACTTCAGAGCACTCACCGGTGAAGTTTGCGCGAAGGCCCTCAAGGATGTCTTCCGGAACGTCTTTCGCGATGCCGACTACGTGTTCAGCAGCCCAGGTTTTCGCGCTGTCTTCGACAAGCTGGAATTTGGAGCCGGGAACGCCGCACTGCGGGCATTTTTCGGGCGGATTTTCACCTTCATAGACATAACCGCAAACGGGACAAACATATTTTTTCATAATCAATTCCTCCAAAAATAAATTTTTCTTTCCTTATTTTATTTTGTTCGGTCCTGCGCCGCACAATCGGGGCAGGTGCCGAAAAAAATCAAACTGTAACCGTGAATTTCCCCGGTAAATTCCGGGAGCGTGGGATCGTCAAGTTCCGAAAGCGGCGCATAAGGCAAATCGTAAAACCGACCGCAGCAGTCACATTTTAAATGGTAATGCTGTTTGGCGTTCGCGTCGTAATGCTCTTCGCCGCCGACCGACAAACACGAAATCGTGCCGTCTTGACAAAGCCCTTTTAAATTCCGGTAAAGGGTGCCGAGGCTTAAATTCGGCAACTCCTGCCGCACGGAGAGGTAAAGCTCCATCGCGGTCGGGTGGTCATAGCGCGCTTGTAAGTTCGCAAGAATCGCGTCGCGCTGTTTGCTTCTTCGGACCTGTTGCATATACACCACCTGTTGTCGAAATCAATTATCAATAACGATAATCGTTACTGTTATTATATCTAATAAATTTAATTTGTCAATAGCTTTTTAAAAAATTTTTTGAAAAACTGGGTTTGTCATAATGCGGACAGGATTTGAATATGTATTTTTAGAAACACATATAGCGAGGAGAGGTTGAAATGGAATTCAATAAAAAGACGACCGCCATGCACGAACGCCGCACATTGTTTGAGGGTACGGTCGAGCAGGCTGTGGATTGCGACATCACCCTGCCCGACTATTTTCCGGACGTCGTGCGGGTGCTCAAATGCACGCTCACCCCGCGCCTTACGGTCGTGCAAGGGGGTGCGGACCGCATCACCGCCGACGGCTCCGGGCTTTTACGCGTGCTATATCTCAGCGAAGGCAACACCGTTCGCTGTTTTGAACAGAATATCCCGTTTTCGAAATCGGCGGAAACCACGCTGCCCCAAAACGCCTGCGTCCACGCGAGTGCCTCGACCGAATATGTCAACTGCCGCGTGGTGTCTCCGCGCAAAATGGATGTCCACGGCAGCATTTCTGTAAGTTTTAAAGCCTATTGCAAAGAGCCCGGCGAAATCATTTGCGACTGCGACGGCGCGGGTGTCCAGACCCGCAAAAAGAAATTGACCGTCAGCAGCCTTGCGGGCTGCGCCGAAAAGCTGTTTACGTTGAACGAAACACTTGAAATCGGCAACGCCAAACCCTCTATCGCGCAGCTTGTCCGCAGTGAAGCGACGGCGCAGCTGGAAAGCGTCAAGCTGGTTTCCGGCAAAGCGCTTTTAAAAGGGGAACTGACGCTGCATACCTTATATATCCCCGACGGCGACGACAGCGGTTTGCAAACCATGGAACACTCCATGCCCATAAGCCAAATTATGGAAATCGAGGGCGCCGAAGAGGACTGCACGGCGGACGTCGCGCTTACAGTGTCGGCTTTGGAAATCGCCGCGAAAACCGACGCGAGCGGTGCGCTGCGGCTTTTGGATACTACGGTAACTGTCTGCGCGAGCGTGGAGCTTTATCAGGATTTCGACACCAACGTGATTTTGGATGCCTATTCCACGCAGTATGAAATGCAGGTGCAGCAAAACCCGGTGGAACTGCGCCGCATTTGTGACCGCTTTACCGATACTTACCTTTGCCGTGGCACGCTTGACCTTGCCGGCAGCAATCTGGCGGAAGTGGCCGACGTCCGCTGCACGGGCGTGCAGTATACCGCTTCGACGGCGGAAAACGAAATCCGCGTAAACGGCGAGGTGGCGGTCGCCGTGCTTTATCGCGACCGTGAGGGCGAATGGGGGTTTGCACAGCGCAGCTTTGAGTTTAGCTATTCCCGCACAACGGCAAATACCGGCGGCACGCTCGTTTGCACGCCGCACATCACCGCGACCGGCATCAATTTCTTAATGAACGCCGAAGATAAGCTCGACGTCCGCGTGGAGCTTGATATTCACGCGCTGGTGTTTACGCGTGTGACCGAACAAATTGTGACCGACCTGCGCTTAAACGAGGAAAACCGCAAAACCAAAAAGACCGCGGCGCTGACAATTTATTTTTCACAGGCGGGCGAAAGCGTCTGGGATATTGCCCGGCGCTACAACACGACCGTCGAGGCGATTATGACGGAAAACGGACTCGAGGGCGATGTGGTTTCGGAAAAATGCAAACTGCTGATTCCGCGAGTCTGAGGAGGGAATAAAAATGGAAAACAGCATTTATAAAGATATTGCCGAGCGCACGCAGGGGGACATTTACGTCGGCGTGGTCGGCCCGGTACGTACCGGGAAATCCACTTTCATCAAACGGTTTATGGATACGCTGGTGCTCCCGAACATTGAAAACGACGCGATGCACGACCGCGCCGTTGATGAACTGCCCCAGTCCTCTGCCGGACGGACGATTATGACGACCGAGCCGAAGTTTATTCCGGAAAACGCCGTCGAAGTTCAGTTGCCCGACAACGCAAGCTTCTCCGTTCGTATGATTGACTGCGTCGGCTATATCGTGCCGAGTTCCTTGGGCTATGTCGAGGGCGACAAACCGCGCATGGTGCGCACGCCGTGGTTTGACCACGAAATCCCGTTCAATCAGGCGGCGGAAATCGGCACGCGTAAGGTCATTACCGAGCATTCCACAATAGGCCTTGTCGTCACCACCGACGGCAGTATTTCCGACATCCCGCGCGACGAATATGAAGAAGCCGAGGAGCGCGTCATTTCCGAGCTTAAGGAACTGAACAAACCGTTTATCGTTTTGCTCAACTGCACCTATCCCCAGTCGGACAGCGCAAAAACCCTCGCCGATACACTCAGCGAAAAATACACCGTGCCGGTGCTCCCGGTCAACTGCTTGGAGCTTACCGAAACCGATATTAAGGAAATTTTAACACAGGTGCTGTTTGAATTCCCGATTCGCGAAATCGCGGTCGATTTCCCGTCGTGGCTGGTGTCGCTTCCGGCGGACCACTGGCTGCGCAGCGCGGCTTATGCGGCGGTCAACACCGCGGCGCAGGAAATGAATTTGGTGCGCGACGTTGCGATTTTAACTGAAGAACTCAAAAACTGTGAATACATCACTGACGCGCGCGTCACCGGCATGAAGCTCGGGCAGGGCACGGCGTGGATTTCCGTCACGATGAACGGCGACCTGTTTTATAAGGTGCTTTCGGAAAAAACGGGGCTTGAAATCGACGGCGAGCAGGGGCTTATTTCCCGCATGTGCGAGCTTGCGGAAATCCGCCGCCAATACAATAAGCTGAAATCTGCGCTCGACGAGGTCGAGGCGACCGGCTACGGCATTGTGATGCCGACCATCGACGAATTGACGCTCGATGAGCCGGAAATCGTTAAGCAGGGCGGTCGTTACGGCGTGAAACTGTCTGCGTCCGCACCGTCGATTCATATGCTCAAAGCCAATATTCAAACCGAGGTCGCGCCCATTGTCGGCAGCGAGAGCCAGTCCGAAGAGCTTGTCAAATACCTGCTCAAAGAGTTTGAGGAAGACCCGAAAAAGATTTGGGATTCCAATATTTTCGGCAAGTCGCTCAATGAACTTGTAAACGAAGGCTTGCGCAATAAACTGTTTCACATGCCCGCCGACGCGCGCATGAAGCTGCAGGAAACGCTCGAACGCGTCATCAACGAGGGCTGCAACGGGTTGATTTGTATTATATTGTAATACAAACTATACTATAATAATTCTGAACGCTTTTGGTATTTGCAAATTGCAACTGCCGAAAGCGTTTTCTTTTTACGCATGAGCGTATACGCTGGCGCGCAGAAACGGGTAAACTGAATACGGGTGAAAAATATGTATGTAAAAGATGCAGTCGTTCAACGAATTGAATCCCTTTGCAAGGAACGGGGGATTGCCTACAACGCGCTTGCGGTCAGCTCGGGCGTAACGCCTTCCACGGTTTACAGTCTGCTTTCCGAAACGCGCCGCGACGTTTCTTTGGTCACTTTGAAAAAGCTTTGCGACGGGTTTGGCATCACACTCGGCGAGTTTTTCTCAACACCCGAGTTTGACGCGCTCGAACAGGAAATCCGATAAATTTTTAAGGGGAAAAGAAAATTGTGGAGGGGAGTTAGGTTGGATACTGTAACAGCCATTCGCAACCGAATTTTGGAGTTGTGCGGCGAACGGAACATTACGCTCAATAAAATTGCGAATATTGCCGGTCTGCCGCCGTCATCCGTAAAAAATATTTTATACGGCAAAAGCAAAAATCCGAAAATTATCACAATCAAAGCGCTCTGCGACGGGTTTGGCATCACACTCGGCGAGTTTTTCTCGACGCCTGAGTTTGATGAACTCGAACAGGAAATCCGATGAGCGCGCCGGAAAGCCTTGACCGCCTGCTTTGTATTCTTTTCCCGCGTCGGTGCGCCTATTGCGGCGAGGTAATTTTGCCAAAAGCGCACGTGTGCGACGCGTGCCTTGAAAATCTGCCGCGCATTTTACCGCCGGTGTGTCTCTTTTGCGCTTATCAAAAAGAGGATTGCCGCTGTAAACAGAAAAAGCGGGAATACGACGGGGTTTGCGCGCCGTTTTATTATGAAGATGCCATTGTCAAAGCCGTGCACCGCCTGAAATTTGAAAATAAGGATTTCACCGCTGACACCTTCGCACTCGATATGGCGGCGGTGGTGCGCCGGGAATACGCGGATATAACATTTGACGCGGTCACTTATGTGCCGTTTACCAGAAAGCAAATGCGCCGCCGCGCGTTTAATCCCGCCGAAGTGCTCGCCGAAAAGCTGGCTGAAGAATTGGGCTTGCCGAAAAGAACTTTGCTTTTGAAGCTTTATGAAACCCGCACCCAGCACTTTTTAAAAAGCAGCGAGCGCGCGGGCAATGTTTTGGGCGCGTTTGCTGCCGCGGAAAATGCGGATTTAGAAGGGAAAACACTCTTGCTTGTGGACGATATCAAAACCACCGGCGCCACGCTTTCGGAGTGTGCAAAAATGCTCAAACTCGCGGGCGCAAAAGCGGTGTTTTGCTGTACGTTTGCGGCAACGCGTTTGCAAAAAGAGAACACTTGACAAATGGGCGTTTTACTGCTATCCTTTTAAAAAGAAATTGAATCTGAAAACACTGGGAAAAAGAGGAAAATCGTGTCCGCCCTTTCAGAGAACTGCCGGTCGGTGCAAGGCAGAGGAAGGCTCGGTTGGCGTCGCTTTGGAGTGGTTTTGCCGAACTTCTTGTCAGGCAAAAACGGTTAGCCCCCGTTACGGGTATAAAGCGGTCCGCAATTTGCGGGCAATTTGAGTGGTACCACGGAGTTTTCTTCGCCTCATACTTTCCGGTATGGGGCGTTTTTTATTGTATATTCTAATCCTTAGAAAAGGAGTAACGCTATATATGCCTAAGGAACTTGAAAAACAGTACAATCCGAAAAATGTAGAAGACAGAATCTACAAGTCCTGGCTTGACGCGAAATATTTTCACGCCAAACGCGAGCCGGGCAAAAAGACGTATACAATCGTCATTCCGCCACCCAATATCACAGGGCAGCTGCATATGGGGCACGCGCTTGACAATACGTTACAGGATATTTTGATTCGCTATCACAGAATGGCGGGTTATGATACGCTTTGGGTGCCCGGTACCGACCACGCTTCGATCGCGACAGAAGCGAAAATCGTGGAAGCGATGAAAAAAGAGGGCTTAACGAAAGAGGATATCGGCCGCGAAAAATTCCTGGAGCGCGCCTGGGCTTGGAAAGCGCAGTACGGCGGCAGAATTATCGAACAGCTAAAAAAAATGGGATCTTCCTGTGACTGGGACCGCGAACGCTTTACGCTCGACGAGGGCTGCAGCAAAGCGGTCAACGAGGTGTTCTGCAATCTTTATGAAAAAGGGCTCATTTACCGCGGCGAACGCATCATCAACTGGTGCCCGCATTGCTTAACTTCCATTTCCGACGCGGAAGTGGAATATGAAGAACAGGCAGGGCACTTCTGGCACTTGCGCTATCCGTTCAAAGACGGAAGCGGCTATCTGGAACTTGCGACCACGCGTCCCGAAACCCTTTTGGGCGATACGGCGGTCGCCGTCAACCCGAACGATGAACGCTACAAAGACGTTGTGGGCAAAACGCTTATTTTGCCGCTTGTTCACCGTGAAATTCCGGTCGTTGCCGACGATTACGTGGAAATGGATTTCGGAACCGGCGTCGTGAAAATTACGCCTGCCCACGACCCCAACGACTTTGAGGTCGGGCTTCGCCACAATTTGGAAGTCATCAACGTGCTGACGCCCGACGCAAAGATTACCGACGATTACCCGAAATATGCCGGCATGGACCGCTACGAAGCGCGAAAAGCGATTGTCGAGGATTTGAAAGCCGAGGGTGCGCTTGTCGAAATCGAAGATTATTCCCACAACGTCGGTACTTGCTATCGCTGCGGCACAACTGTCGAACCGCGTGTGTCGAAACAGTGGTTCGTCAAAATGAAACCGCTGGCCGGCCCCGCGATTGACGCCGTGAAAAACGGCGACACCCGCTTTATTCCCCAGCGTTTTGAAAAGGTCTATTTCCATTGGCTTGAAAATATCCGCGACTGGTGCATTTCCCGCCAGCTTTGGTGGGGTCACCGCATTCCGGCGTGGTACTGCGCCGACTGCGGCGAAATCACCGTTTCCCGCACTGCGCCCACAGCGTGCTCCCATTGCGGCAGAAAAAATATTGAACAGGACCCCGACACGCTCGATACATGGTTCTCTTCAGCCCTGTGGCCGTTCTCGACGCTCGGCTGGCCGGAAGAAACCGAAGATTATAAGCATTATTACCCGACCAACACCTTGGTCACGGGCTATGATATTATTCCGTTCTGGGTCATGCGCATGATGTTCTCGGGGCTTGAGCAAACCGGACAAGTCCCGTTTGACACCGTGCTCATTCACGGGCTTGTGCGCGACGCGCAGGGCCGCAAAATGTCGAAGTCTTTGGGCAACGGCATTGACCCGTTGGAAATCATCGACAAATACGGCGCGGACGCGCTGCGCTTTACGCTCGCAACGGGCAACAGCCCCGGAAACGATATGCGTTTCTCCGACGAACGCGTGGAAGCGAGCCGCAACTTCGCCAATAAGATTTGGAATGCCGCCCGGTTCATTTTGATGAACCTGCCGGAAAACGAGCCCGCGCCCTATATCCCGCAAGCGCTCGCGATTGAAGACAAATGGATTTTGAGCCAATATAACACCTTGGTTTCGGGCGTTACCGATTCGCTTGAAAAATTCGAACTCGGCATGGCGGTTCAGAAGCTGTACGACTTCATTTGGGACGTGTTCTGCGACTGGTACATTGAGATTGCCAAAATCCGCTTAAACGGCGACGATGAAGAACAAAAAGCAACGGTGCGTGCGGTGTTGGTTTATGTCATGTCCAATACGCTCAAACTCCTCCACCCGTTTATGCCGTTTATCACCGAAGAAATTTGGCAGACGCTTCCCCACACGGGCGAAAGCATCATGATTTCCGATTGGCCGAAAGCGGACAGTGCGCTGAATTTTGCCGCGGAAGAAGCTGAAATGAGCCGGATTATGACCGCGATTAAAGCGGTGCGTAACCGCCGTGCGGAAATGAATGTTGCCCCCTCGAAAAAGGCAAAAATCTTTATCGAGACCGCTTACGCCGACACATTCTTAAAAGGCACGGTGTTCTTTAAGCGTTTGGCTTCGGCGAGCGAAGTTGAAGTCGCCGCACATTTTGACGATATGGACTCCGCCGTTTCGATTATCACCGAAAGTGCGCGGCTGTATATCCCGATGGACGAGCTGGTCGACTTCAAAGCCGAGCTTGCGCGTTTGAATAAGGAGAAAGCCGGCGTCCAAAAAGAACTGGATTTTGTCAACAATAAGCTGAACAACGAAAACTTCGTCAATAAAGCCCCGGCGGCGGTCGTGGAAGGCCAGCGCCAGGCGAAAGCCCAGCTCGAAGAAAAAATGGCGCTGATTTTGGAAAGCATCGAAAAAATCGAAAAGCGCTGAACAAACTAAAATAAGCCGCAGCCGTTTTGCTGCGGCTCCTCGAAAAAGCAGGGGGTTGCTTTTTCGCTTTTCCGAAAATTCCGTTTTTAACTTTTTTGATACTATTTTGTTATGCTTTTGTAACCGGGCGGAATTAGAATGGGAGAAGATAAAAGGAGACACTTTTATGAATGTACTCGTTACTCTGGATGCAAATTATTTAGAGCCACTGTGTCACTTGCTGCGCTCGCTTCAGAAAACGCATCCAAACAGAGAATTGCACGTTTACGTTGCCCACGCTTCTCTGACAGCGGAACATTTTCAGAAAATTCAAGATGCGGTCGGCGCGCAAAACAAGGTGTTCAACATTTGCGTGTCGGAGGATATGTTAAAAGATGCGCCGGTGCTTAAACGGATTACAAAATCCACCTATTACCGGCTGTTTGCGGCGGCCTATTTGCCGAAAGACGTTGACCGCGTGCTTTATATTGACCCCGACACATTGGTGCTGCGCGATTTGTCGGCGCTTTACGACCTCGATTTCGGCGATAATCTTTATGCCGGCTGCAGTCACGTTGGCTGGTTTCGCAATTTCCTTAATACCACAAGGCTTAAAATGACGCGGAAAACGCCTTATGTCAACGCCGGCATTTTGATGATTAATCTTTCGGAGCTTCGCAAGGAATTTTCCGCTGACGAAATTTTCCGTTATATTGAAAAAAACGCGTCCAAGCTGTTGCTTGCCGACCAGGACGTCTTAAACGCCCTGTATTTTGACCGTATGCGCGTGTTAGACGAGTTTCTCTATAACTGTGACGAAAGCAGCTTCAAACGGCTTTGCGACAAATTCGGGGAAGAGCAGGCGTTGGACTTTGTCCGCACAAAGACCTGTATTATCCATTACAACGGCAAATTCAAACCTTGGCGCACGACGCCTGTTTACAAAGGAGAGCTGAACCGGTTTTATCCGGACGGGCTGGATTCAAAAAACGCTTAACAACAAACGGGAAGAGATATGGTAAAGCGATATTTAGAAAAACTGCGACAAATGAATAAGAAAAATCTCTTTTGGATACTGTTGCCGCTGTTGATTTTAGGGGCGATTGCGCTGACGCTTTATTTGCTGTTCGGTCGCCGGCTTCTTGTGGTGGTGGAACAGCCGGAGGTTTTTAAGGCTTGGCTTGACGGGCTCGGCCCGTGGGGTGAGGTCGCGTTTACCGCGATTCGCGCCGCGCAAACGGTTTTCAAATTTGTACCTGCCGAACCGCTGGAAGTCGCGTCCGGCTATGCGTTCGGCGTTTGGGGCGGACTTTTGTGGTGTATGGTCGGCACGGAGCTCGGCAGCGCGATTATTATTTTGCTGACTAAAAAATTCGGTATGCGCTTTGTGTCGAAGTTCACCGACCCCGAAAAATTAAAATCCTTTTCCTTTTTGCAGGACAACCGAAAACTTCGCCCGCTGTTGTTTGTCATCTATTTTATCCCCGGCGCGCCGAAAGATTTGCTGACTTACTTTTTGGCGTTTACCGACTTAAAAATTTCCGAATACCTGATTATTACGTCCGTAGCGCGTATCCCGTCTATTATTACGTCCACCATGTGCGGGGCGTATTTCGGCAATAAAAATTATCTTGCCGCCGTTTTGGTTTATGCGGTCACGCTGTTAATCAGCCTTCTCGGCGTTTTGGTATACCGCAAAATCGAAAAGCACGAAAGCAAACCGGAAAACGAAGAAAAATAATTCGACAAAAGACCTGTTCTTCGGAACGGGTCTTTTTTACAATCCGAAAAAACGAACTGTCGGTCGTACTTGACGCATCTTTTAAAAACGGGTAAAATTTCTTTTGGATTTTGAATCAGGGGTGATTTTTATGCCGCAAACCGTGCGCGCTTATACTTTTAATAACTTAAATAAAATGACTGAGATTTGGAACGAAGTCGTGCGCGCGGGCAATGCGTTCCCGCAAACAGACCCTCTGACTTTAAAAGAAGCGGAAGCCTTTTTCGGCGTATGCGCCCCGACACATCGGTTTGCAGGGCGGACGGTGCCTTTGGAAGAACTTGCCGGTGAACGGCTCATTCTGCGCGAGCCCGGCTCCGGCACAAGGGCGATTTTGGAAGCCGGATTACATAGCCGCAATTATACGCTGAATCATTTTCACGGCGTTGTGACAATCAGTGATTTTTCTACCATTAAATCCTTAACCGCCGACGGCCTCGGCGTGTCTTTTCTGTATGCGCCGGTTGTTAGAAAGGAGCTTAAAGCCGGCACGCTTGCGCGGTTCGATTTAGAGAACCTCCCCATGCGTGGCGCGTTTTATTTTGTTTGCTTAAAAGATAATTTTTTTGCCGAGAATTGGCTTTCGTGGCTGTCTTGACATTTTGTAATAAAGGAAAAACGATAAAAAACATGACCCCGGCAGGACCGTAAAGCGCGGTCACGCCGGGGTTATGCTTATTTTTCAGTTGTATAAGGGGTAGTTCCCTCAAAAGAACAACTCCATGTCGCGGTGGGGGATTCGTCCGTCCAAATACTCGTCACCGTATTCCTTGAATCCGAATTTGTTGTAAAACGGAACGGCGTAGCTTTGCGCGCTGACATAAGCACGTTTTGCGCCCATTTCTTTCGAACGCTCCATTAACAGCGTGACGATTTTTGCGCCGAGGTGCTGCCCACGATAGGCTTTCTCGACCGCAATCCGGCCGATTTTTGCCGTGCCGTCGGAAAGCAAGAACAGCCGCCCGGTTGCAACCGGCGTTTCGCCGTCAAATAACACAAGGTGCGGGCAGGTTTTGTCGTGTTCGTCAAATTCCTCTTCTTCGGTGTAGCTTTGCTCTTCAACGAACACGTGCAGCCGCACTTCGGCGGCCGGTGCGTAATCCTCGCCGGCCTCATACCAAACCGCCGTTGTCATTTCTCGTCACCGCCTAAAACAGGTTGCACGGCAAACTCGAATTTCAGCGGAGCTTGGAACGGAATGCGGTATTTTTCAAGCGTGTCCGGTCCGCAGGAAGCCGTACCCGCGCCGCGCACGAACCCGTCAATCGAAACAAAGGTCGTGTTTTGCGGATAAACGTCTTCGCGGTGCTTCGCCTTACAAAGCAGGTCCTGCGTGTAGTTGTGCACGCTGAAGCTGAATTTGGATGCGCTGAAAAATTGAAGCCCCGTGCCGGTTGTATCCGTTAAACGCAAATATTTTGTGCCGCCGTGGTTGCCGTTGTCCTGCGGCTTAATGTAATTTTCATGCATTTCGGGAACCGTGCTCTCATAAATCCCGACGGGCGCCTGCGCGTTCATGTCGGGCAGGTTTTCCGCCGTGCCTCTGCCGTAATAGTACACGTTCGAAAACGCGCGCGGCAGTTCGAGAACCACGCCGAACCGCGGCAAATCTTTCTGCCCGAAAAAGCTGCGTTCAAGTTCTGCTTCCACTTTTATTGTCCCGTCCGGGTAAACCGAATATTCCATTTTGCAGACATACCACGGGAAGAACCCGGGCGCATACGCATAGCGCACGCTGACGGCAATGTGGTCGTTGACCTCTTTTGCCGCAATGCCGGTAAACCGCGGCTGCATTTGCCCGGTTTTCTTGCGCAGCTTCACCATTTTGGCTTCGACTGATTCGTTGTCAATCGGCGCACGGTGAATGTTCGGCAAAAAGCCGTAATTTTCGGAAATCGGCGCTATGTTGAGCATTTCGCGCCCCTTGACTTTATAGCTTTCGAGCGCGCCGGTCTCTTGGCTGAACACCAACGTGCAGTCCGGCGACGTGATGACATAACAGTCGTTTTGCTCTGTCAGCAGCGCTTTTTTGCTTTTGTCAATCTGATATTTCAGCGGTACGTCGTTGATGATAAACTGTTCGTGCGCAATGACTTCACCGCTGTTTATATCTTCATAGGTGAAATTTAAAATGTAGTCGCGCTCGCGATTTTTGATTTCCGCCGGAATTTGCACCAGCGCTTCGCCGCGCGGGGGAATATCGGTGGTCAGAGAACCGCTTTTTATGGGCTTACCGTTTTCGCAAAGCACCCAGTTCACCTGAATATAGTCAGACGGGCGGAAACGGTTGGTGTTGATGAATTTATATGTCGTCGCGTCCATTTTAACCGCGCGAAGCGGGCGATAGACCTCTTTCATTTCCAACGCGCCCGTGTGCGGCGTGCGGTCGGGATAGAAAAGACCGTCCACACAGAAATTGCCGTCGTGCATTTCTTCCTTGTGGTCGCCGCCGTAGGTATATTCGTAACGGTAGCCGTCACCTTTTTCGTGGTGCACCGCGTGGTCGCACCATTCCCAAATGCAGCCGCCCATCAGCTTGTCACTGGAATAAAATACCTGCCAATAATCCTCCAGCCCACCGGGGCCGACGCCCATCGCGTGCGCATATTCGCAAAGGTAAAACGGTTTTCCCTTGTATTTGTCGCCGCGGGTGCCGTCGCGGTATTTGATAATATCGGGAATGCCGGTGTACATTTCCGAAATCACGTCATAAGCCGTACGCGAGGTGCGGATAACGCCCTCGTAATGCACCGGGATTTCCGGGCAGACCTTTTTTAAGTATTCATAGCATTTGTCCTGGTTGTTATAGCCGCCGGACTCGTTGCCGAGCGACCACATTGTAACAGACGGGTGGTTGCGGTCACGCAGATACATCCGGCTGACGCGGTCGACATACCGCGGCTCCCACTTCGGGTCGTGGCTTATCAGATTCGGCTTATAGAGCTTGTGCGGCCCGATAGAGCCTGCGCCGTGCGTTTCGATGTCCGCTTCATCCACAATATAAAGCCCGAGTATATCCGCCAACGTCAAAAGCATCGGGTCCGGGGGATAGTGCGACGTGCGCACCGTGTTGACGTTGTATTGCTTCATCAGCGTCAAATCTTTTTGGATGTCTTCCGCCGACATGACATATCCCGTGACCGGGTGGCTGTCGTGGTGGTTGACGCCTTTCATTTTAATCGGAATCCGGTTAAATTTAAAAATTTCGCCCTCAATCGTGACTGCCTTAAAGCCGGTGACGTTGCGAACGACATTCAAAACCTTGTTGCCTTTACGCAAGGTGAGATACAGCGTGTAAACCTTCGGCATTTCGGCGTTCCATTCGGTAACGTCCAGTTTCTCAAAAGTGAAAACCGTGCTTTCCTGCGCCGCAGCTTTCGCTTCGGCAAGCACCGTTTCCCCGTCATAAAGCGCGGCTTCCAGCGTGTGCCCCGCGGTGTTACCGAGCACGGCGGCGGTGACGGTCAAATCATAAAGTCCGCTTTTGTGCCGGCGGGTTTTAATTTCAAAATCATGCAGGAAACAGTCGTCTAAGCAGTAAAGCAAAACGTCTCTGAAAATGCCGGTCTCGCGGAACATATCCTGGCACTCTAAATACGTGCCGGTGCTGTACCGGTGTACCACGCAGACAAGCTCGTTTTCGCCTTCGGTCAAATACCGCGTAATGTCAAATTCCGCCGTGTTGTGCGAACCCTCGCTGTACCCGACATATTTCCCGTTGACGTAAACGTCCAAACAGGGCGCAACGCCGAGAAAACTGAGAATATATTTCTTTGCGGGGTTTTGAAGCGTAAAGGTCTTGCGGTAAACGCCGACCGGCATGTCTTCCGGGATTTCCGGCGGCATTAAGTGAAATTCATAGCGCGTGTTGAGATATATCGGCGCACAAAAGCCGGTCCTCTGCCAAGTGGAGGGAACTTGGATTTTTTGAAACTGTACGGCGCTTGTGTCAAAATGGGTCGGCAGGAGCTCTAACTTGTCGTAATATTTAAACTCCCACTCGCCGGAAAGCACGGTGACAAGGTCACTTTTGTAGCGTTCGGTCAGGCAGTCAGTCTTTTTTAAAGCTGCCTTGCTCGAATAGGGAATGAAATACGCCCGCCCCTGAAGCTTGCCGTCTTGAAAAACATCAAAATTTCGATAATTCTCCCGATTGAAAATGTACTGCATACAATTTCCCCCTTGCATTTCTTCTCATACAACTTTATGTTACCATATTTTGCCTTGGTTGACAATTGCTTTTTCCCATTTTTCCCTTTATAATGGGGAAAGAATCGGAGCGGAGGCGCAGAAAAATGGAGTATGCAAACACAATTTGGAACAAATCGGCTTATAAGGCCCTCGTGGCGGAACTCAAATCACTCGCCGAGCCCGGCTATAAAGCGTTCCAAGAACGCCTTTGCACGACCTCGAAAGCGGAAATCCTCGGGGTGCGAAGTCCTTACGTCAAAAAAATAGCAAAATCTGTCGCAAAAGGCGATGTGTCGGGCTTTCTTTCGGTGTGCGAAAACACCTATTACGAAGAAGTTTTGCTTAAAGCGTTTGTCATTGCTTTTTGGCGTTGCCCGCTTTCGGAAAAATGGGCAACCGTTGAAGCGTTCGTGCCCCAAATCGACAACTGGGCGGTATGCGACGGCTTTTGCGCCGCGCTCAAAATCAGAGAAAACGAACAGGCGTTTTTGCTCGAGCAATGTGAAAAATACAGTCAAAAAGCAGGGGAGTACGACCGCCGTTTTGCGCTCGTGATGCTGATGGATCACCTTTTATCAGAACCTTGTTTGGACGCGGCGTTCGAGATAGTCGCAAAAACCGACTGTGCGCCGTATTACGTTTCTATGGCGGCGGCTTGGTGCGTTTCGGTTTTGTTTGTCCGCGACAAAGAAAAAACGCTTGCCTTTTTAAAGACAAGCGCCTTAGATAACCAAACCCACCGGCGGGCGATTCAGAAAATTGTCGAGTCCAACCGCGTGACCGCAGAGGAGAAAGCATTTGTGCGTACTCTGCGCCGCGCGTAAACCCAAAAAAGACAAAGAAAAAACGCCCGCGAAAAAGCGGGCGTTAAATCATTCTGCATTCCAATTAGACTGCGCGGGTAACCTTACCGGAGCGCAGGCAGCGTGTGCAAGCGTACACTCTTTTAGGAGAGCCGTTCACGATCGCCTTAACTCTTTTAACATTGGGTTTCCAGGTTCTGTTGGAGCGTCTGTGTGAGTGCGAAACTTTAATGCCGAATTTTACATCTTTGCCACAGAATTCACATTTGGCCATTACGAGGCACCTCCCTTTCATCAATAACAGACAATATATTAGCAGAAACTTTCAGAGATTGCAAGCATTTTTTTGAAAAATCCGCATTTTCTTTGTACGAGCGGGAAATTTCACAAAAAACTATTGCTTTTTCTAAGGGAGTAGGTTATAATTCAAAAGAACGAACATTTGTGCGATTTGGAGGAGATTCCATGGCGGAAAAAAATAAGGCGCTGGAAACCGCGCTTTTACAAATTGAAAAGAAATACGGCGCGGGCGCGATTATGCGGCTGGGCGAAAGCCGCGCTTTAAATGTGGAAGCAATTTCCACAGGGTCTTTGGCGCTCGATATGGCAACCGGTATCGGCGGCCTGCCGAAGGGCAGAATTGTCGAAATCTACGGTCCGGAATCTTCCGGTAAAACGACGTTGGCGCTGCACGTGGTTGCCGAGGCGCAGAAAGCCGGCGGCGACGCAGCGTTTGTTGACGCGGAACACGCGCTCGACCCCGTTTATGCCGCAAAGCTCGGTGTCGATGTGGACTCCCTTTTGGTTTCCCAGCCGGACAACGGCGAACAGGCGCTCGAAATTGTCGAAGCTTTGGCGCGTTCCGGTGCGTTGGACGTTATCGTCGTGGACTCCGTCGCCGCTTTGGTGCCGCGCGCGGAAATCGACGGCGAAATGGGCGACAGCCACGTCGGTTTGCAGGCAAGACTGATGTCACAGGCGCTGCGTAAACTCACCGGCGTCATTTCCAAATCCAATACCATTATTATATTTATCAACCAGTTGCGTGAAAAAGTCGGTGTCGTCTACGGCAACCCCGAAGTGACAACCGGCGGCCGTGCGCTGAAATTCTATTCGACCATCAGAATGGATGTCCGCCGCGTGGAATCCTTAAAAGGTGCCGGCGGGGAATTTGTCGGTTCGCGCACTAAGGTAAAAATCGTGAAAAACAAAGTCGCTCCGCCCTTCAAAGTTGCGGAATTTGACATTATGTACGGCGAGGGCATCTCTCACGCCGGCGAAGTGCTCGATATGGCGGTGAATTTGGGTATCGTCAAAAAGAGCGGCGCGTGGTTCTCTTACAACGGTGAACGACTCGGCCAGGGGCGCGACAACGTAAAGACTTTGTTCCGCACCAATACCACGCTTTGCGAAGAAATCGCCGAACAGGTCAAAGAACAAATGAAAGCCCAAACGGAAAAGACCGAAGAAAAGCCCGAAAAGAAGCTTGACCCCGCCGACGAGCCGATTGCCTATAAACCCGTGGCAACCACCAAAGCGGCGGCGCGCGCAAAAATCGACGTTGCGGTCGATGACGACGAATGAAACTGTCTGTAAAGCCCGGAAAGCTCGATAAAATCCATATTTTTCTCGACGAAGAATACGCCATGACGGTGGACAATACGTTTTGGTTTTCTTCCGAGTGGTACAACAAAACAGAAATTGACAGCGAGGAGCTGGCTGCCCTGCAAACGGCGGTCAGCTCCCGCCGTGCGTTTAACGCGGCTGTGGACTTGCTTTCCCGCCGTGCGCACGGCAGCGAAGAGCTTTATAAAAAACTGCGTCAAAAATTCGGCGATGAGCCGGCGCGGGCGACGGTGGAAAAAGCCAAGGCTTTGTATTTATTAGATGACGAAGCTTTCGCCGAACAGCTTGCCGAAGAACTTTATGAGCGAAAACACTTTGCGCCCCGCCGGATTTTTTCGGAACTGCTGCGCCGCGGCGTAAATCGTGAAATTGCCCAAAATGCGGTCGAAAGCCTTGACAAAGACGATAAAAATCGTATTATAGTACTGTTGCAGGGGAAGTACAGCGCTTCCCTGCAAGACGAAAAAGGAAAACGGCGCGCCGTCAACGCCTTATTGCGAATGGGTTATAGTTACGGCGACATCAAAGCGGCGCTCGCCGAAGTGAATTCAGAAACAGAGGAGTTTTTCGATGCCTGAAAAAATCGGAATGATCTCGCTCGGCTGCCCGAAAAACCAAGTCGACGCGGAAATCTTGCTTGCAAAGCTCGCTGAGGGTGGCTTTGAGATTACCAACGACGTCGACGGTGCCGACGCGGTGATTGTCAACACCTGCGCTTTTATTGAAGATGCAAAAAAGGAAGCCATTGAGAATATATTAGATATGGCGGAACTCAAAAAAGAGGGCGTTATCGGCAAAATTATTGTCACCGGCTGCCTTGCCGAACGCTATAAAGAGGAAATTTTAAGCGAAATTCCCGAAATCGACGCCGTCGTCGGTATTGGTTCCAATGCAGACATCTGCGATGTCTGCCGCCGTGTGCTTTCCGGCGAAACCGTTGAGACGTTCGGGGAAAAGACCTGTTTGCCGCTTTCCGGCGAACGGCTTTTGACCACGCCGCCGTGGTTTGCCTATCTGAAAATCGCCGAGGGCTGTTCCAACCACTGTACATACTGCGCGATTCCGTCCATTCGCGGCGAATTCCGCAGCCGCCCGGCGGAGGAAATTTTGGAAGAGGCGAAAACTCTTGCCGAAAACGGCGTTAAAGAGTTGGTTGTCGTCGCGCAGGATACCACCCGCTACGGCGAGGATTTATACGGCAAATCCGCTCTGCCTGCGCTGTTGAAAGCCTTGTCTCAAATTGAGAAACTGCAGTGGATTCGCGTCCTTTACTGCTATCCCGAGCGCATTTCCGATGAGCTGATTGACGTTATGGCGTCGAGCGACAAGATTTTAAATTATTTGGATATTCCGATTCAGCACGCCGATGCCGCCGTGTTAAAGGCGATGAACCGCAAGGGCGACAAAGAATGCCTTTTGGCGCTTTTAAAGAAAATCCGCGAAAAAATGCCCGACGTTGTGCTGCGCACAACGCTCATTACCGGCTTCCCGGGCGAAACCGAAGAAGCCTTTGAAACGCTTTGCGAATTTGTGAAAGAAGCGCGGTTTGACCGGCTCGGCTGTTTTGCCTATTCGACCGAAGAGGGCACGCCCGCGGCGCTGCTGCCCGACCAAATTGACGAGGACGTCCGAAAAGAGCGCGGCGAAGTCGTCATGGAACAGCAATACCGGATTTTCGAAGAAAAAAGTGAAGAACTTGTCGGCAAAATCCTGCCCACCGTTGTGGAAGGCTATGACGCTTACACCGACAGTTATTACGGCCGGACTTGGCGCGACGCGCCCGAAATTGACGGGCAGGTGCATTTCACCTGCGGCTATGAACTGCAAGACGGGGATTTCGTCGAAGTCGAAATCTTCGAGGTGCAGGACTATGATTTGATCGGAGAAGTTGTATGAAACTGAACACACCCAATAAGCTGACCATAGCGCGTATGATTATTACGCCGGTCTTTTTGGCGGTCCTTTTGTGGGAATCTTTACCGCACCGCTTTTTGGTTGCCACAATTATTTATTCGATTGCAGCGATTACCGACGCGATTGACGGCAAACTCGCAAGAAAAAACAACCAGATTACCAATTTCGGGAAACTTTTAGACCCGATTGCCGACAAGGTTTTGACCACTTCGGCGCTGCTCGCGTTTATGGTGATGGACCTTTGCAACATTTGGATTGTGATGATTGTCCTGACGCGTGAATTTGCGGTTGCCTCTATCCGTATGATTGCCGCCGCAAACGGCGTGGTCATTCCGGCGAATTTCTGGGGCAAACTCAAAACCGTCAGCCAAATGACCTTTACAATTGTGATTATGCTGCTCGGCGAAGTGCAAGGTCTCCTGCAAACCTATGCTGCGGATTTTGCTGCAACGCTTCCCGACAACCTGTTGTCGCTGATTTCCAACGGCCTTTTGTGGATTACGGCGATTTTGACCGTGATTTCCGGCGCGATTTATATTAAAGATAGTAAAAATGTCATTGACTACACAAAATAACAGGTGCAAAAACCAGAAACCTGTGCTATACTGTTAATGAACTGCTGTGACGGAGAGAAGTAACACGATGTTGTTCTTTCTAGAGAGAGGCCGCCGCCGGCTGTAAGCGGCCTTAAAGAAGCCCGTGTGAAATGCACTCCCGAGTTGGCGGGGGGAACGAAGTATCCCCGTCCGTTTCGCCGCGTTAAGGCAAAAGAGCGATAAATGCGAAGTGGAACCGCGGAATAACCGCCTTCGCTGTCCTTTTTCGGGGCAGCGGGGGCGTTTCTTTTATTTTGGAGGAAAACCTATGTTTGACAGATTAAAGGAGGATATCCAGGCCGTCAAGGAACGCGACCCGGCGGCTACCTCCACGTTACAGATTTTGCTTTTATATCCGGGGCTTAAAGCCATTCGGATGCACCGCCGGGCAAACTGGCTTTGGCGGCACAACCATAAATTTTGGGCGCGGTACGTTTCCCAGCGCGCCGTGCGCAAAACCGGGATCGAAATTCACCCCGCCGCAAAAATCGGCCGCCGGTTTTTCATTGACCACGGCACCGGCGTCGTCATCGGCGAAACCGCTGAAATCGGCGACGACGTAACGCTTTATCAGGGCGTTACTTTGGGCGGCACGGGCAAAGACACCGGCAAACGCCACCCGACAATCGGCAACGGCGTTTTAATCGGCGCGGGCGCGAAAGTGCTCGGTCCTTTCAAAGTGGGCGACAACAGCAACATTGCCGCCGGCGCGGTCGTGCTCGAAGAAATCCCGCCGGATTCCACCGCGGTCGGCGTGCCGGCGCGCGTTGTTAAACGCCGCGGCAAGCGCGTGGACCTCGACCAGGTGCACATTCCCGACCCCGTGTCGCAGGAACTTTGCAAAATGTCCGTGCATATCGAGCGTCTGGAAAAAGAGCTTGCGAAGCGCAAGGAAGAACAGAAATAACAATCCCGTTGATAAAGGAGAATGTATATGCGCATTTACAACACCTTAACGCGTAAAAAAGAAGAATTGAAAACGATAACGCCGGGCGAAGTGAAAATTTATGCCTGCGGCCCGACGGTTTATAACTATATCCACATCGGAAACGCGCGTCCCCTGTGCGTTTTCGATACCTTGCGCCGCTATCTCGAATTCCGCGGCTACAAGGTGAAATTCGTTCAGAATTTCACTGACATCGATGACAAAATCATCAAAAAAGCGATTGAAGAGGGGACGGACTACAAAACCGTTTCCGAAAAATACATTGAAGAATTTTGGAAAGATGCGAAAGGACTCAACTTCCGCGAAGCGACCGTTCACCCCAAGGCGACGGAAAATATCGACGAAATTATTGAGATTATCAAAACTTTGGTCGAGAAAGGCTACGCGTACCCGGTGGAAAACGGCGACGTGTATTTCAGCCCCAAAAATTTCTCGGAATACGGAAAGCTTTCCCACCAGCCCTTAGAGGATTTGGAAGCCGGCGCGCGGATTAACATCGGTGAACTGAAAAAAGACCCGATGGACTTTGCCCTTTGGAAAGGCGCAAAACCCGGCGAGCCTTACTGGCCGTCCCCTTGGGGCAACGGCAGACCCGGCTGGCACATTGAGTGCTCGGCAATGGTGCGCCGCTATCTCGGTGATACGATTGACATTCACTGCGGCGGGCAGGATTTGATTTTCCCGCACCATGAAAACGAAATCGCGCAAAGCGAGTGCTGCAACGGCGTGCCGTTTGCCAATTATTGGATGCACAACGGCTATATCAACGTTGACAACGTCAAAATGTCCAAATCGCTCGGCAATTTCTTCACCGTGCGCGACGTGGCGGAAAAATACGGCTATGAGCCGATTCGCTATTTGATGATTTCTTCCCATTACAGAAGCCCCATCAATTACAGCGTCGATATTATCGACCAGTGCAAAGCGTCGCTGACGCGCCTGCACACCTGCCGCGACAGCCTTGACTTTGCGCTGAAAAATGCGGGGGACGGGGAGCCCGAAAACGCTGCGGAAATTCGCGCGCAAATGGAAGCACGCAAACAGCAGTTTATTGAAGCGATGGACGACGACCTCAACACGGCCGACGGCCTTGCCGCCGTCTTCGAGCTTGTGCGCGACATTAACGTATCCGTCCTGCAGTCCGGCTCCGAAGCGCTGATTACAGACGCGATTAAACTGTTCGACGAACTCACGGGCGTGCTCGGGATTGTGTATCCGCACGAACAGGCGGACGATTTGGACGCCGAAGTGGAAAAAATGATTGAAGCACGTCAGGCGGCGAGAAAAGCGAAAAACTGGGCGGAAGCGGATCGCATTCGTGACGAACTGAAAGAGAAAGGCATTGTCTTAGAAGACACCCCCCAAGGCGTCAAGTGGCACCGCGCGTAAGCGCTGCGCAAACAAGGGAGAGAGGGTAATTTTATGAACGAATTAGACAGAAGCGCGATTAAACGAGATGCCCGTGCCTTTATCGGGCAAGACAACCGCTGGTGGTCCATGTTCCTTGCCTATTTGCCGATTTTGGCAATCGGGATTGTTTCTTCCGTTGGGTTGTCTATCTATGAGTTTTTTTCTCTGAACCGGTTTGCAATGCAAATCAGCGACGGCGGAAGCTCTTTACTAAACATTCTCCTAATTCCGTTCGAAGTTGCATTTTGCGGCTTTTTCCTCAACTATCTGCGCGGATTTTCCCCGAATTGGAAAAGCGTTTACAAAGAAGGCTTCGACCGCTACGGGGATTATCTTTTGGTTGGCTTTGTGACCGGACTTATTATTGGCGTTTGGACTTTGTTGTTTATCATTCCCGGCATTATAGCCGCGCTTTCTTATTCGCAAGTCTATTATGTTTTGCACGACAATCCGCAAGTCGGCTGCAAACGCGCGCGGGAAATCAGTTATGCGCTCACCGACGGCTGCAAGTGGGATTTGTTCGTGCTGGAATTGAGTTTCATCGGCTGGTGGCTGTTGGTCGCTCTGACCGCCGGCATTGCGTTCATCTATGTCTGGCCGTATTATCAGACCACCAAGGCGATGTATTACGAAAACTTAAAACAAATTACGTTAGCGGCCGGCACGATTCAGCCGGAGGACGTCGGGCTTATTCCTTTTGACCCTTACGCCGAGCAGAATCCCACCGCCGAGCAGAATCCCTGCGAACAGCAAAATCCTTATGCGCAGCAAAACCCCTATGGACAGCAGAATCCTTACGGACAACAATATCCTTACGGGCAGCAAAGCCCTGATACACCGCAATACCCCTATGGGTATGCGCCGCAGTCCCCTTACACACAGCCGCCCGCAGACGGGCAGCCGCAGGCGCCGTTTACGCCGCCGCAGCCGGAAGACACATTCCGGCCGGGCGAGGGGAGCGAGCCGCAAAATCCCGATAACGATGAAAATACTTTTAACCCGGAGGCATAAATTATGAAATATGTAGTTGTTTTGTGCGACGGTATGGCGGATTATCCCGTGCCGGCGCTCGGCGGCAAAACGCCGATGATGTGCGCGGACAAGCCCCATATAGACGCGCTCGCGAAAAAAGCGGAAGTCGGTCTTGTGCGCACCGTGGCGCCCGGCATGAAGCCCGGCAGCGACGTCGCCAATATGAGCGTTTTGGGCTTTGACCCGACAAAATATTATACCGGCCGTTCGCCGCTCGAAGCGGCGAGCATCGGTGTGGATTTAAAAGACACCGACGTCACCCTGCGCACCAATTTAGTTACGCTTTCCGACGAAGAAAATTACGAAGACAAAACGATGGTTGATTATTGCGCGGGCGACATTTCCACCGAAGAAGCCGCCGAAATCATGCGCGATGTGCAAGCGCATTTCGGCAACAGTGAATTTTCGTTTTATCCCGGCGTGAGCTATCGCCATTGCTTGGTTTGGGCAAACGGCACAACCGACCTCGGCGATATGACCCCGCCGCACGACATTTCCGGCAGAGTTATCGGCGAATATCTGTCAAAATCCGAAAACGCCAAGAAGCTTGTGCAAATGATGAAAGACAGTTACGCGTTTTTAAAAGACCACCCGGTCAATAAAAAGCGCGTATCTGAGGGAAAGCGTCCCGCCAATTCCATTTGGCTTTGGGGCGAGGGTAAAAAGCCGATGCTGCCGTCGTTTTACGACACGTTCGGCTTAAAGGGCGCAATTGTTTCCGCGGTCGATTTGTTAAAAGGCATCGGCAAATGCGCCAAAATGGAAACCCCGCAGGTCGAAGGCGCGACCGGCTATATCGACACCAATTTTGAGGGCAAGGCCGAAGCGGCTGTGAATGCGCTTAAAAACGGCTGCGATTTTGCCTATATTCATTTGGAAGCGCCCGACGAATGCGGCCACAGAAACGAGCCGGAAAACAAGGTGAAGGCAATCGAAATGATTGACAGCCGCGTTTTGCCGATTGTTTTGCAGGGTTTAGAGGAAATCGGGGAAGACTATAAGGTCATGATTTTGCCGGACCACCCGACGCCGATTGTGACCCAGACGCACGCGTCCGACCCGGTGCCGTATCTGATTTATCATAAAAACGCCGAACAGCAAGGCGTTGACACGATTAACGAAGAAACGGCAAAGGCGACCGGCGTGTTTATTGACCACGGTCCGGACATTATGAAACATTTTTTGGAGGTTTAACATGAAAGACTACGCAATCGAAACCAAATGCGTGCAGTGCGGTTACAGCCCGAAAAACGGCGAACCGCGTGTGCTGCCGATTTACCAGACCACAACTTACAAATACGACACAAGCGAAGCCATGGCAAAGCTGTTCGACCTCGAACCCGGCTATATGTATACCCGCCTTGCAAACCCCACCAACGATGCGGTTGCGGCGAAAATCACCGCGCTTGAAGGCGGCTTTGCAGGCGTTTTGACTTCTTCGGGTCAGGCGGCGAACTTCTTTTCGCTTATCAACATCCTCGGCGCGGGCGACCACTTCGTAAGCTCCGCGACCATTTACGGCGGCACTTTCAACCTGTTCAACGTCACCATGCGCAAAATCGGCATTGACGTTACGTTCGTCGACCCCAACGCTGACGAAGAGACCATCAGCGCAGCGTTCCGTCCGAACACCAAAGCGGTTTTCGGCGAAACGATTGCCAACCCGTCGCTTGACGTGCTCGATATTGAAAAATTTGCACGCATTGCGCACGCCCACGGCGTTCCGCTGATTATCGACAACACGTTCCCGACGCCGATTAACTGCCGTCCGTTTGAGTTCGGTGCCGATATCGTCACCCACTCCACCACCAAATATATGGAAGGTCACGCCTCCACCGTCGGCGGCGCTGTGATTGACAGCGGCAACTTTGACTGGGAACAGAATGACAAATTCCCGGGCCTTACCACGCCGGACGAAAGCTATCACGGCGCGGTGTATACCCGTGATTTCGGAAAAGCGGCTTATATCACCAAGATTGTCGCCCAGCTTCTGCGCGACTACGGCTCCACGCCCTCGCCGCAAAACAGCTTCTATCTGAATCTGGGCCTTGAAACCCTCGCGCTTCGCGTGGAACGCCATTGCAAAAATGCCCAGGCGGTCGCGGAATATCTCGAAAAGAACGACAAAATCTCCTGGGTTAACTATCCGGGACTTCCCGGTAACCGCTATCATGCTTTGGCGCAGAAATATATGCCCAACGGCACCTGCGGCGTCATTTCTTTCGGCGTCAAAGGCGGCAGAGCCGCGGCGGAGAAATTCATGAATTCGTTGAAACTCGCCGCGATTGTCACCCACGTTGCCGACGCGCGCACCTGCGTTCTGCACCCCGCGTCGTCTACCCACCGTCAGTTGAGTGACAAAGAACTTGAGGAATGCGGCGTAACGCCCGACCTTATCCGCTTCTCGGTCGGTATTGAAAATGTCAACGACATTATCGCCGATATTGAGCAGGCGCTCGCAACCCTTTAATTTACCTCTTAAAAGCCCGGCAATTCCGCCGGGCTTTTTTTGTTTTTCTTTACGTTGACTTTTCTTTTTTGCTCGTGTACTATACGAATTAGAAACACAGAAATCCATCAAGACGGGAGATGGTCGTTTTGGCAGAACCTCTGCGTTTTTTCTTGGTGACCGACACCCATATTTTCGGGCAGACGCTCGGCACTTCCAGTGCGGCGTTTCAAAAGCTCGACGCCTACGGCAGCACCTGCTATAAAGCTTCCGGCGCGCTGTTTGACGCCGCCGCGAAACGAATGCTTGAAAGCCCTGAAATCGACACCGTTCTTGTGTGCGGCGATATTTCAAGCAACGGCGAATATTTAAGCAATGCGGAAGCGGCAAAGCATTTGGAAGCTTTGCAAAACGCAGGCAAACACGTTGTCGCGATTACCGCCACCCACGATTACACAAGCGACGACCGCTTTCCCGACCGCGTGATTTCGTCGTTTTCTTATGCCGGCGAAACCGCCGTACCCGCGCGCGGCACCAAGCGCACCGAGTTAGACGGCTTTTATCAAAAATTCGGCAAACAGCAAGCCCTCAGCGTCTACGAAGCGAGCGGCTCTTACTGCATCCGGCTCAAAGACGGCTACCGGCTTTTGTGCCTCAATGACGACGGCAACGGCGTCAACTGCGGCTATGACGAAACCTGTATGAATTGGATTTTTGAAAATATCGAAGCGGCGCGCGCGGCGGGGGATTTCATTTTCGCGATGACCCACCACCCGGTCGTGCCGCCGTCACCGCTTTACCCCATGGTCAGCAAACGGGACATGCTCCTTGACTACGAAACCGTAGCCGATACCTTTGCCGCGTGGGGCCTTACGCTGATTTTTACAGGTCACTCGCATATTCAGTGCATCAGGAGAAAAAAGACGCCCTCAGGCCGCACATTTTACGATGTGGGCACGGCGGCGCTCGTGAGTTACCCCGTCCCAATTCGAAAAGTTGAAATTCAAAACGGCGAAGTGCATATCGAGACTCTGCACCCCGAAACTTTTAAAATGGACGGCGAAACTTATAATACTTTAGAATACACCAAAAAGCGCTTTGATTCGACAATTTACAGCGCAATTGACGGCGCGCGGCATGACCTTGACCGCCTTGCCGCGATATTAAACGGTTTGAGCATCGGGCGCGCGGGGATAGACGCGCACAAACAGCTCGTCCGCTTTGCGGGGCTTGTTGCGGATAAAATTACCGTCGGCGCGGTGGACCGCCTGCTTTTTTTACACAGCGGTGTGCGCGACATTCGAAAAACCAAAGTGAAAGATTTGTTTGCCGACTGTTTCCGCGGCTTTTACGCCGGGGAACGCTTTGTCCGTGAAAACAGCGCGGAATATCGCTTTTTGCGTGCGCTGGCTTTACGAGCTTTGGGTCTTGCTAAAATGGCGGGCGTAAAAAAAGCGGGGGACACGGATTTTAAAGAAACAGTTTTCACGATTTTAGACAGCATAATTTTAAAGCCGGAATATGACCCCAACAACACGGTTTTGAATCTTAAGGAATAAAAACCAACCTTATAAAAAACACCGCTGTGAAAACCCACAGCGGCGTTTTTGTGTTTAATTCAAAGTTTAATAATTTAAATGCTTTTAAAAGTTACGAATACACGGCGGGGGTTATAACTTCGCCGTCAGTATCGAGCAAATAAACAGCGTAAGTATTATGAATTTGCCCCGGGTAAGACTCGGCTACTTCTCCGCTGTAAAGTATTTTTACCCTGTCGCCTGTCGAGAGCGCCGTTTCAGAATTTTGCGACATACCGTATAAGGATACATAAATTTCACTGTTAGGTTTTGTTTCACCTGTTTCCGTTAATTGTTGTATTAAAATGCCGCCGTCATATGTTTCTAAAACTTCTGCGTTAAAATTTGGATTACCTGCGATTTTTAACTCGTCTGAATTTATAATTATGCCGACTGCCGCAATGCATAACACAACCAATATGAAAAATACGGAAATTACTATTTTCTTTCGTTTCATAATTTATGCTCTTTCTATGGGTTCAGCCGAAAACCAACAGTTGTTTATAGACTATCACGCCGCAAAATCAGCTTACGCTTTCTTTGCTTGTTTCCGCTCTTCTCGCCTTGATTTCTTCCGAAATGCGGCTGACAAGGTCGGGTTTTAATTTAAACCATTTGAGATATATCAGCAGCGCCGCAATCAAAATGACCGGCGGAAGCACGAACATAATAATTTCAATGCACCGAACCGCCTCTGGCGTTGCGGTTGTGGCGTTTTCACCGCCGAAGTGCACAATCGAAAAGCCGACCATCGTCGTCATAGAGCTTAACGCCGCCGCAATTTTGCTTAAAAAGGTCAGCGTCGAGAAAATAATGCCTTCGTTGCGCTGTCCGGTTTTCCATTCGCCGTAGTCCACCGCGTCCGCGAGCATGACGTTTTGCATAACGCCCATCGAGCCGAACCCGATGCTCATCACGCACGCCGCGGCGGCGAAGAACGGGAAACTGCTGTCTAAAGTCAGGTTGACTAAAATCATCAGCAAATACCCGAAACACGGCAACAGAAATGACCCGATATAAACGCGATTGCGCCCGAACCATTTGGAAAAGAACGGGAACCCGAACAGCCCGATGGCCTGCGCCGCGCCGAGCAAAATCGTGAACATGCTGTACATGTTTTGATTGCCGACCACAAAATTAAAATAAAAAGGCGAAACGGCATTGGTCAAATTGTTCGCGAGGTTGAACAAAATCATAATGCCGACAATGACAAGCGTCTGGTCGTTGGAAAATAAAATGCGCGCCGCCGCACCTAACGAAAATTTGTCTTTTTCCTGCGGGGGCATAGAAACGTTTTCTTTGGTTGTCATCACGCAGAGGGCGGCAGTCACGATATAAACCGCCGAAGAAATCATCGCGTATTTTAAATAGCCGCCGTTAATCACCGGGCCGCCGAGTTTGTCGACAATCTGCATGGTGAATGCACCGATAATGCCCGCTGCGCCGCCGATGATGCGCGGCAGCATCGACACTTGGTCGCGCTCCTTGCTGTCGAGTGTCAAAGCCGGAATCATAGACCAATAGCTGACATCTATCATGGTGTACGATGCGTCCCAAAGCAGATACATCGCCGTCGCAAAAACATAAAGCGCCAAGCCCTTTAATCCCGGCTGCCAAAACAGTCCGACTGTAACGACTGCATTTATAACTGCTCCCGAAAGCACCCACGGGCGAAATTTGCCGAGCCTCGATTTGGTGTTGTCGATAATCGTGCCCATCAACAGGTCGTTGACACCGTCCCAAATTCGAGCTAAGAAAAACATGACCGCAAGAAATTCCGTGCTCAACCCTAAAACCGACACGAAATACATCGAAATGAAGCCGTTGGCAAGACCATAGCTCATGCTTTTGCCGAATGTGCCGAAGCCGTACCCGAATTTGGTTCCCCAGGAAAGCTTTTTGCCCATAGTGTGCCTCCTTTGAATATGAAATTGTGCTGATTCGATTGTAGCGTATCGTTTTCGGAAAGTCAAGAAAAAGCAAAGGGGCGGCGGGCTTCCGCCTCGCGACAAAAACCGCTTGACCGTGGCTTTGAATTCCGCTATCATATAAAAGTATATTGGGGATGCCGTTATATTAGAAAAAGGAGACGCAAAACGCATGAAAACCGCTTTCAACAACTTAAAAAGCAATGTGATTTTTCTGCTGCTTTGCGGCCTTACGATGCTGCTTTTGGCGCGCGGCACGCTGTACGCTTTGCCGGAGGTGCTGTGGGCGCTCCCGGCGCTGTTTCTCTTAATTATAGCGGCAAAATCAGAAAACCTGTTGTCGTTCCGCCATACTGACGGCTATTTTCCGCCGCTTTGTGCCGGAATTTGCGCGGTTCTTTCCGGGGCGGATTTATTTTCGGCGTTGGAATCGAATGAAACGCTCAGTATTTTTTCGGCTTCCTGGTCTTTGCCGTATTGGCTGTTGCGCGTCGTCCCTGCGTTTTTGCTTGTAGGCTTGTCCTTTTTCGTTTATCGCGCGATTTTCGTCTGGGTTTCGCTGCAGCATATAAAAGCGCAACCCAGCACCTTGCCGACCGAAGTTTCGCCCGCCACCCGCAAATCGAACGACCGCCGGACGGATTTTCTGATTTTCCTTTATTGCCTTTTGGCGGCATTTGTCGTGCTGACGATTTGTACGAAATCCTCATTTTTGTATCCGTTCAATGACTGGGTAGACGCCAACTGCTTTTTCACCGTCGGCAAATCTATGGCCGAGGGCAAGGTGCTTTACCGCGATATTTACGAGCAAAAGGGCATTCTTTTATATGTCCTGCATGCGCTTGCTTACCGTATTTCTGCTGATACCTTTTTCGGCGTGTATCTGCTGGAAGTTTTGGCGGGCGCGCTGTTCCTGTTTTTCGCCTATAAAACCGTGCGGCTTCATGCTCGGCGCGGCATATTGTTTTGGCTGCCGTGGCTCGGCGCGTTGATTTACACTTCCAATAGCTTTTGTCACGGCGACAGCGCCGAGGAATTGTGTATGCCGATTTTAATGGCGTGCATTTACATTTCCGAGCGATCGTTCCGGCGCGGAAAGCCGCTGTCGTTTTGGCACTGGTTTGCCGCAGGCGTGCTCGGCGGCTGTGTTTTGTGGATAAAATTCAATATTCTCGGCTTCTTTGCGGGCTGGGCGCTGGTGCCGCTTTATCGCACTTTGCGCGACAAAGGCTTTGTGTCGACCCTTCGCGCAGTAGCCGGTGTTTTGCTCGGCGTGCTTGTGCCGAGTGTGCCGGTGCTCGTGTATTTTATCAAAAACGACGCGCTTTCCGACCTTTGGACCGCGTATTTCTACAATAATATATTCCTGTATTCCGCGGCGCAGGATGAGGGGCAGGGGGTTCTTTCCCTTTTGCAGATGCTCTATGGGCGTGTGCGGGTATTTATCAGTTGGGCTTATCCGTTTGCGGTTCCGGCGTTTATCGGTTTGGCCTGGTATTCGCTCGTGTCGCCGGCAAAGTATCGTCTTGCGCCTGCCTTTGCGGCGTTACTTTTGGTCCCGCTGATTTTCTCCGGCTCGCTGAATCTGATGTATTATTGGCTTGTATTTGCACCTTTTGCCGTTTACGGGCTTCTGCTGTTGTGCATCTTAACCGACCGCTTTTTACAAAAAGATTTTCGCCGCGTCACCGCTGCGCTGACGGTGGTTTCTCTCCTGTGCGCCGGATTGTTTTCGTGGGTATTCAGCTCCAACACCTATTTGATGCAATACGAAAAAGAGGATATGCCGCAATATCAGTTTAAAGAAATTATTTTAAGTGTAGATGACCCGTCTCTTTTGAATTACGGCTTTTTAGACGGCGGGTTTTACACCGTGTGCGGCCTTGTGCCCGAATGTAAATATTTCTGCACGCTGAACATTCCGCTTGAAGATATGTACGAAGCTATGGATATGCAAATTGCTTTAGGCTTACCGGATTTTGTCGTCACGCGAAGCACGCCGCTCATTTCCGAAAACTATATTTGCGTCGCGTCAGCCAATATGTATTTTGAAGGCATAGACTTTGACTATTATCTGTATGCTTCCGTGCGCGTCCTGCCGCAGCTTATCGACGCCGGCGTGTTGGCGTAAAAGTTTTTCCCTAATTAGTAAAAAAAGAAGCCTCTCCGAATTTCAAAGAGGCTTCTTTTCGTTTTTATATTATCTGCTTTATTTTACTTCCGCTTTTTATTCTCCGCGTAAAGTAGTCTTCCGGTAACTGCACACAGTACGAACAGTGCGCCGACATTGCTGAAGATTTGCGTGTCGCCGGTTTTCGGAATTTCCGGCACGGGGACGGGTGTTCCGCTATCCGGTTTTGTATTATCGGGGACATCGGTCTCCGGTGTATTCGTGCTTTCAAGTTTCGGAATGGAATTCGTTTTCAGCGTTTCGCCGCAAATCGTGCAGACCGTCGCCGCTTCACCCGGTTCGGCGTGCGTCGGCTGTTTGCGGATTTCCTCGGCAGTTTGGGCGTGCGTGCAGGAGAAAAGAATCGGCGCGCTCGCAGAATCGCCGTAAGCTGTCAATTCGCTGCTTGCGTTAAAAATCGCATAATCCAAAACGGAAAAATCCTCTGCACCGATTGTGGCACTGCCCGTTCGCCGGAATTCGATTTCCCACAGCACGGTGTCTTCTGCAATCGCCGGTGCGTTTGAAAAGTTAAGATATACCGCGTTTTTCCGCGCGCGCGGCTCGATGGAAACCCAGTCTGCTTTTGCACGTGTGGTTACAAAATCCAGTTTGCTGTTGTCATATTGTAAGGCGAAGTCGCCGTCTGCGGCGTTCGCGTTGCCCGAAAGCGAAACGGTTACAGTTACCTTATCGCCGTCTGCCAAAACAGAAACACTGTATGCCGGTGAATCTGATAAACTGCCGACATCCACAAACGGAATATTGTATTGGTCGGCATATGCTTGCGCCGCGCTGCCGGTAAAGCCATAAATGGTTTGGGCTTCGCAGTAGAAAAATATTTCGTGACCTAAATCGGTAACACTTTGCGGAATGACGATGCTTGTCAGCGCATCGCAATTTTCAAATGCGAAATCTCCAATGCTTTTCACAGTGTTCGGAACGGTCACGTGCTTCAGCGCCCGACAGCCGTCAAACGTTCGCTCACCGATACTTTGCAGATGGTTGGGCAAGCGAATGCCTGTAAGAGATGTGCAGCGGCCGAATGTTGAAACTTCTAAAGCCGTAATGCCGTTGCTGAGCGTTACCGACGTAAGCGCTCTGCAGCCGAAAAATGCATAGGCGCCTAAATCGGTGACGCTTTCCGGCAGGACAATGCTTGTCAGCGCGTCATCTCCGTGAAATGCAGACGCCCCAAGCGTCGTGACGCCGTCCGGAATCGTGACGGTGCTAAGGAACTGATTGCCCGAAAAAGCCGATGCCTCGACAGTAATCACACTTTCCGGAATGCAATAAGTTTGGTCCGCTTTCGCTTCCGGGTATCGAATCAGAACCGTTTTATCTTTGTTGAACAATACCCCGTCTTGACTTGTGTAGAAAGCATTCCCTTGAGCCACTTCAAACTCCCGAAGCAAAGAACAGGTAGTAAAAGCCTCGGGACCGATTTCGGTTACGCTTTCGGGGATATGGACAGAATCCAATGAATAGCAAAGGATAAAAGCACCCGCACCGATACGCTCCAAACCGCTCGGAATGGAAATGTCTTTTAGCCTGTCACAGCCAAAAAAGGCGTCGTCTGCAATCGTTGTTACGCTGTCCGGAATGCTATAGCTTTCTCCTTCTTTTTCTTCCGGGTACCGAATCAATTCCGTTTTATCTTTGTTGAACAAAATCCCGTCTTGGCTTATATAGGCGGGGTTGTCTTTTGCGACCTGAATGGCTTCAAGCGCGGCGCAGTCGGTAAAAACGGTATTTCCGATATGGGTCACCGTGTACGGAATTTCGACTTCAATAATGGAAAAGGCTCTGAAAAAAGCGGAATCCCCGATTTCTACTACCGTATAACCGTTTAATTCCTCAGGAATATAAAGGTAAAGCATTTGACCGGTGTATTTGGTGATGGCACAGGTCTTTTTTTCCTCATCAAGTACCGTGTATTGAAACTCGCCCGCAACGCCGGTGTCGCCGTCCGCCGCAAAGGTGGTAAGCCCTGTCAGCTGAAAAACCGTCAGCAGCAGAGAAAAAGTTAAAAGCAGCGCGTAAAATTTTCGAGTGGTTTTCATAAGTGGATACCCCCCAGTATCTCATAGATTGTTCAAACCCATTTCAAGTATATTGCAAAGAGCAAGTATATTCAATATGTATTCTTCATAAATTTTCAAGCTGGATTTTTCTAAATAGGGTAACTGTAATTAGAAAATCGACAAACTATTATAATATGTTAACCGATTATCAGGCTTAACCAACGCCCTCCAACTGGCGCGTGCGCCGTTAAAACAATATCCGACTGTCTTTTTATAACAGAAAAGGCAGATATTTCTTTTTTCACAAAAACCACGCGCAAAAATTGAGCATTTTATACACCTCGCCGCAAACACCCGGCGGCGTTTTAAAAACTCAAAAAAACTCGGATTTTTTTGAAAATAAGTGTTGACTTTTGTCGCGCGTTTTGATATTATATCGGAGCGCTAAGGCGAGAGGGACAAACCCCAAACGCCGCGAACGCACCCTGAACCTTGAAAATTAAACAACGACAAATGAAAGGAACCCGAGATTCTGAGGGTGCCCAAGAGGCACTCAAAGAGTTTTAGCGTACGAAAGTACGAACAGTAAACCGGAGCAC